>Ga0209181_10006011_pt1 | contig 17245 bp, 6 predicted proteins | sample MAT05_FD_187208 | JGI IMG/M metagenome (GOLD analysis project Ga0209181, IMG submission 187208) | Freshwater microbial communities from Lake Fryxell liftoff mats and glacier meltwater in Antarctica - MAT-05 (SPAdes) (version 2) | ecosystem: Environmental > Aquatic > Freshwater > Ice > Liftoff...
CCTGATTGCGGAACCCTTCTCCGAGCAGTTCGATGCGGCGCTCCGTCAGTATTTGGCTGATCAAAGCATCGGTCGTTGCAAACCCTGCCAGATCGTAGACCTTTGCAGCGTCCGAACGTCCGTGCACCGCATTGAGTAAATCTACTGCGCGTTGGCTCAAACCATTTGAACGGGCTTCTGCCTCTGCCAGGTTAAGCAATACTTCAGCATACCTGATCACAGGAGCATAGTCAAGGTGCTCAGCGCCGGCCGGGAATTTATTCAAATACCACTTGCTGTTGGGCGTATTGAAGAACACAAACTGCCGGCGGGCATCCGCGACGGTAAAATTGACAGAATCGCCAATAATGCCTGATTTGTTCATGGAATAATCACCAATACCTCGTGGACCTGGGTTGTAATAGCTGCCCAGACCGTTTTGCGTTCCAGGCAAATCATTGCTCGTGAAAGGCATAGAGAAGATGCTTTCAGTCGTGGTATAAGGTGTGCTGAAAACGTTTTTTACATTGGCTTGCAACTCATGTGCAACTCCGGTAGCTGCCTTGAAGGGAGCGCTGGTCGGCACAATTTTGTTGGCCTCTGTGATCGCATCTCCATAGCGTTGCATATTCAAATACACCCGCGTTTTGAAGGCAATGGCAGAGTTCTTGTGTGCACGGGTTGTGTTCAGCAAGGCATTGGCCTGGGCAGACAACAGGTTTTGCTCCGCGAAATCCAAGTCCTGAAGAATTTGATCGTACACCTGTGCCACGGTGCTCCGAGCCAAGTTATTATTTCCTGGGCCGGTTTCTGCACGCAAACGCATAGGCACACCCAGTTGGGAGCCATTGCCATCGGCGTACGGACGGCAGTAGAGCATCAAAAGACTGTGGTAGCATACAGCACGGATGAAACGCGCTTCTGCAATGTATGCAGTTACTTTTGCATCATCGCCCACAACGGCCCGGTTTGCATCGGCGCCTTCAATGAAGATGTTGCAGCTATTGATGGTAAAATAAACACTGTTCCACAGGTTGTTCACGTCATTGATGTTTGACTCGGCGACGGTGTGATTCCACACTGAAAAGCCGGTCACGTTGTTCGAGGTTTCGTTGATGAATTCCTCTGCACGGATATCGCCGTAAACTATATAACGGCTTCCGTAAAACGCGCCATTTTTCATGGCGTCATACAGGCCATTGAGCAGACTGACGAAACGGTCTGGGGTGGAAAATGCGGTGGCATCAGAAAGATTGTTTTTCGGCGCAGGATCGAGGAGATCTTTCTGGCAAGCGTTGGGCAGCAGCAGCGCAACCAACGCTATGAGCAAGACGGAGGTTTTTTTATATGCTTGCATGGTATTTTTCATTACAATGAGTGTTAAAGAATTGAATTAGAAACCCAGGTTCAGGCCAATTGTGAAAGTTTGAGCCATTGGAACCGTATTGCGATCTACACCAGGTGCTGAGTTCGCGTTGCCGTTGGTAGAAACTTCCGGGTCTGTACCAGCGTAATTTGTGAACAGGAAGGCATTATTTACCGTACCGTACACCCGCAGGCTGGAAATGTCAGCCTTGCTCAACAGATCCTTTGGCAAGCGATAACCTAACGTCACATTTCGAATACGGAGAAAATCTCCTTTTTGCACGTTCTCGGAAATCGGAATTGCAGAACCGTTGGATACGTTGTCACCAAATACAACGCGTGGAATAGAGCCGTCAGGATTGGCTTCTGACCAGCGATCTAGCACATCAACATGGTTGTTCCAGAAACGTTGGTCGCGCAAACCGGCTTGGCTACCGTTGTAGATGTAGTTACCACCTGCATAGTTGATCTGAATGTTCAAATCAACGGGGCCATAAGTAAAGGTGTTGTCCCAACCACCGAACCATTTGGGCAAGGTGGGGCCATAAGCCTTACCATCCGAAATAAGCGAAATAGCTGTAACAACCGTACCGTCGTCTACGCGGGTCCAGCGGGAAGATGCCGGAGCAGCATGGTTATACTGTACGCGCGTTCCGTCTTTTTTGATAAAAATACGTTGTCCATTGTCTGGGTTCACCCCATCTGTTTCCACCGCGTAAATAACGCCAACGGATTCGTTTACACGAATTAGGTTGGTCGTTTCAAGCCCGGCTGTTTGCGCCAAGATATCTGCATTGCCCTGAGCAAGTGCCGTTACGTCATTTTTCATAAACGTAATATTGGCGCTGCTGGTCCAGGCAAATTTGCCCTTGCGAAGTATGGTTGCACTCAGGCCAAATTCATGGCCTGTATTCTCCATTGAACCGATGTTTATGGCAATAATATTGCCTGGTATGCCTTTAGAGGGTGCCTGTGGTGCGTTGAGAATGAGGCCGTCAATCAAGTTGTTGAAATAAGTGTATTCCCCTTGAATACGGTCATTGAAAAGACCAAATACCACCCCGATGTCCGTCTTTTTGCTCGATTCCCAAGTGAGTTCGCGGTCTCCTGCTTGGCTGAAGAAGATGGTGGGTGCGGCAGCATACAAGCCAGAGCCAAATAGGCTTAAAGAAGCGAAATCATTGATGCCGTTGGCATTGCCCACTGTACCGTAACTTCCACGCAGCTTAAAGAAGTTGACCGTGTTATCAAGGGTTCCTTTCCAAAAATTCTCTTCCGAGATGTTCCAGCCAGCAGATGCCCCCCAGAAGGTGCCTTTTTTGTTGCCAGGAGCATAAGCAGAGTATTCATCCTGACGAATATTGGCAGTCAAATAGTATTTGCGGTTAAACTCATAGTTCAAACGGCCAAAGTAGGAAAGCAGGTAGTTTTCTCCCTGAAAGTTGCCGCTCGGGTTGTTGGTTGTAAAGTTACCCTGGTAGGTGGTAAAAAATGGGTCGGCCACCTGAGTGCGCTGTGCCCCCCAAGTGTCAAAGGTCGTGTATTGCTGTTCATTACCAACAAGTAGACCAAAGTTGTGAACATCATTCAAGGTCTTGTCGTATGTAGCCAGATTTTGCCAGTTCCAACGCTTGTTCTTGACGAGAATGTTGGCGGCCAGACCATTCTGGCCAAAGCCGTCACCGTGGAGGGGCGACAAGTAGGTTTGGTTGTCTACCGAAAGGTTGTCAATGCCGTACATAGTTTTCACCTTAAGGCCATCAATGATTTCCAATTGTCCGTACACGGATCCCTGAAACTGATCTGCTTCGGAAGTGTAACGGTTCAAGTCAATGATGGGGAGTGCGTTCGCAAAACCCACTGGCTGCTTATTTTTACCCTGTCCGAGTTGGTTGTTCGTAGTGATGTTGTATTGGGCATTGCCTTCGAGCAAATTGCCATTAGCATCATAACGGAAAGGGCTAACAACAGGCGAGGTGACAAATGCAAGACGGCCAAGACCAGAAGTTCCAAACGCTTCGCCTGGCAATGAGCCTGTGTTGGGTGCGCTATTGAAGTTGTTGGCATACCCTATCGTGCCTCCAAGCGTAATACGTTTATTCAGCTTGTGATCAAGATTGAGGCGGCTCGTCAGACGCTCAAATTCATTGGCGACAATCATGCCCTCTTGTCGAGTATAACCCATTGACAAGTAGAAGGAGGTTTTTTCAGTGCCGCCAGAAAAGCTCAGGTTATGGTTGTGCTGGAATGCACTTCTGTAGATGTGGTCAGCCCAGCGCGTATCTACCTGTTGACCATTGATGGTGTCCAGGAAGTATTGCGGACCTACGAGATTGTTATTGGCAGCTGCCTCGTTTTTTACTTCCACATACTGCTGGGCATTTAAGACCTCCGGAACGCGAACAGCCTTCGTCCATCCAAACCAAGTGTTGTAGTTTACGCGGGTTTGCCCGTTTTTGCCTCTTTTGGTCGTAATCAGCACGACACCGGCACTCGCACGGGAGCCGTAGATGGCCGTAGCAGAAGCATCCTTGAGGATGTCAATACTTTCGATGTCGTTGGGGTTGATGTTTGACAATGGGTTGTTGGCCGCAGAGTTGCCAACACTGCCCGTAAAAGTTGGCACACCATCAATCACCACAAGGGGGAAAGAACTCAAATTGATAGAGTTGATACCCCTTACACGGAAGACAGGCGGGTTGTTCAGCACACCATTTGGGATGCTAACACTTACACCAACGGCACGCCCTTGCAAAAGCTGGTCAAAACTTTGCGCAGGCAACTCCGCAATTTCATTTCCCTTGATAGAAGAAATGCTTCCGGTAATCGCTCGTTTTTGCTGGGTTCCGTACCCTACCACAACGACCTCTTGCATGGTTTCGGGGTTCACTTCCAGGACAATTTCGTAGGTGCTTGCGTCGGTCAAAGCCACCTCACTGGTAAGGTACCCTGTGTACGCGACCTTGAGTAAGGCAGCACTGTTAGAAACCGATACTTTGAATCGGCCATCGGCATCTGTAGCAGCGCCTGAAGATGAACCGGGTGAAATGACGGAGGCGCCAACAAGGGGCTCTCCTTTATCGTCTGTGACCCTTCCAGTCACATTACGTTGTGCTAATGCCAGCGTACTGCTCATGAGGAGCAGTGCTAGCCCAAGTAGGACTTGCTTCATACAATGAAAGTTGATTTGGTTAAAAAATTAATTAAGACCGTTTATCGGATTATCTTTTAGGCACAGGGCGGAAGGCGCACACATAGAAAATCTAAGAGGCCAACTTAAAAAACCAGCATTTAAAGCTACAAGTGGGGGCAAATAAAAGTACAATTTTAATTATCTAGCGATGTCTCGCCTTTTTTTTCAAATATTTTCTTTTCTTGGTACTGCTGTACAAAAAATGGCAGCGTTCCAAGATCCAAAAACGGCTTTGGCTAAGCATTGAACCCAAGCCTTAAAACGGATATCCAAATGAAAAATTCCAGTTCAAATTATCCTTCCGCCAGCTGCGCTTGCCAAAATGCAAATCATCCGCTACCCAGCGTTGACCATCTGGGAGGAAAGGTTTGGATAATGGGAAGGCCAGATCAAGGCGCAATACAAAGAAGCCCAAATTTACCCGAAGCCCCACGCCCGTACCCACGGCCAGTTCCTTGTGAAAACGATTCAGCCGAAAATAGGATGGCTCGGTAGCCCCCGGGCCAGAAGTAAGCCAGATATTGCCTGCATCCAAAAACACAGCCAGTTCGGGATAGCGCCCAAGAGGCATTCTGTATTCTAAACTACTCTCAATCAATAGATTACCCGTAAAATTACCCACATTCAACTGTTCGGAATCGGTTTCACGGGGCACACTTCCCGGTCCCACGGTGCGCGGTGCAAAGGCCCGCACACTGGAAGCTCCACCAATCACAAAGCGGTCGAGCAAGGCAATCGTACCATTGGGACGTAGTGGTATGCCCGCTCCAACGGCCAATCGAAAAGCGAGCACGTTGCGCGCATGGGTTCTTTGATATTGGCGATAGTCAGACTCTACAAACAAGTTCAAAGGGCTTTCCAGCGGATAGTCGCTGGGCAAGTAACGGCTGCGGGTGTATCCACTGGCCTGAGCAGCAAATCGCTGCCGGAAATAAACGGTGAGTCGCCGGGCTGGTTCCAAGCGCTGATCGAAGGTAAAAGTATAGTTGGGCTTGTATTCCAAAAAGGTCAACAGGGTTCGGCCGGCTCCTGTTGAGTCGCTGGGTATGCCTCTAATCAATTGTTCTCGAATGCTTCGATTGCTGGTGGTGGAGTATTGAAGCCCCAGGTTGACCGGATTGGCTGCGTGGACTACCGAGCCACGACGATTTTTTTTCCATAAATAACCACCTTCCAACCCAATTCGCTGGAAACTCAATCCGAACTGCCCGAATTCGGGGATATTGTATCGAAAACGATTGGCTTCGTGACGAAGACTGAATAGGGTCGCACCAAACGCAAGCCGCCTTTTTTCTGGCAGGAACAGCATATAGGGCAGGCTGATACGAGCTGAAGCATCGCTGACCAGAAAATCTTCAAAGTCAAAATTGTCTTTGTTGGTACGCAAGTAGGCTCCGTTCAGCGCAACCTGCAATGCTTCGGCGCCCCGAAAGGTATTGCGATGGTGATAGGCCACTCCGAGCCGAATCCCGTAGTAAAAATTTGGCGAAAACACCGCTGAAGCCGTGCCTTCTACCCGCTCCGGGCGGTATGGTGTGAGGTAAATGCGCGCATCCAACAAGGAATCCCCTTGGGACGAAATATCAAACCGGATATTGACAAACTTATACAAATTCAGGTTCAAAAGCCTGTATATAGTAGTTTGATAATCTATATTTGAATAATATTCGCCGCAATGCAGGAAAATCTGCCGGTTGAGCACCTCTGGCTTGGTGGGCATATAGCGGTAGACATATTGCACACAATCAAAGCGCAGGGTGTCGGTTTGATTGAGCGTAGAGTCTGCTTGTTTGGCAAGGTCAAAATCGGGGTAAACCGTGACGGTCGAGATGCGATATTGCCTGCGTTCGCGTTCGCCTACTTCTTTTTTTACGCGCAGGCTAAGGCTCATGTCGCCGGGTGGATTCAGGGTGTCGGCTTCAAACAAGAGGTTGTCGGGCGAAAAATAATACCAGCCGTGGTTGCGCAGGGTGTCGGACAAGCGCTGGCGTTCGGCGATGAGATTTTCCAGATAATAAGGTTGTGGCGGCTGTACCAGCGATTCCGATTGCAATCTTTGGATTCTTTGCGACAGGGTACTTGAGTCCGCCGGATAAATCACGCTGTCTACCAGCTCGCGGGGGCTTCGAACCTGGATTTCATGGTGCAACTTCATTTTATGTTTTCCTGGCTTCTCCGTGGACGTGATTTTCACTTTGAAAAAGCCATCGTTGGCGGCACGTTCGATCAGTAATTCGCGGTGCCGGTTGGCCGTTTTGGGTTCGTACAAAATAGGGGCTTCCCCAAAACGATTGGCTACGAAGCTGCCAAAACTATTGGGCCGGCTGTTTTTGAACATATTGTGCATGACCAACTTGGGCCGCATCCACAGGATCTTTTTATTGGCACGTGGCAAAATGACGGCTTTTTTCAAATCGGATTTGAGCAGCTTGGTGGAGCCGATTCCCGCCTCTTTTTTTATCTTGATTTTAGCGCCTGCATAAAGTCGCTCCCCTTTTTGGAGGTGTCCGGTGCCCGTACAGCCAGAACCTAGCAGAACCAGCACAATAATCGTCCATAGGTAAAAGCGTGTGCTCATCATTTTGATGTTATTGGTAATGGCAAAACCCGAACTCATTTCTTTTTACCCCCAAACTCCTTCGTCATGATAAACCCCGCGCCCGAATTGCGCAGATTCGACGAAGAAGCATTGAGCAACTCAAAACCCCTTTCAGAAAACACCGTGATTTTAAAATCGCCCTTGGGGGTAAGCGCGTATTCAATCGAAGCATTTTCCAAAGCGCTGGTCGCATCCGAACCGTTGCCACCTACCGTGGTTCCCCCAGAAAGTTTGAAGGTCAGGCGGTCCTCCAAGAATGATTTTTGCAATCGCAACTGGTAATTGGTTGTGCCCTCCTCTTGATTAGCACCTGTATTGGTGGAGCCTTCGGTGGTCGCAAAATCCACATCAATAAAGGTTAGGTACTGATCGGCCAAAGCATTGATCTGGCCAGTCAAAAAACTACTCAAGCCCGATTGCAGCGGATCGCCCCCGCCAATATTAGCACTGACGCCCGATTCTCCGATGAAATTGCGCAACAGCAGCACCCCAAATACTTGCCTGGACAACAGATTTTTGTCCTGATTCACATTGCTCAAGGCACTCTCCACCATGCCTGTCTGCTGGTTGCCAAAATTAGCGCCGATGCTTTCCTGATCCGAGGAACTGGGATAAATGAATTCGAAATCAACGACGGGTTCCGTGGCCGAACCCTTCAAAGTGGTTTGTAAAAAGAAGGTCTGTGGTCTGCGGTACAGGGCCGTCTCCTCCGATGAGGCTACTGACAACTGATTGACCACCAATGGATAAGGCGATGCTTTGAATTTATACCGTGCCTTTAGGTCTAATTCCGGCTGGCGAATATCGCCTGTCCAGGTGATGGAGCTACCACTACTCACCACGAAACTTCGCTTCACGACCGATTGGTAGGAATAATTGTAAACCCCGCTTACCAATTCGACTCGACCAGCCAAGGTCATGTTTCCGTTGGACAACATATCAAGTTGCAATCGGCCAATCGCTTTGCCTCGAAAATCATCGCCAGTGACGGGATTTATCACGCTGTTGATGGTCAAGTTGGAATCAATTTCGATGCTGGCACTGAGGGTGAAGGGCTGTTTATTGACTGGGGCATCGTAAATGGCTGGCCGTACATACTGGCGTGGTGGCGGCAGGAAATACACAATGCCCTCATGTTGCAGTGCCTGTGTGGCAACGTCATAGACGTAGGTAAAACTGGACTCCTTGGCGGTTTTGAGCACCAGTTGGATATCTGGCTGGCTCAAGGGGCCACTTATGGTTCCGTCAAGCGAGACATACAGCTCCCCAAAATACACTGGGTTTTGCTGTCTGGTGGAATTCAACACCTGCCAGCGATCGGCATGCAAAGTCAAATTCGTCTGGATATTTGTCCAATCAAGGGAGCTCAATTTACCATTGATTTCCAAGGTCTTGCCATACGGATCGCGTAAAGTCAGGCCATCCAGCCGGATGCCGGATTCAGTAAACTCAAGGGGTGTTTCGCTTAATCCATAACGCACATTGGTCAGAACAGGCCTGAAAAAAGTCTCGTGCAATTGCATTTTACCACGGACCTGAGGTGCCTCTGTAGTACCCGCTATTTTCAGATGTGCTTCTGCCCATCCTTCTAATTCACTCAAAGTGCTGGCCACAAAAAGATCGAAATTCTCGTAATTCAGCCGTTCGATATCCACCACAAAATTCAGCCCAGTCTTGTTGCCCGCCAATTTGCGCGTTGCTCCTTCTAATTGAATGGACTGTCCATTCCCAGTCATTTTGAACTTGTTAATTTGTACACCACGCGGGTTGATAAGAATTTCATTCTCAGGGTCTATTGTCCAGGCCTGGTAGTCCAAAATCTGGTTCGGGGCAAAGCGGACCAGTGTTTCTTTGGTCTGTTTGTTCAACAAGGCTTGTACCGCCATCATAAACCGCTCGCGGCCATCGTCACTGGACGCTTTGAACGACACATCCGCGACATTGGCGAGGAATCGTCCGTTAAAAGCCGCATTTTCGATAAAATCCTGCTCGCCACGTTTCACCAAGGGCGAAGTCATCACGAATAAAGCCGCCGTATCGCCTGCATAAGCTCGAACGTTCATGGAATCTATATCCCAGGTGGTGTACACAATTTTTGGCGCCTGAATGCTGAGGTTGAAATAGTTGCGCTTCCCCACAAGCGAACCTTCCAGTTTTACAGGATCAAGTTTGGTCAAGCCAGGTACCAAGCCTGAAGTCAGCACTTCCGTTCGCAACAAATGCAATTGCACCGATAGCGAATCAGTACTCACTGGAGGCAATGCCGCCGTTCGATCCACCACAAAGTACTGGTCGGCAATGTTGGAGATGGTGGTAGACAAGTCGGTCAAAGAAAAATAGCCTTTGATTTCGCCTTGAAGCCAGTCGGAAGTGATATTGAGGTTGTTCTGACGGTTGTCCAGTTTGATGTCCAGGGCCAGGTCGCCCGGACGAATATGCACCGTATCATATTGTAAATCAATCGTTTCAATCTTAACCTGCGCCGTCAGCGTATCCATTGACAAACCTTCGGAATGGGATAAAATGCGCATACAAACAGTGGTAGGGCGATTGGCCCAACCAAAGGCACGCATGTCTATACAATTCAGGGCAATATCCAGGTCTAGCACTGGAATGTCGGTACTGAAATCTCCAGCCGCCCGAATGCGGACTGCAGCCCGTTCGTCGGGCGATTGCAAACCGCCGCTGAAACGTTTGCCCTTTACATCCCCGTCAAACGTGATATCGCGTAAAATAAGGTTGTCCCAAATAAGGGAGTCAAATTTTCCAGTCAATTGAAGGGTAGCCGTTTCTCCAAACTGAAAACCTTCTCCACTAATCTGTGCTGTAAAACCAACCGTTTTAAGCGGGCGCAAAGTGGTATCCACGGCCAATTGATTTACCAGTAAATTTTGGGCTACAAGATCTATTTGGTAGCTGCTATCGCGCAGCGAACCATCGAGTCGTATTTGCCCCCAGTCGCCTAAAACAAGTTTCACCTTTCCAGCAGCATCCTTCATCGTCCCTTTTACCTGTCCGCTCACTGTAGTAAAATCAGGCAATTGAAGCACCTTGTTAACAATGGAATCCGGCAAATAGCCCATTATTTCCTGCCGGGCCAAGGATCCGTCAAACGTTACATCGAAGCCTAATTGCTCCGGTGTTCTGACATTGTTAAGCAATCCCTTGAACGCGAATTGACTGCTTACCCCAGCGCGCAAAAGACGGAATTTCAGATCCGTATTCAATGCAGTGAGGGTACCGCGCAGGGTACCACTGGCCTGCAACCTATCGGGGAATCGCAAATCCTTTGCCGCTAAAAAAGCAAAGAAATTATGCGGCGCATCCAATTGACGAATTTGCAAATCCATTCCCAATTTGTCGGGGTCGCTCAATTGGGTCAAGGAGCCATCAATGTCAAATAAAAGCGGAGGCCCTTCCACATTCGGAAAAGTGGGCCCCGTTTGCAAATCACCCATCTCCCCTTGCAGTGCTATTTGAAGATGGGTCATACTGCCATTCAAAGTTCCTGAAGCATTCAAATAGGCCGGAAGCGGCTGCGACAAAATACTGTCCATGGGCGTTTCCCCTACCGACATCCAGCGCACCAGATCAGCCCGATTGGTTCTTAATTGGCTGATATTCAAATTCATTCCCAAGGTAGTCGGCTCGGTCAATCGCTGGACTGAGCCAGAAAAATTTGCGGTGGTACCACTCCCGGCTTTAAAGCGGATGTTATTGGTTTGAAGGTTTTCCAACCAGCCACTGAGGTTGCCCGACACCTCGTAAGGCATATCTTGAAGCCTGGATAAAGCCGGATTTTCCTGTGGCGGCAACAACACCATTAAGTCGCCGATGATGCCCCTGACCTGTCGCAATTGTATCTGCATCCGATCAAAAGTCGCCCGGCGGTTTTTTAGGAGCAAAACATCGCCATTGACGCTGGTTTGATTCAGGCTGGCCAGGATGTTTTTAAGTTCGATACTGCCGGGCGTAACTTGTATAGTGGCTTTTAAGGTGTGCAGTTTCAAGCCACTTTTATCATTGCCAGACAGGGCATCGGCGCGTACAAACAGGGTATCATTTTGAAAAGAGAAATCGGGTAGTTTGGCATTAAGGTCGCTCAGATTGAGGTCGCCGGCATTGAGATGCCCCGGCGTTTCAATGGCCTCTGGATCGCGGTAGGCAACGGCGCTATTTTCTATCTGAATTCCCTGAGCCTGAATGGCCAACAGGTCGTTGGCTGAGCGGAGTTGAAGCTGATCCAGTTTGGTTTTTACCAGATTAGCGTCCACGGCCAATTCTGGAGTCGAAAAGAGTAAATGCGTACAAGTGATGTCCGCGTTTTTCAACAATAGTCCAAAAGCCGGATCGGGTTTCCCGGTGTCTACGGATTTTTTCTTTTGAATCAGTTTTATATCGGAATCTGCCAGCGTTAGGCCGTCTACTTCAAAATACAGTTTTTTCAGGTCTACTTTGGAAAGGGTTGTTTCCGCTGTTCCGATATGTGCCTGGGTAGTACTTTCTGCATCATCGTCCTGAAGTAGAAAATCTATCCGTTTGAGTTGCAACGTCACCAAATCAAGCTGCAATTTCCATGGGGAGGCCGAGGTGTCTTTGGATACAGTATCTGAGGAATCCGCAGCGAATGCTTTCAACACGAAATCCATATTGGAAACACTGTCTTTGGTATGCAGATATACACTGGCATCTTCCAGACTAACATTTTGCAATTCAATGGTTTGGTTCAGCAGTTTCCACATTCCGATGGATACTTCCAGTTTGCCAATATGCGCGAGGGTGTCACCCTGTTGATCTGGAAGCACGAAGTGTTTTAATGAAACGGTGGTCGGGAATCGAATACTTACCGATCCAATTTCGACACGCGTGCCCAGTTTTTTCTGCAAAAAGGTTTCTGCAGTCTTGGTTAAGCGTTGTTGTACGGAGGGCAACGTAAGGGCATAAAAAAGCGCTGCTGTCAGCAAAAGCAGCGCACTTATCGTGTACAAGAAGAAGCGCAACAGCTTCCGCCAACGAGGATTTTCTTTTAGATGGGCAGACATATTCAATCAGGCCCGAAGGTTGGGGTTTTTAACCAGGAAAATGTTACACAATTCTGTGAAAAAATTGCAAAATTCATTTATTTGCTACTCAAGTCGGCAATAAACGATCAAAATAAACATTTGGCAATCAATTAGATAATACACAAACGGTGTGTCTTGTGGCTATGCCACGCCTAGAATTATATATCTTGCCACCCTCCTGGCAAACCAGACCACACATTCCAACACTTACATTCTTGATTGTTTCATTTCATGAGAGCACAATTTGCCATTTCATTCACCTTGTTGTTTTTTTCACTGCCCGTTTATTCCAAAGATTACAAGGCATCTTTCTTCGGTATAGAGTCCAATGGCACTACCATGAATACCCGCTCGATTCAAAAGGCGATAGATTATATCCACGAAAATGGCGGAGGGCGCTTGGTTTTTAATGTGGGCAGATTCGTTTCCGGTTCAATATATTTGAAATCAAATGTCAGCATTCATTTGGAAGAAGGGGCCGTTTTGTTAGGTTCTTTGAACCCTTTTGACTATGATCGTCATGGCTATTGGACCGCACTCCTATTTGCATTTGACCAGGAAAACATCGGAATAACAGGGAAAGGAATCATTGATGGCCGTGGATACCAGGTGGCCCAAAACATTTTGTCCATGATTCACAAAGGGATCATTAAAGACGACAAATTAAGCAACGATCGTCCCAATGAAGGTCTCAGACCCCAAAATATTTATTTTAAAGGGTGCAAGAACATAGTGATTCGAGAGATCACAATCAAAAATCCGGCGAGCTGGAATCAGCAATACGATCAGTGTAAAAACCTTTTGGTGGAAAACATTACGGTAGACAGTAAAAACTATTGGAACAATGATGGGATAGATATTGTGGATTGCGACAGTGTTATCGTAAGAAACAGCTATTTCGACGCTTCGGATGATGCTATCTGTTTAAAATCACACCGTGCAGAATTTTTATGTCAGAATGTTATCATTGTCAACAACATGATTCGTTCCAGTGCCAATGGAATAAAATTTGGAACTTTTTCAGTGGGCGGTTTTAAGAACATCGAGATTATAAACAATACCGTTTTCGATACCTATCGCTCCGCAATAACCTTTGCTACGGTTGATGGGGGAATTATTGAAAACATAAGGGTAGACAGTTTGCGATCCTTGAATACTGGCAATGCCATTTTTCTCAGAATTGGCGAACGTAAAGTAGGCAAAAAGGGCAGCATGAAAAACATTAGCATCTCCAATGTTTATGCTGAAATTCCTGCCACAAAAGCCGATGCAGGGTATCCGTACGAAGGCCCTGTGGAAGATTTGCCTAGAAATATTTCGCCTGTATCCATTGTTGGAATGCCTGATGTTGCCATCGAGCAGATTGTTCTAAAAAACATAGAAATACATTACCCTGGAGGTGGCAATCCCAACTATGCAAAAGTTGGATTAGATGAATTGGATAAAGTACCCGAACTTCCTGCCAAATATCCTGAATTCTCCATGTTTAAAGAGTTGCCGGCTTGGGGGTTTTACATACGTCATGCAAAGGGGATTACATTGGAGCATGTAACCATCACCTGTAAAAAGGAGGATTATAGAACTGCTGTTGTACTGGACGATGTTCATGGATTGCAGTTCAATCATTTAATAGTAAAGGAGCCCACGGAAAAGAAAAAGCCCGTCTTTTCGCAGAATTGCACGGATATAAAATTCCGGTAAAAGATGCTAACCAGTTATCATTTCCGCAATTTATCTACGGCTTTAATCGCCTCCATCGTACGCTGCTCAAACCCACCCCGAATAATTTCGTAAGGCAACCCCCGCCCTTCCAATTCCTGCCGCAGTCGCTCGAACATCCATTCGCGCTGAGCCTCGTATTCACGCAGTCCGTCGTTCACCCAGGGAATATCGGGCGCGCAAAGCAGGAATAAGTCATAGCGCCTTGCATGATCCGCCCAGAAAATCCAGGGTTGGCATTTGCCAGCGAAATAAATTTCGCTCCACACTTGGGTAACCATCAAATCGGTGTCGCAAAAAAGCAAGCGGTTGGCTTGCAATGCCATTTCGTCCTCATAATAAAGTTGGCCACCCGCCACATGCGCAAAATCCAGCTCGGTGGAGTCCATGCCAAACTTTTCGCAGTAGGTACGGCCATATTCTTCTACAAATACTGTGTCGAAATGCTGCGCCAATATTTTGGCCAAATAACTTTTCCCACAACTTTCCGGTCCCACCAAAGCAACACGTTGGATATAGTACGGGCGTACATTTCGAGGCAATAAATCCCAGTGCTCGGACGGATTTTTCCTGATTTCAGAAGTCGAAATCGGAAAATTTTTTCGCTCTGGGTCAATACTAACATGTTGAACTCCAAGGCTTTGAGCAAGAGGCTTTAGCTTTTCACCACTTTCAAACAAACAGGAAAAGTGTGGCCTCCCTTCGAGTTGTACCACACTTTTGGTTCCTATCAAATGCCGCACATCCAGCTCCGGAAAGGTGCTTTTCACCCAATGATAGCGCTGCCAACCGGGAATCGTATCGGCCTCCTGAGAAGTGACCAGTACAGTCAGATTTTTGCACTGTTTTTGGGCTTCTTGAATCAAAAACTCGTGTCCCCGATGGAATGGGGCGAATTTACCAAGGATAAAACCGTGTGTCATGATATTTCTTGACTTTAGACGTTGGAGCTTAGACTACTTTTGCGCGCACAAACTTACCCTGGAACGCTGTTTCAGGACGCTCTAACTTTCTCGGAACCGTGTTCCGGGCTACAAAAACACTCGTCGTGCCAAGCAGAATACCCACCACAAAGAAAGTTCAAAAAACGGGCAAGCAGTCCCCCATTCCCAAAGAAATACTTGAAAATGCATTCCGGCTTATGGCGACCGCCAAAGCCATGACCGATATCTACGAGGCTAATTTCAAGTTCGTTAGCAAGTACGTTCACGCGACTTCACGCGGCCACGAAGCCATTCAACTCGCGGTCGGAATGCAACTCCATCCACAGGATTTTGCCTACCCTTATTACCGCGACGACAGTATGTTGCTCGGCATGGGCCTCCGCCCCTATCAGTTGATGCTCCAACTCATGGCCAAGCGGGACGACCCTTTTTCGGGTGGACGTTCTTACTATTGCCATCCGGCCTTGCGCGACGAACATTTCCCAAAAATACCACACCAGAGCAGTGCCACGGGTATGCAGGCCATTCCTGCCACCGGTGCAGCCTTAGGCTTTTGGTATCATGAAAAAATGGGGAGCACCCCGTTTGGCAGCGCAAAAAACAGGAAAGAATCTACCCTGGAGAAGGTAGTCAACCTTGACAATCCCTACCCATACCATTTTGACAAGCGCAGGGAGATCAGCGCCAATGAACCGGGCCTGGTCGTTTGTTCTCTCGGGGACGCTTCCGTTACAGAGGGTGAAATTTCGGAAGCATTCCAAATGGCCGTGCTGAAAAAACTCCCGATCCTGTACCTCGTGCAAGACAATGGCTGGGACATTTCTGCCAATGCCGCTGAAACCCGCGTAGCCAATGCAGCCGAGTATGCCAAGGGTTTTCCCGGCCTCGAAACCGTAAGCATTGAAGGCAACGATTTTGCAGCATGCTGGACGACCGTGCAGGATATTCTAGAAAAAATCCGTCGGGAACGAAGGCCGTTTTTACTTCATGCCCGGGTGCCGCTCCTCAACCACCACACTTCCGGCGTCCGCAAAGAATGGTACCGCGATGACCTGGAAGAACACGCGAAACGCGACCCCTACCCTATTTTGAAGCAACTCCTGTTAGACAACGGCTTCTCTGAAACCGACATTCAACAGATTGAAAATGAGGCCATTAAAATGGTCGCTGCTGATTTTAACCTTTCCAAAAACGCTGAAGACCCACGACCCGAAGACCTGTTTACCCACGATTATGCCCCTACGCATGTCACCGAAGAACGCGGTGTGCGTAGCCCTGTCAATGGAGAAGTCAAAGTGATGGTGGATTGTGCTCTGTTTGCCATTGAGGAGCTGATGCGCGAACACCCCAATTGTCTTTTATACGGCCAGGATGTAGGCCGCAGACTCGGCGGCGTATTCCGCGAAGCGGCGACTTTGGCAGAAAAATTTGGCGATCACCGGGTCTTCAACACGCCCATTCAGGAGGCGTTCATCGTGGGCAGCACTGCGGGTATGAGCGCAGTGGGGCTTAAACCCATTGTAGAAGTACAATTTGCCGACTACATCTGGCCGGGACTGAACCAATTGTTTACCGAAGTAGCTAGGAGTTGTTATCTAAGCAATGGCAAATGGCCCGTGAGTTGTGTGTTGCGCGTCCCAATCGGTGCTTACGGAAGCGGCGGACCTTACCACAGCAGCAGCGTGGAGAGTGTGGTGGCGCAAATTCGGGGTGTAAAAATCGCCTACCCAAGCAATGGGGCCGACCTGAAAGGATTGCTCAAAGCTGCCTGGCACGACCCAAATCCCGTGGTCATTTTTGAACACAAAGGCCTGTACTGGAGCAAAGTACCCGGTACGGAAGCCGCCCGGGCCGTAGAGCCAGATGCAGATTATATAATTCCTTTTGGGAAAGCCAGAACGGCCTTATCCGCTGATAATCAAAAAATTGAATCCGGAGAAAGTCTTGCAGTAATCACCTATGGCATGGGGGTACACTGGGCACTAAATGCTGCGGCACAATTTCCCGGCCAAATCGAAATTGTGGATTTGCGCACCCTCTGCCCCCTCGACGAAGCAGCCATGTATGAAGCCGCCCGACGGCACGGCAAGGTACTGGTGGTGACGGAGGAGCAGGTGAATGGCTCCTTCGCACAGACCTTGGCAGCGCGAATTCAGGAAAACTGCTTTAACCAACTCGATGCGCCGGTGCGGACGCTTGGCTCGGAAAACATGCCCGCAGTGCCGCTCAATACCATATTGGAGCAAGCGATGATTCCCTCGATTGAAAAGGTAGCAAAAGCGATGGGTGAAATATTGGTATGGTGATGCTTCAAAACCACTTCACCACCCCTTCCAAAAGCCATTGCCGCAATTTTCCTCCATACGGCGGCAAAAAGAAATCT
>Ga0209181_10006014_pt1 | contig 17239 bp, 13 predicted proteins | sample MAT05_FD_187208 | JGI IMG/M metagenome (GOLD analysis project Ga0209181, IMG submission 187208) | Freshwater microbial communities from Lake Fryxell liftoff mats and glacier meltwater in Antarctica - MAT-05 (SPAdes) (version 2) | ecosystem: Environmental > Aquatic > Freshwater > Ice > Liftoff...
ATTTTTCGCTGTTCCTTTCTTGTTTTCGGGAAGCTTCATGCCTCTCGCTTTCACTGTCGTTGGTTCGGTGCGCGGTGCGGTCTCCGGCCCGGTCGGGTCGGGCCTCACCGGCGTGACAAATCCCTCCGGCTTGATTGTTAACACGGAACAATTCACCTGCCGGAGCAACGTCTCGGCGGTGTTGCCCATAAATAAACCTGCGAGGCCGGTGCGGGCGACCGTGCCCATCACGACCAAATCGATGTGCTGCTGCACCGCCAGTTTGAGAATCTCGGTGCCGACCTCGCCCTTGAGCAAGTGGCTGCGTAGCCTCAACCCATCGGAGTCGAACCGGCCCAGCAGCTCCTCGAGCTGGCTGCGGTGGGCCTCTTCGGTCAAAGTGGTGAGATTGTATACCGGCGTCTCCGGCAGGAACGTTCGCCACCGACGCAGAATATACTCGTCGTAAATATCCCAAACATGGACCACGTGCAATGCGCTGTCCTCCGAGCGGGCCAGGGAGGTAGCCAGTTCCATGATCTGCACATTTACTCCGTCGCGCACCGGGTCCGACGCGTCTGGATCGATCGCGGCCAATATCCGCGCGACATGGCGGCGGCGGGACGCTTTGATCACCCAAACCGGGCAAGGGCACTTGCGCATCAGGTGCAGGCTCGTGTTGCCGAAAAGCATGCCTTTCATCCCTCGCCGACCCTCGGCGCTCATCATGACGAGGTCGTGCCCGGAACGGAGCACGGTGCGGATGATCTCGATGAACGGCGTGCCACAGCGCACCTCGATCGCGATGTCTACCGGCGGCTCCATTTCCCGGAACGGCGTGACAAATTGCTCCAATCGTTCGCGCAACTCCTGCATGGCTGACGCCTGGAGATCGGCCGGTTGGATTCCGGCGGCGAGCCGGCTCAGCTCCCTGGGTAATTCGCGCAAGACGCCGACAAACGTCAGCCGCCCGTTGTTGCGCTGCGCCAGTTCGACGGCCCGGCTCGACGCCGGGTCGGAGTCGCCGCTGCCGTCGGTGTAGACCAGAATGTTTTTGAAACGTTTCATGGCGGATGACCTTTCTCAGTCCGCATGGCGGTAAGCCTCTTCGGACGGTGGATAGCGCAGCAGGCATCCGACGCCGCCCAGATGCATCAACACGTCGCTATGCGCCACGATTTCGATTTCGGCTCCGTTGCGCTCAGCCAGTCGCACCATCTCCTCCTTAGTGGCCACTTCCCGCAGTTGGTTGCCGACGCAATCCGGGCAGGCGACCGGTTTGCGCGACGCGGCAACGAGCCGCCCGCATTGGGCGCACCGCCAACCCGGATCAGGCTGGTAGTCCTTGGCCATAACCAACACTTCCGTCAGCCCTGACCTGAGCGCCCGGAGGCTGGACTCAGTGCCTGCCACCGCCAGCCCATGGGTTTTGATTTCGCTCACCAACACGCAGACCCGGGTCTGCGATTCCATCTCCTCCTGCTCGACGAACAACGAATTGGTCGCGGTCACAATATCCAGCATGCTGTCGCGCGCCGAGGCGTGCACCGTGTCCACCAGCTTGTCCGCCAGATGCGTGGGCAGCGCCTGTTTCATCCGGGTCGTCAACGCTGGATTCCCCGCGAGAATCAGGTGCGTGTGGCCGCCGGCGGATACCAGGCGATCGAGGACTTCGATTGCGTCGCCGACGAAGCGTCCGGTTTGCTGTGCGCTGTAGTTTCGATAGTGGGCTTTGCTCCAGCCACTGGCCACAAAATCACGGAGTTCCGGGCGTTCAGCCCAGACCTCCTGCGTGAGCGCCCCGAGGTTGATTTCCAGAATCCGCGCGCTCTTCTCGGTCATGAGCAGGAGCACGAAGCGGTGGTAGGTGTCCTTGAGTTCGATCAGGTGATAAACATTCGGGACCACATCGGCCACGATCCAGTTGGGCAACGGCACCTGAAGCTGCAGTGCCAGGAAAAAGGGCTGCGCGCCGCCCCGCGCAAATACTGCCACGCCCTTGGTTTCGGGCTTCATTTCGCCCGCTATGAAACCATCGATGCGCTGCAGGGCCTCATCCACGCATTTCCTGTTTTCTCCCGAGGTGCTTTTCCTGAGCAATGCCGCCCGCTTGGCGAAGACCACGTGGCCACCGCTACCGCTGGCCACCGACGCGTTCGCTTCGAGATTGAGATAGCAACTGATCACCGGGGCCTTGGTGGCGCCGAGCGTGATGAGCGCGCGGATGTGCTGCCGGAGTTCCACCAAAGTCATCGCTTGGCCGCCTTCGGGTTTCGTTTGCGCGTGGAGTAGCATGGTCATGATTTTGGGTTTTTGAGCTTTCGGCGGTTTTTCGCCTGGAAGTGGAGGGAACCCGGAGAGTGGCCGGCGATTCGCTCGAGTCGTTCCTCAGCACTTTCCGCGATCAGCATTCGCATGATTTCCAGCAGGCGCGGGATGTTCAGCGGTTTCTCCATCAGTGCGCCCACTCCCGCCGCCTCGGCGAGTTGCTTCTGGTCGGGGCGCGCCGTCATCACGATGATCGGCAGCAACGGATCGACTGCGGTCAGCCGTTCGAACGTATCCCAGCCGCCCATTTCGGGCATGCACAGATCGAGCAGGACCAGCCCGATCTGTCCGCGCGTACGGAAGTCGTCCACCGCCTCCCGGCCATTGCGCGCATAGACGACCTCATAGCCTTCCGAGGAGAGCATGTCGCCCACCGCAGCCGCGACCCCGGGATCGTCATCGACCAGCAGGACGCGCGTTTTCATCGCGAACCCTCGAACCGGTCAATCTTCGGCGCGATATAGTCGCGGAGGACGGTCGAAGGCTGCATGTGGCTTAAGCGGAGGTGGAGGTGCATGAATGCTCCATTGCTCGTTGCGTGCCAGCCGCACTAAAGTCATTTACCACCTGTTCGACAGACTCTTAGACTAAGCAATAGGACAGTAGGAACGCGCGTGTTGTGACAAGCGGATTGCCCTTCGGTGGAAAGTAAGTTAGCACTATCGGAGATGACGCTCCGCAACCGAATCCACTGTCTGTCGGGGTGTCACGGGCCGCAGATTGCGGCCGGTCGCGACGAAAGACCGAGTTACTTCCGGCGGTCCGAAAACCGATGAAAAAAAGTCCCCACTCCCGGCCGCCGAAGCCACCGGCGAAAACGCCCCGGGTTGCGCGTGCGGGTGCCACCCGCCGCGCACAGGTCGAGAAAAAACTGCATGATCTCAACGAAACGCTGGCGGCACTGTTCCAATTCGCACCGGACGCGACCTTGCTGGTCGATGCCGGCGGCTGTATTGCGCGCACCAACGACCGGGCGGAAGCGATGTTTGGCTACACGCAAGAAGAGCTGGCCGGAAAGAAGATCGAAATCTTGATACCGGCCCGCTTCGGCCAACGCCATGCCCGGCATCGCGCGCACTACGCGAACGAGCCCCACCGGCGCGAGATGGGCGCGGGCCTGGAGTTGTCGGCGCGGCGCAAGGACGGGACTGAGTTCCCCGTGGACATCATGCTTAGCCCGCTGGAGTCGCACGGGACCCGGGACGTGATCGCGACGGTGCGCGACATCACCGCGCGCAGAAGCATCGAGCAGAACCTTGCGAAGGCCAGCGCAGAACTTGAAATCCGCGTGCAGAAGCGGACCGCCGAGCTGGCCCATGCCAATGAAAAACTGCGCGCAGAAGTTGAAGTGACAACGGCAATAATTGACATTCAGCGTGAAATCTCGGGGCTGAATCAAGATGTCACTGCGTCGTTGTCCAAGGTTGCCCGGCGAACCCAGGAATTGACGCACGCTAGCGGCGTTTCCATCGACCTGATCGAAAAGGACGAACTCGTCTTGCGTATCGCCACCGGCATTGCGACGGAGAACGTCCCGATGTGGCTTGACCTCGCGTCGCAGTTGACCCGTGAGTGCGTTCGCAACGGCGGGTTTTTCCGGTGTGACGACACGGAGATCGACCAGCATTTGGACCGCGCCGCCTGCCACCGAATCGGACTGCGATCGGTCGTCATGGTGACGCTTTACCGGCATGGCCCGGCGACGGGTATCCTCAAGTTGGTCTCCAACCAGCCGAGTGCCTTCGGCGAACGCGAAGTGGGCGTGGCACAACTGATGGCGGGCTTGCTCGGCTCCCCTTTGATCCGCGACGCCCATCGGAAGTCGGAGAAATTCGCCTCACTCGCCGCCCTTGCGGCGGGCGTGGCGCACGAAATCCGCAATCCGCTCACAGCGATCAAAGCACGCCTCTATACCCAGCAAAAACGCCTCGCCAAAGGCTCGCCCGAAGCCGAAGACAGCCGATTCGTCGACGAGGAGATCGATCGCTTGGAGCGCATCGTGCGCGAGTTCCTGCAGTTCGCTCGGCCGGGCGATCCCGTGCTCGCGCCGGTGTCGCCGGCTGAGTTACTGGGCGAAGTACGCGAGTTGCTGGCGGCGGGGTGCAGGAAATCCGCGATCCGTCTCACAGTCTCCGCTGCGGTAAAGACACCGGTCCTCGCCGACCGGCAGCAGATCAAGCAGGTGTTGATCAACTTAATCCGGAACGCGGCCGACAGCATCGGGCGCGACGGCAGCATTACGCTGTGTGCCCGGCAAACCCGGGTTGGTTTCGGTGCGATGCAGCCGTGGGAGGCCGTCACCTTGGAGGTGAAGGACACCGGCCAGGGCATCCCGCAGGAAGTCCAGTCGAGGTTGTTCGATCCGTTCTTCACCACCAAGCCGAGCGGCACCGGCCTCGGGCTGGCGATTGCCCGGCGAATCGTCGAAAAACACGGTGGCACCCTGCGATTCGAAACGAGCGCGAAAGGCACCGCGTTCCGGATCGTATTACCGGTGGCAAAAAACCCATGAGCGCCGCCACGATATTGCTCGTCGAAGACGATGCCCGCATCGCCGGGGAACTACGGCGCGTGCTCGAGAGCGAAGGCTGGCAGGTTATCCTCGCCGTCACCGCCGAAGACGGGATGGCACAGGCGGCGGAGGATAAGTGCGACCTAGTCATCACCGATTTCCGGCTGCCCGGCGCAAGCGGGATGGAACTGCTCAAGAGCCTGCACGCATCGCAGCCGCGTCTGCCGATGATCCTGATGACCGCGCACGGCACCGCCGAAACCGCCATCGAAGCGACCAAGCTGGGGGCCTACGATTACCTCCTCAAGCCGTTCGACATGCTTGATCTCCTGGCAGCGGTGAAAAAGGCACTCGCCAGCAGCCGGCTCATGTTTGCCCGCGTGGCGCTCGGCAGCACCGCCACCGCACGCGAGTCCATCGTCGGCAAGAGCCGTGCGATGCAGGAACTCTACAAAGAAATCGGCCGGGTTGCGGCGAAGCCGGTAACCGTGCTCATCAGGGGCGAGACCGGCACCGGCAAGGAACTCGTCGCCCGGGCAATCTACCAGCACAGCGACCGTGCTGACCGGCCGTTCATCGCGGTAAACTGCGCGGCGATTCCAGAGACGCTGCTGGAGAGCGAACTGTTCGGCCACGAGCGGGGCGCTTTCACCGGCGCCGATGCGCGACGCATCGGCCGCTTTGAGCAGGCAAATGGCGGCACGATTTTTCTCGATGAAATCGGCGACTTGAGCCCCAACACGCAGGCCAAGCTCCTGCGAGTGCTCCAGGAAAAGTGCCTGCAGCGGCTCGGTGGCCGGGAGACCATTTCCATCGACGCGCGCGTGCTCGCCGCCACGCACCGCGACCTCGAAACGGCCATGCACGAGAAGCAGTTTCGCGAGGACTTGTTTTACCGGCTCAGCGTCGTCGTCATCGCGCTGCCGCCCCTGCACGAACGCCGCGACGACATCCCGGCGCTCGTGCAATATTTCCTCCGTCGCTACGGGAAGGAATTGGGCACCCGGCAAGCGTCCATCCACCCCAAGGCCCTGGTTTTGCTCGGCGAACAGTCCTGGCCGGGCAACATCCGCGAACTGGAAAATGTCGTCCGCAACGCCCTGCTGCTGGCACGCGGCTATAGCATTGGCCTCGCGGACGTGCGAAAGGCCCTGGGCGGCTCCCCAGCGCGCGCGACCAGCATCTCCCCCATCGCCCGCCACGTCGCGGACCTGCTCGCCGCCGCCAGCCGCGGGGAGCTCGAAAATCTGCGCCCGCTGTTGCTCGAAACCGCCGACCGAGAACTTTTCACGCAGGCGATTCAGCTCGCCGGCGGCAACCAGGCCAAAGCTGCCCGCTGGCTCGGCGTTTCGCGCATCACCATGCGAGAAAAACTCATCCGCTTCGGCGAGCGTCCGCCGTGAGCGCCGTAAAGATTGCGATCATTTGCGCTCACTGCTAAGATGAAGTGCTCCCGGAGCAGCACCTCGCGATCCAGCAAAACTGTCACACGATTTGCGGCCCTACGCTGTCGTTTCGCTCGGTCGATCTCTATGCTGCGCAGCGGGCAAAGGGATCTGTGCGGTCAGGCCCCCAAGATTCGGATGGCGCGTGCCACAATCTGCAGAACGCCTGCCCACATGGGAAGGGTGGGAGGCCGTCTCGAACGCAGCACACGGTTCGCCGCCGGAACATACCACTGCATCGGCCGAACGAAAGCAGGAACGAAAAATGGACAGTGGTAGAAATTGAGGGAGTGAGTTTGATTGGGTCGCCCCGGCCGCATTGCGGCGGCCAGGGCTCCCACACCACCGTACGTGCGGTTTTCCGCATACGGCGGTTGGAGACCGGTGTGGATTAACACACGAGGTCTGAAGGCATAAGGAACTGATATTTGCGCAGGGTCTTGTTGGAGAGGGCCTGCTGTACGGCGGGATGCGCGGCCATGCGCCACGCCCCGCGACTACTTCGACCGGCGCGGGCCCGCGACGACGTTACTCCAAGTCTCCTAAGAGCATTGAAGCGTCCTTCGCTCGAGTGCCAGCGCTGCCAGAAGCATTTTCGGATGTGGCGCCTAATCCATGGCTCTTGACGGAAGATCGGCTGGCGCTCTTCGCAGAGCCGGTAGTACCCCCACCAGCCTTTCACGTAGTTGCACCATCGATCTCGCAGTTGTGTCGCGGTGCCCGCGTGGGGCTCGCTCCACAGTTGCGCCGCCTTGTCTTCGAATCGGCTCAGACTCGCCGGTGCGATCCCAATTAGCAGTGCGACGGTAATAATAAATCCTAGGAACTTTCGTTCCCATGGTCTACCGGTACCGCTTTTCTGCGGGTTCACCTCCAGCTTGAGATGCCTTTGGATCCATTCGCTCACGCTCGCGAGCACGCGCACGGCCGCCTTTTCACTGCCAACGTAGATGTTGCAGTCATCGGCGTAGCGCGCGAAACGCAGGCCGCGTTCCTCCAGCTCCTTGTCGAGGGCGTCCAGATAAACATTTGCGAGCAGCGGCGAGAGCGGCCCGCCTTGCGGCGTACCTTCCTCGCTGCGTACCAGCAGGCCATCTGGCATGATCACGCCTGCGCGTAGGAACCTTCCGATAATCCTCAGCACTCTTTTGTCCCGAATCACGGCTCCCACTTTGGTCATCAAGAGGTCGTGATTCACACGGTCGAAGAACTTGGTGATGTCCATATCAACCACCCACGTGTAGCCCTCTTGTGCGTACGACCTCGCCGCCTGTACTGCTTGTTGAGCGCTGCGTCCCGGCCGAAACCCGTAGCTATGTTCGCTAAATCGGGGTTCAAACAGGGGTTGCAACACCCCCAGCAGCAGTTGGGCGACAAAACGGTCCTGCACATTCGGCACGCTCAATGGGCGGCTGCCTCCCGTCGGCTTGGGTATCTCCTTTCGCCTCGCGGCACCCGGTCGATACCTTCCGTCCAACAATCTCTGCCTGATCACCTCGCCATGTACGGCCAGGTGCACTCTCAGTTCGCCGGCTTTCTTGCCGTCCGGTCCCGGGGCACCATCGTTGCGTTCCACCGCGTGTAGCGCCGCCTCCCAGTTTTCCGGCTCGATTGCCCTTGCCATCAAATCCTCCGGCATCGCTGTACTTTCGTGGTTCATGCACGCTTGGGATTTGCCTCTCCCCTCCCTCGCTTACAGCGCTCTAAACGCCTGGGCTTGGGGGTTCGCACAGAGTTTCGCCATTGGCTACGGTCTGCTGACGTCTGGGCGGATTTTTCTCCCTGCGTAATGCTCCATAGAGCTCTGCTTTCGGTTCCTTCGGCCCTTCGCTCCTGCCATCTTTCAATGGCTATCCTCGCTACTACGGCCTCTGCTGACTTCTGCCCGGTTCTCACCGCGCAGATCTCCCTGAGTAAGACCCTGAACTTTCCCCTCATGCCGTCTGGCTCTACCCGAGTGGCTGCGATGCTCTTGGACTTCACGTTTACTCGCACGCTCGTCCTCCACTCTTGGCCTCTCTGCCAGTTCGTGTTCCTACGGCCGACGGTTTGCCTACGACTTCTTTCAGCCTCGACCTCGCGGTCGCTGCCTTGTCGTTCAGCTACGGTTGCTTTCATCAGCTCCGATCGACTCCTTTCATTCGATTAGTTCAGTTTCATGTCAGGCACACGAGCCCGGCCTTTAGGCCGTGTTCGAGGGGGTTGTCGTGGGGAACGGAACGGGCTAAAGCCCGGACTCCCAACCCAGAGGTCAAAAAGGTCGGACCGACCCCGCCGTTATCCACCTCAACCCACGCCAAAGCGGAGCGATCGGGCCGCGTGCAGTACGGTCGCCCCGAAGGCACGTACCCCTATTCACGCGGGACCCGGCACTCCGGACTTTTCTTACCGGCACGTAACCGGCCTAGCGGTCAATGGTCCCGCCTCCGTTCGAGGCCACCTCGCCGGCAAGACGCACCCACCGACCTCGGCGGTAACGAAAACAGTCGCTCCCCCACAGAGAAAACAAGTGCAGCCACTCGTGATCGAACAGTTGTCGCACGGCAGGATTTTTTTCCAGCACCGCTCCGATCCGCGCGGGTTCGGCCTCGAGGTAAACCGCCAGCCGCCGCGGCTCATGCACGAAATTCGCTCCGTCGTGAATGGACTGGAGCGGCAGGCCCACCTTCAAGTCGCCGCCATTACCCTCGAGCACGCCGACCCCACCGACCACCGTGTGCAAAACTTTGTTTCCCGAGCCGTAGCGCACCGGATCGACCCGCGACGCGTAATATTGCAGGTTGATCCAACTGGCGACCACCACGGGCGCACTGAGGATCAGGGTGAGCACCTTGTCGTCCGGATCGGCGGAGGCGTCGTAGTCATGAAGAAAAACGCGGCCGTCGAGCGTGAGGCCCGCCGTGCGACTGCGCGGTGCCGCCACGAACGCCGCATTGTTCGCCAGCCCCCACTCCGGCCTGATTTCGGCGGCATCGACCGTGCGTCGACGGACGGCCTCGTCGATCTTCGTATCCGGCACACCTGCCAGGCCGAGCGACGGCGCGCGTTCACGACGCGCCGCCGCCCCGGCGCGGCCTAATGCCTCCCGCAGTCTCGCGAGCTCTCCGCGATGGGATTCGGGCACTCTCTCGAGATCGAAAAGCAGCACGTCGTCCGTGGCGGTATTGTGTAGGCCGGCGATGAATACCGTATCCGCCGGCAGCGCGAGGCCCCACCGCGGGAGGAGCGCGCGGACCGCGGGGTCGTTCAGGGTCGAGGCCGCGAGCCGCGCATTGACATCGCCGGGGTGTCCCCCGCACGCGCCGCAGTCGAGACCGGAGGCGTAGGGGTTGTTCGCACTTTCGCTACCATGCCCGCAGATCAGCGCGATTCGAGCGAAGTTTTTCACGAGACTCATGTTCCTGAGCGCAGCGGCGGCAGACTCCGCGCGAGTCTCGAGCGGCATATCCGTAAAGCTCGGAGCGGTTCGCGAACAGTCGAGGCGACGGGCGCTGCCCGCGCGGCCCAGCGCGAAACCAAACCCGAGCCCGACCGACTCCACGAACGAAAAACAGGACGCGGCCGAGTTCTGAAACGCTTTCCAAGCCCCGGCCCCCGCACGTTCCGCACTCACCCGCGCGACTGCGGCTGGCGAAAGCGGTTCGCAGGTTTCGACCGTGGGAACGAGGAGAACGGGACAGCGCGCACCGGCGACCTCATCGCCCTTGGACCGGTGCGCGACCGCAAAACCGAAGAATCCTGCGAAGCCGATGGTCTGCGTTCCCGGCAGCGCCCGCTCAAGATGCCGCCGAATCACCTCCGACCGGACATCGATGCAAAAGACCGCCTGAACGCCGGGTCGATCCGGCGACGGGGCGCTCGGCCGGGCCGTGAGCGCGCGCGCGAGTCTGCGTTGGAAACCGGCCTCGTAGGCAAACTGCCAGCGCGCCAGTGCGGCGATGCGCCGTGAGTCGACCACGGGTGCTGGGGACTGGCGCCATTGCGCCAGAAACGCGTGGTCGTGCGCGAACGCTTGAAATAGCGCTGCGTCATAGGCCAGCCGGATCGCGAGCAGATCCGCCAGCATCCCGTTGGGCCTGCCCCGCAGGATATCTTCGCGCACACGATACTGCACGTAACCCGCCCAGCCCGCGACGGTGGCCAACTGCCGATGAAAAAAATCCGCGAGATCGTCCACGCTCGGGTCGAGCAACCTCTGGCAGTGACCGATCGCGGCCACGGGGTTATCCGGCAGAGACGCGACGAATGCGCGGAAACCCACCAAACCGAAGGCTTCGGGATTACGATCGCAGGACGCGGCCGCCCGCCATCCTTCGTAGAGGCCGCTCGACTTCCAAGGCGTGTTCCACGTCGTCTGGTTCTCGTCGAACGTGACGGCACACCACTTGGAAATCTCGTCCACGATAAAGACGCTCCAATGCGCGCGCGGTCGCTCGCAATCGAGCATCTCCGCGACCGTCGCGAGCGGCAGGGGAGAGACAGCGGCGGTCGCCTCTTCCAGAGCGCTGACCAGACCGACGGAGGTCAACTCGGCATCGGCCGCTTCGTCAAGATCGGCCGGCTCGATCCGGCCGGCGCGAAAGGCATCGCGGTAGCTTTGCGCACTCTGGAGCGGCGCTGCACCTACGATTCGCTGCAGCAGTTCCGCAGCCACTGGAAAGGGCCGGTCGATCAGTCCCAGGAACGGGTTGACCGCGACAAAGTGCCGCAACGGAAAAAGCGGAGGGATGCGCGCCAGAGCTGCAACGATCGCCGCGTTCAAACGGGCCGGCGAAGCGACGGAGGAAGCAGAGGGAGTGGACATGAGGAAGAGTCGCGAACCGACGCCGCGGGCCACAGCCGGCCAAGCAGCCGATTGAAACAGGTGCCGAGGTAAAATCCATTGAGCGCGTGCACGTACAAACGCCGGCCGCCGGGATGACGACCGATCCGCCAAAGCAGCGATTGAAACAAAAATAGTCCCGCAAACACCGTACCTACCGCGATGACCATGGCCCGCGGCGGCTCCGGATGGGGCAGATCGCCAAAGAGCACCGCGGTGGCGGCATGCAGGCCGATGCTGAGCGCCGTCACTCCCACGGCGACCGCCACTCCGCGGACGAACACCCCCACCCCGCCCCCGGCCGACCACGCCCGCGCGATCGTGTAAGCGACCGCGAACGCCAGGACGATGCCGAACACGACCGGATACGCGGAACGACTGGGCGCGAGGAGGTGGGCCGCAGTGGCGCCCAGGGACACAAGCAACCCGCCCGCCAAAAGACCGACGGTGAGTGCCGTGGTGCGGAGCGGGAGCGCCGCCCGGGGAACCGCTCCGATGGTGGAGCCGGCCGTCAGGAAGGCGTGCACTTTGTAGAGCGAGTGCGCGCAAATATGGAGCAACGCGAGCGCGTATGCCCCCAGCCCGCATTGCAAAATCATGAAGCCCATTTGTGCGATCGTCGAATAGGCGAGGGCCCGTTTCACGTTCGGCTGCGCCAACATAACGATGGCACCGAACGCCGCCGTGATCGCGCCCATCGACGCGAGGATCAGCGAGGCGAGCGGAGTTGCCGCGAAGATCGGGGAGAATCGCACCACGAGGAAACCGCCTGCATTGACGATCCCGGCGTGCATGAAAGCCGAGACGGGCGTAGGCGTCTCCATTGTATCCGGAAGCCAACTATGAAAGGGGAACTGCGCGGACTTCAGCACGGCGCATGCGGCGAGTAGCACGCCCGCCGGCCCGAGGCCCCCGGCGGCGCCGCCGGCCACCGCAGCGAGAATCCGCTCCAGGTCGAAAGTGCGGTAATGGGCGTGCAGCACCAGCGCGGCGGCCAGGAGGCACCCGTCGCCGAGACGGCTGACCACGAATTTCTTGCGCGCGGAGAAGACCGCCCCGGAGCGTTCCGGGTAATGCAGCAACAGGCGGTGAAGGCAGAGACTCATGCCAATCCATGCGACCAGCAGGAGCAAGAGGTGACCCGCCAGGACCATGAGCAGCACTGCGCCGAGCGTGACGCTCATCCACGAAAAGAACCTCGCCTCTCCCGCGTCGCCCGCAAGGTAGCGGCGCGAGAAACGCAATACGACCGCGCCCAGAAACGAGATGAGTCCGATCGTCGTCGCCGACACCGCATCGAGCCGCAGGGCGAAAGCGAACGCCGCATCGACCCCGAAGGGAGCCCAACGTACCGTGGACGGCCCCCCGAAGCCCAGGCACGCCACGGCCAGCAGCGCCAGCAGCGCGGCAAGGACAGCGGCCCGGCTTGTCAGCCGTCCGGCGGAAGACCCCTCGCAAAATCGGGCGAGCAGGCCGGCGGCCAAAGGCAGGCCGGGCACCGCCACCAAAAGGAGGGAAAGAAACAGGCTCATCGGGAGCCAGCATAACGATCGCTCGCGTTTTACGCTATGACATCGTTTTGAACAAATCGTTAACGTTAAGTTAACCCTGCTCTGCCCGCTTTTCTCGAAGATCGTCACCTGCGTTACGTCCGCACGATCGCACGGGGGACGGAGCGTCACGCGCGGCGGAGCGGCTAAGCCGGTCGACGCCCGCTCGGCGCATCCAGCTCAAAAACCTGGACGAGAGCCCGGGGCAAAAGCTATTCGAGCCCGAGCGATCTGCGGTGCCACCTCTGCGGCGATTCGCGGCCCGCCCCCAACCGGTGTCCGCAATGCGCTGCGCCGGACATTCGCTGGCGCGGACTGGGTACCCAGCGCGTCGAGGAACCGCGCCCTCTTTGTCGAAAATCGCCGGACGTTCCTCGATCGCTCTGCCGGTCGAATCGTGGGACGCGTTAGCTAAAATCCCGGGCGGCCGGCGCGAATGGCTTGGGAGAACTCCTCTGCCGGTGCCAGCAGTGCGGCGGCCGAAACGGCGCTGCGCCGTTTGAGCTCCGCTAGAGGCAACGTGTGCGCCACGTATCCGCGGTCGTAGAGGTACCCGTCGAGATGACCGTTGGCGATCAGGCGCCAACTCCAGGGACTGCCAGGTTGCAAACGGAGTTCGTGCCGGCGAAGCAGGGTGGTGCAATTCGTGGCGAAGGAGTGGTACCACTGCGGATCGGTGCGTAGCGACCCCATTGATTTCGAGTAATCGAGAAATAACGAGCGTGCGGCCTCGGGCGTCGCGGTGAGGCGAATTAGATAGACGTCTTCGCCTCGGACGTTCGTCCGCAGGCGGAGGATGTCGCGTTCGTCGCCGAGAACATAACAGACTTCGTACTTCCGAAAAATTCCGGCGAGCGGAGAGTACGCTTCCCCTTGTTCCCGCCGCGCTTCGATCGAAGCGCAGACGAAGCCATCCGCCCCGAAATCGAACGTCAGCAATGTATGGCAGATATGCGGGCTGCCCCAGTAGACCATACCGAAGTCCACCGCTCTCAGGCGAGACAGCTGCACCGTCTTCGTTTCCCACCGCTCCACTGCGCGATCGGCCGCGGTCCACTCGAAATTGCGGTAATTGTGCAGCGTCACCGTGTCCCCCTGAATGTCAGCCCACGGGAGCTGCGCCGCATCGAAGGCCCACGTGCGTTCGTTGCTCGGCCGAAGGAGGGCGACCGACAAAAGCAGCGCGCACCCCGGCACCGCGAGAACGGCGGCCCAGCGCCCCGCTCGTCCCCGCAATCTCGCCGCGAGGATCGCCATGAGAATGCCCAGACCAGCCGCCGTGGCGACAAATCCGATCACGGACCCCATCCCGAACCAGGCGAGCCCGAGGCACCACAGTACACACGAGACCAGAATAATTTTATACGCTGCGCCGGCGATCCGGTGGAGTCCGTGCGGTGGCCAGTTATTCATGAAGTTTCGGTGACGTTCGACGCGTGCGTACGACTACGGGCGACATCGCCCGATTCGGGAACGTTATTTCTCGAATTCGGTCGTTCGGCGATAGGCCTGGTGGTTGGAGTACACGCCCGAGCATATTCGGCGTCGCGACGTGACGCTTCCGGCAGACGCCCGTGAAATTGAACGGGTGGTCGTCAATCGGCACCACCATGACGTTCATTCGAGTCGACGAGGATGCCGCCCTCGCCACCACCACGCCGCCCACCGGCAGCGCCACCCATCGCAACACCCTGCACGTCGAAAAGCGTGATGTCATCTACAGCGGATCTAGCAGAATGAGCAGAAAACGAAACGCCGGATGCGGACGGATTTCGCAGTCCTGCCACACTGGCAAATCCGAAACGAAAACGAATCGCAGCAGGCGTCTCGGTTCGACCGCCCCATCGGGAAGTCCTCCGAGCCGACGGCGGGCGCAAGACCCGCACAGACGGAGCAAGACCGCGATAGACGTCTGCCAAGAACGCGTGTAAGCTCACGCCACGTTTAAAGGAATTGCAGCCATCCAGAACGCCGTTCGACGGAAAAGCCGTGTGGTCTGCGCTGCGGAAACTCCTCGGCGCGAACACGACCAAAGATTCATCTATGACTCCTCCTGACGAACTCGACATGTCTCGGCGCTCGTTTCTCCTCGCAGGCGGCGCCACGGTCGCCTCCGCGATGATTCCACTCGGCATGCATGGCCAGACCTCACCCACCTCTCCCATAGCGTCAGGAGCGCTCACCCAGGTTTCCCTGCAGGTGAACGGCCGGGCTCGTTCTTTGTCGATGGACACCCGAACGACCCTGCTCGATGCCCTGCTCGATCACCTGCATCTCACCGGCACCAAGAAAGGATGCGATCACGGACAATGCGGCGCGTGTCCGGCTTAACGGCCGCGGCGTCGTTACCGTAGAGACGGATTTGACCGACATCGGCACCGGCAGCTACATGGTGATCGCGCAGACAGCCGCGGAAACGATGGGCGTGCCGCTCGAAAAAGTGATCGTCCGTCTCGGCGACTCGAGCTTCCCGGTGTCTTGCGGTTCCCGGGGGACAATGGGGAGGCAATAGTTCGACCGCCGGCGTCTACGCCGCTTGCGTCAAGCTGCGCGAAGCGGTTGCTTAAAAGCTGGGTTTCGGGGCGGATGCGGTGTTCGCCGACGGCCGAGTCAAAGCGGGCGCTCGCACCGCCTCGCTCGCCCAAGCCGTCCGCGGCGGAGAGTTGGTGGCGGAGGACGCGATGGAATACGGCGACCTGGACGAGAAGTACCGCAGTCGACCTTCGGCGCCCACTTCGTGGAAGTCGCCGTCGACTCCGCGACCGCGGAAGTCCGCGTGCGCCGGATGCTCGCACTCAGTGCTGCAGGTCGGATCCTCAATCCCAAAGCGGCCCGCAGCCAGGTGATTGGCGCCATGACCATGGGCGCGGGCGCAGCACTGATGGAGGAACTCGCGGTGGATAAACGCCATGGCCTGTTCATCAACCATGACCTCGCCGGGTACGAAGTGCCGGTCCATGCCGACATTCCACATCAGGAGGTGATCTTCCTCGACGAAACCGATCCGATCTCCTCACTGAAGAAAGCCAAAGGCGTCGGCGAACTCGGCATCTGCGGCGTCGCCGCCGCTATCGCCAACGCCATCTACAACGCCACCGGCGTGCGCGTGCGCGACTATCCGATCACCCTCGACAAACTCATCGACCGGCTCCCCGCAACGAGCTGACGGCACCTGGGGCGTCTTCAGATCCCCCGATCGGCAGCTCGTCCGCCCGAGCAACTGTCTTCTTTAAGACGGGAGGACACGAGAGAGAGGCTGCCTCAGAATCTAAAATAAGGCCGGAAATTGGGAACGCAAAGTCTACGAATTCCATCCATGGCTCACGCGAAGCCGCGAGAAGCGCGAAGGCGGAGGGGAAAGAAGGCTCTCGGAAAAGAATTTTGTCTAAACTTGGCTATGCTAGTGCTTCGCTTCCTCCGCGGCTTCGCGTAAGCCTCGGTTTCTGGCTGAATTGAGCCCCAGGCGAGGTTGCGAGAAAGCTTCGAGACCGTTCCCCTCCACCCGAACGAACCAGTCAATGGCATCTCCGGCTTAGGGTTCGGTCGGCGGTATCGGGGATTTTCCGTCAGGTCACACCAAGGGCATTGCCTCGCGAGCGTCGGGATCGACTTTAAGATGGCGCCCGCTGGACTCTTCCGTGCAATTCCGCCGTACGTCTATCTCCACTTCTCCGTTTCCATGTCCATGAACCAAAACACCAAAGAATTCCTGCAAGAACTTGTCGATTTGTGCATTGAGCATGGGGTGCGCGTGGACCGCAACAAACCGGCCTTTGTCTTTGGCGTTTCCTCCAAGGATCGTACCCAGGGAATGAGCCTGAATCTCAAGGTCGTGGACCGCGCGATCGCAAAGACGAGCGACGAAATCACCCACCCCCAACCGACGCTCGTGTTTCGGAAAAAAGGGCTGGACGGTCCGTCGGAGTGGCTCGGCTCGCCGACCGGCAAGTCCTGGTCGTCCGATCGCGCCAAGGCGCAGGTCTTTACTCTGACGCTGCGCGAGTACATGAACCTGATCTCGAAAATCGAAGATACGGATCGCAAGTACCAGTACCTGTTCGGCCACGAGTCCGCAGACGCGGGGAGGAGGCCGACGACAGCATCGGTGCCGAAGAAATCTCCCGCTAAAAAACCGGCGAAGAAGCGTTAGGAAATCGCAACCTCCGATGGAGGGCCAACGGATCCGAAGGTGTCCCGCAACCGCTCCAAGGCCAGCCCTCGCAGCGGCAATTCGTCACCGCCATCGCCGGGGCTCGCATCGAAAAGATCCGCTTGGTTGTACAGATTTCGATCGAACGCCACCATAACGCAAAGATCGACTCCCCCTCGCTGGAAAGACGTTTGGAGTCCGGCCTTAAGGCCGTCCCAAATCCGATTGCGCTCTCTCCGGACGGACTAAAGTCCGGACTCCAAACTCTATTCATTGACGACGATGCGGTTAAAATTCACGTGACGGCTCTCCGGACGGACTAAAGTCCGGACTCCAAACTCTACCGTTCGAGCGCTCGCCGGGCCGGGAGACAGACTCTCCCTCTTGGCCGGGAGACGCTCCTCGAGGAAACGGTGCCGTGCACCTTCACACCCACCATGTAAAAAAACCGCG
>Ga0209181_10006015_pt1 | contig 17239 bp, 11 predicted proteins | sample MAT05_FD_187208 | JGI IMG/M metagenome (GOLD analysis project Ga0209181, IMG submission 187208) | Freshwater microbial communities from Lake Fryxell liftoff mats and glacier meltwater in Antarctica - MAT-05 (SPAdes) (version 2) | ecosystem: Environmental > Aquatic > Freshwater > Ice > Liftoff...
CCGCTCCACGGATCGCGGTTGTCGAGAATGTGCTCCGCCGGATACCCGCCGAGGATCGTGTCCCACGAGGCGCGGTAGTTGTCGTTGTAGCAGATGACGAGGTCGGGAATGCGATCGCCGGAGACGCGCCGGTAAACCTGCTCCGGGCGGACCACCCGGCGGATCACCTGCTCGCCGGTCTGCGGATCGCGGATGGCAGTCAGCGCGCCGATCAATTCGGTGCGGAGCCGGTCGGCGTCATCGCCGCGTTTCACGATTCCATCCGGCTCGCGACCGCTTTCGTTCAGGAAGAGACTGTTGATCCCGAGCCCATACGCGCGCGAGCGCGACCAGTCGGTGTTACTGAAGCCGGGTGCGCCGTCGCGGTCGAGGCGGTTTTTCAACGACGAATAGCCGTGGTCGAGCAGCCATCCGTTGAGATTGAACTGCCGCCGGAACGACGTGAACGCGTGATCCGATGCGATGTAAATCTGACCGTCCGGGCCGATGTGCTCGATGACATCGCCGATGAACGCATCGATCCGCCGGTAGAGTTCCGGAAGATGATCGCCGTGCTCGCGTGCCAGCTCGGGCGTGTAGAGCGGATGCTTCCGGTCGATGGTGCGCCAGAACATGTGCGAGTTCAGATCCAGCGAGGACAGATACGCGTAGAAAAACCCTTCGCGGAAATGATTGAGCTGAGAGCGGAAGATGCGGAGGTCCTGGTCGAGGACATGCAGCGCCTGCTGGCGGAACTCGCCATCCGTCAACACGCCCGAGGAGAGGGCGGACGTTTCCTCCGCCATGCCCTGCGTGTAGAAGCGGCCCACCTCATCCACGAGCTGCCGCGAATAATCCGCCGGCGTGGAAATCGGGAACGCGGGGTCCGCCGGATCGATGTTCACTGGCGACACGTAGAGTTCGAGCTGCGGTCGTGTCTGCTTCAGGAAAAAGCGGACGATGCCCGCGACATCGGCGACATGCGGCAGCAGCGAGAAACGCACGGGGATCCATTCGCTCCATTCCTGTTCCTTCAGCAGGATGTCCTGCCCTTGGATGCTGATTCTCGCGAGCGCGTGCTCCGGATCGCGTTCGATAGTGAACGGAATTTCCACCGGGGCGCGATTGCGGTCGAAGGAATTCACCGGCCCGCGCAACGTGCAATACGCCAGCCCGCGGGCGAGGCGGATCTTTTCGATCCGTCCGCCAGGGACATCGCTGGTCGCGCGCTTCGGGTCGGTGGAGTAGAAGGAAAAGATGCCGTAGCTGCCGTGGATGTCCGGCGTGGTGAGGCCGGAGAGCGTCTTCGCTTTTGTCGGCGTGGGCGGGTAATTCACGGGCGCCTTCAACGCGAAGGACGGCACGCCGGCTTCCTGCAGGACGTTCCAAAGCGTGGGACCCTGCCGGCAGAGTTCGAGTTTCGACGACGAGAGCGGGACGGAGTATTTGCCGAAAGTGACGACGCGCTTCGGTTCCGTCGTCCGCGCGGTCGAGAGTTCGGGCGTGAGCGTGGCCGGGTCGCGCGTGATGAAGTCGTAAATGCCGTGCCCGCCGGGATCGAGGCCAGAGATAAAGGTCGCCCACGCGACGGGACTCTGCGGCGGCAACGTCGTGCGGAGTTTTTTGAACCCGCCCGCATCGAGCAATCGTTGGCAGTTCGGCAGCAGGCCCTGCTTTGCGTACTGATGCAGCAGCGTCGGATCCATGCCGTCCGCGCCGATCACCGCGACCTTCGGAATGCCGCGGGACGCCGCGCCTTTGACGAGGCTCGGAAATGCAATCGCCGCGCCGACGCCAGCGCCAGCCACCCGGCAGAACCGGCGGCGGGTGAACTCGGATTCGGAATTGGGAATCACGGATTTCACGGATGGCACGGATATTCAGATTCGTCCTCGCGGCATGCCGGAACCCCAATGCGGTACGTCGCACACCTCCGCCCGACTTTTCCATCCGTGCAATCCGCGTAATCCGTGGTCAATCCCATCACCGTTTCCAGGCTGAATAGGAATCGTCGTTTTTGGGCCATGAGCTGTGGGTTAAACCGATGATTGTTCAGGGTCGCGAATGCGGCGGATTTTTCCGTCCATGTGCTCGGGCACGGGCACGCCGAACCAGTCGAGCACGGTCGGAGCCATGTCAATGAGCCCGACGCCTTCCGACAGATCGAGTTTGCGATTGCAGAGGAAAACTCCAGGCACCAGCGAGCGGTCCACGCAGTGATCGCCGCTCCAGCTCTTGGTATTATCGGAGAAGACGGACGCCTCCACTTCACCGACGGCGGCCTTCCACGATGCGCGATAGCCCTCGGCGAATCCGACCAGCAGATCGGGACCGTTTCCGGCGTAGGGTCCGCTGTACACTTTCCCAGAGTCGTGGACCGCATGCACGGGGCGACGGCCGTTCACGGGATCGATGAGCTTCATCAGGCGCTGCGTGATTTCCTCTTTCAGTCGCGCCACTGCATCGCGCTCCACACAGCCCGCGCCTTCGCGGCCCTTGATGTTGAGGTAGATTCCCGCGAGTCCGAACGCGTAGGCCTTCGTCACCGTCCAGTCGATGCCTTGCAGGTAGCGGCCGGATTTTCCGCCTTCGATGCATCGCAGGAGGCCTTCGTCCCGCAGCCACGAGTTGAGATTCACGCCACGGTCGAACGAGGAAAAGCCGTGGTCGGACAGCACGATTAACGCATCACTTTTCCCGGTCTGCTCGACCGTCTTGCCGACGAGCCGGTCCATCCGCTCATACATTTCGTCGAGGACTGTGTTCGGCGCGGTCGGGTCTGTGGGAGTGCCGGGCACGGCGTCGCTCGGACGCATGAACATGTGCTGCATCCGGTCCGGAGTATCGAACACGCAGGCGCAGAGGCCGCGGCGCGTGGTGCGCAGCGCGCCGAGGAACATGCGCTCGCGCTCGTCGTGGATGTCGTAGGTCTGATCGAGGAATCCGCCATCGTCGATGATGCCCTCGGTGTGCGCCCAGGTGTCTTCCGCGAGGCCGAGGGTCGCAAAGGGGCCGTGCAGTTTGGCGAGGTAGATCGAGTAGAAGTCCGGATGCGAAACCGGAAGCGCGGGTTTTTCCGGATCGATGTTCAGCGGCGTGACGTAGAGGCGGAACGGCAATTTCTCCACGAGCAGCAGCCGGCAGATGCCATGCGCCTTTCGGAAAAGACCGATGCGGAAACTGACGCGAATCCACTCGGAGTATTTCCCTTTTTCCAATCGCACGCATTGCCCGCCGAGGCGCACCTCCGCATCGGCACGCTTAGGATTGCGATCGATCACGATCGGCGTTGTCAGCGCGTCCGGCCCGGCAAGGACCGATTTGGCGACGTCGCCTTCAAAGGAAATGCGCACCACTTCGCCGCCCTCGAAAATCTCCAGCCTGTCCGCCGCCTCCGCGAAACACGCGAAGGTGCCCTGCGAGCCGCGCAGGTCCGGCACGCACATTCCGGAAAGCAGCAGACCGTTGAACTTCTCCGGCGGAAATGTGATCGGCACCCGCAGCACGGTGCTGAACACGCCGTGCTCACCGAGGATGTTCCAAAACGGCACGCTCTTGCGCAGGAGCTTCATCACCTCGCGGCCTTTCGAGTCGCGGCGGATCATGGATGACGACAGCTCCGGCACGTAGGTCTGCAGATTGCGGTTCAGGAAATCGAAGATGTTGTGCTTGCCGGGATTCGAGCCGGTCATGAACGACGACCACGCCGCTGGCGAGATGGGCGGGCAGCTCGACTCAATGCGACTGTAGCTGCCGGTCTCCGCGAGCTTCGCCATGTGCGGCAGCCGGCCCTCGTGCATCAGCCGCTCGACGCGACGCGGGTCCATGCCATCGAGCCCGAGGATGATGACGCGGCGGATATCCGTCTTGCGCCGCCTTTTCCCGCGACGAAAAATTGCGCTGAGCAGCAGGCGAAATGGCCACGTCGCCAGGCTCAGAAAAACCAGTGCGAGCGCCGAGAGCAGGACGAGGATCGAGCCAACAAACGTGAAGCCCGCGCCGGGGCCGATGTAGGCGAGGCAAGCGTGGGCGGCCGATTGCAGGTGCGCATTCATCTCGGAAACATCCCTGCGAACGCTGCGGGAGGATTTGGGATCTGAGGCCGGGAAGCGCGAATCGGGCTATCTCCGATCTGTTGCCGGACTCTCCTGGAGCGGAGTCAGTTTCCGTCCTTTGAATGCGGGATGGTCCAAGCCAAACCGTTCAGCCCGGAAGATGCCGCCAACATTTGGCGCGGCACCCGCATCGAGGCCGCCGCCCGGTCCTCCCGGTCCGCCCGGTGGTCGCGAGATGGATTCATCCATGGTGATTTTACCATCCCCGTTCTTGTCCAGTTTCACCAACGACGCGGAAGCTGAAGCGATTTCTGCCGCGTCTATCGTCTTGTTGCCATTCGAATCCAGAATCGTAACGATCGGCGGCAGGAATGGAGTCGCATCAGCTTGTCCGGGTGCACTCCTGCCGGGACCGCCGCCTGGATACTGGGGAAGGCATTCGATCAGTGAGAGCGCGCCGTCGCCATCGCGGTCGAGTTTCTTGAGAATCTCCGACGCGCGGGCAATCGCATCCGCCGTGATTGTTCCGTCGTTGCCGGGCGCGAAGGCGATAATGATGGGTGGAATGGGAGGAGGTCCGCCCATTCCGGGAGGTCCGCCCATTCCGGGAGGTCCGCCCATTCCGGGAGGTCCGCCCGGTGGTCTCGAAAGGGATTCGTCAATCGTGATCCTGCCATCCCCGTTTTTGTCCAATCTCGCCATCGCCGTGGCAGCCGACGCGATTTCTTCCGCGTCAATCTTCTTGTCGCCATTCGAGTCCAGAGTCGTGAAAATCGGCGGCAGCGGCAGCGGGGCGTCCGGCTGTGCGACTACATTCCCGTCGGGAGAAGCGCCTGGCATTGCGCCGGGAAACGGGGGAAGACATTCGCTGAGAGAGAGCGCGCCGTCGCCATCGCGGTCGAGCTTCTTGAGAATCTCCGATGCGCGGGCAACTGCGTCGGCCGTGATTGTCCAGTCGGTGCCGGGCGCGAAGACGGTGATGATGGGTGGCATGGGAGGAGGTCCACCCATTCCGGGAGGTCCACCCATTCCTGGAGGCCCCCCCCCCATTCCGGGAGGTCCGCCCGGACCGCCGCGCCTTGGCAGACACTCATCCATGCTGAGCCGGCCGTCCTTGTTTCCATCGAGCTTCATCAGGTTGCTCGGCGCCTCGGTCAGTTCTGTGGAGTCCAAAGCGCGGTCGCCGTTCGTGTCGAGCGTCGTGAATATCGGTGGCAATGGAGGCACGCCTTGAATGCCGCCTGATCCACCAGCCCCTCGCGCGCCGGTGAGAGCCGGGAAACATTCGTCAATTGCAATGCGTCCGTCTCCGTTCTTGTCGAGGCCATTCAGCAGGCTTGAAGCATTGGACACCTCGGAGCTGTCAATCGTTCCATCTTTGTTTACGTCGAGCACCGAAATGAGCGGGGGGATTGGAAGGGACTGATTGCCAGGACTGCCCGGCGGGCGCGTAAACCCGGGAGGGCCCGATGGACTCGGAGCACCCGGCCCTGATCCGCGGGTCGGCCGGGCGGTCCCGGAATGCGCGCTCACCTGGTATTGCCACACAGTGCGTCCGGAAGGATCCACCTCGAATATATCGCCCTGCATGCCTGAGCAGATGAGAGTATTGCCGTTCGGGAGTCTCTGCGTCCCGGAGATGAACGGAGAGTAAAAGGATTCCTTCGGTTCAGAAACGTATCTCCACGTGGTGGAGTCGGGTCCGTAAGCGTTGGCGTCCGCCAGCTTGAATGATCCGTCGGGCAAAACGGGTGGCCGAAATTCTTCGATCGATGAGTATGCACCGTCGCGCCGCCCGTCTCCGTTGTTAAATATCAAGATGTTTCCCGCCCCTGGAACTTCAGGCGACAGCCACTGGGCATTGTGCGGGCCGAACAGCTTCTGGTCGGAGGGTTTTCCCCGCTGATACGCCTGCGGATTACCCCAGCGGTAAAGCAGGCCACCGCCCTTGCCGGTTCTGCCGCCTGTGGATCCCGCCGCCTGTGCCGTGCTCGCGCTGTGATCGATGATCCAGATTTCTCCAAGGCTTCGCACGGTCAGCAGGATTTGGTCGGTTTGAGGATTATACGAGATTGCGTTGATATGAGTCCACTCCGGCACCGAAGGTTCCGAGGGAGTCTGGGTTTTCTGACCGCCGACATAGCCGACCGATTGCAGCAGTCGCATCCGCGAACCGGCGATGGGCACTAGCGCCTCGATGAAATTGATATCAATCAATTCCGGATGCTCGGAGACGACACCGTGGTTCTTCTTTTTCGGATCGTAATCCTGCACCAAGTGCTCCCAGGCATTCCATTGCCACACGATTTCGCCGCTGTCGCGTCCCGTGGGCTTGACCTCGATCAGAAAATCAATCCACAGCATGCTGCCGCGCATCCGCGAGGGATCGCGACCAGCTTCCAGTTGCTGTTCCTTGTCCTTAGCTTCAACTCCGGTCAGAAGGACGTTTCCGTTCGGCAAAATCTCCAGATCGTGATGGAGAGTCTTGGTGGGCTCGGCAAAGGTGAATGACCAGAGCAGGTTGCCATCCCAATCAAACCGCTCGACCATCCCCGTGATTCCCGGTGCCGATCCGGTGAAAGGGCCATTCTCCAGCAAACCGCAACGCAGAAGGTCGCCGTTGGGGAGCAATCGCGCACCGGGAGCCCGCCGCCCATGCTTGCTGGTCCAGCGGTGGACGAGTCTGCCTTCCATGTCCACCAAGTCGGTGCTGTTGGACATTAACTGCTGGATCAAAGTGTACCCGGGAAATGGCTTGGATTCGTTTGCGGGTCGCGCGGCCTTTTCACACCCGGCGGTAAATGTTGCGAGGAGAGCGGCCGCTGTCAGCAGTCGGACCCGCGTCGTGTTCAAGCAGCGATGAATGGCGGGTGGCATCTGAAAAGCGAGTTTCCTTGTTGTTGGCGTTGCAGCTACAGCATCAGCATGACCATTCGCTTGTCGAGCCTTTGTCTGTGGATTTCTGACAGCTTGGGGACGATCAAGGCGGTCAGTTGCACCCGCACCCACCCCCTCCGATGCTGCGTCCACCGAAGGCGGCCTCCCGCGAGAAGTAAACGTGTTCCGAAAGGGAATCGGCAAGGGGATCGCGATCGGCCCGCATGCCGTACTCGGCAAGTTTTCCCCGCTGCCAGGGTTCCACGGCGGTGCATCCCGTCAGCAGGTAGGTGGTAGGGAGAAGCAAGGAGAGGCCGAGAACGCGGATGCGACAGGCATTCATTTCGCACCACCCAGCAGTTGTTCGATCTGTTGTCGCATGGCGGCTTCGCTTTCGCTGCCTTTGAAGCCGGAGTTGACGAAGCGTATCGTGCCACGCCGGTCCACCAGGAGCGACGTAGGCATGGCAGCGATCTTTGCTGTCTGGACGAATTTCTGATTCTTGTCGCGAACGGTGGGAAAGGAAACGGCGTGCTGCTTGAGAAATCGAACCATTGCCGCCGGGTCCTCGTCAACGCTCACACCGACCACGACCAGACCCTTTGCCTTGTAGCGCTGATGGAGGGCTTCGAGGGATGGAAACGACTTCTTGCACGGGCCACACCATGACGCCCAGAAATCCACGAGGACCACCTTGCCGCGGGTAGAGGGCCACGTGCGGTCGAAGGCGAATCCTTGCGGGTCGGGGAGGGGCTTGCCCACTTCGGCGGCACCGGACACCGCAGACCAAGCGAGGCTCAGCGCGAGGAGGAACGAGATCCGTGCGGCGTGACGAGAGCGCGGCTTTTGCAGTGAGAGAGTCATGTCGCGGAATGCGAGTTTGGCCGGCGCGACGGCGTGTCAGCGCCACTCGTGCTTGTCAATGAATACGACGAAGTCGCGCAGTTTCGGATACTTCTCCTTGAGGGCCTCGATGATCGCTTCCGGGGTCTTTTCGCGGGCCTCCACCACGCCCATCGCAAAACCATGCCGCTCCCGCGCCTCAGGCCTCTTCCAATGGTAGAAGACTCGCACGCTGTGCGTCTGGTTGCCTGGCTGATCGCTCATAAAGTGCCGGAAGGTTCAAAGGAACGAAACCGCGTCATTCCGTCATTTGATCGGCGATTTGTTAACTGTGAATACAAGCGTGTAGCGCTCGGGAACAAACTGGGCATACGAGTGAAAAGTGAACCCGCAGTGGACCATCTGCGCAATGATCAGTTCCTTGACCAGACGCGGGCCGAAGAAGCCGTGAGCCTCAAAGGGGATCGGCTCATTCTCCACGATGACCAGTTTGCCGTCGGGCTTGAGAGCCTTGCGCAGGCTGTTGATGAACTCGTCCTTCACGTACTCGATCGATGTCACGTAGGTGGCGTGATACAGAGAACACAAGTAAGCCATGTCGATGCTGTTCTCGGGCAGCATCGCGTTGTTCTCCTTCGATAGCCGGGCCTCAATGTTGGTCACACTCATCTTCGATGCGACGCGGTTCAGGTTCTCGACTTGTTTTTCGGCCGTATCGAGCCCGTACACCTTTCCTTTCGGGCCCACGAGGTCCGCGAATTGAAGCGTGAAGTAGCCTCCGCCTGAGCCGACATCAGCGATGACCTGGCCGGGCTTGATATCGAGGAACGAGATCATCTTCTCGGTCTTCTCCCAGGTGGCCCGCATCGGATCGCTGAACGCCATGTACTCGATCCAGGAGAGGAGTGTGTCGTAGTCCAGATCCATCTTCAGCTTGTGGTAAGCTGGCGCGATCCAACGCCCGTTTTTTCCGATCAAGATCCCGTCTGGCTCTGCTTCGTCGGATTGTCCCGGGGCCTTGGAATCGTTCCCGTCCGCAGCGGGCGTTGCCTTGCCGCTTGGCTCCGGATTCAGGAGTTTCTCGATTGCCAGGTAGTGCTTCTCGAACTTCCCGAGGAAGTACTTGTGGGCCAGGTAGGTCTTCAGTTTCTCGAAGTCGTTCGCCGCGAAAAAATCATAGAGTTCTGCGACGCGGGCTTCGGAGCGCATCTGCTTCTGGTCCGCTGCGGAGGCGAGCTGAAAATCGCAGAACCAGCCCAGCGCCGTGTATTCATCCCCGGTTCGCTCTGTCGGTGCGATTTTGCGGAATGCATCGGACGCCTTGCGAAATGCAGCGGGATCCTTCGTCTCCAGAGCGGTCAGGAGCAGCGAGGCGGTTTCGCGCGCTTCCTTCGAAAATGCAGGGAAAGCGCCGACGGTCGGGATGAGCGAGCGGGCACTGAGAACCCGTATCCGGTCCGGCGATCCATCGACGAATTCGGCGAACTGAGCCGAGGGCGGAAGTTCCTTCAGCGAACGTGCAATGAGTCCTCCCTCAGGAATCTTGGGACGCACATATTCCGGCAGGACGAGGGTGTTCCCGGTCCCTGGGCGCGCTTTGAAGGTGAGCATGTAGCGCTGTGGGATGAATTGGTGAGTCGCGGTTAGGTCAAAACCTGCATAGTGGAACTGGCTGATGACCAACTGCCTGTCGATGTAAGGCCCGTGATAGGGAAGGTTGCCCGAAATGGGGCCATTGTCGGCAATGACCAAGCGACCTCCGGGCTTGAGTGCCTTTTTGCATTCTTCGATGAACGAAACGAGCTCTTCGTCGCTCATCGCGGTGTAAAGGTTGTGGTAAACCGAGCATAGGTAGATCAGATCCACTTTCTCAGTAACGCCAAAGCCAGGGTTCGTGACGAATACAGGCTCCACATTGCTGACCTTCAGTTCCTTGATCGTCTCCTCGATGTACTTGATGTGGCCGGCATTGTTGTCCACCGCAAAAACCTTTCCTGTGGGACCGACCAATTGGGCGAACTTGAAGGAGAAGTAACCGGGCCCGCTCCCGACATCGAGCACCGACTCGCCTGGCTTGAGGTCGAGCGCCGCAATCATCTTCGAAGTCTTTTCCCACGACTCGCGGCGCGGGTTGCCAAAGAGGATCAAGTCCTCCATGAAGCGGTTGATCGGCTTGGCGTTTTGCTCCTGCTTGGTCTTTGCGCCGCCGGGCAGGTGGTATTTGTCGCGGATGAAGCTTCGGAAGGCCCGGGCATCATCTATGAGGAGCGCACGGTGAAAGCGGGCTACGAAGGGTTCTGAAAGAAACTTTTCCTTCCGCTCAGACTCGTCCGCCAATTGACATTCGAGGAACCATTGCAGGGTGGTGTATTCCCCGCCGAAATTCTCATCGGGGATAATCTGCTTGTAGATTGTCACGGCCTTTTCCGCCGCCGCGCGGTCGCCCTTCTCCATGAAGTCGAGCAGGAGAGCAGCGGCCTCCTTGCCGCGCTTGGTGATGTCGAACGAATCGAGACTCCCCAAGTGAATCAGCGACATCCGATCCTTGACCGTGATGATGGTCGGGTCCGAGGAATCGGCACCCGTCACGGGGGTGGCGGCTAGGATAGCCACCGCAGAGATCAAGGCTGGGAGGAGCTTTCTAAAGCGAATCGGGCAGTTCATGTGGAGAAGTGAATAAATCGGTGCGCAGCGTCTGACTCCATCGAAAAGTCACCAATGGCCCGTTTGGACCCGCTTTCCAGATTCTCTGTTAGAGAATGAAAGCGTCCCACACTGGAGAATGGCCGACAGTAAGAGTGGAGCAACTGGGAGTCGCTCCGAAGGATGTTCCGAACTGAAGAGCGGCCGAGGGCTCCTCGCTTTAGGAGAACAGTTCTTGGTTCAGATACGGATTCAGCGGCCCTTCCGCATATTCTTCGCGGGGATACGGGACGAAATCCGTGCTGTGGAACTGCTGGGCGACCTCGTCGGCGAAGAATGCGCCGAGCGGGGTCACTTCGAGCGCCCGCTCGGTTTCGCGGACGACACCTGCGGCCTTGAGCGCTTCGATCTTCCCGCGGAAGACCTCGTCCATCCCGAGGCCGGTGAGGCGCCGGTAATTGGACGTCCGCACGTTCCGATTCTTGATCGGAAGGATGATCGCCCAGCGGGCCTGATCCTCGGGCGTCCGGCGGTAGCCGCGATTGATCGGGAGATGGCCGCTCTCGATGAGCGAGTAGTATTCCTCGAAGTTCTGGGTGCAGAGCGCGAAGCGGTCGCGCATGCTGCTGAACGCGGTGAGGCCGATGCCGATCTGGTCGAACTGCACGCAGCACTGGTTGTGTGCGTACACGGAGTAGTCGCCGCGGCGGCGGGAGAAGACCCGGCGCAGGTTCTCGAAGTAGCCGTAGTGATTCAGCATCAGGATGGCGGACTGCTTCATGATGAACTGCGTCTCGTTGTCCGGATATTCTTCGGGCTTGTTATTGACGTAGTTCTTCACGGCGCCCTGGTGATCGCCGTAGGCCTCGACCTTCAGCCGGTAGAGCTGGATCTCATGAACGCCTAGCTTGCAGGCTTCCTCGATGACATCAAGCCAGTTGTCCACCGTCTGGCCGGGGTAGCCGAAGATGAACTCGATATTGATCATGAAGCCGGCTGCTAGCGTCTCTTTGATCGCCTGAAAGGCTTCGTTCCGTCCGTGATGCCGGCCCATTTTCTTCAAGACGACCGGGTCCAGCGATTGGACGCCAATGGTCAGCCGGTCGACGCCGTGCTGGCGCATGAGGGCGAGTCGCTTTTCGCCATCAGGCCCGATCAACGTATTCGGATCCACGTCGTAGTTGAACTGACGGCAGATGGACAAATCGACGCGCTCAGAGAAGCCGTCGAGGAAACGGTCAAACTGGTCAACCGTGAGGAAGGTCGGAGTGCCGCCGCCGACGAGGACGGACCGGGCCTTGATGCGATCGACACCGAGCCGGTCGCGCCAGATGTCCGTCTCCTTCATGAAAGCGTCGGTGTACTTGGCCTTCTCGTCGAGCTGCGGCCCGAGTTTCACGGGATAATGGCAGAAGACGCAGTGCGAATTGCAAAACGGGACGTGCGCATACACGTCTACGGCGCCGTCGGACGGAAGCGTGTAGCCTTCGAGCAACTCATCGTCGCTCATCGGCGGATACATGGTGATCGGCGGATAGTGGACCGAAGGGTAAAAATCGCCCTTCTTGTTCACCAGCCCGAGGTCGCGCAGACGCTTGAAGTCCTCAACACGCTCTTTGGCTTTCTCGATCAAAGCCCTCCGATCGAGCGGGCCCACAGGATAATCTGGCGGCGGTTCATGCGGAACGAGGAGTTTCGGGTTGATGACTGGTGTTTCGAGGAGTGCGTTCATGCGGTTGGAGTTGGATTAAAGCGAAGGGGTGCGGTTGGAAACTAAATGAGCGGAGCCTTTCCGAAAGTCAGACCGCTTTCGCGGACCATGGCTTCGCAGCGGGCAAAGCCAGGCGAGCAACGATCGGTGGAGTAGATGGGAAAGAGGTTTTTGAACTCGTCAGGCGTCCCGTCGTGAATTGTGACGGTGTTGGCGCCCGCCATGAGTCCGGCGAGCTGGCCGCCTTTCTTTCCGCGCTCGAGGCAACTCGTCGTGGGCATCAGCCGGGTCGGATGCATGATGCGCATCAGCGCCATGTAATTGAGCGCGATCTCCACGTCGCCCATGGGCTGGTCGTGGTAGTTGCACATTTCGCCCGGGATGAAGACGGTGCAGCTCATCATCGAAAGGTCGTACTTCCCGAGGAGCTGCAAATCGTCGATCACGTCATCCATGGATTGGCCGGGCATGCCGACCATGTTGCCGGTGCCCACCTTGTAGCCGATGTCGATGAGGTCCTGCAGGCAGGCGAGCCGCTGGTCGAGCGTGTCGCTGGGTTTCCAAGTCGAATAAAGTGAGGGGCTGGAAGACTCAAACTTCAGGATGTAGCGATCTGCGCCAGCCTCCTTCAGCCGCACATATTGGTCGTGGCTGAGATTGCCGAGGCACAGGATGACTTCCAATTCGGGATACCTCCGTTTGACTTCGGTGACGCACTTGGCGGCATATTCCACGAAGTTCTTAGAGTCATTCTCGCCAGACTGCAAAAGGATCACGCGCCGCCCAATCGAGTAGAGGAAATCGACCTGCGCCATGAGCGGATCGACCTTCATCACGTAGCGCTTCAGCTTGGATTCCTTGGCCATGCTGCAGTAGTTGCAGCTCTGCTGGCAAACATTGGAGAGTTCAATGACACTCCGGGTTTCCACCTCGTGTGCAGGAAATGCGGCGTCGCGCCGGGCTCTCGCGAGATCGAAAAGGCTCGCCTGATCCTCACCTCTGCAGAGGAGACAGCGGCGGAGGTTGTCACGCGAATAGTCACCCGCTTCGAGGGATTCGAGTAGTGATTCGATGGACTGTGTGCGAGTTTCAGGTCGTTCTGTAATCATCTGCTTTTCCTCCTTGAGCGGTTTTCGCAATTTGTGACGGCTTTGTGACTTTTCAAGTGATTCATTGTCCGAGTCGAGAAAAAATGCTGGCGAATCAGATTTTTCCGACCATCGAGACACAGACGTCGCCGACCTCATGCGCATTCAAACGAGTGTGCATCTGGCAACGTCATTTCAGCCTGAAAACGGCAACTTCCTGTCTGGCAAGCAGGCCGCGCGAGATTGTTTTCCCGGGGTTGCTTCAGAGCCAGAATCCAGCCCGAGTTGCCCTGTCGCGATCCGAAAAAGATTTCTCACGCGTTGCAAAGAACGACTACACCTGCGACCGCGATGAAGGTTCCAAGGATCGCCATGGGCCGGATCTTTTCCTTCAGAAAAATGGCCGCCAGGGGAAGAACGAACACCGGCTCCATCGAACCCAGCGTGTTTGCGATTGCAACATCGACGTGCCGGATCGCGAGCAGCGAAAGCCAAAACCCACCGAAGGTCACCACGAAGACTGAGAAAACAAACGAACCGGCCAGTCGTGCATCCCTGCCCTCTGCGAACCATCGGCGCAGGTTTCCCGTGACCAGTCCGTAGAGCGCGATGCCCACCGCGCCGGCGAGTACCCGCACGCAGGTTCCCTGCAAGGTCTCCTGCATCTTCTCCTTCGCTGCCGCCGGATCAACGAGCACCTTCTCAACGAGCCCCTTCTTTGCCAGGATGAGCGAGACAGCCATGCACAGCACTGAGAGCAGGCCGAGCACGATCCCGCGCGCACGCGAAGGCTGACGCTCGCCTGAAAGATTCGCCCACAGCACGACCGTCACGCCGGCGACCACGCTGGCAATCCCGGCCCACGCGTGGGCCGACGGTCGCTCGCCGAGAAAGATCAGGGCGAGCAGCGCGGTGAGGACCTGTCCCGCCATCATCAGCACCACGAGCGTCTGCGGCCCGAGATGCTGGAGCGCTGCGAAAAAAAGGGTGTCGCCCACGGCGATGCCTATCAGTCCGCTCAAGACGAGCATCCGGAGGTTCTCTGGAGTGACCGCCTTGAATCCCATGAAAAAGAGCGTCACGCCGAGCAGAACGACACTCACCAAAGCCTTGGCGAGCGTCATCGCCAGTGGCGACATGCTTTCGCCGATTTTCTTGAAAAGGATCGCGCCCAGAGCCCAGGAAACCGCTGAGCCCAGAGCGGCTGCGATGCCTATTGCACGCCCGTCCATTTGCAGGAAAAATTCAGCACTCTGGAGAAATTCATGTCCCTCCGCGTTCCGCAAGCGCAATCACCGGCGGAGACCGCCAAGCCGGGCACGCGCCAATGGTGGCATCACCGGCGGAATCAAGTGCTCAGCAGCATTCATCTCTGATGCGGGGGGTGCGACGGCAGTCTTCCAACTCCGGCGCGACGAAATCGGCAAGTGGACCTTGAACCGGATGTGGACATCCAGCAAAGATGGCCCGCGATGCGCGCCAGTACGCTGACACCGACATGAGCACCAGCTTCCACTCCAAGGCGATCGGCGCACCTCCGCATCCAGGCGACAGCCTCCGCCCCCCGCAGATCGCGCGTGCAATGCTCCTCGCCGCGGCGCTCCAATTCCTCCAACTGCGCAGAGCTGATGCAGAGGATCGCTTGGACTTCAAGTTCATGTACTACGCCGAGGAGAACGACCGCGTCGCGACTTGGAGTCCCTCGTTTGTCGCAGAGACCGATCTGACATCACGTCTGCAACTGAAGATACAGGGAATCTACGACGTGATCTCCGGGGCCTCCCCCACGGGCGCCCCGGCACCGTCGCAGGTTCGCCCTTCCGCCGGCATGAGCCTTTCCACCGTGTCCCTCGTTTCGGGACCCAGTGGGCGGGCGACGGGCGCCACCACCGGCGTCACTCCGAGGCGACCTTCGACGGACTCGACCCTGCCTACGCAACGGTTCCAGGACGCAAGGCTCGGGCTGGATGCTGAATTGCGTCTCCGATCGGGCGACTACCTTTACTCCGGGCAAGTCGCCTACAGCACCGAGTCGGACTACAATTCCATCACCACCACGCTCAAGGTCGCGCGAGAACTCAACCAGAAGAACACCGTGCTCTCCGCTGCCATGTCCTACAACCATGACGACGTCGATGTCATCGGCACCCGTTCCTCCGAGGAAAAGGAAGGCGTGCAGATGCTGATCGGAGCGACCCAGATCCTGGATCCAAAGACCGTGTTGAACGTGAATCTGGTCGCGGGATTCTCCTCGGGATACCTGTCCGATCCGTACAAGTCGGCGCTCGTCGGCAACACCCTGCTGAGCGACAAGCGCCCGGGCAGAAAGGACCAGCAGGTCGTGTACACCTCGTTGATGCGGGCCATCGACAGCCTGAATGGCAGCATCGAGGGCGCCTACCGGTTCTATCGCGATTCGTTCGGCGTCAGCGGCCATACCGCCTCGCTCGCGTGGTATCAAAAGGTCGGCCGCACACTCGTCCTGAGTCCCAATGTGCGGTACTACCAGCAGGACAGCGCCGACTTTTACGCCGTTCAATTTCCCGTCCGCCCCGAGCATTATTCGGCGGACTACCGGCTTTCGAATTCCGCCTCGCTGGCCTACGGCATGAAAGTGATCTGGACTCCGCGGGAACGCTGGTCCGCCGATATCGGCTACGAACGCTACGGGATGTGGGGCCGGGATGGCGTGACCAGCAGCCAGGCCTACCCCTCCGCGAACATCTTCAGCGCGGGAGTGCAGCTCCGCTTCTAGCGACCCGCATGCCTCAACAGACCGGACCGGAAGTCGGCGCAGGGGCCGCGCGCGGGGACTTCGACAGGCTCACCTTCCACGCGATGGGCACCCAGTGCCAGGTCCTCTTCCGCACACCCTCGTTCAAGGTGCGCGAGCAGTTTCGCCGCGCCGTCGTCGCCTGGGTCACTGCTTTCGAGGCGAACTACTCCAGATTCCGCCCGGACAGTCTGGTCTCGCGGATCAACGCGATGGCAGGCCGCGACTGGGTCGAGACAGACGGGGAACTCGACAGCATCCTGAAGCTCTGCGACTGGTTCACGTGGCGCACCGGCGGAGTTTTCGATGCCAGCACGCTGCCGTTCGTCCGGCTATGGGATTACCAATCCGACCACCCGATGATTCCCGGCGGGGAACAGATCCGGCGGGCGCTCGAACTCGTCGGATGGAGCAAGGTCCAGCGCCGCCCGGGCGGAATTTTTCTGCCACACACCGGCATGGGCATCGACCTCGGCGGAATCGGGAAAGAGTACGCAGTCGATCGCGTCTTCGAGCAAAGCCGCCAGTGGGCCATCGAAGACATCGCGGTCGATTTTGGCAGAGACCTCCGGGTGCGCGGCGAACCGCCGGAAGGTGGCGAATGGCGCGTGGGCCTCGAGCACCCGCTCGACCCGCAGCGCTGCTCAGGCGGCGTCGCCGTCCGCGATCGTGCCGTCGCGACATCGGGCGGTTACCTCCGGTCCTTCACCGCCGGAGGAAAATCCTACAGCCACATCCTCGACCCGCGCACCGGCTGGCCCGTCGATAACGGCTGCCAGTCCGTGTCGGTCATCGCGCCGACCTGCACCGAGGCCGGGGTCCTGTCCACAACCGCCTTTGTCCTCGGTCGCGAGAAGGGACTGCCCTTGCTCGAACAGGCGATTCACGTCGAAGGATGCGTGTGGTCGGGCGGGGAACTCTTTGAAACGAGAGGCCTGCGCCGCTACTGGATCGATCCATAGAACGTCCGACGCTTCGGAACGTCGGCCGTTGCGGCTGCGTCTCCGCAGTTCGGCGGCACGCACCGGCATCCCGCCCTGCCTTGCGATCCAGAAATCGTTCCAGGAAACGCTGCGGATCCAGCGCGGCGAAGAGGCGGTTGAAGGTGTCGTGGCTGGGGATGCCGTTGGGCAGTTCGACAAAGGGGGTGTGCCGCCGATCGGATGTATTGTTACACTGGAGGAATAACGCGATGAAGAGGTTTCAAGGGAGAATACCCTTGGTAAACACCTTCGGAAAAGCGTCTCTACATCCAGTCGACGGCACACCC
>Ga0209181_10006018_pt1 | contig 17213 bp, 10 predicted proteins | sample MAT05_FD_187208 | JGI IMG/M metagenome (GOLD analysis project Ga0209181, IMG submission 187208) | Freshwater microbial communities from Lake Fryxell liftoff mats and glacier meltwater in Antarctica - MAT-05 (SPAdes) (version 2) | ecosystem: Environmental > Aquatic > Freshwater > Ice > Liftoff...
CCTAGCAGCCTGTCGGACTCTGGGCGACCGGGCTGCAAATCCGTCTGCGCGGTCCATATTTCCGCCGATTCTTGACCCATAGAAGCGCTATGGGTCGGCGAATCGGCGAAAATCTGCCCTCGCGCAGCCAGATTTTCGCCTCGATCTCCAAAGCCCGACAGGCTGCTAGACGACCGTGATCAGCGCCTTGTCGTCTGGCGCGGACAGGTGCGGTAGGCCGTTCAGGCTGATCAGTTTCAAGCCGTGACGCGTCATGCGGTATTCGCACAGCGAGCTGTTCAGCAGGCTGAAATTGACGTCGATCAAGGTGCTGTTGGGGAATCCCAGCGTTTGCTGCGCGAATTGGCCCATCACACCACCGGAGCTGACTGCCAGCGCCGAACCCTTGTGCAATTCCTGGCTCATCAGCGCCAACGCGGCAGCGGTGCGTTCGTTGAAGCTGGCGAAGCCTTCTCCGATATCTTCCAATTCGCCAGCCATCCAGGCGGTTAATGACGAGCGCAGCAGAGCCAACCAGAGGCGCTTGTCGCTGGAACGCGCCAGCGAAGTGCTGGTGACTGCTTTCACTTCCTCGTGCTCCGGATAACGCGCCGCGAACGCGCGGGCCACCTCTACAAAGCCGTACTCATCCAAACCGGGCAAGACTTGTGGTACTGGAAGCGCCTGACCTGCGGCCTCATACACGGCGCGCACGCCTTCAATGGTCTCGCGTTGGCGACGCATGCGTCCCACATAAAGGTTGTCGAAACGCCGCCCATGCGCCAGCAGCCAGCGCCCCAATCTCAGGGCTTGTTCCTTGCCCAGATCAGATAATTGATCGTAGGCCTCGGCGCTGGCACCGGCCTGTCCATGTCTTACCACCAAAAGCTCGGTCATCGTGGTCCTTAAACTTTGATCTTAGGTCAGCGTCTAAGTCTGCCGCACGCTCATGAGAAAGCGCGTGTGAAGATAATCGCCATGAACGGTGTGCGGCCCCTAGGCCCAAAGTCCTCATTCCGCAGTGATTGTTCCAGTACTGGCTGGTTAATCCTGAAGTCTTTCAACTCGCAAAAATCCCGTCAAATCGACCCACAACACGCACGTTCGAAATCTGTGGACTTTTTAAGGGCCATTCACTCGTGAAAAATGTCCTATTCGTATGACATTAAGGCGACGACTTGTGCCGCAGCGCAGCACGCCCAAATTTTAACGGTGAACGCGGTGTTCAGCATGAATTTGCTGCGTAGGAAGAGAGCCCTTCAGGATTAAGAAACAAAAATGTTGCATTGCAGCACACCTGACGCTGTGCGGCACTTTGTGCCCTGATTGACCAGCGCCTGTGTGAACAATAGTGTGCGCCGCTCGCGTTGGTTGGGGACTTTGCCTGGGGAGGCAAAGATAGCCGCGGCGAGTCATCGATGAGTCCGTTTTGGAAGGGTCGCTTAGCGGCGGTTGAGACGGATTTCGCACTGTCATCAATTGGGGAACAAGGCATGACATTCAGGTTGAGCAAATCGGTTCTCGGTATCGCACTTTCGGGCCTGCTGGCCTGCGGCTTCGCCAATGCGCAAACCATTGGCGGTGCCAGCAACGATCGCGTCAACGCGGGGGCATTGGCGGATTCTTTTCAATACGACGCGCTGATCGTCAGCTACCGTCAGAGCGACGCTCGCTCGACGGAAGCTGGCATTGCCGCCATCAATCAACACTTGAGCCGCGTGTCCGCCATGACGGGCGAGACCTTGAGCTTCGCCCGTACCCTATCCACGGGCGGACATCTGATTAAGATCGGCAAGAAGCTCGAAGACGCCAAGTTGCTGCGCCTGATGAACGAGATCGCTGCCGATCCAAATGTTCAATACGTTGAGCCGGATCAGATCATGACGGCCTATTTGACACCGAATGACTCCTCGTACACACAGCAATGGCACTATTTTGAAGCCACAGGCGGGGCGAATCTGCCGACCGCGTGGGATAGCGCAACCGGCACCGGTGTGGTCGTGGCGGTGCTCGATACCGGCATCACCAGTCACACCGATCTCAACGCGAATGTCATCGCCGGCTACGACTTTGTGTCCGATGCCACAAGCGCGCGAGATAGCAATGGCCGCGACTCCAATCCCGCCGATCAGGGCGACTGGGTGACGGCCAGTCAGTGCTACTCCGGTTCCCCGGCATCCAACTCCAGTTGGCACGGCACGCATGTGGCCGGTACCATCGCCGCGGTCACCAACAATGCAGCCGGTGTCGCTGGCGTAGCCTTCGACGCGCGTATCCAGCCGGTACGTGTGCTGGCCGCGTGCGGTGGCTCGTTGTCGGATATCGCCGACGCGATTACCTGGGCGTCTGGCGGCACGGTTTCGGGTATTCCGGCCAACGGCACGCCAGCCAAAGTCATTAACATGAGCTTGGGCGGCAGCAGCCCCAGTTGCGCCAGCACCTACCAGACGGCCATCAACGGTGCGGTGGGTCGCGGCACGGTAGTGATCGTCGCGGCGGGTAACTCTAATGTAAACGCTTCGGGCGCCACGCCGGCGAACTGCGGCAATGTGGTCACGGTAGCGGCCACGGACCGCTCGGGCTCGCGCTCCTACTATTCCAACTTCGGCACGCTGGTGGATGTAGCGGCGCCGGGCGGCGATGTGCGCGCGGCCGCCACCAATGGCGTCTTGTCGACCTTGAATGCGGGCACCACGACGCCTGGCGCGCAGAGCTATGCATGGTATCAGGGCACCTCAATGGCCGCCCCACACGCCGCCGGTTTGGCCGCGCAGATACTGAGCAAGGGTAGCCGCACCCCGGCTGAGATCGAAACTCTGCTTAAGAACAACGCACGTGCATTTCCGGGCACGTGTTCTGGCTGCGGCAGCGGCATCATCAATGCCGCAGCAACGCTGGCGGCGATGGGCACTGGCGGCAACACCGCCCCAACGGCGAGCTTCAGCTTCAGCACCAGCGGTTTGACCGCGAACTTCACCGACGCATCGACCGATGCCGGCGGCAGCATCACGGCACGCAACTGGAACTTCGGCGACAGCACCACCTCGACGGCAGCCAATCCGAGCAAGACCTATGCAGCAGCGGGCACCTACACGGTTTCCTTGACGGTCACCGACAACGGCGGCTTGACCAATAGCACCACGCGTTCGGTGACGGTCACCGCGCCGGGCGGCGGCGCAACGGCGCTGTCAAATGGTGTAGGTGTCAGTGGTTCAACCAATTCGGCTAGCGCCAACAGCAGTTGGGCGGATTACACCGTGGTCATTCCGGCCGGTGCGACCAACCTCAACATCGCCACCACCGTCTCCACCGGGGACTTGGATCTGCACGTGAAGTTTGGCGCGCAGGCCACGACCACGGTGTACGACTGCCGTCCCTATGGTTCCACCGGTAACGAGTCTTGCCCCTTCGCAACGCCGAGCGCGGGCACCTACTTTGCGCGCGTCTATGGCTATGCGACGGGCTTGCGCACCTTCACCATCACGGCCACATGGACCGCAGGTGGCGGTGGTGGCGGCATTGTGGAGCGCCTCAGCAACGGCAATTTCGACAGCATCACCAGCAGCACCAACACGGCGCCGGATGGCTCGTGGGCACGTTCAGCCTCCACCGGCACCAGCTTCAACACGCTGCTGGCAGGCCAGAGCAACGCCCAATCGGGTGGCAGCTATGCCTATCTTGGTGTCAATGCCGCGACCAGCACGCACACGGTTGACAGCAAGGCGACGCTGATCCCGAGCGGCGGCACGATGGCGACGTTGTCGTTCTCGACCTCGATCGTGACCAGCGAAACCTCAGCCACATCGGCTTACGACAGGCTGCAAGTGCAACTGGTGGATGCCGGCACCAATGCGGTTCTCACCACACTGGTCACGCTCTCGAACGTCAACAAGACCACGAGCGCATCGACCTATGTGCTGCGTAGCTACAACGTGGCGGCGTACAAAGGCCGCAACGTCAAAGTGCGCTTCATCGGCTCGACCGATAGCTCACTGGCCACGACCTTCCGCGTCGATGGCGTCAGCTTGAAGTCTGATTGATCGACACCGCGGGATCGGCGCCCCGCCGGTCCCGTTCGCTCGCAGGCCAGCGTTCGGCGACCGCCGGACGCTGGGTACCGATAGCATCTTTCCACCGAATTCTAGGAATACACGCATGTCCAAGCTTCCGCCCCGCGGCCTGCTCGCCGCGACGCTCGCCATTTGCCTCCTATCCGCCAACGCCTTCGCACAAGACGTGCGCTCGCCGGCACAGGAATTTGGTCTGAGCGCGCCCTCGCTCGATCGCACCTACATCGCCGCACGACCGAATGTCGACAAATTCATTGCCGAAGATGGCAAAGCCCAGGGCACCGCTTATCGCTACGGCGTGGTGGTTGATATTGACAACCTGAGCTTCACCAAGGGCCGCGCGTCTGCGGGCGAGTTGAGCCAATTGCCGGACGGCCGCGCGCTGTGGCGCGTGCAGGTGATGTCGCCGGGCGCTAAATCGCTCGACTTCGGTTTTGACATGTTGCGGCTGCCCAAGGGCGCCGAAATGTTCATCAGTTCCGCAGACGGCAAGACCGTTCGCGGTCCGATCACGGCGAGCGAAGTACAGGCCGATGGCCGCTTCTTCTCAGCCTATGTTCCGGGTGATACGGCGATCGTCGAAATTGCAGTGCCGGCGAAATCGCTGGCCGCACTCGAAGCGCGCGTCGGCGCCGTGACGCACGCCTATCGTGGATTGTTCGATGCCGATCCGGCCGCAAAATCCGGTAGTTGTAATGTCGACACCATCTGCCCGCTTGGCAATACCGCGCGCGATCAGATCGACTCGGTCGGCCATTACACCTTCCAGCAGGGCTCGTCGTCATACGTCTGCACCGGCGCTTTGATCGCCAACGCGCAGCGCAACACCACGCCGTATTTCCTCACCGCCAATCATTGCGCGAGTACCGAAGCGGTTGCCGACACCATCGTCGTCTATTGGAACTACCAGTCGGCCACCTGCCGCACGCCGGGATCATCGGCCAGTGGCAGTTCCTTGAACCGCTCCATCGCGACCCACAATCAATCAGGTTCGGCGCTGGTCGCTACCAATGCCGCCAGCGATTTCACGTTGTTGCGCCTGGATGCCGCCGTTCCCACTGCCGCCAATCCGTATTGGTCGGGTTGGGACAATCGCGACGTGGTGCCGACTTCTGCCATTGGCATTCATCACCCGGCCGGTCATGAAAAGCGCATTTCGAGCACGGCGCAGGCCTTGGCCCGCTCAAGCTATTCGGGCGCCGCGGGCTCGGGCACCACGCATTGGCGCATTCCTGATTGGGACAATGGCACCACTGAAGGCGGCTCTTCGGGTTCCGGCTTGTGGAACCAGGATCGTCGTCTGATCGGTCAGTTGCACGGTGGATCGGCCGCTTGCGGCAACAATCTTGAGGACTACTACGGTCGCATTGCCACGTCATGGACTGGCGGCGGCAGCGCAGCTACGCGTCTGCGCGACTGGCTGGATCCGTCCAGCACGGGCGCCACCACGCTCGACGGTAATCGCGCGGGCACTGGCGGCAACACCGCCCCAACGGCGAGCTTCAGCTTCAGCACCAGCGGTTTGACCGCGAACTTCACCGACGCATCGACCGATGCCGGCGGCAGTATCACGGCACGCAACTGGAACTTCGGCGACAGCACCACCTCGACGGCAGCCAATCCGAGCAAGACCTATGCAGCAGCGGGCACCTACACGGTTTCCTTGACGGTCACCGACAACGGCGGCTTGACCAATAGCACCACGCGTTCGGTGACGGTCACCGCGCCGGGCGGCGGCGCAACGGCGCTGTCAAATGGTGTAGGTGTCAGTGGTTCAACCAATTCGGCTAGCGCCAACAGCAGTTGGGCGGATTACACCGTGGTCATTCCGGCCGGTGCGACCAACCTCAACATCGCCACCACCGTCTCCACCGGGGACTTGGATCTGCACGTGAAGTTTGGCGCGCAGGCCACGACCACGGTGTACGACTGCCGTCCCTATGGTTCCACCGGTAACGAGTCTTGCCCCTTCGCAACGCCGAGCGCGGGCACCTACTTTGCGCGCGTCTATGGCTATGCGACGGGCTTGCGCACCTTCACCATCACGGCCACATGGACCGCAGGTGGCGGTGGTGGCGGCATTGTGGAGCGCCTCAGCAACGGCAATTTCGACAGCATCACCAGCAGCACCAACACGGCGCCGGATGGCTCGTGGGCACGTTCAGCCTCCACCGGCACCAGCTTCAACACGCTGCTGGCAGGCCAGAGCAACGCCCAATCGGGTGGCAGCTATGCCTATCTTGGTGTCAATGCCGCGACCAGCACGCACACGGTTGACAGCAAGGCGACGCTGATCCCGAGCGGCGGCACGATGGCGACGTTGTCGTTCTCGACCTCGATCGTGACCAGCGAAACCTCAGCCACATCGGCTTACGACAGGCTGCAAGTGCAACTGGTGGATGCCGGCACCAATGCGGTTCTCACCACACTGGTCACGCTCTCGAACGTCAACAAGACCACGAGCGCATCAACCTATGTGCTGCGTAGCTACAACGTGGCGGCGTACAAAGGCCGCAACGTCAAAGTGCGCTTCATCGGCTCGACCGATGGCTCACTGGCCACGACCTTCCGCGTCGATGGCGTCAGCTTGAAGTCTGATTGATCGAAGGTTTGTGCCCGCTCTGCGGGCACCATCGACTGCAAAGGCCCCGACTGGTTCGGGGCCTTTGTATTTGCGGTGGCACGCCCTGGGCGGGGAGAGCTTGATCAATTGTTCAGCCAGACTTCCCTCACCCCAGTAAACGCGGTGAGCTGTCGTCAGTTTGGGTCGAAGTCCGACGTGCTCGCCGCCACTTGGTGATCTTGCGGCAGCAGCTTGCGCAGCAGCCACACCGTCGGCACAAAGGTGAGCCACGGCGTCAGGTAGAAGATCGAGAGATACCAATAGGTCCACAGATAGCGCGACCCGTGACCTTCATAGAAGCCGCAGTACAGCGCGTCGAGGATGAAGAGCGGCACCGTGTAATAGAAGGAAATCCACACTGCGCGTCGCATGCGCAGGGCAGGCGGCGACAGCAGCGTCACCATGATGGCCGCAAATGAGATGAGCACCGAGAGCAGCACCGACAGCATGCCGATCACTTCGACCGGATACTGTTGGTAGTAACCGGGCCAGCCGATTAAGAAGAACAGCAGCCACACGATCACGGCTTGCAGCAAGAGTTTGTAGTGGCTGGCGTCGCTCATGGTGGCTTCTCATCAGGCGCAGTGAAGCAGCGGGCTGCTAGCCTTCCCTGATGAGCGATCGCTGTAAAGACCCCAGCCGCTACGAACGGCTGGGATCTGGCTCAGACCGAGGCGTCTGTGCGCTATCGGCGACGCAGCATTGTTGCCGACGTGGCCGCGAGCATGATCACGATCAACGCGAAGATTGACTGCCGTGAAAGTGCTGGCACGCTGATCACCGAGGGTATGAGTGATTGGAGCGCATAAGCCTGAATGGCTTGGCAGCCATTCGCGTCAGTGGCCGTGATAGTGAAATTGAATCCGCCCGCCACACTAGGTGTGCCTGAGATCAATCCGCTCGCGCTGTTGAGGCTAAGCCCAGCCGGTAAGGCACCCGTCGTCACCGCAAAGGTATAGGGCGCGGTCCCGCCCGTGGCAGTGATGAGTTGCGAATAGGGTGAGCCAGCAATGGCCGCGGGAAGCGTAGGCGGACTGATGGATATCAGCGGACAAACGCCTGTAATCACCTGCGTGTAGGCGCGCGTGCCGGGGCAATTGTTGACGTCAGTGGCCGTGATGCTGAAATTGAAGGTGCCAGCCGTTGGAGTCCCGGAGATAAGCCCGGTGGTGCCGTTAAGCATTAAACCATTCGGCAGAGCGCCGGCTGAGACTATGTATTGGTAAGGCGCTATGCCACCGGTGGCGGAAATTGTTTGCGCATAGGGCACGCCGGCCGGTGCCGGCGGCAGGCTCACAGGATTAACGGTGACGGTCGGACACATCCCACCGGTGATTACCATGATGTAGGCGCGCGTGCCGGGGCAATTGTTGACGTCAGTGGCCGTGATGCTGAAATTGAAGGTGCCAGCCGTTGGAGTCCCGGAGATAAGCCCGGTGGTGCTGTTGAGCATTAAACCATTCGGCAGAACGCCGGCTGAGACTGTGTATTGGTAAGGCGCTATGCCACCGGTGGCGGAAATTGTTTGCGAATACGGCATGCCAGCCGTCGCCGGCGGCAGGCTCACAGGATTAACGGTGACGGTCGGACACATCCCACCCGTGATTACCATGATGTAGGCGCGCGTGCCGGGGCAATTGTTGACGTCAGTGGCCGTGATGCTGAAATTGAAGGTGCCGGCCGTTGGAGTCCCGGAGATAAGCCCGGTGGTGCTGTTGAGCATTAAACCATTCGGCAGAACGCCGGCTGAGACTGTGTATTGGTAAGGCGCTATGCCACCGGTGGCGGAAATTGTTTGCGAATACGGCATGCCAGCCGTCGCCGGCGGCAGGATCGCAGGATTGACCGTGACCGTTGGACACATTCCCCCCGTGATCACCAGGACGTAGCTTCTGCTTCCGGGGCAACCATTGGCGTCGGTTGCAAGAACGGTGAAGTTGAAAGTCCCGGTAGCGGTCGGGGTGCCGCTGATCAGCCCGCTGTTGGACATGCTTAAACCCGGCGGCAGCGCGCCGCTGGAAACGGAGAATGTGTACGGTGCGTTTCCGCCTGTCGCGAGGAGGGCTTGACTGTACAAAACGCCGAACATTGCGGCTGGTAACGACTTCGGCCCGACTGTGATCGTGGGACAGATTCCTGGTTGGCAGGGGCTGACTGTATTGCTATCTAGGGTCACCGCGCCATTACGCGCCAGTAATCGCCCTGCGACAGAAGCGCCTGTGGTCATCGTGATGCTTTGCAAAGACAGAATATTGCCCGCAAAGCTGGTGCCTGTGCCCAGAGTTGCCGAACTGCCGACCTGCCAAAATAGGTTGCACGAGCCCCCACCATTGACGAAAACGACAGCCGCGCCGCTGGCCGTCGTCAAAGTGCTGCCCATCTTAAATACGAATTGCGCGTTAGGGTTACCGAGCGCGTCAAGCGTTAAGGTGCCAGTCAACTGCGCCGAGGAAGAAAAGCAATAAACGCCCGGTGTCAGTGTCTGGCCGCCGAGATCCTGGCCGGTGAGATCGGTGCCGCACGCCAATCCCGCCGCTGTGTTGTAGGCGACGGTCAGATCGTTCTGCGCTTGCATCGCGACTGCATCGGCCAAATGAATGGTGCCGCCGGCCACCAACCCGGGTGGGAAACCAGTGACCGCACTTCCGGGGCTTACACCGAGGTTGCCGTTGACGATAGTGGGACCAGTATTCGTAACGGCAGAACCACCGAGTACGCCAAAGTTACTGGCAGTTCCTAGCGGGATCTGAGCCGAAGCCGGCGAAATTGCCGCGAAAAATGAAAGCGCCATGATCAGGCTCAAAAACCACGAATTGCGACTCATTTCGATTCCCCGAACCATTGACCAAAAGAATATCCGCACCACCGTGTCGTATTCGACGCGTTACGTGACCAAGCGTAACAGGTTCCGGCGTCATTTTGCGGGGCTCGAATAGAACCTTGTAACTAAAATTTGTGGCGCTATGGCGCTTTGTCGGTGGTACGAAGTTTGCTCTTACAATACGCAAGTATCTCGTCTAATCAACGACATGGCAATAACCTAAGCCGAGCCTGACATTGCCGTTGATACACGCTTTGCACAATGTAACGGCGTGAAACGCTGCGTGTCCTAGTGCGTATAAGCGCTCGGAACCCGCGGAATGTCACGGTTTCACTCGCCAAAGGCGAAATAGTAAGAACATTCTTTGCATTTTGCGAATCTGGTATAGCGCTTTGCTTTTTACAGTCGCGCCCTGCATGGCGGAAAGGCGCATGAGCGGTCATGCACGCGAGTCGCTGTCATTGAGACGCGCCTTCGGCACGGGCGAAATTCAGGTGCGCGCGCTAGCATCCGCCTTCCTTCTGCGTTAAAGGCGCTTCCATGCGCAAAACTTTGCTCGCGGCGTTGGCTATCAGCGTCCTTTCTGCCTGTTCTGAACCCACAACGGATACCTCCATGGCCCCTAAAGATGCAGCGTCGACGCCCGCTGCTGCCGCGCCAGCGAGCGATGTCAGCAGCCAAAACCCTTTCTTCGCCGAAAGCACGCTGCCCTTTCAGGCGCCGCATTTTGATCGCATCAAAGACGAGCACTATGCGCCGGCCTTCGAGGAAGGCATGAAGCAGCATCGCGCTGAGATTGATGCAATCTCCGCCAGCACGGAAGCGCCAACCCTGGCCAACACCATTGAGGCCATGGAGCGCAGCGGTGCGGTGCTCTATCGCGTGTCAAAGGTATTCTTCAACCTGACTGAATCAAACACCAACGACACCATTCAGACGGTGCAAGCCGCTGTGGCGCCGAAGCTCGCGCAGCACCAAGACAACATCTATCTGGACGCACGTTTGTACGCCCGCGTCCACGCGATCTATGAGCAGCGTGCCAGCCTTGGGCTGGAGCCTGAGGCCCTGCGATTGGTCGAACGCTACGAGCAAAATTTTGTGCGTGGCGGCGCGACTTTGGGCGACGAGCAAAAGGCACGTTTGCGCGAACTCAACGAACAATTGAGCACGCTGCAGACGCGTTTTCAGGACAATCTGATGAAGGACACCAATGCCTCGGCGCTGGTGGTCGATAGCGCCGAAGAATTAGATGGTTTATCGGCGGGCGACATCGCCGCGGCTGCGGAAGCCGCCAAAGAGCGCAAGCTTGATGGCAAATGGGTGATCGCGCTGCAATTGCCGAGTGGCCAGCCCGCGTTGACCAATCTCACCAATCGCAGCGTGCGCGAGCGTTTGTACAAAGCGTCGACTGAGCGCGGCAACCAAGGCAATGCCGACGACAACAACGCGCTGATCGCGCAGATCGCCAAATTGCGCGCCGAGCGCGCGCAGTTGTTTGGTTTCCCGAATCATGCGGCCTATACGCTCGACGCGCAGATGGCGAAAACGCCGGAAGCGGCGCTAAAAATTCTCACGGGCCTGGCTCCAGCAGCGATGACCAATGCCAAGGCCGAGGCCGCGAAGATGCAGGCATTGATCGACGCCGAGAAAGGCGGTTTTGAGCTCGCGGGCTGGGATTGGGCTTACTACGCTGAGAAAGTGCGCAAAGCCGAATTTGATCTCGACGATGCGGCACTGCGGCCGTACTTTGAGCTGGATCGCGTGCTGAGCGACGGCGTGTTTTTCGCCGCGGGCCAGCTCTTCGGCGTGACTGTCAAAGAACGCAAGGATCTGCCGGTCTACCACCCAGATGTGCGCGTATTCGAGGTGGTCGGCGCAGACGGCAGTACCGTTGGCATCTTCTATGCGGACTACTTCATGCGTGCCTCGAAGCGTGGCGGCGCCTGGATGGACAGCTTTGTCGATCAGGCCTCGCTGCTCGGCACGCGGCCAGTGGTCGTCAATGTGCTCAACATCCCGAAGCCGCCGGCTGGCGAGCCGGTGCTGATGAGTTTCGACGAGGCCAATACGTTGTTCCACGAGTTTGGCCACGCATTGCATGGCCTGCTCTCGAACGTAAAATATCCGCTGCTGACGGGCACCAATGTGCCGCGCGATTTCGTCGAATTCCCCTCGCAATGGAATGAGAACTGGACGCTGCAGTCCAAGGTTCTGCGCAACTACGCCAAGCACAATGTGACCGGCGAGGCGATCCCAGAAGAGCTAATCAACAAAATTGAAAAAGCCAGCACCTTCAACCAAGGATTCGCCACGCTCGAATACTTGGCGGCTGCCCTTTTGGATATCGAATGGCATCTGGCCAGCACCGACACCAGCCCGAGCAATGCGCAGGAATTCGAAAGCGCGACCTTGGCCAAATACGGCGTGGCTTACGCCCCGGTGCCGCCGCGCTATCGCAGCACCTATTTCGCGCACATCTGGCAGGGCGGCTACGCGGCCGGCTATTACAGCTATCTGTGGGCCGAAGTCCTCGACGCCGACGCCTACCGTTGGTTTGAAGAGCATGACGGCCTGACGGCTGCCAATGGCGCTCGCTTCCGCGACCTCGTGTTGTCAAAGGGCGACACCAAGCCGCAGATGGACCAATACATCGAGTTCGCCGGCCGCGAACCCGACATCGCGCCGCTGCTCAAGCGTCGTGGTTTGGTGCAGGAAACGGCTGAGTAAAACTCGGCATTGGTCTTAAAACTCCCGGCACCGCGACGCGCCGGGAGTTCTAAAGGCTGAAGGGTTCTGATTGAATATGCGCAGCGCCGCCCGTGACGACAAGGCGTCGCGCTAATTCAACCGATCTGGCGCCCCGTGGCATTTCTTGTATTTCTTGCCGCTGCCGCACGGACAAGGGTCGTTGCGGCCTGGCAGTTTGCTGGCGCGCACGGGCGGTGTGCTCGAACCCGTCGCTTTCCAGAAGCCGCGTAAATGCCAAACGCAGTCCGGTAACTCCAGGATCAGCCCCAAACGCTCGTCCAAATCGAGTTTGCTGTTGCGCTTCTCCAAACTCTGGCCGCTCGCTAAAGCCTCTATGGGCCCGAGTGAGTGTTTGGCTTCCGGATCCATTAGCACGAGCCGCGCTGAGCGTGGAAAATCTTCAAGCGCCAATAAGAAACCCATGGCCCAATCACGCCCGTAGGGAAGATTCGGTAAATCTGCGACATCTTCCTCTGCGGGGAACTGGACAAAGACATCGCACATCTCGTCGTGCGCGTCGGGCTTTCGCTGCTGTCTCGCCACAAGGGTTTGCCAGTATTCCGACAGGAGTTCTGCGGTTTCCAGCATGTCGTCATCATCATTAAAACGCGGCGACTCTCCGAGGATCTTGGTGAAATCGCTCATGCTTTCATCGCCGTCGCCGGGGCCCGCGCACAGGGCTGACCAGTAGCCGTCCAGCGATTCGACGTTCATGCCACCGGCTGGCTCGGCAATGCGTGCCAAGCGCTCGCCGATGTCAGAAATCAACATATCTCGCTGACGCACGCTGCCTTGGTTGATGTCGTCTGTGATCGCGGCGGCGACATCCGTGCCGCCATCGTGGTGCTGCCGCCATAGGTGATGCAGGATCACCGGGATCGCATGAATCAAATTCGCCTCCACCAACGCGGCAGTGGCGCCACCGTCGGTCGTTTGCGCACGCAGATTCGCCTCTAGCGCAAGAAACCCGGCGTTCTCGGGGAATGCCGCCGTCGGCGGCAGCGAGGCCAATTCATCGATGGGATCGGCATCGGCCGGTCCATCGGCAGCCACCCATAGCGCGTTCAGCCATGGCGCCAGTGTCGATTCGGCTTCGATCGTGCGTCGCCAGTCATCGGATTGCAGGGCGAGGCCGTAGCGAAAGCCGCTGAGCCAGGTCTCTGCCACATCAAACCCAGCGTCCACCTCGTCGCCCAGGTCATCGAGTTCACCGTCGTCCAGCACATCCTCGACCTCATCGTCGCTGAGGATCATCTGTATGGCGTCCTCGTCCTCGTCGTGTGCACCGCGAGGATCTTCCGCCCATGCCTCCAGCGCATGCATAGCGTCGGCGTCGTCGCTCGCCTCGGGCACCGCATAGATCGCTGTCAGCGCGTGCTCGTCCTCATCTTCATCCTCATCCTCATCCTCGACAGCGTCATCAGCATGGTCGAACTCAAAGTCGAGATCTTCCTCGTCGTCACCCACTGACGACCATAACGGCGGGATGGAGCCGACACCCAGATCAAACGGCGGATGTGAGACACGGGCTTGCACCATGGCGTAGTAACGCTCGACCAGTTCGCGCATTCGCGCGAACTGCGTGGGCGACTCCCATTGGGCTTCTTGCCCGAGCAGTGCTGTCCACCAGCGATCCAGCGTGGTGGATTTCGGTGCGACCGCGAGTGCGGATAAGAATCCATCGAGTTCGCCGATATCGAGCATGCCGTCGGCATCTGCGTTGAACAGCAATGCGGCGAGTTCTTCCACTTCCCCCGCCGAAATCAGCAAGGCGAGGGGTGATTCCGCTGAGCTTTCGTCGGGCTGGTTCACGCGAATTCCAAAAGGCCGGGGCGATAGGTTGCCAAGAATGGGGTATGAAGGCTGTACATCAGTATGCAAACTCACGGAAGACCGGGTCTACCGATTGGTTCCAGCGCCCATGGAATAGAGCGAGCTTGCGATCAGCCGGCGACATGCCCGCGTCCAAGGACTCGATCAGCGGGTCAAGGTAGATCCGTTCATCAACGGCGTTACTGTTTAACAGCGCGCGGCGACGCAATCCATCGGCACTGATGGCAACCATGCGCTCCGCCAGATCCATCACCGTGCCACCCCGGAAAGCCGTATGTAAACCCGTACGCGGCACGGCATCCCGCAGCGCGTGGCGCTCGCTCGATGTCCAGTCCTTACACAACTCAAAGGCGGCATCCAGTGCGACGCTGTCATAGAGCAAGCCCACCCACAACGCAGGAAGCGCGCAGATCCGACTCCACGGACCACTATCGGCACCGCGCATTTCCAGATAGCGCTTAAGCCGAACTTCGGGAAATGCCGTGGTCAGATGGTCTGCCCAATCGACCAGCGTCGGCTGCTCACCGGGCAGGATCGATAACTTGCCGGCAATAAAATCGCGGAAGCTCAGACCCGTGGCGTCGAGGTAGACACCGTTCCGATAGGCAAAATACATCGGCACATCCAGCATGTACTCGACATAACGCTCATAACCGAAGCCGGGCTCGAAGACGAAATCGAGCAAACCGGTGCGATCAGGATCGGTATCCGTCCAGATATGTGATCGGTAACTCTGAAAGCCATTTGGCTGACCCTCGGTAAAGGGTGAATCCGCAAAGAGCGCAGTCGCAACCGCTTGCAGCGCCAGTGAAACGCGGAATTTCTTCACCATATCCGCTTCGTCGGCGACGTCCAGGTTGACTTGCACGGTGCATGTGCGCGTCATCATATCCAGGCCCAGCGAGCCGCGTTTAGGCATGTATTCGCGCATGAGCCGATAGCGGCCCTTGGGCATCCAAGGCATGTCCTCGCGCTGCCACTTGGGCTGGAAACCCATCCCGAGGAAACTCAAGGACATCTTCTCGGCGACGCTGCGCACTTCCCGCAGATGCCCTTCAACCTCGCAGCAAGTCTGGTGCAAGCTGGCCAATTGCGCACCCGACAATTCCAATTGGCCGGCGGGTTCCAGCGTGATCGAACTGCCGTCGGCGCGCGTAAGCGCGATAAGGTTCGCACCATCGTAGCTGCGTTCCCAGCCAAAATCCTGCGCGATACCTTCCAGCAGCGCGCCGATACCGCGTTCGCCGGCGAATTCTGGTGCGCGCAAATCATCGTCGCGGAAGCCAAATTTCTCGTGCTCCGTGCCAATTCGCCACTGCTCAGGCGTGCGCGCGCCCTGCGCCAAGTATTCGGTCAATTCGCGCGCGGAGGTGACCGCAACCGCGTTTTTGCTTTCGGTGGGCGAACTCAAGGGATAGGTCCAATGGCAATTAGCCGACGAACATAGGGGCGCATGGGTGTCAAAACAATTGCCAAGTCCGCCAGAATTGCCCCAGCGACCGGTGGACGAGCTTAATCGAGCGATTGCAGAGCCACCGTGCACGCGAAGCGTACATTAGGGACATAGCCACTGCAGTGGATTGCCGCCTTCGGTCCGAAAAGTTATCAGCGCCGCGAGCCAGTCATCCGGCGGCGCGGCTGCTGTGTAAAGCAGGTCAATAGTGCGGCGGCGGCGGTTCTGGGGCGTCATCCCCTTGACCGGCACGTAAACCCTCCAAGGTGCCGCGCAAGGCCGTGATCTCGGCGCGCATGCGTGCGATGTCCCGAAAGGCGTCGTGCAGTTGAGCGCCCAGGCTGGCGATTGCGTCCTCCTGGAAGGACACGCGAATTTCCAGCTCTTCAATGCGGTCTTGCATGGGCTTAGTGCTCAGCGGCTCAATATTGGTTTGAGCATACGATGCAGGTCACGACGGCCGTGCACATGGGTGTAGTTCGGCGGCGAATCCAGCTAGCCTTCAGCGCTGGTGGCCATGAAGGAAACTACGATGTCCACGAAAGGCTTTAAGTCGCTCGAACTGCGGATGCCACCGGCAGCCGCAACGGGGAAGTTGCTCGGCGCAACGTGCTTGGTACTGGTCATTTTTGGCTGGTTTGTGCTCACGCTCGGCGCCGCTGAAGAACGCTTCGTTTCGCCGGCAATTCTGCCGAGCCCCGGTGAAGTCATCGCCGCCGTGCCCAATCTGCTGTTCGAACGCGATCTTGGCAAGAGCATTGGCGCCTCGCTCGGGCGCGTCTTTGTGGGCTTCGGCCTAGCTCTGGTCTTGGGAATTCCACTCGGCGTGCTCGCAGGCTCGTGGCGGGTCCTCGATGCCTTCTTGAAACCGGTAGTGATTCCCTTAAGCAATGTGCCGGTGGCGGCGCTGATTCCGCTGACCATCCTTTGGTTTGGCATCGGCGAAAGCCAGAAGATCATGTTCATCTTTGTGGCCGCCTTGCCGTTTGTGTTCGCTACGGCCGCAGCCTCGGTGTTGGCGGTGCCTGATCGCTATGTCGATACCGCGCGCACGCTGGGCGCGAGCGATCGCCAGATCGTGGGCAAAGTTTTGCTACCCGCAGCGATGCCAGAGATGTTCCGTGGATTACGTGGTCTGTTCGGCTTGTGTTTCGGCTACATCATGCTGGCCGAGCTCATCAATGCACCCTATGGCCTCGGCGCGATGCTCAATATCAGTCAGCGGCGCGGCCTCACTGAACACATTTTTCTAATCCTCGCGGTGATTGGCGTGATCGCTTGGGCGCTGGACTATGGATTAGCGTGGATTGAACGCCGCCTATTTCCGTATCAAGCCAAGCGTTAGTTGTGGGAAACCACACTAGCGGGAACCTTAAAGAAACCTACTGCGCGGTCCGATGCTTAAGTTGCACGGTGCTCGCTCCCCGGGCCGCCAGCCCCAAGCTGGCGGGCGCTCAGCGGCTCGCAGCATGCTGCTCGAAAGCCCGCTTCACCGGCCCGCTAGCCCCGAGCTGGCGGGCGTTCAGCGGCTCGCAGCATGCTGCTCGAAAGACCGCTTCCCCGGCCCGCAAGCCCCGAGCTGGCGGGCGCTCAGCGGCTCGCAGCATGCTGCAAAATGCCCGCTTCCCCGGGCCGCTAGCCCCGAGCTGGCGGGCGTTCAGCGGCTCGCAGCATGCTGCTCGAAAG
>Ga0209181_10006020_pt1 | contig 17206 bp, 16 predicted proteins | sample MAT05_FD_187208 | JGI IMG/M metagenome (GOLD analysis project Ga0209181, IMG submission 187208) | Freshwater microbial communities from Lake Fryxell liftoff mats and glacier meltwater in Antarctica - MAT-05 (SPAdes) (version 2) | ecosystem: Environmental > Aquatic > Freshwater > Ice > Liftoff...
GGTGTAGTGGTCGATGAATTGGCGACCACAGTCCACACAGATGTGATTTTGTTTACCTCTGCGATGACCGTTCTTACGAATATGCGTAGACTTACACTCAGGACATTGCATTCAAATTCACCTCAATCCATCCCTCTATTATGCAACGCCGTAAATACTACATAGAAAACGTCCACAGCCTGGAAGATATAGGATCTAATATCGAAGTTGATTCTGGGAGCGGTTCTGTAAGCGGTGACATTCGAGATGTCAGAGGTATGGTGAATTTGGGCGAAATTAGTGGTGATGTTAGTAACGAAATTAGCGATTCGTTAGATTCTCCAAGCGATGAATTGCATCAATTGGATACGTAGAGAACTTTTGCAGATTTGAGGAGGCAAAATGTCTAACATCAAAGTCGATTCTGGGGGCGGTTCTGTAAGTAGTATTGTCGGGGGTGACATTCGAGATGTCACCGGTGTGGTGAATTTGGGTGAAATCAGTGGTGATGTTACCAACGCAATTGGCGGCTGCCAGATGCCAAAGAGGATCAGCCTGGACTTAAGGAGCAATTGACGAAATTAAAAGAGGCAATTGAATCCGAAGCGGCTCTTAGTCCAGAAGACAAAGCTGAGGCTTTGGAACAAGTGAAAGCTTTGGCGGAAGCTGGTAAGAAACCTGAAGATGGGCTACTGAGGAAGACAGCAAAAACAGCAGTGAAGATTTTGAAGGGTACAGTAGCGAGTTTACCGGATACTGCAAAACTAGCAGAAGCTTGTAGCAAACTTTTGCCAATCATCATTTCGCTTTTAGCCCTAACCTAGCACTTCTTCAGTTTCTTATGAAAGCAACACCGAATGGTAGATTGACCTCCGCCGTGCGCTACTAGCTAAATATCGAGGGCTGAGCATAGTCGAAGCCAGTTATAGCCCGGTTGTTTGGAACTCTATTAAATCGCAACGCCCTTAACGTCTGGAATCTAAAACCTAACCTTGCAAGGCTGCAAGGATGACGCTGAAAAAATTGCTTAAACTGGGACTTGCAACTAGGTTGACATAGCGGATTGCCACTTGGCGCAGATTTTTGTGGTCGGCAAACCAGGTGGGTGTGGGAAAAATCCGAAAGGGTGCGTGCAGCACGGTTTTTTGGGGATGGTCAAACAGGTAGGCATTATGCACCATGCCCTGTCCAGAGCGAATGTCGTCTAAGGGATTGCCGGGAAATGCGCCCCAGGTTGCCCCTGCCAGCATAAACATCATCCCTGTCCAAGCGTTGATCCCGATCGCGCCGTAGTGTAACTGGGCGATTGCCTGATCTAGCTCAGTCTGATAGCGCCATTGAGTTTTCGGATCAACCAGCAGCACACAGGATAAATTGCCCCAGACTGATTCATTCACAAATGGAATCGCGGTTGCTAAAAACTCTTTTGCATCGGTGGCTTCTAAGGTGACTTCTGCCAGCACTCCGCAAAAGGCTTCTGTTTGTAAGGCATATTCATCAGCATGAGGCGGCACATTGGGAATCACCGTCCAGGGGATGCTGTCTTCTGTGGAAATTCCCAGGGCGATCGCTTGGGGATAGTGATCCAAAAATGCCTGATAGCGATCGTGGGCACCGGGATAGTAGGCTTTACGCGATGGAATGGCTGCGAGTGCCTGGTGCAACTGGTGCAAAAACTCGTCTCGTTGCTGCCAACCGCTAGCCGTAATCACCACTTTTGCCGCGACGCAGTTGAAGCTGGCATTGTGGGCAACCATGCTGGCAACCTGTCGAGCTTGAAAGGCAATATCTCCCGCAGACCAGTTTCCCGGCACGATCAAAATGGGAGTGACGCAGCCCAACTCGGAGGTGATCGGTTTGGTGAGTGCCGGATTATGAGCCGCTTTGCGATGCTGTTGTTCTTCTAAAGTGCTACCCCAGACGATCGCATCGTGGGTGTGGTGCGACCCGGTAATGTGAATCGTTTCAATCTGCGGATGTTGACACAGGTAGCGTCCTAATTCTGCATCGCCATAAACGATCGCCAAAAAGCCAGCTTGAATCAATGGCTGCAAGGCTTTTTCTAAAAATTCACCCACATAAGCGTTCACGGGGTTCATTTTTAGCAGGACAACCTGATTCTCGGCAAATAGCTTATGCAGGCTATCCAACGCGGCGATCGCTGAAACATTTCCCGCTCCCAACACGAGGGACACCACACCTTGTTGGGGATTTTGATATTGCCGATAAATTTTTCCTTGCGTAGCAGGCTGATCCGGCTGTATCCAGACTTCTCCTTTGAAACCCAGCCACATCAGCCGATCCATCCAGTTATCAGGAAACACCTGAGCCACTAACTGTCCATTCGGGCGCGAGGCGATCGCAGGTGGCTTGAGTTGTCCGCCAGCTTCTAGAGTTTTGATTAGCCCTTGCAACATCAGAAGAGTTGCCACGGGTCCCGTTAGCCAGTCCTCTCCCACCAGTGAGGACTGGGGATTGATGCCCTTAGCGATATTTGCCGCGATCGCCCAAGGTTCCGCTGCTGTTATTACCCCATTTACACAGTCACGCAGGTAAACAATACGGTCTGCAAACGGGGTTTGCACCCAAGCTTGTTTGCGGCTAGTCAGGACTGCGATCGCCCGATCCACTTGATCTAAAGAGGTAGCAGCGGGAGAAATAGGAGGTGAAGAGCGATCAATCAAAGCATTTAAATCATTAGTCTTGGGCACTATCGTAGACTCTCTTTCGCGTAGTCACCAGTTTGAGTACGTCGAAATTAAAGTATCTTCTCTTTTAAACAGATTAAGCCTGACAGAAAGGCTGTCAGGCTATCAGGGGGTCTCAAAATAATTATTAGCAACTAAGGGTTTACAAAAATCCTACGCCAAACCAGCGAGAAGACACCTTACCTACTTCCTCCTTTTTGAAAAAACTGATGATCGAAAGCCATCAGTTGTGAAATTCTGGTGAGGACTAGCCGATTAAAATCGGCTAAAAACGTGATCTTTCAATCACGAAAATTAGAGAAATACGAGAAAAACCTATGAACAGCTTGTCTACTTTCTCACTAGAGGCGCAGTGGCTTTCAAAGAGGAGACACAGGCTCAAAAGCCGTTGGTTTAAAGAGTGTTTGCAAGTCCTCTCTGTGTCTATTTAAAGAATAGCATCTACTGCTGAATAGGCTAGTCGTTTTAATTGAAGTTAACTCATCCATAAGTAACAACATAGACAGAAATATTTAGATACAAATACCGCTTGTTGAGTTCGCCATTCGCCATTCGCCATTCGCCATTCGCCATTCGCCATTCGTCATTCGTCAAAAGCTTGCTGCTGAAACTCCAACAGTTGCTTGATGCCGAGTTCTGCAAGATCTAGAATTTGGTTAAGCTGACTGCGGCTGTAGGAACCTGCTTCTGCCGTACCTTGCACTTCAATCAAGTTCAGGTTTTCATTCATAACGACGTTAAAGTCAGTGTCAGCGGCAACGTCTTCTTCATACTTCAAATCAAGCAGTGGCTCGTTTTCGAGTAAGCCTACGGAAATGGCGGCGACTTGATGAATCAGGGGCGATCGCTCTAGTTCTCCAGTTTGCATTAGCGTATTGATCGCGTCTTTGAGCGCCACAAAACCGCCCGTAATCGCCATGGTGCGCGTCCCCGCATCCGCTTGCAGCACATCCGTATCGATGATGATAGTACGCTCTCCCAACGCATCCATATCCAACGTCGATCGCAAGCTGCGCCCCACCAGCCGCTGAATTTCCTGAGTTCGCCCCGATAGGCGCATAAATTCGCGCTCTTGGCGATCGCTGGTCGCTGTAGGCAACATCCGATATTCCGCTGTTAGCCAGCCCTGCCCCTTGCCCGTCAAGAACTTGGGAACCTTGGATTGAATTGTCGCCGTGCAGAGTACCTGAGTATCTCCGCACCGTGCCAACACAGACCCCGCCGCAAATCGGGTGAATTGTCGCTCAAAACTAACTGGGCGGAGCTGATCTGCCTGCCGACCATCGGGGCGTTGCCAAGCCATGACTGTTGCCTCAAGAATCTCACAGCCAAGGATAGCAGGTATCTGAGGGAATAGGGGACGGGACAAGGGAGATCAAAACTCTCCATCCATACTCAAGGCACAATCAGTACGGGACAAGGAGAAAGATTAATCACTCGATTGGTGACGCTGTCTGCTACACCTTCTTCAGTTAGCCCAATGCCACGACAGCCCATGACAATCAGATCGGCTTCAATTTCATCCGCCACATCGCAAATAGTGAAAGCAGGTTTTCCTTGCCGTTCCACCAGTTCCGATTGAATGCCTTGCTGGGAAAACATAGCTTTCGCGCTTTCCAACAGTTCTGCGATCGCCTCTGGCGACGACATCACTTCTGAAGCGCCTGCTTCTGGCTCCTCCACAACCGACAAAATAATCAAGCGGCTCTTGTGAAAACTCACGACTTTTGCCACGGTTTCGGCTGCCTGTCGAGATTCACGACTCTGATCAATCGGAAAAAGCACAGTTTTAAACATTGTTATCGTCTCCCAAGAAAGTAAAGAGGTGAAAAAGTAAAGAGGTCAGGACTTACGCAGATAAATTGGAATTTGCCCCCCAACCCCGAATTTTGGGGGAGCTAGAGATCAAAGTCTCCCAGAATTGGGGGATTTAGGGGGCGAGTGCGTAAGTCCTAGAAGTAAAAGACGAGCGACAAATAGTGAGTAAAGCAGCTTTCTCTGCCCCTGATCCCTGGCACCCGATTCCTAATATCCGATCCCCGACACCCGACCCCTAAACTCTAATCCTTTACTTCCTCCGCTGAGTGTCCCAAATCATGGAAAAATATGGGTTGAGCAGAAGACTGATTCAGGAGGTTGGTTCGGTGTCCAAAAAGACTTTAGCAAACTTATCGTCCGCTGATTTATCTGGCAAGCGCGTTTTGGTTCGGGTAGATTTCAACGTGCCTGTGGATGATCACGGCAAGATTACAGATGACACGCGCATCCGTGCCGCTCTGCCTACTATTCAATATCTCACCTCTAACGGTGCAAAAGTAATTCTAGCTAGCCATTTTGGTCGTCCGAAAGGCGATGATTTTGCGGCGCGGGTGACTGACAAATTTCGGCTAACTCCTGTGGGCGATCGCCTTGCTGAAGTGTTGGGCAAACCTGTTGTCAAAACGAATGATTGTATTGGCGATGACGTTGCAGCAAAAGTGGCGGCAATGAACAATGGCGATGTGTTGCTCTTAGAAAACGTTCGCTTCCATCCTGAAGAAGAGAAAAACACTCCAGAATTTGCCAAACAGCTTGCCGCGATCGCGGATTTATATGTGAATGATGCCTTTGGTACGGCTCACCGCGCCCACGCTTCCACCGAAGGCGTAACCCAGTACCTGAAGCCATCGGTTGCCGGGTTCTTAATCGAGAAAGAACTGAAGTATTTGCAGGCGGCAGTGGATGCTCCGGTTCGTCCTTTAGCAGCAATCATTGGCGGCTCCAAAGTTTCCAGCAAAATCACGGTGATTGAAGCGCTGCTAGACAAGGTAAACAAGCTATTTATCGGCGGCGGCATGATTTTCACCTTCTACAAAGCTCGCGGTTTAAGCGTGGGTAAGTCGTTGGTGGAGGAAGAGTTTTTGGAGCTAGCAAGAACCCTTGAAATAAAAGCTAAGGAAAAAGGCGTGGAACTACTCTTGCCGACTGATGTGGTGATTGCTGATAAGTTTGCGCCCGATGCAGAGTCTCAAACGGTGAGCGTGGAGAGCATTCCCGATGGCTGGATGGGGTTAGATATCGGACCCGATTCGGTGAAGGTGTTCCAAGCCGCGCTGGGAGACGTGAAGACGGTAATTTGGAATGGTCCGATGGGCGTATTTGAGTTTCCTAAGTTTGCTGTGGGCACAGACGCGATCGCTCACACGTTGGCAGGTTTAACCAAAACTGGAACGACTACCATCATTGGCGGCGGCGACTCAGTTGCAGCCGTTGAAAAAGCGGGATTGGCAGATCAAATGAGCCATATTTCCACAGGCGGTGGTGCCAGCTTAGAACTGCTGGAAGGCAAGGAATTGCCCGGAATTGCCGCCTTAGATAATGCTTAAACGAGACTGACTAATGTAGGGGCATCTCTTTTGAGTGCCCTTAATCTTCGATGATTGGGCTGAACAGCATTTTTAGGTCAACAAAAAGGGAAAGCTGTCTATGCAACATCCCTTTTTAACTAAACGCAATTTGTCTGTAAGAACTAGTCAAGGTATCCCATTAGGATTTCTGGTTCGGGATCGACATTTTGATTGGAGGCAATCGGACGACCACCCGGCAGCAAAGAGCCTTGCATTAGATCAGGACTGCTTGCCATCACCGGGCGGTTCATTAACATGAGTCCTTCTACCATTTTGACATCGCTGTTAAACACTGGGCGATCGCCGGGAAGCATGTCATACACGGTTAAACTACTAGCCGCAATCGGGCGACCATTCATAAAAGAACCTGCCAGTTCCAGATGGCTCGCTGCGATCGGGCGAATTCCAGCAGAGGAAATTGTTTCAGCAATATCAAATTCACTAGACATTAACGGACCATCCGCAGCGACGTGAGTGTGGTGGTGTATCGCGATCGCCGATTGGCTACCTGCCTTATCTTGAGGGGAGGGAGTTTGTAACTTGACCATATCATCAGCACTCATAACGTCTTCACCAGTTACTTCAAGGGTATCCGTCTCAATTGCCTGCTCACTAGTCGCCGTTGATTTACTGGCTACGGCTTTTGTCGAACGGGAAGCGCGCGCTTTCTGAGTCGTTGATCTCGTTCCGCGACTACTTGCTCCAGCCGTATTGTCAATAGTCATGACGAATAAATCCTAATGAGCATTCAACACCAACAAAACAACTTACTAAAACCTGTTTAACTCTAAAATTCATCTAAAAAGTCTTAAGAAAATACTATCGGAAAGTAGGGGCTAAACTGACTCGCAAATCGACCAGAATTTCTTCTAGGCACTATTGCATTTGCTGATCAATCAACTGTTCCAATCCAGATACTACCGTAGGATGCAGACAAAAGCCCTGATTGAGCCTTCCCCTGCGCCCAATCCCTATCTATTGAACCTGGGCGGCAACCTTCGGTTGATTAGCAGTCAGACGCTCATAAGTTGCGCGCATTTTCAGCCCTGTCAACACTTGAAACAATCCAGTTCCATTTGTAGAGCCGGGATAATCGCGGTGTTTTAATAGTAACTCTGTAAGCTCGCCGTTATATTTAGCTGAGGTATTGCTTAAATGTTGCTCAATATAAATCACCTCTTCCAAGCGATCGAATTGCCCATCCACTTCCAACACAGACACACTGTGTCCGTAATAAGCATCGGGACCATAGTGCATCCGAATGCCAGGATAAGAGCAGGTTAGCTTGCGTCCGCACGGGATCCAGTCAATCGTGGAGCCTTCATCAAACAGATAAGAAGGTTCAAAGCCAGCCACTTCGTCTCGCTGAATCATTTGCACTCTAAGTACCTTCCGCTCTTGATCATTTTTAATCAACTGAGTCGGCAGCACTTGAATCACTACATCTGCGAATTCTTTCTGAGGATCAATGAAAGCACTAAAATCAGGACGACGCGAGTTGATAGCTGCTAACACATCGTCGTAGGTATGCCCTCTTTCAGACATATCGCGCTGAATCTTCCAGGCAATTTTCACTTCATCGCTAATGTCGAGGTAGACACTGAAGTCTAACAAACCCCTCACACGCTCATCATATAAAGGGTGAAGCCCTTCGATCACTACGATATGGTTGGGTTCGACCAATTCAGGCGCATCAAGGCAGCCAGTTTCATGATTATAAATAGGCTTATTGATAGATTTGCCGTTTTTCAGATCTTTAATTTGCTCATACATCAAATCAAAGTTGTTAGCTTTTGGGTTCAAAGCAGTGATGCCCGTTTGCTTGCGCTGTACCCGATCCAGACTGTGGTAATCGTCCAAGCAGATTACGGTGATGAACTCTTCTCCAAACAGGTCTGCCAATCGGCGCAAAAAAGTGGACTTTCCACATCCTGAGTCTCCGCCAACGCCAATCATTACCACGCGGTCTGGCTTACTGGTCATAGTTTCCTCTAACAAAAGTGTTATTTACTAAGGACTCGTCTAACGCAAAATTTGCAATTTAGAGCGACTCTCGTTATCTAAAAAAATGCGATCGCTCATCATAAAGCTTTAACGCACCATTCATCGCCTTCAGATCAAACGCTTTAATGCGAAGCTAAATCGCAACCATACAAGCAAGCACCCATGTCCAGCCAGCCAGATGCGAATCTTTTAGGCAAATCTTTTTGACGATTAAGTATTTAATACTACCGTTAAGTTTATCTTACCAAAATGGGATCACGCCTACAAGACTACTTATTCGGAAATTCATAGCTAAATCTTACTTTTTATGAGAGTTGTCATCTAATGAGCTTTAAAACTCGGCATTGCTGAATGCAAGTATGAATTTCCCTCATCCCCAACCCTTCTCCCCAAGGAGAAGGGAGCTAGAATTCTTGTCCCCTCGCCCGTTGGGAGAGGGCTAGGGTGAGGGCAAATTTAGCGATTGATCCCTAGATTCAGCAACGCCAGCTTTAAAACTCATCTAGAATTCATCAATACTCTTAAAAACCTGATGTGCAACTAAGATCAGCCCTCATCCCCCAGCCCCTTCTCCCAAGGTAGGAGAAGGGGGGTAAGAATCAGTCAAAGTCCCTCTCCCGCTCTGGGAGAGGGATTTAAGGCTTCGACGTGAGTGATCAGCCGAACGGTGAGGGGAATCAGGAAAGGCGCACATCGCGTTCTTAAAAGGCACATGGTACGGTAAGAGGGGCATTTTTAAGATTCAAGTTCACGAGTCGGCGCTCAAGTGTTTTTGCTTAAATGTTTTTAGAGTGGATCGCGCTTCAAAGTTAGGTGATATTTACCCTGACGCTTTTGCAAATCGTAGGGCGATCGCCCGCATTAGTTAAAAACGGCATATTACAGCACAATGATCAGTTAGGTGAATCGGAGATCCAGTCAAAATGCATAATTCAAGCGCAGTAGGCGCAGCGGCAAATACTCAATCTGGAAGTCGCATGTATCGATATGAAGTAACGGGTCTACGTCAGAGCCAAGAAACTGACAAAGCAAACTACGTAATTCGTCAAAGTGGCAGTACATTCCTTACTGTTCCTTACAGCCGAATGAATGAAGTTATGCAGCGAATCACCCGTATGGGCGGCAAAATCGTTAGCATTCAACCCGTTAACGAGTTGAATGAAGGCAATGGAAACGTTACTCTAGAACAGAAAAGAAGCGAGATAACCAGCGAAACTGGTGAGGGCAATCCCACATCCGCAAATGAGAGTAAGCCCATGATTCAAGCGAAAGCTGCGAAAAAGGACATTCCAGTTAATATCTATCGTCCGAATGCTCCTTTTATTGGTACATGCATTTCCAATGAGCCTTTGGTTGAAGAAGGTGGCATTGGCATCTGTCAGCACGTTAAATTCGACATTTCTGGCGGTGATCTCCATTATCTTGAAGGGCAAAGCATCGGGATTATTCCTCCGGGTACCGATAAGAACGGCAAACCTGAAAAATTGAGGCTTTATTCCATTGGCTCAACCCGTTACGGAGATGATCTAGACAAAAAGACGGTTTCTTTGTGTGTCCGCCAGCTTGAGTACAAGCGTCCTGAAACTAGCGAAACCGTGTATGGAGTTTGCTCAACTCACATTTGCAATATGAAGCCGGGGGATGAGGTCAAGATTACTGGACCAACCGGGAAGGAAATGTTGCTACCCGATGATCCGGATTCCAACATTATTATGCTGGCAACGGGCACGGGAATCGCGCCTTTCCGTGCCTATTTATGGCGAATGTTTAAAGAGGGTGAGCGTTCTCTTAATCCTGAGTATCAGTTTAAGGGGCTTGCTTGGTTGATTTTTGGAGTGGCTACCACTCCGAATGTCCTTTACAAGCAAGAGCTTGAGGAGATGCAGGAAAAGTATCCTGATAATTTCCGTTTGACCTATGCGATTAGCCGAGAGCAGAAAAATCCCGAAGGCGGCAGAATGTATATTCAGCACCGGGTGGCAGAACACGCTGAGGAAATTTGGGAAAAGCTGAAAAGCCCTAAAACCCACGTTTATATGTGTGGTTTAAAGGGAATGGAGGACGGAATTGATGAGGCTCTTGGGGCAGTTGCGTCCAAAAATGGAGTGGAACTGAAAGAGTATCAGCGTCAACTGAAGAAAGAGGGTCGTTGGCATGTAGAAACCTACTAGGTTTCTGCGTTTTTCATTTCTGTGTTTTTCCAATGGCAAGAAATGCCCTGGTGGATGTTTGAACCGGGGCATTTATTTTGTGCTTTCAAGGAAGCGGTTTTATCGAGCGATCGCCAGTTGTTTCTGATTCACCAACACTCCTAATTCCCGTTGAATCGGCACCACGTTCAAAGTATCGGTTTGTGAACAGTATTTCAGGTCGTCGTGACACTCCAACCGCAACAAGCGTTGTCCGTGACTAGCATGATGCAGTAGATCGAGTAAAGAATCTTGCCACTGCCGATATAAACTAATGGCTCCAATGACCTCGTCATTGCCAGCCAGTTTGTCTAAGGAACAATTGAGCGCAGATTGCAGGCTGTGGGCGATCGCACCCGCACAGACCGTATCTTCCAGCGAAAAACTGCCTTCCCAGCCTGAAGCCACAATCCACACCGTTTCGGGCTGCTGCTCTAACAGATATTGGACGATCGCTTGGCGATTAATTAAAGCTGCTGCTAACACAATCGGAGCAGATTCCACTTGTTGCAGAGCGCGAGTGCCATTGGTGGTGCTGATAAACAAACGACGACCCGCCACTCGTTCTGGAGTACAGGCAAGCGGAGAGTTGCCAAAATCAAAGCCCTCCACCATTGCGCCGCCCCGTTCTCCTGCCCGAATGCGCTTGTTGGGTGCCCAGCGATCGCTCGTTTCTAAAAGCTTATCCAGATCACTGAACACTTGAACGGCTTCTGCTCCCGCTGCTAAAGCGGTCACCATCGTGCTGGTGGCTCTCAACACATCAACTGCGATCGCGCAATCCGCATCCGTTTTAGTCGGAGCCAGTTCCGGCGTGTGAAAAATTGATAGCTTCATAGATAAGGTAGTTGAGAGGGTAATTAAGCAATAAAAAGCCCTCAGGGCACAAGCTGTAAATACTCAGAATACAGCACCAATGAGAGTCGAAACGAAAGCTTCCTCCAGCGACCTATACGAACTATGAGGGAAATAATGGCAATGTATTCAATGGTTCAAGTCGCTGTTTTAGGTTAGCGATCGCTAAGCCGCTTCTAGATCTCAATCTTTACCGCCTTTTGACGGTTACGCCGCAACGCGCTCAGACTTAGAAAAGCACCTGCGACAAACAATCCTGCCACGGCTGAAGGTTCTGGGATTGCCTGGGAACTGCTAACCGTTTCAAAGGCAAACTCGCCAATGAAAGCATGAGTTGCAGTGGTGGGGTGAATGTCATCCCAAAATACATATTCATCAGGATTTTCACACACTGTAGGAATCACACCCGGATTGAGCAACGGCGGTGGAAAGATGCAGCTTTGAGTGGTGTTAGTAAACCCATACTTGGCTGGATTGGTCAAAGTATCGTTGAACAAAGCGTTGATATCTAGCGGAATTAGGTTCACGCCGCTAGCGCTTAAGGGCGGACTCAACAGGCTGAGAGTTTGAGCCAGGAAGGAATTGTGTGCGCCGCTGAGCGCTGTCAGCCCCGCAGAGGCTGGAGGATTGCCGATCGCTCCCGGTAATTTGCCCAAATCGGGCTGGTTCGCCACCAGAATAGTTTTTGCGCCTACGCCTACCAAAGATTGAATTGCCGTGGATAAGTTGCTGACTGGAATGGCTGGGTTCTGCTGCCCTCCACCCAGGTAATCATTTGCGCCTGACCAAATGATATATAAAGCAGCCGGATCAGCAGCCGGATTCAATGTCGTGAACAGATTCACTTCTTGCTGTAAACCGGGAAAGATACCAGGAAGGGTGGTGTTTAAGGTTCCGGTAGTGGCTCCGGCAAAGGCAAAGTTAATTTGTGGGGTAGTAGGTCAAATTCAGCTTGGGAGCCAGATACTCTACCCACAAAGGACCGTTAGAAAATCGTCCATTAAAGTAAGGCGGCGGTGGTATGAGATTGCCAGTTGCTTGATAGAAGTTACCAGTATCAGAGAGGCTATCGCCAAACACATACAAATTTGTAAAACCCACGGCTTCGGCTGCACTGGGAGTCAGGGCGACCAACGCAATCGGTAAGGAGGCTGCGATCGCAGCCCCATACATCTGAGAGACGAGAATTTTTAACCGCATAATAGTTGTAAATCTTTGCTAAGAAAATAAAAGCTATCGCCAGAAGTTTATCAAATCTGGCAAATTTCTAGCACTTAAAGTCTTAGCGTTTAAGCATATTCAACCAACTTTATAGAATCTTTACCAAAGTGACTGAGGCATTTCCGTATTTTTTCCGTATTCTTACCGAGACTTAGGCTTCATGGATTTCTGACTGACAGTGGCAATTTAGACGGCAAAATAGGAACGCCATTATCCGACAGTTTCATAGTTTTTAGGGGAGAACGGGTCTGTTTGCCGGCAACACTAGGTGCAGTTTCTTTGAGGGCAGAGCTTTGCAGCGTAGAGGGTCGTTTGGCTTCTAATTGATGCAGCGCTTGCAACTGAACAATTCCCGGCATCCTAGCGGCGATCGTCAAATTTGCTAGCGGTGTTGTGGTTGCCACCTGCAACTTTCCAGCTTCAAATGCGGTAGCGGATGGAGTTGGGGTCGTTTTTGGTAAGTCTATTAAAGCCGCGATCGCCTGAAACCCAAAGGACTGCGGCGATTCTGAGATAACAGGCAGTGGCGATAGCGGGTCAAACTGAACCGCGATCAAGTCGCTGACAAAGGGAGACAACCAGCCAAGTTCCGGCACGGCGGCTTGGGGCAGCACGGTGAATGGGAGCAATAGCCCGATTGAATCAGTGGCAGCAGGCTGAATCAAGCGAGAAATAAAATCTTCACCCAGTTGAGGTGCCAACGGTGGAGCCGCCGCCGAAATATCGACTACGCCAGAAGCCGATAGGTTTAAGCTGTTGCCCAACCCTTTTGGATTACGCTGGGTGTTCTGGATTTGAGCCATGGCGATCGCCTGCTGGAATATCTCCGCCGGATCAAGCGCACTCCAGCCTTGAGCCGTTTGCTGTAAAAACTCAAAGTGCAAATGAGGACCCGTCGAGGCACCTGTGCTGCCAACCTGACCAATCAACTGCCCCTGCCGCACCCATTCTCCCGGTTTTACGAATAACTGCGACATGTGCGCGTAAAGGGTTTGCTGCATCGGATTGTGCTGCACAATCACGGTTAACCCATAACCGCCATACATATCAGCAAGATAAATCCGACCACTTTTTGCCGCAACAATCGGGCTGCCATAGGCGGCTCCCAAATCAATGCCACGATGGAATCGAGCCTCTCCGGTAATGGGATGAGTTCGCCAACCAAAGGCAGACGTAATTGCAGCAGGGATTGTCAATGGCAGAATCAAATTCAAGCCTGTTTTGCCCAGCAGTTGACTAATCGGCAACTGAAGAGCAGCTTGGTTAGATGGAATCAGCGCTTGGGTAGAGTAGCCTATAGGGGGAGGCGTGTACCCTGACGACACGCCTGAGAAAGAACTGCTGCTCGGCGGTTGAGAGGAACCGGGCGCAGGTTGATTTATTCTTGTGTTTTTGGCGATCGCACCTGCGGGTAATTTTCCAGTTTTTGCCACTTGTTTTGCGCCCAGCTTACGCAACAAAGCCGCCCGAATTTGAGCGGGTAAGAGCGGCTTGTTGATCGCTTGGCGGGCTTTCTCATAGTCACCCGATTCGCCATATTTTGCCGATTCTTGCGCGGCTTCCTGGGCTTCCTGGGCTTGCTTTTGGGCGCGTGCTTGACTGGTAATCCGTAATAGCGCTTGCTCCACTTCTTGCCGTTGTTGGGCTTTTGCCGCCTCTGAGGGAGTCACTGTAGCGCTCACCGGAGCAAGGTTGACGGCTGGTACTGGTTGCGGTGGCGCAGGGTTGACGGCAGGCGCAGACGGTGGCAACGCTGAGGAAGACAGCGATATCGACGGCAGCGACTCTGGAGGAGCCAAGTTTGGCTGAGTTAAAACCGTAGAAGCAAGACGCACTGCGGCGACATCAACTTGCTGGGGCTGAACTTGGACAATAGGCTGAGAGGGAGCGGGCTGCTCAGAAAACAAAGGAGAGCCTCCTAATGGGTAAGGATAGAGTACCAATCAAATAGGTCACGCAGTTTAAAGTAAACCCTTTATTAGTTTCCTGATCCAAAGTAAGGGATCCGGGAAAATTATTGCAAGAGAGTATAGAGACTTGATGAAGTTTTGCGCTGATATTGTCAGGATGTAGGTCGCGCTACTTTCATAGAATTTCAGCTTGCGGCAGTGATTTTAGGGTCTTGTCGTATTCAATTTGTCCATAGTCGAGCTTGATAATGCGATCGGCAAGATGAAAATAATGGTCATCGTGGCTGATGCAAAGAATCGTTTTGCCTTGTTCCCGCAGTTGAGGCAGCAGTTCGGTATAGAACACATCTTTAAACACGGGGTCTTGATCGGCTGCCCATTCGTCAAACAGAAAGATGGGTCGCTGTTCCAGGTATGCAGTCAGCAGGGTCAACCGTTTACGCTGTCCTTGTGAAAGCGCAGTGGTGGAAAGGCTGCCGTTTTTCACACTAACTTTATGATCCAGCTTTAAGCGTCGCAGATAATCTTGGGCTGCGGTATCCAGATCGGAGCGATCGAGTCCTAATAGGCGATCGAACAAAAAGAAATCGGCAAACACTACCGCAAAATGCTGGCGATACCATTCGCGATTGTGATCATCAATCCGTTGACCATCAAAGCGAATTTCGCCGGATTGAGGCACATACAGCCCCAGCAACAGCTTTGCCAAAGTGGATTTACCGCTGCCGTTGCCACCGACAATAAACACCAGTTCCCCTGGATAAAGCGTTAAGTCAATCGGACCCACGCCAAAACTACTATCCTCTTGTTCAGTCTGATAAGCGTGGGTTACCCCTTGCAACCGGAGTTCCTTCCACTGCTGCTGGATGCGATCGGGGCTGGAAGTGGCTTCTGCCCATCCTGTTAGGGAGATGTCAAGGGCTTCGATTTTCTTCAGCGCAATTCCAGCGCGGCTGATCACAGGCAGGGAATTGATCAATCCATCCATAGGCAGCATCAGATAGGTAAAAGTCAGCACGTAGCCTGCCAAGGTTTGGGGGCTAATGGTCATCAGTTTAGGCAAGCCAAACATCACAAAGCCGATCGCAAAGAAAAAGATCAGCTTGCCCCAGCTAGAGGTCATGGCAAAGAGGGTTAGCCCTCTAACACTGTTGCGGCGAAAAGTGGCAGCGGACTGCTGCAAATCTTCCTGAAGAAATGCCTGTCGCCTGCGGTAGTGCAGCTTGAGTTCCTTGGTGCCATCAGTAACAGTGCGAAAGTGCTTGAACAGAGAATCTTGTTCGTCTCGCGCCCGTTCTAGCCAAGTTTCCCCCCGCTTCAGCAACCACTGACAGCTTCCCAACGCGACAACAGTTAACAGGCAGACCAATAGAAATACTTGCCAGGAGAGCCAGATGATGTAAGCCATTGCGCCAACCACGATCGCCAGATCAATACATAAAAAGGGCATCAGCCGTACCGCATCGGATACCGCTTGGACATCATCGGTCAGGGTGGCAAGCAACCGGGCATTGCCCAATTTTTCCAACTGTGCCAGTTCGGTTGCTAAAATCTGGCGGCAGAGGCTAAGCCGAAGCTGAAACACGGCTTGTTGCGCCAGTCGAATCAGCATCACCTGAGAAATAATGCTGGAAGTCAGGGCTACCAGTGCCAAGCCAACGAAGGCGATCGCCAGAGTATCCAATGACCCAGTGGTTCCTTGGCTCATGGCTCGGCTGATCAGGGCAATCAACGCGGCACTACTGCCCCCGCTAAGAAACCCGGTCACAATTGCGATCGCCACCATTTTCCAGGACGATCGCATCAAAAAAACCATCAAATTCATATCGTTTCAGCCAATCTTTTCACCGAGATGCCCTTAGTCCAACTGGAATTCTTCAAATATGGGCTTTCCATAAATTGTATTGCGATCGACTGCCGACAAAACCTTACCGTTCGCTCGGTCAGACAGGAGGCATTGACAAACCAAAGCCGCCACATCCGCCCGATGAATCACACCAGCCACTAAAGGATTTTCGGTCAGAATGCCTTGCCCCGTGGCGGGCGGATCGGATTTTAGCCCGCCGGGTCGAATAATCGTATAGGTCAAACCGCTGGCAACCAAGTGATTTTCTGCCTGTTCTTTTTCTGCCAGCACAGAACTAAGGGTTTCTAAGGCTTGCAGCGGCAGCGCCGGAGAACTATTGCCACTCCCAATGGAGGTGACCAGCAAAAACTTTTTGGCTCCAGCCTTCACAGCGGCATCAATCAAATTTCGATTGCCTTTAAAGTCTGCCCGTTCTCCATCAGTCGGCTTGCCGCCCAGGGTGCTAATGACGGCAGCGATTGGTTCGCCACTCATAGCCTGTTCTACCTCTGCCAGGTTGAGCGCATCGCCAATCACGACTTCGATGCCCAAGGCTTCTAGCTCATCGCGGGTAGTTTGGGAGCGCACCATTGCCTTAACTTTAATCTGCCGCTTTGTTAGACACTTCGCGATTTCTCGCCCAACGCCGCGACTTGCACCTGCCAAGAAAATAGTATCTGTCATAAGATGTTGTACGTCCTCATCAGTCTTAAATCTAGTATGGCTGGCTTGCTACACTGTTCTTCTGTTTTAGCAGGTCACCGGAACGTGCAGATAGCTCTGCTAATCATCAATTAATCCTAACTGGCAAGATAATCAATCCATGTTTTGACACTCCCACCTCTAAAGAGAGTGGGATTCTTGGCTCAACGAAACCACTTAAATTAGAGTCCTTGCGTCATCTAACCCAGAGGTGGGATTCTCCCCAAGCGACTTTGGGTATGCCCTACCCTAGTTAGATTTCTCCAAGTCCTTTTTTGAATTTGAAGCAGAAACGCTTCAAAAAAACTGATTCGTCTAGTTCCTGTGAATCTTTTACCTGCTGCTAGGAGGAAGCTAGAACAATGCAGCAGAACCGCATAGATTCAATTGTCAAGGTTCAGCGTGT
>Ga0209181_10006022_pt1 | contig 17206 bp, 13 predicted proteins | sample MAT05_FD_187208 | JGI IMG/M metagenome (GOLD analysis project Ga0209181, IMG submission 187208) | Freshwater microbial communities from Lake Fryxell liftoff mats and glacier meltwater in Antarctica - MAT-05 (SPAdes) (version 2) | ecosystem: Environmental > Aquatic > Freshwater > Ice > Liftoff...
ACGGTGGGCGTTGTCCTGACTGCCAAGGGTGCGCAGTAAGGGTTGACCGTCGGCCGCTTGTCCAGAGTCTCCCAATTCCCGCCCCATGGATTCGCAACTCGCTTCCTTGAGCGCCTGGAGCTACGGGCTGGCGGGTCTGATGTACACGGTGTTTTCGGTGAATCTGGTCGGGCGTGGTTATCTGCGTGCTCCGCGTGAATTGCCCCGGCTGACGCTGCTGTTTGCGTTTGTTGCCAGCGCCCTGTGGGCCTGGTTGTCGGTGGCCGCCATCCTGCTCGAACATCGGGCTCTGTTGCAACTGGGCTACGCTGCCGATGTGTTCCGGTACGGTGCATGGTTCTGGTTTCTGCTGGTCTTGTTGAAGGTGCGCCAGGCACGCGATAAGGACAATGGCATGTCGCTCCTTGTTCCGGTAGCGCTGCTCGTGTGGTTGCCCTCGGTCGGGTTTCTCGGCATGTCAATGCTTGGTTTTGGCGCCGCCGAGGACCTGCGCAAGTTGTCCCTGTTCAGCTCTCTGGCCCTGCCTGTCATGGCAATGGTGTTGCTGGAGCAACTGTTCCGCAACGTCTCGGAAGATTCGCGCTGGAACATCAAGCCGCTGAGCCTTGGCCTGGCCGCCGCTTTTCTGTTTGACATCTACCTGTACGCACAGGGCGTTTTGTTCAACATGCTCGACCCCGACGCGTTCAGCATCCGCGGCGCAGTGCATGCTTTGGTGGTTCCGTTTCTGGTGTTGTCCACCACGCGCCAGACAGACTGGCTTTCGCGTATCCAAATTTCGCGCAAGGCGGCCTTCCATTCGGCAACTTTGATGATCGCCGGGCTGTACTTGTTGTTCATTTCGGGTGTAGGGTATTACGTCCGTTTCTTTGGTGGCGACTGGGGACGCGCACTGCAGCTTGGGCTGGTGTCGGTCGGCCTGGTCGTGATGATGGTCCTGGCCTTGTCTGGCACCGTGCGCGCTCGCCTGCGGGTGTTCCTGGGCAAGCACTTTTTTCGCTACCGGTATGACTACCGGGAGGAGTGGTTGCGCTTTACGCAAACGCTGGCCGCAAAAAACTCGCCGCAGGAAATGGGTGAGCAGGTGATACGCGGTCTGGCGGAAATGCTGGAGAGCCCGGGCGGCGGGTTGTGGTTGAAGAACCGCGGCGAGACCAGTTACCGGCAGACGGCGCGCTGGAATATTGTCGGCAGTTCCGTGCCAGAAGGCGTCGACACGGCCTTGAGCCAATTCCTGAAAAACAGTGGATGGGTTGTCAATCTGGAAGAGTTCCGGTCCTTTCCACGGCGCTATGGGCAACTGGTGTTGCCAGGCTGGGTGCAGGACATTCCCCAAGCCTGGTTGATTGTTCCATTGAGCGTGTCGGAGGAAATGATCGGATTTGTCGTTTTGGCCCGCGCGCGGGCACGCATGGATGTCAACTGGGAGGTGAATGATCTGTTAAAGACTGCGGGTCGCCAGGCCGCCAGTTTTCTGGCCCAGATGCAGGCCACCGAGGCCTTGCTCGAGGTGCGCAAGTTTGATGCCTTTAACCGGATGTCGGCGTTTGTGGTGCATGACCTGAAGAACGTGGTCACGCAGTTGTCGCTGATGATGAAAAACGCGCAAAGGTTGCGCAATAACCCTGAGTTCCAGCAGGACATGCTGATGACCGTGGAGAACTCGCTGGATCGCATGCGCCAGTTGATGTTGCAGTTGCGTGAAGGTGCAACCCCTCCCGGGACCGTTGTGGGGGTGGATCTGGAGCAGATCGCGCGCCGCATGGCAACGGCTGCGACAGAACGCGGCCGCCTGCTTGAAGTGGACGTCGCCCAGCCAGTGGTGACGCGTGGGCATGGAGAGCGGATCGAGCGGATTGTTGGGCACATGGTGCAAAACGCGCTGGATGCAACCAGTCTGGACGGCCGTGTCTGGCTCAAGCTTGATCGGGTCGCGGGCCAGGCAATGATCGAAGTGGGTGATACGGGTCAGGGCATGACGGAAGAGTTTGTGCGGGAGCGGCTGTTCAAGCCATTCCAGACCACCAAAAAGGCCGGAATGGGGATTGGTGCCTATGAAAGTTTTCAGTACGTGCAAGAATTGGGCGGCAAAATCGAGGTCAGCAGCAAGGTGAACGAGGGCACCACCATCACAATGCTGCTGCCGCTGTTCGAGATTCAGCGGCACTCGGACTTGCAACCACTCGGAGCTTCATGACCACGGAAAAATCGCGCGCCCTGTTGATCGTGGAAGACGACCTGGCGCTGCAAAAGCAGATCAAGTGGTCGTTGGACCGCTTTGAGTCCGTCACGGCGCATGACCGCGAGTCAGCCTTGGTGCAAATGCGGCGCAGCACTCCCGCAGTGGTAACCATGGATCTGGGCCTTCCGCCCGATCCGGACTCGGTTTCCGAGGGGTTCAAGTTGCTGGAGCAGATTCTGGCGCTGGACCCGGACACGAAAGTGATCGTGCTTACCGGTCAAAACGACCGCTCCAATGCCTTGCGTGCCGTTGCGCTGGGCGCGTACGACTTTTTCGCCAAGCCTTTCGAGCCGGAGTTGCTGAACCTGACGGTGGAGCGTGCGTTTCGCCTGGCGGAGTTGCAGGCCGAGAACAAACGGCTGCAAGCCATGCAGCAGCCGGATGCACTGTCGGCCCTCATGACGCGGGATCCAGGCATGCTCAAGGTATGCCGCACCATTGAAAAAGTCGCCAGCAGCAACGCCACCATCATGTTGCTAGGGGAGAGTGGGACTGGCAAGGAAGTTCTGGCGCGTGGCTTGCACCAGACTTCACCGCGCAAAGGGGGCAAATTCGTTGCGATCAACTGCGCCGCGATTCCCGAGAACTTGCTGGAGAGCGAACTTTTTGGTTACGAGAAGGGTGCCTTTACCGGCGCCGCCAAGCTGACGCTGGGAAAAATCGAGACTGCCAATGGTGGCACCTTGATGCTCGACGAAATCGGTGATTTGCCGTTCTCGTTGCAAGCCAAGTTGCTGCGGTTCCTGCAAGAGCGCACGATTGAGCGCATTGGCGGCCGGCAGGAGATACCGGTCGATGTGCGCATCGTCTGTGCAACCCACCAGGACTTGAAGGCGCTGACCAAGGAAGGCCGCTTCCGCGAGGACCTGTATTACCGGCTCGCCGAGATCGTGGTCAATATTCCTCCGCTGCGCGACCGTGTGGGAGACCCTGCCCTGCTGGCACATGCCTTTGTCCGTCGCTTCGGGCAGGAGCAGAACCGCAGCTCCATGAGCTTGAGCGAAGATGCGGTACGAGCGGTCGAGGCGCACCAATGGCCGGGTAATATCCGGGAGCTGGAAAACTGCATCAAGCGGGCGACCATCATGACCGACGGAAACCAGATATCGCTGGAAGATATTGGGCTGAGCCTGCCACAGCAAGATTTTGCCGACAGTTCGCTCGACCTGCGAACGCTGCGTGACGAGGCGGAGAAACGCGCCATCATTTCCGCGCTTGGGCGTGTTAACGGTAACATCGTCAAGGCGGCGGAACTGCTGGGCGTGAGCAGGCCGACGTTGTACGATTTGATGCACCGGTTGGGATTGAAGTAGGCCGGATTGGCGGCGCCACTTGTCTGGGGAAAAAATGATGAAAGACTCCATGGTTGTTTCCAAAAGTCGGGGCTTGTTGGGCGCGTTGGCGGTGGTGTTCCTAGTTGCCGCCTGTGGGGCAGACAAGCCCGACGCGATGCTCGCGTCGGCGCGCGACTACCTGGCCAAGAACGACCCGAAAGCGGCGGTTATCCAGCTGAAAAACGCTTTGCAGAAAGATCCGGAGCTGGCCGAGGCGCGCTTCCTGCTCGGGCAGGCCCTGCTGACGTCTGGCGATCCCGTGGGCGCGGAAACCGAGTTGCGCAAGGCTTTTGCCTTGAAACATCCGCAAGAGGCGGTTGTTCCCCTGTTGGCGCAGGCAATGCTTGCGCAGCGGCAGTTCAAGAAAGTGGTGGATGAGTTCTCTTCGATTGAGCTGCCACAGCCGGCAGCCCAGGCCAGCCTGAAGACGTCTTTGGCGTTGGCGCACCTTGCGCTTGGAAAGCCCGACCTTGCGCAGGCTGCGATGATGGCCGCATTGGCGGCCGATCCGACTTACACGCCGGCGCTGCTTTACCAGGCCCGGGGGAAAGCGATCAAGGGCGATTTGGACGGCGCCTTGGCGGCAGCTGAAGCGATCGTGGGCAAGACACCCAGCAGCCATGAGGCATGGAAACTGAAGGGTGACCTTTTGATGAGCGGCAAGGGCACGCAGGAGGAAGCGCTTGCTGCCTATCGCAAGGCTCTCGAGGCCAAGCCGGATTACGCCGATGCCCACATGGCCATCATGTCGACGTTGATGCGCCAGGAAAAACTGGAAGAAGCTGCCAAGCAACTGGCCGAGATGAAGAAGGCTTCTCCCAATGGTGTGCAGACCCGGTATTTCGAGGCCCTGCTGGCGTACCAGAAGAAAGACTTCAAGCTGGCCCGGGAGCTGGCCCAACAATTGGTGAAGATCGTTCCCGACAACGTGCTGGTCCTGCAGCTGGCAGGAGCGCTTGAACTGCGTTTCAACTCCTTGCTGCAGGCCGAAGTGTTCCTGGCCAAGGCGGTGCAGTCGGCGCCAGACAGCTTGCACGGGCGCAGGCTTCTGGTAAGTACCTATCTGCGCTCCGGGCAAACGGCCAAGGCGCTGGCGACGCTGCAACCCGCGCTGAAGGGAGATGACCTCGATCCGGCAACCAATGGACTCGCGGGTGAAGTTTTTCTGCAAAACGGAGACACCAAGAAAGCCGAAGACTATTTCAACAAGGCGGTAAAACAGAACCCGAAAAATGACAATGCGCGCACCGCGCTTGCGCTGACGCGGTTGGCCAGCGGTCGGGAAGATGCCGGGTTGGCAGAGTTGCAGGATGTTGCCTCTTCAGAAGCCGGCACGACAGCGAAAATGGCCTTGATCAGCGCCCATCTGCGGCGCAAGGACTATGACAAGGCGATTGCCGCAATCGACGCCCTGGAGAAGAAGCAGCCGGACAAACCACTGTCGGCAAACTTGCGCGGGCGGACCTTGCTTGCCAAGAATGATGTGGCGGGCGCCCGCAAGAGTTTCGAGCGTTCAGTCGCCATCGACCCGATGTACTTCCCCTCGGTTGCCGCCCTGGCGGCGTTGGACATGGCAGAAAAGAAGCCGGACGAGGCGCGCAAACGGTTCGATGCGGTGCTGGCAAAGGATCCGAAAAACGGGCAGGCGCTTCTGGCCCTGGCGGAGTTGCGTGCGCGCGCCGGCGGCGCGAAAGAGGAGGTGGCCGAACTCATCAGCCGCGCTGTGACTGCGAACCCGACCGAACCAGGGCCACGCCTGTTGTTGATCGACTTCCATTTGCGCGCAAAGGATTTCAAGCAGGCCCTGTCGGTTGCGCAAAACGCGGTCGCGGCGATTCCTGAGAGCGCAGAACTGCTGGACGGACTCGGACAGGCGCAACAGGCGTCGGGTGAGGTAAACCAGGCATTGGCAACGTTCAACAAGGTGGCTGCGATGCAGCCACAGTCCCCGATGCCGCAAATGCGCCTCGCCGATGCCTATATGGCCGACAAGAACAAGGTCGCGGCGGCGCAGTCTTTGCGCAAGGCGCTGGAAATCAAGCCGAACATGTTGGAGGCCGAGCGTGGTTTGGTGCTGCTCGCGCTCGACGCCAAGAACTACGACGAAGCTTTGCGGATTTCCAGGGGCATGCAAAAGCAAAGCCCGAAGGAGGGTGCGGGCTACCTCTTCGAAGGTGACATTGCGGCGAGTCAGAAAAAGTGGGATGTGGCCGCGAACGCTTACCAGGCTGGACTCAAGCAGACTGGCTCGCCCCAGTTCGCAATCAAGTTGCACGCTGTGTATACCGCTGCCGGAAAGCCGCCCGACGCCGAGAAACTGACCTCGACCTGGCTCAAGGACAACCCCAAGGACGTGGTGTACCGCATGTACGTGGGGGATGCGTCGTTGGCGAAAAACGACCTTGCCGCAGCCGAGCGGCAGTACCAGGCCGTGTTGCAGATCCAGCCGCAAAATACAGTCGCATTGAACAATTTGGCCTGGGTCACCGGAAAATTGAACAAGGACGGTGCAATCGCCTACGCCGAAAAAGCCGTCGCGCTCGCGCCCAATCAACCGGCTTTCATGGACACGTTGGCGGTCTTGCACTCTGACAGGAACGACTACGCCAAGGCGTTGGAGTGGCAAACCAAGGCGCTGGCACTGCAGCCACAAAACGCGACCTACAGGCTGCACATGGCCAAGATTCACATCAAGGGCGGCAAGAAAGAACTTGCGCGCAAGGATCTCGACGAACTGGTCAAACTGGGGGACAAGTTTGCGGGCCAAGCCGAAGTTGCAACAATGTTGAAGGGCCTGTAGTTTGCCGAGGCTGCTGGGCGCCTTCCTGCCGTGGCGGCATGCTGCCTGGCTCGGCCCAATACTGGCCGCGATAGCGGTGTTTTCCGCCTCCGGCGAAGCGCGCGCCCAACTCGCCGATGCTGTGGCACGCCTGAAGCCATCGGTCGTGATCGTGGGCACGTTTCGCGCCACCGACAGTCCACGCTTCCGTTTGCGTGGCACCGGCTTTGTGGCTGGCAGCGGCAATACCGCGATCACCAACGCCCATGTGTTACCGGATTCTGCGGAGAATCAGGAAGGCTCTTCACTGGTGGTTCAAGTGCGAACCGCCGGACGGGAACTCTCCATGCGCAAGGCGACCATCGTCGAGGTCGACCGCATCCATGATCTGGCCCTGTTGCGATTTGACGGCAGCGCCGTGCCGATGGCCACTTTGCTCGACTCGGACACGGTGCGCGAAGGGCAGGCTATTGCATTCATGGGGTTCCCGATAGGGGGTGCGCTCGGATTCTCTGTCGTGACGCACCGGGGAATCGTTTCATCGATCACACCAGCGGCGATGCCGGCACCGACCTCCCGCCAGCTCAATGAGAGCACGATTCGCGGCGTTCGGGCAGGTACCTACGACATCTTCCAGCTCGACGGCACAGCCTATCCCGGTAACAGTGGTGGCCCCTTGTTCGATCCGGAGACGGGTGCCGTCCTGGGCGTCGTGAACATGGTGTTCATCAAAGGTACCCGCGAAGGGGCCTTGAGCCAGCCGTCCGGCATCAGTTATGCGATTCCCTCGAAGTTCGTTGTGCAGTTGCTGGAGCGAGCCGGAATCAAGTGAAGGGTGCGTTCGTCGGCGCAACACCCATGCAGTGGGTGATCAGTCGGTCAGGAAGCGTGTTGCGTGATCCAGGTCTTCATGGGTCACGCCGGCGGTCAGCGCGCCAACGAACTTGCGCCACGCACGGTCTGGCTCGGCCAGCGTGAAGCCATAAAAGATGTTGCCGCCATTGTCCTTGCCTCGCACCGCCATGGCGCGCACAGTGGACTGTTCGTTGTTGCCAAGCTGGATCGTCGCGTTGCCCCAGACCTTGGTCGGGATCGCCGCCTTTGAGTGCGCCAGAAAGCCGAAATTCGACAGCTCCACCACGCGCAGCGGCGTCAGCGCCGACTTGCCGTCGACCTCCAAAAGGAAGTTGCCAGGGCACTTGAGCGAATAACGCTGGTGCTGGCGCAGGTGTTTTCCGGTCTCGCCGCTGGTTTCGATCACCGGCAGCATGCTCTGGTGTTCCGGCAGGTTGTAGATCGAATGCAGCATGATCTTTTCGCGCATGCCAAGGCCTGCAAACACCTGGGTGCGACGGTTGAAAAAATGGTCCAGCAGCTTGGTGGTCATGACCGGGTCATTGGTCGTGTAATAACGCCGGTGCGGTAGCTGGATGTTGGGCAGCTTCAGGCGCACAAAATAATCGTGCAGGTTCTTGGTGCGCTTTTTCTGGCCGTAAATCTGCTTGTAGCGCCTGGGCGCGTGGCGCAGGTCCAAGGACGCGCCAACGGCCGGCGCGCCATTTGCAAAATCGTAGTTTTCCACCTTGTTCTCGGTTAGCCGCTCGAAGAACAGCAAGGACTCGTACATCTCGATGCGCGTCGGGTGCACGGCGATCACCAGATGCCGGGTGTCGAAGAACGTCGTGCAGTACTCGTACATGAACTTCATCAGCGGAAACAGGATCGCTCCGCCGGTCTTGCGAAAGTCCTTATGCACCGCCAGTGCCGAAACTTCAGCAATCTTGCCACCGCGCGCGCGGATCTCCTTCAAGTCGAATATCGCCTGCAACGGGAAACCGAACACGCTCTCGCGAATCAGCGATAACGTGCCCACCACCTGGCCGTCGAATTTGGCGCACAGGGTGGTGGTGGTCGGCAAGGCGTGGTAAATCGTGGCGCGCAGACCGGACTCGGCCGGTTTCATGTAACCCTCGCCAACGTAGGCATCGTGGAGCAGCGAAAAACACTGTTCCAACTCCTCTTGCGTATCCGCAATCTTCAGCACCAGTCTTTTGTCCGGCGCCTGGTCACCCTCTACAAACGAGCGGAAGATTGCGAACCGCACCGATCGCGGCAACAACGCGAAGGCCTTGCGCAGGGCCAGGCGCCAGGCTTTTCGAATGCTCGCAAGCAGCGGGTTCTTCAATGCGATCCCCCAGTGGCCGCGCTGGCGCGCGCCAGGCTGTCGATCACAGCGGCGCGCATTGCCCGGCGTTATCTTCCGTACACATCCTCGAACCGGACGATATCATCTTCTCCGAGGTACGAGCCGGATTGCACTTCGATCATTTCCAGGGCGACCCGCCCCGGGTTCTCAAGCCGGTGCCTGGTCCCGAGTGGAATAAAGGTGGATTCGTTCTCGGACACCAAAAATGTCTCTTCACCCCGTGTCACTTTGGCGGTACCACTGACCACGATCCAGTGCTCGGCCCGGTGGTGGTGCATCTGCAAGGACAGCGTACCGCCCGGCTTGACCACAATGCGCTTGACCTGGAAGCGGGTACCTGCGTCCACCCCGTCGTACCAACCCCAGGGGCGGAACACCTTGCGGTGGATCTGCCCCTCCGTGCGGCCCAACTGCTTCAGCATGTCCACAATCTTCTTGACGTCCTGCGTCCGGTCCTTGTGGGCGACCAGTATGGCATCGGGTGTTTCCACCACCACCAGATCGCTCACGCCCACACAGGCCACCAGCCGCGAGTCGGACAACGCCAGTGTGTTGCGGCAATCCTGCAACAACACGTCGCCCTGCGCGACATTGCCGGATCCATCCTTGGCCAGTACCTGCCACAGGGCGTCCCAGGCACCTACATCGGACCAGCCCGCACGCAGCGGAATCACTGCGGTCGGTGGCAACATCGATCCGGAGCCGCCGGCCGACTGCTGGGCGGCCGCGATACGTTCCATCACGGCGTAATCGATCGAGTCGCTTGGGCAGCCTGTAAAGAGTGCCTTGTCAACACGCATGAACTCGCCGTCGCGTCGGCCGCGGTCCCAGGCCGTATTGCATGCGGCGAGGATGTCGGGGCGGCAGCTACCGATGGCACTGAGCCACACCGATGCCTGCATCATGAAGAGCCCGCTGTTCCACAGATAAGAACCCTGGGCAAGGTAGGCCTGGGCGGTCTGGAGATCGGGCTTCTCCACAAAACGGGCGATCTTGCGCGCGCCCGTTTCGGGCGCTGTTGCCAACGGATCTCCAGCCTGAATGTAGCCGTAGCCGGTTTCTGGCGTGTCGGCGGTGATACCAAACGTCACTACCAGGCCTTGTGCGGCCAGGCCTGCGCCCTGTGTCACTGCCGCGCGGAAGGCGACCCCATCGGTGATTACATGGTCTGCCGGCATGACCAGCAGCACCGGGTCTGCGCCATCTCGCATGGCGGCCAGCGCCGCCAGTGTCAGTGCGGGCGCCGTGTTGCGTCCGACCGGTTCCAGCACGATGGTGCCGGGCTTGTCCATCAGGCGCAACTGTTCGGCGATGACAAACCGGTATTCCTCGTTGCACACCACCATGGGTGCGGCCAACTCGGCGCCGGTGATTCCATCCGTACGGCGTACCGTGGCTTGCAGCAATGAGTCGTCGCCGACAAGCGACAACAACTGTTTGGGGTACTTTTCCCGGGATAAGGGCCACAGTCGCGTGCCTGAGCCGCCAGACAGGACAACCGGTTGAATCAGCATTGGTGGTTCGCGGTGGGATTTTTGCAGGTCAACCGCGGGCATCGCCCCAGCGCAGTTGTGCGTTGTCGTCGCCCTGGTAGAAGGTGGTGCCGTGGCGGTCCACGCAGTATTGGGGGGAGACGATCATTTCGTCAAAACGCATGCCAGCGCCAATTCTTGTGTATTCAAACAGGATGCTGCGCGTTACCATGGCGCCGCTGCGCAATGTGCTGCCGTGCCCGATCCAGGCCGGGCCGATGATACGCACGCCAGGTTCGATCTTTACGCCCGCGCCGATGTAGACCGGGCCCTGGATGGTCACCGCATCCCAGGCGATCGAGGTGTTGAGCCCTACCCACACGCCTGGGCGCACCTCGCGCCCCGGCATGTTGAGTTCGGCGACTTCACCCCGCAACACGCGCTGCAATACCGACCAGTAGTCGCTGACACGGCCAATGTCGATCCAGTTGAAGAAGCGGCTCTGCGCAAAAAACGGCAGGTTTTCGGCCACCAGCTGCGGGAACAATTGCGAGCCGATGTCATACACCTTGCCCGACGGGATGCGCTCCAGCACGTTCGGCTCAAAAATGTAGATGCCCGTACTGGCCAGCGTGGACTTGGCGTCGGCCGGGTCGGGCTTCTCCTGAAACGACAGGATCTTGCCGCCTTCCGCAGCCACCACAATGCCGTAGTTCTTGACTTCTGCCAGCGGCACGTCCAGCGCGACGACGCTGGCGATAGCGCCTTTGTTCTTGTGTTCATGCAGGGCGGCGCCGATGTCCAGGTCGATCAATGCGTCGCCACACAGGACGATGGTGGTCTCATCAAAAAACCCGCTGAAGTCCTGGATCTTGCGCATGCCGCCGGCCGACCCCATGGGTTTTGGCAGCACGTCTCCGTGGTCCCGCACGCCCTCGTACGAATAGCCTATCTGTACCCCCCAGCGGTGTCCATCCCCGAAATACTGCTCAATCTTGTCATGGTGAAACGCCACGTTGACCATGATCTCGTTCACGCCATAACGTGCCAGATGTTCGATCAGGTATTCCATCACCGGTTTGCCCAGAATCGGCACCATTGCCTTGGGCAGGTCATTGGTGAGGGGGCGCACGCGGGTACCCTGCCCCGCCGCGAGAATCATTCCTTTTGCCATTGCTGATATTCCTGCTGTGTTCGGTTAACTCGGCGATTGCGCCCCTGCTGGCTGGCAGTAACCCGTGGGATTGTTGGTTTGCCAATGCCACGCATCGGCACACATGGATTGGAGATCGCGGGTGGCGCGCCACCCCAACAGCCTCAGGGCCGTGGTCGGATCAGCGTAACACGAGGCGATGTCACCGGCACGGCGCGCAGCGATCCGGTACGGCACTGGATTGCCGCTGGCCAGTTCGAGCGCGCGAACCATCTGCAGCACGCTGTATCCGGTGCCGGTTCCCAGGTTGATGGCCCGGCATTCGGTATGCAGGCGCAAACGCTCCAATGCCTTGAGGTGCCCCAGTGCCAGATCGACGACATGGATATAGTCGCGCACGCCGGTGCCGTCGGGCGTGGCATAGTCATCGCCCCAGACATTCACGAACTGCTGCCTGCCGATTGCCACTTGTGCCACGAAGGGCAGAAGGTTGTTGGGCGTCCCCTGCGGGTCTTCGCCGATCTGGCCACTCGCGTGGGCGCCCACCGGGTTGAAATAACGCAATATCGAGATACGCCAGGCCGGGTCGCTGTGGTACAGGTCGCGCAGCATGTCTTCGATCATCAGCTTGCTGCGCCCGTACGGGTTGGTGGCCGACAGCGGATGGTCCTCGGTCAGGGGCAGTCGCTGCGGGTCGCCGTAGACCGTGGCGGAGGAACTGAAGACCAGGGTTCTGATGCCGCATTCGCCCATCGCCTCCAGCAGTCTTAGAGTGCCGTTGACGTTGTTGTCGTAGTAGGCGAGCGGCTTTTCCACCGACTCCCCCACGGCTTTTAGCCCGGCAAAGTGAATGACCGCCGTTGCCCCACTTTTGCGCAAGGCCTGTTCCAAAGCTGCGCGGTCTCGGATGTCGCCCTCAATCACCTGCAGCGTGCGCCCCGTGATCGCCTGCACCCGGGTCAAGGCCTCGCGCTGGCTGTTGCAGAAGTTGTCGAACACGGTCACCTCTTGGCCAGAGTTGAGCAGTTCGAGGCAAGTGTGGCTGCCAATGTAGCCAGCGCCGCCAGTCACAAAAATCATGGCGGAGTCACCGCTGGGCCAAGTAACTGGTCAGGACAGCAACGATCCGCACCGCCGCCTGTCCATCCCAAAGGTGTGGCCGCCGTCCCGGTTTGCCATCGCCGCGCAGCACTTTGCGCGCTTCAGCCACAATGACGGCCGGGTCGGTTCCCGCCAGCACGTTGGAGCCCTCGTCTACCGTCACCGGGCGCTCGGTGTTCTCGCGGATGGTGATGCAAGGTACGCCCAGCGCGGTGGTTTCTTCCTGCATGCCGCCGCTGTCGGTCAGCACCACGGCGGCATCCTTCCAGAGGTTGAGGAACGCCATATAGGGTTGTGGCCCGACCAGCGTGATGTTTGGCCCAAGATCAATGCCAAACTTGTCCAGGTTGGCACGCGTGCGCGGATGCACCGGGAAAATCAGCGGCAGTTCGACCGCAATCTCCTTCAATGCACCAGCAATGCGTTGCATCACCACTGCGTCGTCCACATTGCTGGGCCGGTGCAGCGTGACCACGCCATAACGACCACCATTGGCCGTGTGTTTTGCCTTGAACGCGCTGGTCTCGAAGCCCTCCGTGTCGGTATGTAAAAGTTTTTCTGCCTGGTACAACACGTTGTCGACCATGACGTGGCCCACGTAGTGAATCGTATCGTGTGCTTTGCCCTCGCGCTGCAGATGGGCCACGCCGCTGGGCTCGGTGACAAAAAACCAGTCCGAAATGCTGTCGGTGACCAACCGGTTGATTTCTTCGGGCATGGACATGTCTCCACTGCGCAGGCCGGCCTCTACATGCGCCACCGGGATCTTGAGCTTTTTCGCGACGATGGAGCAGGCCAGGGTGGAATTCACATCGCCGACCACCAGCACCGCGTCGGGCGGCTGCGCCTGGCACAACTCCTCGAACGCGGCCATGATCTTGCCGGTCTGCTGGGCGTGGCTGCCGCCACCGGCGGCCATGAACACATCGGGTGCCGGAATGCCCAACTCCTCGAAGAACACGTCGTTCATATCCCGGTCGTAGTGCTGACCGGTGTGGATGATCTTGAACCCGAGGCCAGCCTGGGCCTGCAGTGCGCGCACGATGGGCGCGATCTTCATGAAATTGGGGCGCGCGCCAGCCACGAGGTAAATGGTTTTCACGGGTTCCATATTACCCCCCGGATGTGGCGTTTCAGGCACATTGCGGTGCGTTGACAAACGCCAGGCCCGCCTGGTCTTTCATGGACAACACGGGTACCCGTCCGTCCAGTGGCCAGTCAATCTTCAGCGTCGCATCGTCCCATGCGATGCACCGTTCGTGTTCGGGGGCGTAATAGTCGGTTGTCTTGTACAGAAATTCGGCCGAGTCGGAGAGCACCAGAAAACCATGTGCCAGGCCAGGCGGCACCCACAATTGGCGCCGATTGGTGGCGGACAGCAGTTCCCCCGCCCATCGGCCATAGGTGGGCGACCCACGCCGAATGTCCACCGCCACGTCAAACACCTCGCCGGCCACCACGCGCACCAGTTTGCCTTGCGGTTGGACCGCCTGGTAGTGCAGGCCGCGCAACACATTGCGCGCAGAGCGCGAATGGTTGTCCTGCACAAAGTTCAGGTCCAGTCCGGTCGCCCGATTGAAGGCGCGCTGGTTAAAACTCTCGAAGAAAAAGCCGCGCTCATCACCAAACACTTTGGGCTCCAGCAACAACACATCGGCAATGGTGCAGGGCGTGATCTTCATGCGTTCTTTTCGTTGATCAGGCGCAGCAAATACTGGCCATACCCCGACTTGGCGAGCGGCGCGGCGAGTGTTTGCAACTGGGCGTCGTCGATCCAGCCATTGCGCCAGACGAGTTCTTCTGGTGCCGCCACTTTCAGTCCTTGCCGGTTTTCGATGGTGTGGATGAATTGGCTGGCTTCGAGCATGGATTCATGGGTGCCGGTGTCGAGCCATGCAAAGCCGCGGCCCATGGTCTGCACATCCAGCGAGCCCTGTTCCAGGTACAGACGGTTCAGGTCTGTGATCTCGAGCTCGCCGCGTGCCGAGGGCTTGATGCGTTTTGCGAGTTCCACCACTTGCTGATCGTAAAAATACAGCCCGGTGACGGCATACCGGGACTTCGGTTGTTTCGGCTTTTCCTCCAGGCTGACGGCGCGTCCAGTTGCGTCGAACTCGACGACACCGTAACGTTCCGGGTCTTGCACCGCGTAGGCGAACACGGTCGCGCCGTGGGTCTTTTGGCTGGCGTTTTCCAGCAGCCCAACGAAGTCATGGCCATAAAAAATGTTGTCGCCCAGCACCAAAGCGCTGTTTGCACCGCCCAGAAACTGCTCACCAATCAAGAACGCCTGCGCCAGCCCGTCGGGCGAGGGCTGCACCGCATAACTCAACTGGATTCCCCATTTCGACCCATCGCCGAGCAACTGCTCGAAACGTGGCGTGTCCTGTGGCGTGGAGATCACCAGGATGTCGCGGATTCCCGCCAGCAGCAGGGCGCTGAGCGGGTAATAGATCATCGGCTTGTCGTAGATCGGCAATAGCTGCTTGCTGACCACCTGGGTTGCCGGAAAAAGCCGTGATCCGGATCCTCCGGCGAGGACGATGCCTTTGCGTCGGTCTGCCCGCGCCGCAGGGTGTGTATTTTTCATGGGGCTTTCGAGGGAGCTATTTCTGCCATCATGCGCTGCACATGGATCTGCCAATGTGGTAACTCCAGGCCAAAAGCCGCGCGCAATCTGGACGTGTCGAGGCGTGAATTCAGCGGCCGACGCGCCGCTGTGGGGTAACTGGCGGTGCTGATTGGCGCGATGTTGGCCGCTTTGGCCTTGAGTTGCCAGCCCAGGCGCTGTGCCTGCTCGACGACGTAACACGCATAGGCGTGCCAGCTAGTCTCGCCGTCAGCTACACAGTGGTACAGGCCCGCCAACTGCGGCCGTGCGATGGCCGCCCTCAGCGCGTGGGCTGTTACGTCGGCCAGCAACTCGGCGGCAGTCGGCGCGCCAAACTGGTCGTTGATCACGCTCAAAGACTCGCGTTCGCTGGCCAGGCGCAACATGGTCTTGGCGAAATTACCGCCGCGCGCGGCGTAAACCCAGCTGGTGCGCAGGATCAGGTGTTTCGGGCAAGCGGCCACTGCCTGTTCGCCCTCCAGCTTGGTTTGGCCGTACACACTCAGCGGCCCGGTTGCATCGTCCTCAAGCCACGGCTTGTGGCCGCTGCCGTCAAACACATAGTCGGTCGAATAGTGCACCAGCCAGGCGCCGAGCTTGGCGGCCTCAGTCGCCAGCACAGCGGGCGCCTGCGCGTTAAGCATGCGTGCGAACTCTGGTTCACTCTCGGCCTTGTCCACCGCAGTGTGGGCGGCGGCGTTGACGACCACGTCTGGCCGCACGCTGCGCACGGTCTCGGCCAGACCGGCAAGGTCGCCAAAGTCGCCGCAAAGTCCACCCGGGTTGCCCGCTGCATCAAAGTCCAGGGCCACCAGTTCACCCAGCACCGCCAGGCTGCGCTGCAGCTCCCACCCGACCTGGCCACCCCGCCCCAAAAGCAGTATCTTCATGCGGTCACCGCAGCGCCGTAGTGCGTCGCGATCCAGTCGCGGTAGCCGCCACTTTGCACGTTGGCAACCCAGTCCTGGTTGTCCAGGTACCACTGCACGGTCTTGCGGATACCACTATCAAACGTCTCGGCCGGTTTCCAGCCCAGTTCTTGTTCGACCTTGTGTGCATCAATCGCGTAGCGCCTGTCGTGGCCCGGGCGGTCCGTCACGAAGCTGATCTGTTCACGGTAGGCTTTGCCGTCCGGGCGTGGGCGCATTTCGTCGAGCAGTGCGCAAACTGTGTGCACGATGTCGAGGTTGGGCATTTCGTTGCCGCCGCCAATGTTGTAGACCTCACCCGGCGCGCCGGCCTGCAATACGCGGCGGATGGCGCTGCAGTGGTCCCGGACGTAAAGCCAGTCGCGAATCTGCTGACCATCACCGTACACCGGCAGCGCTTTGCCGGCCAAGGCGTTGACGATCATCAACGGGATGAGTTTTTCGGGAAAGTGCAACGGCCCGTAATTGTTGGAGCAGTTGGTGGTCAGCACCGGCAGCCCGTACGTATGGTGGTAGGCCCGCACCAGGTGGTCGCTGGCCGCCTTGGACGCGGAATAGGGGCTGTTCGGCTGGTAGCGGTGGGTTTCGGTGAACGCCGCCTCGCCCTTTGCCAGTGACCCATACACCTCGTCGGTAGACACATGCAACAGGCGAAACGCCGCCTTGTCGGGCGCGGACAACCCGCCCCAAAAGGCGCGCACCGATTCCAGCAGCGAGAACGTACCCATGACGTTCGTCTGGATGAATGCCTCGGGTCCGTGGATGGATCGGTCCACATGGGACTCGGCTGCAAAGTTGACCACTGCACGCGGCTGGTACCGGGCGAGCAGCTGGTTTACCAGCGCCGCGTCGCCAAAGTCGCCGTGTACAAACTCGTGGCGGGCATCGCCGTCCAGCGAAGACAGGTTTTGCAGGTTGCCGGCGTAAGTAAGTTTGTCCAGGTTGACGACCGTCTCGTCAGACTGTGCCAGCCAGTCCAGCACGAAATTGCTGCCAATGAAGCCGGCACCGCCGGTGATGAGGATGGTCATGGGGTTAAAAAGGGAGGGGACTTGTACAAGGTTATTGTGTGCCAAGGATAAACCAGCCCGAAGACCTGGGCGGGAAGGTTTCGCGGCCGCCTGCCGGGCTATTGGCTTGATGCAACAAAAAACCCTGCCGCAGCAGGGTGGCGAGTCGCAGCCGACCGGCGCGCGCCCTGGTCAGTGCGGCTGTCGGCGGCCTCGGTGGCCCATCGCGGCAAGCAGGCCGAAGCCGCCCACCAACATGGCCTTTTTAGCGCCCGCGCACCATTGCCAGTACCTGCGCCGCGTCCAGTGTCGCCGCCTTTTGCTGTATTTGCGGCAGGTAACGCGTCTGCATGTCCCGGGCGGGCGCGA
>Ga0209181_10006026_pt1 | contig 17186 bp, 13 predicted proteins | sample MAT05_FD_187208 | JGI IMG/M metagenome (GOLD analysis project Ga0209181, IMG submission 187208) | Freshwater microbial communities from Lake Fryxell liftoff mats and glacier meltwater in Antarctica - MAT-05 (SPAdes) (version 2) | ecosystem: Environmental > Aquatic > Freshwater > Ice > Liftoff...
TCATTACAGATGACCAGATTATTTCTTTGCCTAGAGTTCGCAACGAGAATTGGATCCTCAATGATTGTTCTTGGCCATTCCGCCAACCACAAATCAAGGATTATCTCGGACTGGATGAGCGAGAAGCAAAGGCGTTGCTGGCCTTGGCGGAAAGTGAACACCAGAAATTGAGTGAGCAAATTGCCACCCTAGACCGACAATCTTTCCAGGAGGTTTGCGAAAAAATCCCCGCCCCCGGACGGCTTAGAATACTGAGATTGTTTGCCGACGTTTGGTGATTGGTGATTGTCCTGATATCGACTTTCTGGTGAACGTCTCAAAGCGACTCACCACGCCCTTTGTAAACGTCAGGGACGTACCACTCGATGGTAGGCACCTTGCGATTAAATTCACAGCCTAGGAGTGAAAAGGCACATGTGGACGAGCGAGGCCCTTCGCTCGTTACGTTCCTGCAAAACCTGAGCGAGGGCCTCGCTCCGCCACAGACCATCGATGTTTCTGATAAATTCACAGCCTAGGAGCGTTAGGCCACCATAGAATCCTCAGGAAAAAACACCTCAGATGCGAACACCGCTTGCTTGGCTCAACACGACCACCAGCATTTCCAAATTGACGCTTGCCTCGTCCGGCATTGGTTTCGCAGTGATCCTGATGTTTATGCAGATCGGGTTTCTCAACGGATTGTTTGATAGCACGGTCCAAATTCTACGTTTGCTGGACGCGGACCTGGTGATTATGAGTCCCGCTCGCTACACGGTACCAAGCGAGCAGCGATTCAACTTTGGGTTGCTTCAGCGCGCGAGAACTGCCTCGAACGTTTTAAGCGTTCAGCCGCTCTATATCGATCGCTCCATGTCGGAGGTCCGAGTCATCGGAAATGTTTCTCGATCGATACGCACTATTGGCGTGCCATTGAACGCTGATGTGTTTTTGGATCCGGCGATGAACGCAAAATGCCGACTTCTGACAGACGTTCATTTTGCATTGGTCGATCGCAAGAGCAAAGAAAAGTACGGCTTCGAAAAAAAGGATCTTCAGAAACTACGCGAACAAGAGGCTGAACTTTCCGGTCTTAGAGTCGAATTGACGGAATGGGTAGAAATTGGGACGGATTTTGTTTACGACGGTTCCCTGATTGTTTCCGATCTTGGTGTCCAACACTTTTTTCCACTTCGCAATGGCATGAAACCGCCGTTGGCATCGGTCGATCTTGGTTTGGTTAAACTGGTCGACGGAGCGGACAAATCAACCGTACAAGCAGAATTGCAATCGATTCTGGGAGACGCGATCCGTGTCTACAAAAAAGAAGTACTCATACGCCGCGAAATCAATTTCTGGCAAACCAACACACCCATTGGAATCATCTTTACTATAGGCACGGTGATGGGCTTGTTTGTTGGAGTCATCATCTGCTATCAAATATTGTTCACGGATATTCATGACCATCTGGCCGAATTCGCAACGCTCAAAGCCATGGGTTACGGACCTTACTACTTTTTGCGTTTTGTCATGCTGCAATCATTCTACTTAAGTGTTTTTGGCTTCCTACCGGGTTGGTTTATTAGTTGGTTGCTCTACCTATGGCTGGCCGATCGCACCGGGCTAGTCATGATGCTAACCGTACCTCGCGTGTTCCTGGTGTTTTGCCTGACGCTATTGATGTGCACGATTAGCGGGGCGTTGGCGGTTAGAAAACTATGGTCAGCCGACCCAGCTACTCTATTCAAGTAATTGGTTAGCAATCCACAGATCTGCCCAACGATGCAGACGTTTCCCGGATGTTTGGTTATGCGACAAACTCTGTGCGCTGTCTCGATGCATATAACCGACGTGACCTCCAAATTCGGTCTTGCGCAAAACTGTAGATGGGGACAAAACCGCGTTCTCGAACATCCAGGCTGGCACGATCGGGTCATGCTTGTCGATCAGGATGGTCGTAGGGACTTGGATTTGGTCAAGCCAGGCAGCCGAGGAGCCTGCGCTATAATATTCTTCTGCGTCTCGGAAGCCGGCTAAAGGGGCAGTTACCGTTTCGTCGAACCGCCTAATGGTTTCGAAGGACGCATGCGGAAGACGTTCGGCCCATTGCGGCCAAATGGTCGCCCGAGATTTTGTCTGCTTGCGAAGCGAACGCATGAAATAGCTCGCATACAGCTTGTACACTCCTTGCTCCATATGTGTTGAGCAATCGGACAACCTTATAGGTGGTGCGACGGAGATAGCTTGCAATATGCTTAGTTCTCGACTCCCGTCCCCACTGTCAATCTGTTCATGCTTGGAAGCGAGGAGTTTGAGCAGGATATTGCCACCGAGTGAGACCCCTGAAATTCGCCACTTTCGGATTCCAAGCTTGTCTCGCAAATGGATGAGCATGCCCCAAATCTCTTCGAAACACGCACCGTGGGGCGGCAATGGCGTAAACTGCCCAGAAGGTCCAGCTCCCGGTAAATCGGCACGGAAGACGCGTATACCGCGAGCAAGTAAACTTTGTGCCGTGGTGGTCATGTAGGTCCCCGCATGCGATGACCCTAGACCATGCAAAAGCAATACTCCTTCGTCGCTGTTCTTCGCGGAAGGACGACTTGGCGTGTTTTCAAAAACGAAACTGAAGCCCTTATCTCCCATTGGGATCTTATGGTCAATCGTCGGCGGTAGCGAGGGCTTGGGTTTGTAGAATCCGGTTAGGATGGTTTGAAGATGTCCGTTTCGCAAATACCAAGGCGGACGAAATTGTTCAGGCTGTTGCAGCATTAGTCTCTCTCTCGTCCTGTATCCGATTTCGGTTCGTAGGCATCGTAGGCAAAGATTGGCTGAATAGCTACTGACAATTGCTTTCCGAACGGATATTTGGTTCGTCATTGGAGAATCGATTACCAAACCATGCGGAATGCAATACACTAGCATATTGGTAACTGAAAAGGATGCCAACGGTCCGTCCCTACGATTTTCATGAACAACATGTCCACAACTTCGGAATACGACCCCAAAACGGAAAACCGAGCGGTTGTCCGGCTAGCCCTCTACATCCTATGGTTTGTCTTTGTCAGTTCCTTATTGCTTTCTATCAATACGTGGATGATTTATGCACTGTCGCAAGGCGTCGCCAAACTGCTGCCGAACATCCCTGGTATTTCGATCTTGGTTCAGCTTGTGATCTTTATCGGTCCCATGATCCTTCTTTACCTGGAATGGTTCGCTTGGGATGTGATTTATGCGCATCGACTGCGGGCTCGTAGAAGCCGCATTTCGAAGTAGGCCCACGGCTGTGACCCGCGCGGCACGCGCCAGTGCTTGCAGAGGCCGAGGATGGGCTGTGCGACAAATAGCAGTTTACGAAAAATGCGTTGATGCAAGTTTTGTTCCCCGCAAGTTTTGTTCCCCGCAAATTTTGTAGGTCCATATCGACATAGGTTTGGCTACCGTCGGTTTCCAACCGGCGGGGCCATATCTGATAGCTACTCCGACTACCCGATATTCATTTCATGTTTGCATTGCTGACGGCTCTCCGTCCGATTTATTCGGGCGGAAGCAACGTTTGAGGACGTTGCTTCCGCCGGACGAGCGGGCTGTTGATTTAATAGGTTTCGCCGAAATAGGGCAACTTTGGAAACCCGAAGCGTAAGCGGGTGGACGCATTTCGTCCCTCTCTCACGTGTTGGGTTACTAAATCGACAAGTCCCGAGTCCCGACGGAGAGCGATCACTCTGCGAACTTTTCGCGTTGTAGCAGACAGATGCTGCCCCGCCGGTTGAAAACCGACGGAAGCAAAATCAATCGGTTTGCCCGTCTGTTCAATCAGGCGAAGTGGAAGAAAAGATGCGCAATCCTATTTCTCTCGCAATAGCAGTTTTTTAACAGCGTCGAACTATCGCATTTTAGCGATACAAAACAGTCGCATACCAGCCATTTTGGCCGCGGGCTACGCCGATCCCAACTGGGCTGCGCTGTCCCCAATAACAGCATTTGCGAATCGCATCTTCGGACGAGACGGACGAGAATCCAACCCCTTCGTATCGTCCAGTACCCATCGAGCCACCGACATGGCGCATCTGCCCCGACGTCGCTTGTTGCGAAGCCTTTTGCTGTGCAACGCAATTGTCACAGGCACTTGCCAACTGGGATGGTTGCGAGAACAAAATCGAACCGAAAACAATCATCGAGAATGCAAACCGTTGCATACCAATACTCCATTGCGAGAAACAATTCGTCAAAGCATCTTGCTATTCCATTCCAACAATCGTCCTGATTGCCTACTGTGTACTACCCTCACCCCGCAGTCCAAATCTGTCAACCGCTAGCGACGCGGGGGGGTATCCTCTTGACATTCGTAAAGCCTTGACTGTCCAAGACCTACGTGGAATATCTTTTTCCAAAAAAAGGGAGACTTCCGATCAAACGTCGCGGAAGCCGCGTAGGCTTTCGGCGACTTCAAGAGGTAAATCTCAGTGAGTTCGTCCGAACCACCGAAACTCTTGGCGAGTTCCGCTAACCCCGAATTAAGCATGGAAGAAGAACGATTAAATCATCACATTCAATTTGTTGAGCTCAACAAAGCGGACCCCATCGTCACCCCAGGCGCGGGTAGCGTGCTGTTTCCTTGCAAGTAGATATCGATTGCTCGTGCGGCTCCTCGGCCTTCGTTGATTGCCCAAACCACAAGCGATTGACCGCGGCGGCAGTCGCCCGCGGCGAAGACGCCCCGAACATTGGTCTCAAACTTGCCATGTTCCGCCTTGTAGTTGCTGCGTGGATCAAGATCGATGCCAATCAGCTCCGATACAGCGTTTTCCGGTCCGAGGAAACCCATCGCAAGCAACACAAGATCAGCATCGATCACTTCTTCGCTGCCTGCCACTTCCTGCATCGTCATCCGACCCTCTTTTTTGAGCCATTGCACCCGAACCGTCTTGATGCCTACGACATTCCCCTGGCCATCGTCAAGGAACTCCTTGCTCAAAATACAATACTCGCGAGGGTCGTTTCCAAACTTCTCTTCTGCTTCCTCATGGCCGTAATCGACTCGGAACGTTTTTGGCCACTGCGGCCATGGATTGTCGGAAGCTCTATCTTGCGGCGGTTTGTCCAATAACTCGAAGTTCACCAATTGAGTACAACCATGCCGCAAACTCGTCCCGATGCAATCACAACCTGTATCGCCACCGCCAATAACCACGACACGTTTTCCCTTGGCCGAGATGAACTTGCCGTCCGTATGATGGCTGTCAAGCAAACTCGCCGTGTTTGCGGTCAAGAACTCCATCGCAAAATGTACGCCGTTCAGTTGACGTCCCGGAATCGGCAAATCGCGAGGCTTGGTAGCACCCGTTGAAAGCAGAACCGCATGGTTTTCGGCCATCAATTGCTTCGGATCCACATTCGCTCCGACGTTAGCGTTGGTAACAAACTTGACTCCTTCCTCTGCCATCAAATCCAACCGACGTTGGACAACTCCTTTATCCAACTTCATGTTCGGTATGCCGTACGTGAGCAGGCCTCCGATACGATCGGCGCGCTCATAAACCGTTACCGTGTGGCCAGCTTTGTTGAGTTGGTCAGCCGCAGCCAATCCAGCCGGTCCACTTCCAATGATTGCAACACTTTTGCCCGTCCGCATTTCCGGTGGACTAGCCGTCACCCAACCTTCATCGAACGCTCGGTCTATGATCGCGTTCTCAATGTTCTTGATCGTCACTGGTGGATCGGTAATCCCAAGAACGCAAGCTCCCTCGCACGGAGCCGGACAAACACGACCCGTGAACTCCGGGAAGTTGTTTGTTTTGTGCAATCGGTCGACTGCTTCACGCCAGCGTCCGTGGTAGACCAGATCATTCCATTCTGGAATCAAGTTTTCAATCGGACAACCGGTGGCGGACTGGCAAAAAGGAACGCCGCAATCCATGCAGCGCGCCCCTTGGGTTCGCAATTGTTCTTCCTCAGGCTCAGTATAGATTTCGCGATAATCGTTGAGACGAACAATGGGCAATCGCCATTCCACCTTCTTGCGATCGAATTCTTTGAAACCAGTTGGTTTTCCCATGTTTTTGTTAGGTGTTAGGTGTTAGGTGTTAGGTGTTAGGTGTTAGGTGTAAGGTGAAAGGCTTAAGGCCAATGGTGTAATCGGATAAGAATTGAAGTTTGCGAAGCAAGTTTCTTCGATTGTGTTTAGTTAAACTGAATTAGCTTAAAGCTTAAAGCTTACCGCTTATACCAATTGCAGTTCTTGTTCTCGCTTCAACTCTAGCATGACGCGCTTGTAGTCGGTCGGCATTACTTTGATAAAGCGACCGACGCTGCTTGCCCAGTCGGCAAGTAGCCCCTTAGCGACGGATGACTTGGTGAAGTCTGCATGCTTGGAAACAAGAGCAAAAAGCTCTGCAATATCTTCGTCGGCTTCGACGTTTTCTAGTTCGACGGTCCCAAGATTGCAGAGAATGCGGAACGATTCTACATCCGCCAACACGTAGGCAACCCCTCCGCTCATGCCCGCTGCAAAATTCCTACCGGTTGGACCTAGGACGACGACGCATCCACCGGTCATGTATTCGCAACCATGGTCGCCTACACCCTCGATAACGGCGGAACAGCCTGAATTTCGCACTGCAAATCGCTCCGCCGCCCGACCTCGAATGAAAAGCTCACCAGTTGTTGCACCATACAAACAAACGTTCCCGACGATGATATTGTCTTCAGGTGGGAAGGTCGAACGCTTGTCTGGATAGACAACGATCCGTCCACCCGAGAGCCCTTTCCCGACATAATCGTTCGCGTCCCCTTCTAGCTCTAGCGAAACTCCATGCGAAAGGAATGCGCCAAAACTTTGGCCAGCGGAACCGGTGAATTTGATATGAATGGTCTCGGTCGGCAAGCCCGCTTGGCCGTACCGTTTGGCGATCTCGTGACTGAGAATAGTGCCTACGGTTCGATTGGTATTGATGATCGGCAGCTCAAAAGTCACCGGTTTGCGCGATTCTAAGGTCGTTTGACACCTCGGCAGGATTTCGGTCATATCCAATGACTTCTCGAGACCATGATCTTGTTTCTGCAAACATCGTACGCCGACATCCGGGCTCGATTTTTTGGCTGGCTTGAGGATCGGCGACAGATCCAATCCGTCCGCTTTCCAATGCGAGATAGCGGAGTCCGCGATCAAGCAATCGGTACGACCGATCATGTCGTCGATTTTTTTGAAGCCTAGTTCGGCCATGATCTGCCTCGCGTCTTCCGCGACCATGAACAGATAGTTGACCACATGCTCAGGCTTGCCGGCGAACTTCGCCCGAAGCTCGGGATCTTGAGTCGCGATACCAACCGGACAAGTGTTGAGATGGCACTTGCGCATCATGATGCAACCAAGCGTAATCAGAGGAGCGGTTGCAAATCCGAACTCTTCTGCCCCTAACAGAGCGGCAATCACGACATCCCGACCCGTCTTGAGCCCACCGTCGGTCTGCAACGTGACTCGACTGCGAAGATTGTTAAGCACCAATGTCTGATGTGTTTCCGCAATACCTAATTCCCACGGCAATCCCGCGTGCTTGATACTGGTAAGAGGCGAAGCACCTGTACCGCCTGTATCGCCACTGATTAGGATGTGATCGGCGTGGGCCTTGGCGACACCGGAAGCCACAACTCCGACTCCAACTTCGCTCACAAGCTTGACGCTGACACGCGCGCTTGGGTTGCTGTTCTTTAAATCGTGGATGAGTTGTGCAAGATCCTCAATTGAGTAAATGTCGTGGTGCGGTGGCGGACTGATAAGTCCAACGCCAGGCGTGCTGTAGCGAATCCTGGCGATGTACTTGTCAACCTTCTTTCCTGGCAATTCGCCACCCTCACCAGGCTTCGCGCCTTGCGAAATCTTGATTTGCAATTCATCGGCATTGGCCAGATATTCGATGGTTACACCAAATCGGCCCGAAGCGACTTGTTTGATGGCAGATCGCTTGCTGTCACCGTTTGACATCGGCTTGAATCGAACAGGATCTTCACCCCCTTCGCCCGTATTGCTCTTCCCGCCGAGCCGATTCATGGCGATGGCGACGGTTTCGTGGGCTTCGGCACTGATCGATCCCAAACTCATCGCGCCCGTGCAAAATCGCTTGACGATTTCTTTCGCAGGTTCTACCTCTTCGATAGGTATGGCCGGGCCTGCGCCACCCGGCGTGAAATCGAGCAGACCACGAAGCGCGTATCGCATTTTTGCATCCTTGTTGATATGGTCTGCAAAGCGTTTGTATGCGTTCTTGTCCCCTGCACGGGCTGCGATCTGGATGTCCGCGATGGCGGCGGGGTCCCAACCATGGCGTTCACCTTGGGCTCGCCAGTGAAACTCACCAAGGTTTGCAAGTATCGGCAACGCGTTCCGCTTGGTGGTGGGATAGCCAAGCGAATGTCGACGAAATGTTTCTTCGGCCAAGATATCAAAACTGCAACCTTGAATTCGACTGTTGGTTCCCGCAAAGCAACGTGCGATTACCTCGTCCTTCAAACCAAGCGCTTCGAAGATTTGAGCCCCCTTGTAACTAGCCAGAGTGCTAATCCCCATTTTCGCCATGACCTTCATCATTCCCTTTGCGACCGCCTTGCGATAGCCCGCGACTATTTCGCTATCATCCATCCCGCTCAGCAATCCGTCACGGCTTGCTTGCCACAAGGATTCAAAGGCCAAATAGGGATTGATCGCGTCGGCACCATACCCAACGAGCAAACAGTGGTGGTGCACTTCGCGGGCCTCTCCCGTTTCCAAAACGATTCCGATCCGAGTTCGTTTTGCAGCTCGCACCAGATGATGGTGCACTGCTCCACATGCGAGCAAACTGCTCGTCGCCACACGATCCTGGCCGATATTGCGATCGGACAGCACAATCATCGTGTACTTATCGTCAATCGCCTGTTCCGCTTCGTTGCAAATCCGATCCAGCGTCGCCTCAACACCGAGTTTACCCAGCTCACGATCGAAGGTGATATCGATCGTCTTCGTTTTCCAACCGCGGTTGGTCATGTGCTGGATGGCCGCCAATTCCTCATTGGTGAGTATGGGATGGGGGATCATGAGACGATGGCAGTGGGCAGGTGTCGCGTCCAACAAATTCTGTTCTGGACCAACGTAGCATTCCAGCGACATGATGACTTCTTCGCGAATCGAATCGATGGCTGGATTGGTAACCTGAGCAAAGAGCTGTTTGAAATAATCGTAGACCAATCGGGGTTGGTCGCTTAAGCACGCGAGTGCGGAGTCATTTCCCATCGATCCAATCGGATCCACCTGAGTAAGAATCATCGGAAGGAGCATGAAGTTCATGGTCTCCAACGTGTAGCCAAAGGCTTGCATGCGTGGCAACAGCGTGTCTGGATAGAAGCCATGCGACTCTTTGTCCGTCGACAATTGGTCCAACGTGATGCGTTCTGCCTTGAGCCATTCTTGGTAAGGCCGAATCGCAGCAAAGGTTTCCTTCAGCTCTTCGTCAGGAATGAGACGTCCCTCTTTGAAGTCGATGAGGAACATTCGACCGGGTTGGAGCCGACCTTTGGACTTCACAATTGCAGGATCCACGGGTAGCACCCCAACTTCACTAGCCATGATCACGCGATCGTCCGTCGTGAGATAGTATCGACTAGGTCGCAATCCGTTTCGATCCAGCGTTGCACCAATGAAGTGTCCGTCCGTAAACACGATGGAGGCAGGCCCATCCCACGGTTCCATCATGCAACTAAAGAATTCGTAAAAGGCGCGTTTTCCAGGCGACATGGTTTCATGCTTCTGCCACGCTTCCGGCACCATCATCATGACCGCCTCTTGAAGAGTACGGCCATTGAGCAACAAAAACTCCAAGACATTGTCAAAGGTTCCGGAGTCACTACAAAACGGCTCGACCACCGGGAACAGCTTTTTCAGATCGTTTCCAAAAACAGAGCTTTCTGCCATGCCTTCGCGAGCCTTCATCCAATTGATATTGCCACGAACGGTATTGATTTCTCCGTTGTGACTCATGAAACGCAATGGCTGAGCCCGATCCCAACTAGGAAAGGTATTGGTCGAAAACCGCGAATGAACCATCGCCAGATGGGTCTCAAAGTCAGGGTCGCTCAAGTCTGAGTAGTAGGGAACTACTTGTGCTGGCGTCAGCATTCCTTTGTAAATTAGCGTTTTCGTTGACATGCTGCAAACGTAAAACAGCGATGCTTGCTTGAGGTTTTTATCATTGCGCAGAGCGTGGCTGGCCTGCTTTCGAATCAAATAAAGTTGTCGCTCAAATTCTTGATTGTTCAGCCCTTCTTTTGCGGCCACAAAGACTTGTTCAATAACGGGCTCGGCTTTCCGCGCGCTAGGACCAATGTCCGCAGTGTCTGCGGATTGCGGTACAGCACGCCAACCCAAAAGCCTTTGGCCTTCGCCCGCGATGAGCCGGTTGAAGGTCTGTTTGCAGTGATCCCGCTCCGCCGGATCCTTGGGCAAAAAAATGTTGCCTACGGAATAGAGACCGGGTTTCGGCAAATCGACTCCTAATTCACTTAAGGCTATTCGGCGAAGGAACGTATCCGGCATTCCAACGAGAATTCCAGCACCGTCTCCCGTGTTGGCTTCACAACCACACGCACCCCGGTGATACATGCTCTTTAGAATCGTTTCGGCGTCTCGAACGATCTGGTGGCTTGGCTTGCCCTTAACGTTGGCAACGAACCCAACTCCACACGAATCTTTTTCGAGTTCAGGATCGTACAGACCTTGCTTTTCTGGAAATCCAAATGGTGCATTCATGCTCAGTGAATCCTATCTTTTCGTCTTCGTTCGGTGTTCGTTTTTAAAAGCGTGCGCCAATAAAGGCACAGTCCGATTAGGATGCCATGATAGGACCGGGCAAGTCCTGACCATTGGCCGATGGATCGCCATTGGAAGGTTCCATATTGACTGGTTTGAGCCCCTCCGGCGTCTTGACGTTTTCTTGATCCCAAACACGATTCTTCATTACAATGTCCATGAAACTTCGAGCTGCTCGGCTCAATGTAACTTCTCGTCGTTGAATGATTCCCAGAGGTCGAGTTAGTTCGAGTCGATCACACTCAATCCTCTTTAACGAGCCAGACGCCAACTCACTCTGAACTGTCAACATTGGCAAAAATGCAACTCCACTATTAACAATCGCTGCATGCTTGACCGAATCGATGTTATCCAACTCGACAACCACTCGCATAGTTACTCCCAAATTGCGAAGCTCTTTGTCGATCTCTTGCCGAATCCGCAAATTGCTTGCAAAGGCTACCAACCCAACTTGCGAAAGTGCCTCTGGCGAAATGCGACCAAGTGTCGAAAGGCGATGCCGAGGAGACGCAACAAGAATCATCGGCTCGTGCCGCCACAAAGTCGTCTGCAAGGTTGAGTGACTCTGATCGGGATAGCTAACCATTCCAAAGTCAACGGTCCCTTGCTCCACCATTCTGTAAACTTCATGTGGGTGAGCAAGCTGATAGGCAAAACTCGCCGACGAACAGTTCTTTTGAAACTTCTCCTCCAAAACCGGCATATAACTCAAGCCGATGGAATAGATAGAAGCGATGACAACATGACCGGTGACTTCCTCGCCCGAAGTAGTACTGCCCAATCTCACTTCATCCACCAAAGAATCGAACTGGCGCAAAACGCCCGCTAATCCATCAAAAAACTTTTGACCTTCAGCCGTTAATACAAACGGCCGTTTGGTCCGATCGATCAGCTGAACGGACAGAAAATCCTCCAAATGCTGAACGCTTTGGCTCGCCGCACTCTGAGTCATTCCATGATCGCTCGCCGCCTGCGAAAAACTTCGCCGGCGAACCACATCATAAAAGACCTTTAAAGATCGTATGTGCACAGCCCCATGGGAGCTAGCTGCTCTGTTATTATTCTTGTTAATTGTAGTGCTCCTCTATTAACGTTGCCGATTCGAAGGATACCTTCTCCGGTTGTTAGAGTCAAGGAGCAGATTGAATACTTTCAAACGCGAGCTAGCTCGGGACGCAGGTCGGCAGTGCGATGGTGCGAAATCGGTAAAAAACCTGCATTTTTTGGATGTCGCCGATATGCACGCAAACGGCCAGGAATGGAACGCAGCGACCCGCAGGGAATTTTTTACCGGATTTTTGAGTACTTTCAGAGAGATGCAATCAGAACGCAAACAAGAGGCCCGAACATTAAGAAAATTTCTCCAAGCGTTATGCCGCGGGTCGCGAACTTCGGTTCTAGAGAGATAGTAAGTATCCCCCGAGTAAACTCGGGGGCGTTGCATTATCGCTTCAGCGACTCAGCCACGAATTCGAACAAAGCCTTTGTCGATGGATCGTCCGGTAATCCGAGGTCGTCATTGATTTTGGAGTGCGTCGTTTCCTTTGCCGCAAAGACTTTCGCCGGAATGCCAAATTCAGCGAGAACGGAACCTAATCGTTGGGCTTGAGCACTGGTATCGGGATGACCAGCCACGTGTAGGATCAAGAAGGGAGGAACGTTTTTACCTTTGGCCACATGTGTGACCGCAGATAAATTGCGATGTTTCTCCGGGTCGTTGCCAAACTTCTCGCGGTGGCCAAACTTGGCTTGAGGCTGCGCATGCGCTAACCGACGGATTTCCGCAGTGGTGACGATGGCTGGCACATCATACGTGTCGCCGTCCACAGGTACACAGCCTTTGACAACGCTCAACGAGACGCCTTCCGCTTTCAAGTACCGATCGTCCGTGCAGATGAGTGCGGCGAGTTGAGCCCCTGCTGAGTGCCCCATGATGAACATCTGTTTCGAGTCACCACCGTAGTCAGCAATGTGATCGTGAACCCAATGGATCGATTTCGCTACGTCACGCACGATGGTTTCCATGTCGACATTCGGCAGCAGCCGATAATTGGTCGACGCAAAGACAAAGCCCTTGTCAACAAACGCCTTCGGCTTGATTTGCACGCTTGTTTTATCCCCCGCTTGCCAACCACCGCCGTGAATCCAAAAAACAACCGGCTTGTTCTTTGAGCCTTTTGTCGAATAAACGTCGAGTACTTGTCGCTCTTGCGCGGGATCCGCGTACGCGATGTTGCTAGTAAGTTCCTGAGCCCGAATTTCAGATCGCAAAGATACCCCAGAAAGGGAAAGGGTAATGGCGATTACAGGTGCTAGTGTGAAAGGTTTCATCTGCGGAATGGCTTCTTTCCGGAAGGAAGGTAGTAGGATTTAGGGAATAGCCCCAGTGTAGCACGGCACTCCGTGCCGTGATTCTCAGCACTCCGTGCCGTGATTCTCGACACGGAGTGTCGAGCTACACTTTTTCGACGGACCACTAATCTTGCTGGTCTGACAGCTTCAGTTCTTCGATCCAAACGCGAATATCGTTGTCGTATTCGCTCGCAAGATCGCCCAGAACGAGTTGACGGTGGAAGGATGCCGCTCCTTCTTGAAGCAATTCCGCAGCTTCTGCGCTTGGGAAACGCCGTGACGGATCGGGTGAAATGAGCCCACGACAAAAATTCATCAGAAGTCCATTGCAAGAAACCTCCTGGGGAAATATTTCATGAAGTCTATTTGGAAGCGAACGCTTTTGTTCTAGCAAATCGCGCAATGAATCCGTCTCAGCGAAACAGGGTTGGCCGGACAACAGTTCCACCAGGACGTAGCCCAATGAAGCCAAGTCACTGCGGGGCGATACCGGTGCATTCTCAAGCACCTCTGGTGCGGCGTAAGCTGGCGTGCAAGTGAATATTTGTGGCTGTTTTCCCATCTCAAATGCCGATCCAATATCGATCAATTTGGCATGCCCCGTTCGTTTGATCATGATATTGGAAGTCTTGATGTCACCGTGAACTATATTCTCGCGGTGCATGGCAGCCAATCCCGCCAAGCAATCTCGAACAATAGCCACCGCTACACCTGCTTTGAATCGTGCATGAGCAGGGCCAGCCGTCACGATCACGTTGTTGATATAGTCCCATCGACGTTGAGAGAGTCTACCGCGAATCTTCGACATCCGGTCCAGCCGAAGCAAATCTCGCAAATCGTAGCCGTCGATCCATTCCATAATCAAAATGCGGATACGATTGCGATCGATGAAGTCATGGACGCTGAGCACACTTTCGTGTTGAATTCGGGCAACCGACGACGCAACTTGGCCAATTCTTGCCATGGCATCTTCATAGCCCGCTTGGCTTCCAAAGCGTTCCGGCGAAAATACTTTCATGGCAACAGGCAACTCGAATCCATCCGCCCCCTGCCTAGTCGAAAGAAATACAATCCCTTGGCCGCCACTACCCAAAACCCGATCCAGCTTATGATAGGTCATCCATTGGAGTTTCCGATCATCGAGCAGCAACTGGTAACGCGACATCAATTCGGGGTTGCATACCCTACCCGCCTCACCTCCAAGTGTTCGCGTTCGAAAGTCGCCAGCAAAAGTAGTCGTTTGCATGAATTCATCCGTGAGAGGAAAATGAACAATTCTATCCTGATGAAGTTTACTTCATTGCACAAGTCTAGGCCGAAACAAATATCGTTGACAGTGTCTTTTTGCGTTTTGCAAATCCTAGCGATTTTCTCTTTTGGCCAAGCAATCGACCCGGCAAAAACAGCCAAACCCTTAGCCATTGGACCGCCACTCTCGTTCGACCATCCGGACGCGAGTTTTGTCGAATCGCTTTTGAAATTAGGGCTTTTTGATGTCGCCATTGAGACTTGTCGCGAACGATACCGCATCGCAGGGGACACCCAATTGGAGGCCGCCGCTCAATGGTCGATGCTTGAAATGCAATCCATCGCTGCCAAAATTTCGGCAGATCCTGCAATCATCGACAATCCAGCCTCCGTCACCCAATTGCTTGCTGCCAACATCCCCATCCTCGAACGCAACCCGGAGTCCAGTCGTTTCCTATGGCTGAAACAACAACAACAATGGTGCCGTTGGCTGATTTTGCGACGACTACAGGCAGCCTACGTTGCAGTTCCTGCTCGAAAACCCATCCGCGAATGGTCCTTAACCGCCATACGTGAATGCCTTGAGGAACTCGAGTCACTCCAGTCTCAAATCCAAAAAGCCCCAGACCGAAATGGCAAATCGGACAGCAAGTCGGCTCCGACTCCCGAGCAATGGACGAGTTTGCTCAATGACACCTTCTTGCTCCAAACGGATTTCTTGCTTTTGAGAGCGCTCTATTACCCTGCCAAAAGCACAGACCGAATTGCGGCAGCCACGGAAATGACAACGGCAATCGAAAAAGCAGAGCTGCGGATTAGCGCCGATTGGCCAGGCCGCCCAAACGTCGAATTGGCTCGTTGTGCCGCACTGATCCAACTCGATCGACCGGCGGACGCGCTCCTTAGAATCAAGTCGCTGGACCAACAATTGACTTCGAAAGTGGACGAAAAGCCGAAACAAGGCAATCGATGGAAGCTGCGTATTGCCACGCTTGCAGCCGAAGCGTGTCGAAATCTTGGAAACATCAAAGAATCCAACCAATGGATAACCGACGTTGGCGGCTGGACGGTTGCTCCCGAACTCGCAATCGAACATTTTGCCAATCTCGTCTCGACTCCTGCAGGCCAGGCGACCTCGGAGTCCCAGCTTACCAATGCTTTGCAAGTCAAAAAGGAAATTGGCCTTCGATTCGGCTCTTACTGGCAACAGCGAGCGGACGCAATTCTGTTGGCTAATAACGTGAATCGCAATGTCGACTCAGCCAATAACCCTAGCCCAAGCTCGGCGAATCTCAAAGTCGAGCTACTAATGTCGGAAGCCAAGCAGTTGCTTGCAGCCAAACGGTGGGATGAGGCTATCGAGAAACTTAGCCAAGCAGAACTTTCTGCAGCCGCCGTAGGTAACGAATCAATGGCACTCGACATCGCAATCCAGGCCTCCGCCGTTCTCTTCAAAAACGGACAGAAGGAAACGGCAGAAGGAGAATTTCATCGAGCAGCCATGGTGTATAGCAAGCAACCGAAGGCACCGGACGCCGCCCTTATGTCCGTATTCAGTTTCGACAAAGTTCTGCGATTCCAAGAAAACGCGACACTCGTTAGTCCAACGGACGAAACGGCTGCGTTGCAACAACAGATCTATCGCGGTCGACTCATGGACATCGTAAACACTTGGCCAAATACCGCGCAAGCACAACAAGCGGTTATAAAATTGGACCGTCTGCTTCTCGCTACGGATCAACTGACCGATCTCCTCGCTCTTTGGGCCAAGCGTCTCGATCAAGCTTCACCGATTCCGGAACCGGCAGATCCCAACTCCGTTCGTTGGTCTGACTTCGATTCTGCCTTCAGCCGATTTGGTTTGGTTTGCACAGCCACTCAAGATGCTTGGTACGATCACTCCATTTACGTCACCGATACGAATAAGAATATCCAGTCAAGCCTGGATGCGATGCGAACAAAACTGATCGAATTTGCAAATCCTAACGATCGATCTGTTGTTCGGTCTCTTTTGGGTTCGATGGTTGGTTCAAGTCGCTGGCCTAGTCGTGACACGGAGTCCATCCAGACACCTGCAAACTCGCCTCTGACTTCCCTTTCCGTTTCCCTTCTAGCGCAAACAACCGCAGGGGCATCCTTTACAAAAACGGAGGAGTTGGTCGCAAATTTGGAGGCGGCCAAAGTGGATGAGACATCCATATTAGCAATGAAGTGGACCCACTCGGAATTGCTATATCAACGACTGCTCCAGACCGGAATGAGCAAACCGATCGATCCGTTGGACTTAGCAAATTTTCGATCAAGCATCGAATGGCTCCATCGTCTCAATCGCCAAGAAGATAACAGGATATTGGCAAGGATTGGCGTGTTGCAGTCCATGCAGTTTGCGCGTTCCGTGCAACTCTATCGTGCGACCATTCAATGCTGGTCGGGCGAGGAGGCCATCGGAATCGAGGCCATCCAAGCCGCGATCGCATCAGAGTCCAAGACACCATGGTGGAATTATCGAACAGCTAGACTCTTTCAAACACTCGCTGGGCAACGAGAAAAAGCCATCAAGCAATTTCGGCAGTTGGCCAATGGCTTTCCAGCGGGCAGCGAACCTTGGTTGGAATCGCGAGCCAGAACCGTGCAAACCCTGCGTCTGATGGGTGACACCCAAGGAGCGAAAGAACTTACAGATCTCGTTTTTGCGACTTTTCCGACTGCTGCCAAGGAATGGCAAATCCGCTTCGAACCGAGATGATCGCCAGGATCTGGTTGGTCG
>Ga0209181_10006027_pt1 | contig 17186 bp, 11 predicted proteins | sample MAT05_FD_187208 | JGI IMG/M metagenome (GOLD analysis project Ga0209181, IMG submission 187208) | Freshwater microbial communities from Lake Fryxell liftoff mats and glacier meltwater in Antarctica - MAT-05 (SPAdes) (version 2) | ecosystem: Environmental > Aquatic > Freshwater > Ice > Liftoff...
CGACGATAACGGCGATCTGGATGCTGCTCATGGGCGCTCCGGTGCAGGGTGGGGGGTCGTCTATCCGGACCTTGCAGAACCGGTCGCGGCGGGCCAGTGTGGGTGATGACAGCGCTGCGGTGCGGTTCGCCAGCGCACAGACGGCGCGGCCGGTTGCCCGCTACAACCGGCGCCAGGACAGGGAGCCCAGCCTTTTTGGCCGCAGCGCCCGGCCTGTCAACCCAACCGTTCACTGCACACAACCACAGCATGAAAAAAATCGTCCTGATTGCCGCCTTGTCCCTGACCGCCAGCGCAGGCATGCTGGGCACCGCCAGCGCCCAGGTGGCAGGCAGCACCGCCCGCAGCGTCACGCTGACCGAGGTGCAAGAACTGGCGCTGGGCTGGAGCGTCAAGAAGACCATCCTGGGCAAGGCGGTCTACAACGGCAGCGGCGAGAAGGTCGGCTCGGTGGTCGACCTGATCATCTCGCCCGACAAGACCGTCTCGTACCTGATCATCGGTGCGGGGGGCTTCATCGGCATGGGCCGTCACGACGTGGCCATTCCGGTGGCGCAGGTGCAGGACCAGGGCGGCAAGCTGGTGATGGACGGCGCAACCAAGGCCTCGGTCAAGGCCATGCCGGCTTTCGACTACGCCACCGACGAGCGCCGACGTGAGCAGTTTGCGGCCCAAGCCGACCAGGACCTTGCCAAGGCCCGCGCCAAGCTGACCGAGCTGGACAAGCAAGCCAGCGCCGCCACTGCGGAAGCCAAGGTCAAGCTCGATGCCCAGTCGGCGGCGCTCAAGCAGGATCTGAAGACCGCCGAGGCCAAGCTGGCCGCCCTGCGCAAGGCCAGTGCCGCCAAGTGGAGAAGCTTCGAGGCCGATGTCAGCGCGGCGATGGCCAAACTGCGCAAGTCGATCGACGTGGCGACCCGCTGAGCCCAGGCTACATCAGCAGTTCGGCCGGCAACAACCGGTGGTATTCGCGGCGCACCACGCCGTAGCATTCGCAGGCGCGTTGCTCCAGGCCGTTGCGGTCCAGCACATGGATGTGGCCGCGGGCATAGCGGATCACCCCCGCGGCCTGCAGCTTGAGCGCGGCTTCGGTCACGCCCTCGCGGCGCACGCCCAAGCGGTTGGCGATCAACTCTTGGGTCATCACCAGCTCGCTGCCGGGCAGCCGGTCCAGGCTGAGCAGCAACAGCCGGCTCAACTGCTGGTCCAGGCAGTGGTGCCGGTTGCACACCGCTGTCTGCGCCACCTGACTGATCAGCGCCTGGGTGTAACGCAACAGCAACTGCATCACCGGCACCGACCGGTTGAAGGCCTCCTTGATCGCCGAGGCCTTGAGCCGGAAGCCCTGGCCCGCGCTTTGCACCACTGCCTGGCTGGGCGTGACATCGCTGCCCATGAACAGCGAGATGCCGACGATGCCCTCGCGGCCGACCACGGCCACCTCGGCGCTGGCGCCGCTTTCGGTCACGTACAGCAGCGAGACGATGGCGGTGGTCGGGAAGTACACATGGCTGAGCGTGCGCCCCGGCTCGTTCAGCACCTGCCCCAGCTCCAGGGTGACCGGCTCCAGGTGGGGCAGCCACTGCTGGCGCTCGGTCTCGGACAGCGCCGCCAGCAGGTGGTTGCGTCGAGGGTCGGGCGCCAGTGCACGCATCACGGCTGTCAGGGGCTGCGGGCGCACGGTGGCGGTGGGGAGGCGGGAGAGCAGGGCGGTCGTCAAGGGATTTCTCGCGGTGGCCGTTCCAAAACTGGAGCTTCAAAGGTAGCTGCTGTGTGCGCCACCGCACGTAGGACAACATGACGCCTGGGCGAAAGCGATCTGGCCTTTGTGCGCGCCGGGTGCCGGTGCAGGCCAACGCGCACAATGGTCTGGGCATGCCGACCGACCCCCAAAACGCCGCCCAAGCTGCCGCCGAGGCTGCCGAAGGCGCTGCCACACCCCCCGCTGAAAGTGTCGCTGCCGGCACCGCACCGGCCCATGCGCACCACTCGCTGGCCGCGCTGCGCCTGCGCTACGGCCCCAACCACCGCTGGTGGGTGCTGCTGACGGTGATGATCGGCAACATGGCCGCGCTGATGGCGGCCACCACCATCAACGTCGCGGTGCCGGCGATCAGCCGGCAGTTCCAGCTGGGCCAGCAGGACGCGCAGTGGCTGGCCACCAGTTTCATGGGGGCGATGACGGTCTCGATGCTGGCCACGCCCTGGCTGCTGCAGCGTTTTGGCTACCGGCGGTGCTACACCGTGATGCTGGGCCTGCTGGGCACCGGCGGGCTGGTCGGCGGGCTGGCGCCCAACCTGGGGCTGGTGCTGGCGATGCGCATGGTCGAGGGCCTGGCCGGCGGGGTGCTGCAAACCATCCCGGGCGTGATCATCATGCATGCCTTTGCCAAGCATGAGCAGGGCCGGGCGATGGGCGTGTTCGGCTTTGGCACGGTGCTGGCACCGGCGCTGGGCCCCAGCGTGGGCGGGCTGCTGGTGGACTGGTTCGGCTGGCGCGCGATCTTCTTCTTCGTGTTGCCGTTCTGCGCAGTGGCCGCGGTGCTGGCGCGGCGCTGCCTGCCGCATGTGGCGCCCGGCGGCCTGCCGGTGAACCCGCTGGCGCGGCCACCCGACGCCTGGAGCCTGCTGATGCTGACGGTGCTGTTGGCGGCCCTGCTCAACGGTTTGGTCACACTGCAAGGTGGCGACACGCTGGCGGGCAGCGCGCAACTGGCGCTGGCCGCCGCGCTGGTGGCGGGCTTCATCGTCCGCCAACGCCGGGTGGCCACGCCGCTGATGCAGATGTCGCTGTACGGCCACCCGGTGTTCCGCCGCGCTGCGCTGGTGGCGGTGATCTACGGCGCCGGGCTGTTCGGCTCGACCTACCTGCTGCCGGTGTTCATGCTGGTGGCCCTCGGCATGCCGGCGTCCACGGTCGGCGCGGTGCTGCTGCCGGCGGGGCTGGCGCTGGCCTTCACCATCCCGCTGGCCGGGCGCCTGGCCGACCGTGCGCCGCTCTACCGCACGCTGACCATCGGCCTGTTGGTGATGACGGCCTCGTTTGCGGTGATGACGGCTGTCGGCAGCGCCACGGCGGTGGCCTGGCTGACTTTGATTGCGGTGCTGGGCCGCATCGGCCTGGGCTGTGTCATCCCCTCGCTCAGCCTGTCGGCGATGCGGGTGCTGGACCTGCCACAGATTGCCGCCGGCGCCAGCACCATGAACTTTTTGCGCCAGCTCGGCGGCGCGGTGGGTGTCAACCTGGTCGGCATCCTGCTGGGCGCGCGGCTGCAAACCCATGCCGCGCAGGGGCCGGCGGGCACGCTGCGCGCCTTCCACGAGGTGTTTGTGCTGATGGCGCTGCTGACCGGCGCGGCGGCGCTGGCGGCCTGGCAGATGAGGCCGCCAGCGCAGCCGCCCGACGCCGCCCCCGACGGGCCTGGCAACGCGCCAGCAGGACCGGCGCCCGGCGCAGCCGGCCACATCGGCGCACCGCCGCCACCAGCCCTGGCGTCCCCCGCATGACACCGGCGCGACCGGCGGTCGGTGCACACTTTGCCGTTTGGCGCCTCGCTGCGCCGCCCCGACAGACACCACGGAGACCCCGACATGGGACCCTTGACCGGATTGCGCGTTGTTGAACTGGCCAGCATCGGCCCCGGCCCGCTGTGCGCCATGCTGCTGGCCGACCTGGGCGCCGAGGTGCTGCGCATCGACCGCACCGAGCCCAGCGGCCTGGGCGTGCCGATGGATGTCAAGTTCGACGTCTCCGGCCGCAACCGCCGCTCGGTGGCGCTGGACATCAAGCAGCCCGCCGGCCGCGACGCCGCGCTGCGCCTGATCGACCGCGCCGACGTGCTGATCGAAGGCTGGCGGCCGGGCGTGGCCGAGCGCCTGGGCCTGGGGCCCGAGGCCTGCCAGGCGCGCAACCCCGGCCTGGTGTTTGGCCGCATGACGGGTTTTGGCCAGACCGGCCCGCTGGCCCAGGCCGCCGGGCACGACTTGAACTACATCGCGCTGACCGGTGCGCTGCACGCGATCGGCGCCGGTTCGGGGGGTGGGGCGGGGGGTCGGGCGGGTATCACCGACAAGCCGGTGCCGCCGCTCAACCTGGTGGGCGACTACGGCGGCGGTGCGCTCTACCTCGCCTTTGGCATCCTGGCCGCCATCTTCGAGCGCAGCCGCTCGGGCCAGGGCCAGGTGGTGGACGCCGCGATGGTGGACGGCGCGTCGTCGCTGATGAGCATTTTCTTCGGCATGGCCGCGTCCGGCGCCTGGAACGTCGAGCAACGCGCCGCCAACCTGCTGGACGGCGGCGCGCCGTTTTACGACACCTACGCCACGGCCGACGCCAAATGGGTCTCGATCGGCTCGCTGGAGCCGAAGTTTTTTGCCGAGCTGGTGCAGCGCATCGGCCTGGACGGCAAATACCTCAAGCGCCAGTACGACCGCCGCTGCTGGCCCGAGATGCGTGACGCCATCACCGCGCTGATCGGCGCCAAGACCCGTGACGACTGGAGCGCGCTGCTCGAAGGCACGGATGTCTGCTTCGCCCCGGTGCTGACGCTGACCGAGGCTTCGGCCCATCACCATGCCGTGGCACGCCAAGGCCATATCGAGGTGGGCGGCGTCACCCAGCCGGCGCCGGCACCGCGCTTCTCGCGCAGCCAGCCGGGCCAACCCACGCCGGCCGTCAAGCCCGGTACCCACACCGACGCGGTCCTGGCCGAGGCCGGCTTCAGCGCCGATGAGATCAAAACACTGCGTGCCGCTGGCGCTGCGGCAGGAGACTGAAATGGCCACCGACAACCCCCGCACCGACAACCCGCACCGCCCGCCGCTGCTCAGCCTGCCACCCGGCGCGCCGCCGCCGGTGGCGCGCGCCGCCGCCTCGTTGATCGTGCTGCGCGACGCACCCCGCGGGCTGGAGGTGCTGATGCTCAAGCGTGCCGAGCGGCCCGGCGACCAGAACAGCGGCGCGGCGGTGTTCCCGGGCGGCTTGCTCGATGCCAGCGACCGCGGCCACTACGAGCGCTGCCAAGGCATGGACGATGTGACCGCCAGCGCCCGCATGGGCCTGGCCCAGGACGGCCTGCACTACTGGGTGGCGGCGGTGCGCGAGTGTTTCGAGGAGGCCGGCCTGCTGTTTGCCAACGATGCTTCCGGTGCGCTGGTCGATCTGCACGGCCTGCCGCCGGCCGAGGTGCTGGCGATGCGCCATGCGCTGCACGCCAACCAGACCGGCATGGCCGATGTCTGCGAGCGTTTTGGCGTGCGGCTGGCGATGGACCGGCTGGCCTACTACAGCCACTGGATCACGCCGATCGGCTTGCCCAAGATCTTCGACACCCGGTTTTTCATCACCCAGGCGCCGCTGGGCCAGACGGCGGTGCACGACGAAAAAGAGACCGTCGAGCTGTTGTGGCTGACCCCCGCCGAGGCGCTGGACAAGGCGCGGGCGCTTAAATTACTCAACGTCACCGAGCTGACGCTCAAGCACCTGGCCAGCTTTGCACGGGCCGCCGATGTGGTGGCCTGGGCCCGCGCCCAAGACGTCGTGCCGCTGATCCGGCCCCGCATCGGCCTGGCCGGCAAGGCGCGCCGGCCGATCAACCCGGGCGACTGGGCGTTTGCCGAGCTTGGCCGCATCGACTCCGAGGGCCAGGGCACGGCCAGTGTCGAGCTGGCGCCGGGCGTGCCGGTCTGGCTGTCGCCGCGGGTGCTGCGGGTCACGGCAGACAACGGCAGCGTGATGACCGGCCCGGGTACCAACGCCTATTTCATCGGCGCGCCCGGCAGCGACGACTGGGCGCTGCTGGATCCGGGGCCAGACCTTGCCGGCCACGTCCAGGCGCTGCTGGCCGCCGCGCCCGGCCGCATCACCCGCATCCTGGTCACCCATACCCACAAGGACCACTCACCCGCCGCTGCCGCCATCGCCGCGGCCACCGGCGCGCCCACCTACGGCCAGGTGGCGGCGCACCCGGAGTGGCAGGACACCGGCTTTCAGCCGACGCACGTGCTGGCCGATGGCGACCGGCTGGTGCTGGGGGATGGCGTGACGCTGCGGGTGATCCACACCCCCGGCCACGCCAGCAACCACCTGTGTTACCTGCTGGAAGAAGAAAAACTGCTGTTCACCGGCGACCACCTGATGCAGGGCAGCACCGTGGTGATCAACCCGCCCGACGGCGACATGGCGGTCTACCTTGCCTCGCTGCGCCGTCTGCTGGACGAGGAGCTGGACTGGCTGGCGCCCGGCCATGGCTTTTTGATCGACGTACCGCACACCGTCGTCCACAAGACCATCGCCCACCGCCTGGGCCGTGAAGCCAAGGTTTTTGCCGCGCTGCAAAGCCTGGCCGCCACTGCACCGGTGGACGAGGCAGCACTGCTGGCCCAGGTTTATGCCGACACGCCGGCGCACCTGCACGGCGTGGCCTTGCGCTCGTTGCGGGCGCATCTGCTCAAGTTGCAGGCCGACGGCCGCGCCCACCACCTGGCCGGCAGCGAGGGTGGCCAGACCGGTGGCCAGACCGGCGGTCGCTGGAGTCTGCGCTGACCCGCGCCACGCCCGACTTCAGCGCCGCCCACGCCGTCTTGCAGCGCGAGGTGGACGCCGGTCGCCTGTCCGGTGTGTCCGCCGCCACGCTGCAGGGCGGCGAGCTGGTCGATCTGTTCTGCAGCGGCCAGGCCGATCTGCAGGCCGGCACCCGGCTGCGGCCCGACCATATCCACCGCGCGTTTTCCAACACCAAGCTGTTTGCCTCGGTGCTGGCGCTGCTGTTGGCCGATGAGGGGCACTACGGGCTGGACGACCCGATCAAGGCCTGGATCCCGGCGTTGGGCGGCTTGCAGGTGCTGCGCCCCGGCGCCCAGGCGATCACCGACACCGAGCCGTTGCAGCGCGACATCACGGTCCGTCACCTGCTCAGCCACCAGGCCGGCTTCAGCCATGGCGTGTTCGACCCCGGCACCGTGATCTACAACGCCTATCTTGCCTCGGGCGTGCGGCGGCCCGACAGCACGCTGGCCGAGGAGATGGACTTGCTGGCCACGCTGCCGCTGTGTTTCCAGCCCGGCGAGGGCTGGGAGTACTCGACCGGCATCGACGTGCTGGCCCGGCTGGTCGAGATCGTCACCGGGCAAAGCTTTGGCGCCGCGCTGCAATCACGCCTCTTCGGTCCGCTGGGCCTGACCGACACCGGCTTTGTGCTGCGGCCCGACCAGGTGCCCCGCCTGGCCGCGCTGTACCGGGGTGATCCGGTGGACGAGATGAAGCCCGGCCTGCACCGCCTCAACGACACGCCCTGGCCGGGCGCCTACCTGCAGCCGGTGCCGCGCCAGTCGGGCGCGGGTGGCCTGTTCACCACGCAGGCCGACATGCTGGGCCTGCTGCGCCAGTTGATGCCGGGCCGGCCGTCGCTGCTGAAATCCGCCACGCTGGCGGCGATGTTTGAAGACCAGTTGCCGGCCGCGCGCAGCGTGCAGTTTTTTGCCAGCGGCGCCGTGCCCAGCCTGGGTTTTGGCCTGGGCGGCGCTTACGCCCGGCGCGCCTCGGCGATACAGCCCGCGGCGGCGGTGGGCGAGCTGCAGTGGGGCGGATTGGCCGGCACCCACTGGTTTGTCTCGCCGGCCACCGGCCTGGCCGGGGTGGTGATGACGCAGCGTTTCATGGGCTTCTGGCACCCGTTCTGGTTCGAGTACAAGCGTTGCCTGTACACCGCCTGCGGCGCAGGCGGCTGAACCGGCTGAGGCGGCTGCGGTGGCCGGCCTGCGCGATCAACCGCCGGTGGACTTGATCATCTCGGCCACCTCGGCCTGACGGGCAAACGCCGGGCCGAGTTTTTCCAGTGTGCGCAGCTCGGTGCGGGCGGCGGGTTTGTTGCCCGCTTGCAGCAGCAACCTGGCCAATTGCAGGCGGAACTGCGCGGCCTCGGGCGCGGCGGCCACGGCTTGGGTCTGGACTTCGATGGCGCGCGGCAGCTGGTTCTCGGCGGCCAGGCAAAACGCCAGCGTGTCCATCACCGCGGCCGAGGCCGGCGCCACCTTCAACGCCCGTTCGGCCATCGCCACCGACCCGGGCTTTTTGGCCAGCGCCATGACGTAGGCCAGGTTGTTGAGCGCCAGCACGTTGTCGGGCTGGGTCTCGAGCACGGTCCGGTAGTGCTGCTCGGCCAGGCTGCCGTTGTCGGCGGCCATGGCGCCATCGCCCAGGTACAGCACAAAGCCCAGGTCGGCGGGGTGGCTCTTGCGCCAGTCGGCGGCCATCTTGTCGGCGTCGGCCTGCTTCTTGCCCGCGACCAGCACCGCATGCAGGCGTTGCGCTGCATCACCGGGTTGCTGGCGCGTCAGTGCCTTGCGCAGGGCGGCGGCGGCGGCGTCCCAGTTTTTCTGGCGCATCTCGACTTCCGCTTCCATCAGGAAGCCGGCGGCACCGTCGGGCTGCTGGGTCTGCACGGTGCGCGCCACCGCCAGGGCTTGCGCCGGCTTGTTGTCCATCATCGCCAGGTTGGCCACCGCTTGCTGCACGATCAACTGGTTGGGCGCGATCTCGTTGGCCTTGCGCACAGCGGCGGCCACCGCGGGCTTGTTCTTGGCGGCGGCCTGGGCGTCGGCCAGGCGCAGCTGCGGCAACGGCGACTTGGGGTTGAGCGCGGCCAGCTTGTTGAAGGCGGTGATGGCCTGCTGGGTGTCGCCATCGATCAGGTGGGCGCGGCCCAGGCGGTCCAGCAACTCGGCGTTGTCGGGCAGGGCGATCAGGCCGGCTTGCGCGGCGTTGATGGCTGCCTTGGCCTGGCGGTTGTCGAGGTGGTGGTCCACCAGCTGCAGGTGCGGCGTGAGCTCGGCCGGCTCGGCCTTGACGGCCTGGTCCAGCCACTTGGCGGTGTCTGCAGGCTTGCTGCCACTGCGTTTGCTGATCTCGGCCAAGGCCAGCATCGCGCTGGCGTTTTTCGGGTTGCGCTTGAGCACTGCCTCGAAACGCGCCTTGGCGGCGTCGGGCTGCTTGGCATCCAGGTCCAACGCGGCCAGGCCGGCCAGCGCGGGCAGGTAGTCGGCGTTTTTGGTCAGTGCCGCCTCAAAATGCTTGCGGGCGCCGGCCAGGTCGCGGCGCTGCAGGGCGATACGGCCGCGCATCTGGTCCGGCAAGGGCTGGCCGGGCATCTTGGCGGCCAGCACGTCCACCGCCTTGAGCGCGCCATCGAAGTCGTTGCGGCGCATGCGGGCGGTGATCAGCACCAGGTCGGCCGAGTTGCCCTTGTCGGCGGAGGCGATGGACTGCAGCTCGGCCAGCGCGGTGGCGTCCTGGCCCTTGCCCAGCTGTGACAGGGCCACGGTGGTGCGCAGGCGCGGGTCGTCGGGCTTGAGCTTGGCGGCCCGGGCAAAGCTGGCCTCGGCACCCTTGGTGTCGCCGGTCAGCAACTGGGCCTGGGCAAAGAGCGTGATGGCCTGGGCATCCGGCGGCACGGCGTCCACCAGCGGCCGCAGCGTGAGCATGGCCTTGTCGGCCTGGCCGGTGCGCAGCTGCACCTGGGCCAGCTGGCGCCGCGGCTGCGCTGCCTTGGGCACCACCTGCATCGCTTTGGCAAAGTGCGCCTCGGCCTGGGCCAGCGCGTTGAGCTTGAGCTCGGCCTGGCCGGCCAGCATCAGCACCTGCGGGTTGTTGGGCGACCCGCGCAGCAGCAGCTGGGTGATTTCCCGGGCGCGTTTGTGGTCGCCCTTTTCCTCGGCCAGCACCGCCTCCAGCAGCAGGGTTTGCGGGTGTTTGGGCGCAGCCTTTTGCATCGCGGTCCACTGCACGGTGGCGGCTGCGATGTCGGGCTTGGCCAGCAACTGCAGGACCAGCGCGTTGTGGGCCGCCACCAGGTCGGGCTGGACCTTGACCGCCTGGGTGTAGGCGGCCGTGGCGCCGGTCAGATCGGGCGGCGTGGCGCGCTGCAGCAGTTCGCCCTTGAGCAGCCAGGCCTCGCCGCGGGCGGGCGCGATCGCCAGCAGCGCGTCGAGCTGGCTGAGGGCGGCGGCGTTGTCGCCCCGGGCGCCGGCCAGCCGGGCGCGCAGCAGCAGCGCCGGGGCGTGCTGGGGTGCGCTGCGCAGCGCACGCGTCAGCATCGCCTCGGCGGCGTTGAGGTCGTTGTCGATGGCCTCGGCAGTGGCCAGCTGGGTCTTGAGTTCGGCGTCGGCAACCGGGTCGGGCAGGTCGAGCGCTGCATAGCGCTGCACCAGCACCCGGCCTTTTTGCTGCGCCACCAGCGCGCCGGCCAGGCTGGGCAGCACGGCCACTTCGGGTTGGCCCAGCTCGAGTGCCCGGCCCAGCTCGGATTCGGCGCCGGCCATGTCACCGGTCTCGAACATCAGCTTGCCCAGCATCAGGCGCGCCTCGCCTGATTCCGGGTTTTTCTGGAGCACGTTCTTGATCTGCAACCGCGCGGCGTCGATTTCTTGCTTGGCCAGATGCGCTTTGGCCGACGCCAGCAGGTTGGCCTCGCCGGACCCGCCGCAGCCTGACACCCCCAGCGCAGCCGCCACCAGCGCGGCCAGCAGGACGGGACGCAGCGTGGCCCGCAGGGCACCGGAATTGATCGTTTTTGTCAAAGGAAGCCCCTTGGGTTGAATCGCCGGATGGCTGAGTCGGGCGGTTGGCCGGATCCACCGCCGAAAATTATGACCCAGGCCCGCCCACGTCCGGCGTTTGGCGCGCTGGCTTTCGTGACATCAGTCCGTACCGGTCAGGCCCTGCCGTCGCCGCCGGCCAGCAGCGCGGCGTTGCCGCCGGCTGCCGCGGTGTTGATGGTCAGCGTTTGTTCGGCGCAGAAACGGTAGAGGTAGTGCGGCCCGCCGGCCTTGGGCCCGGTGCCCGACAGGCCCTCGCCGCCAAACGGCTGCACCCCGACCACCGCGCCGATCATGTTGCGGTTGACATAGACATTGCCGACCCGCGCCAGATCGGCGATGCGCAGCGCCCGGCTGTCGATGCGTGTCATCACCCCCAGCGTCAGGCCGTAACCCAGCGCGTTGATGCGTGCCACCAGCGCCTCCACATCGCCGCGCCAGCGCAGCACATGCAGTACCGGGCCGAAGACCTCGGTGCGCAAATCCTCGACCTGGTCGATCTCGAACGCCACCGGCGCGATGTGGCTGGCGGCCCAGCATGCAGCCATAGGGCTGCGCGCCAGCAGGCGGGCCTGCTGGCCCAGGCGCTCGATGTGGCGGCCCAGGCCGGCGTGGGCTTCGGCGTCGATCACCGGGCCGACATCGGTCGCCAGGTCGGCGGCGTCGCCCAGGCGAAGCTCGGCCATCGCCCCGCCCAGCATCGTGATCAGGTTGTCGGCGATGCTGTCGTGCACACACAGCAAGCGCAGTGCCGAGCAGCGCTGGCCGGCGGACCGAAACGCGCTTTGCACCACCGCGTCGATCACCTGCTCGGGCAGCGCGCTGCTGTCGGCGATCATCGCGTTCAGCCCGCCGGTCTCGGCAATCAGCGGCACGATCGGGCCGTCGCTGGCCGCCAGCGCGCGGTTGATGGCCTTGGCCACCGGCGTGCTGCCGGTAAAGCACACGCCCGCTGTGGCCGGATGCGCCACCAAGGCGGCGCCTACCGTCTCACCCGGCCCGTGCAGCAGCGCCAGCGCGTCGCGCGGCACGCCGGCCTCGAACAGCAGGTCCACAAACGCCGCGGCCACGCCCGGCGTCTGCTCGGCCGGTTTGGCGGCCACGGCGTTGCCGGTGACCAGGGCTGCTGCCACCTGGCCGGCAAAAATCGCCAGTGGAAAGTTCCACGGCGAGATGCAGACAAACACGCCGCGGCCGTGCAGCCGCAGCGTATTGCTCTCGCCGGTGGGGCCTGGCAGGCTGATGGGCTGAAGTCTCTCGGCCGCCTGAACTGCGTAGTAGCGGCAGAAGTCCACCGCCTCGCGCACCTCGGCCACGCAGTCGCCGGCGGTCTTGCCGGCCTCGGTCACCAGCAGGCCGCAAAACTGCGCCAGGCGCTGGTCCAGCAGGTCACCGGCGCGGGTGATGATGGCGGCGCGCTCGGCCACCGGGCGTGCCGACCAGGCGGTGAAGCCGGCAGCCAGGGTGGTCATGGCCTGGTGCACGGCTTCGGTCACCTGGGCGGCGGGCACCTCGGGCACGGCGGGCGGCGGGGCTGTCTTGAGGGCATTGACCGCTGTCAACACCGGCGCACGTTGCTCGGGCACAGCCAGGTCCAGGCCGCGGCTGTTGGCCCGTGCCGGCCCGTACAGCGTGGCCGGCGCCGGCTGGCCGGGCGCGCTGGCGGGCTGCAGCGGTGAGCGCAGCAAGTCCTCGGCCGCCACGCCGGCGTCGGTCAGCTGGTGCACAAACGACGAGTTGGCGCCGTTCTCCAGCAGGCGCCGCACCAGGTAGGCCAGCAGGTCGCGGTGCTCGCCCACCGGGGCGTAGATGCGCAGGCTCAGGTCGGGGCGGGCGGCCATCAGCTCGCGGAACACACCTTCACCCATGCCGTGCAGGCGCTGCAGCTCGAAGCGGCCGGCGGCCGGGTCGGTGCGGCGCGCGGCCTCGGCCATCTGCAGCAGGGCGGCGATGGTGCCGGCGTTGTGGGTGGCGAACTGCGGCAGGATCACCGCGTGGTGGCCCAGCAGCGTTTGGGCGCAGGCCAGGTAGGCGATGTCGGTGTGGTGTTTGTGGGTGAACACCGGGTAGCCGGCCAGGCCCAGCTCCTGGGCGCGCTTGATCTCGCCGTCCCAGTAGGCGCCCTTGACCAGCCGCACCATGAAGCGCAGGCCGCGCTCGCGGGCTATGGCGGCCACGGCGTCGATCATCTCGCGGGCGCGACTTTGGTAGGCCTGCACCGCCAGGCCAAAGCCGGTCCAGTGCGGCGCAGTGGCCTGGATGTGTCGGGCCAGGGTGTCGAAGACGGCCAGCGACAGCTCCAGCCGGTCGCTTTCTTCGGCGTCGATCGTCAGGTTCAGGTCGGCGGCGGCGGCGATGTCGATCAGTGCGATGACACGCGGCACCAGCTCGGCCATGACCCGGTCCCCTTGCGATTCTTCATAGCGCGGGTGCAGCGCGGACAGCTTGATCGACAGGCCGTCGCGTTCGGCCGGGCCACGCAGCGCATTGGCGGTGGGTGATGTGACCACTGCGGCTGCTTCCGACGCGGCAATCGCCTGCAGCGCCTCGCGGTAGGCCGCGCCGTAGCGCAGCGCGTCGGCATCGGTGCGCGCACCTTCGCCCAGCATGTCGAATGAAAAGCGCAGCCGGGGCTGGCCGCGCCGCTGGCTGCGGGCCTCGCCCAGCGCCTCGGCGATGTGGCGGCCCAGCACAAACTGGCGGCCCAGCAGGCCGATGGCACGCACCGTGGCGGCCACCACGGTCTGGGCGCCCAGCCGGTCGATCAGGCTGGGTTGGCCACCTTGCCCGCCCCGACCGGTCGCATCACCCGGTAGAAACCGCTTGGCCAGCCCGATGGCACTGGCCGACAGCCCGGCCAGCAGCTTGTGCGGCGAGCCGTCGGCCGTACCGCCTGAAAAATCGGCCCGGCCCAGTTGGTCGGCGGTCAGCGCGATCGCAGTCTGCGCGTCGGGCACGCGCAGCAGCGCCTCGGCCAGGCGCATCAGGGCCAGGCCCTCGGTGCTGGAGATCGGGTACTCGCGCAGCAGCGACTCCATCGCCCAGAACGGCGCCGGCTTGTCGCGCACCGCTTGCACCCAGGGCCGGGCGGTTTCGATCACGGCCGCCCAGTCCAGTCCGCTGCCGCTGCCGCTGCCGCTGCCGCTGTTGTGCTGCAAGCCCGCCAGCAGGCCTTGCAGCACGGTGGCCTCGTCTCGGCAGGGTGCGGGCAGGCGCGAGACGGTGGGCAGCGGGAAAGCGTCGGCCATGGGGTGCTCCGGTGGTGAGGTTGGCAGGCCCGCTAGGTTATGGGTTGTCTTGCAGAATAAAACAGGTTATTCGCGGCAGCGGGCCGAGCAATATCCAGTCGCGCTGCGGCTTGGCACCGGCGGGCTGCAAGCGCGCCGCCCGCCGGTGTTCGCCATCCCTCGTCGTGGTCCGTCCGGTGCACCGCCGGCAAGATGCCCGCAGCATTCGCAGTCATCCGGCCCGCTCCAGGATTCAGTGCGGGGGTTGCCGGTGTTGCCGGTGTTGCGGGCGGCGCGGCAACTCGGCGGCCTGCTCGCCCACCGCCCACAGCAGGGCGGCGCTCATGGCCAGGCCCTGGCGCATCAGCGCCGGCAGCACATGCTCGTTGGGCGCGTGCTGCGAGCAGGCCGGGTAGCTGTGCGGCACCCAGACGGTGGGCAGGCCCAGGATGTCGGCAAACACATCGTTGGGCAGGCTGCCGCCCAGGTTGGGCAGCAGCGCCGGCGCGACGCCGGTAGCGCTGGCCAGCGTGTCCATCGCCAGGCGCACCCAGGCGTTGTCGGGGTCCAACCGGGTGGCGGCCATCACCACCGGCTCGCTCACGGTGATGCCGTCGAAGCCGGCGGCGGCCAGGTGCGCCAGCACCGTCTCGCGGATGTGGCTGGCGTCGGTGCCCACCACGAAGCGCAGCTGCAGCGTGGCACGGGCCGCCGGCGGGATCGCGTTGACCGGCTGCGCCGGGTTGCCGCAACCGTAAGCCAGCACCTCCAGCGCGTTCCAGCCGAACACGCGTTCGGGCGGCGTCAGGCCGGGCTCGCCCCAGCCGGTGTCGACCGCCGGATCGCCCGGGCCGCCGCCAACCGTGATGTCCGCCAGCGCGGCCCGCACCGCCGCCGAGATGGGCGGTGGGCGCAGGCCGGGGACCAGGATCACCCCGCGCGCATCGACCAGGCTGGCGATGGCATTGGCCAGCACCGTGCCCGGGTTGCGCAGCAGGCCGCCCCAGTTGCCCGAGTGGTGACCACCCTCGCGCGCCACCAGCACCAGGTCGAAGTTGGCCACGCCGCGCGAGCCCAGAAACACCGTGGGCCGGTCGGCGCGCAGGCGCGGCCCGTCGCTGGCGATCAGCACGTCGGCGGCCAGCCGTTCCGCTTGCTGGCAACAAAACTCGGCCAGGCCGGGCGAGCCGGTCTCCTCGCCCATCTCCAGCAACCATTTGGCGTTGAAGCCGAGCCGGCCATCCCGCGCTGCCAGCACGGCGGCCAGTGCAGCGAGGTTGATGCTGTGCTGGGCCTTGTTGTCGGCGCTGCCGCGGCCGTACCAGCGGGCGCCGGCGTCGCTCAGGGTCCAGGGGTCGCGGCCGTCGGCCCACTGGCCCTCGTGGCCACGCACCACGTCGCCGTGACCGTAAAACAGCACGGTGGGCAGGTCGGCGTGCTCCAAACGCTGGGCCGTCAGCAGCGGCGGCGCGCCCGCCACCGGGTTGTCGTGCAGCGTGGTCTCGAAGCCCAGCGCTTGCAGCGCGGGGGCGATCTGCAGGGCCAGGTAGGCCTGCAACTCGGGCGCACGCGCCGGGTTCTGGCTTTCGGTGCGGCAGGCCACGCGGCCGGCCAGCGCGCGGAAGAAGTCGCCCGAATCGAATTGGGCCTCGGCATGGGCCACCGCGGCGCGGGCCGCAGGCGTTTCCAAAGCAGCGTTGCGCATGGATGGGTGCGCGGCTCAGTCCGACTTGCCAACCAGCTCGAAGTGCTCGACCTGGGGCGGCTGGGCAAAAAACGGCCCGATGATGGCGCGCCATTGCGCAAACAGCGGGCCCTGGCGGAAGCCGACGGTGTGGTCCTCCAGCGTGGCCCAGACGATCTGCAGGCTGTAGCGCTCGGGGCTCTCGATGCCCTTGTTCACTGTCCAGCCCAGCATGCCGGTGGCCTGGCTGGCGACGGTGGTCAGCGCCCGCTTGATGGCTTCCTCGAACGCAGCCTGCTGGCCGGGGTTGATGCGGATGTCGGCGATTTCCAGAATCATGGGGGTCTCCAAAGGCGGGGCCGGCCAGTTTAGGCGGGGCGGCAGCGCCTGTGCGGGCCCTGTGCGGTTGTGCAGACAGCACCATGTCAGACGGCGCGAGTAGCCCCCCACTACACTGTTTTGCGATGAGCACCGACACGCCAGAACCGCGCTACGCCTGGGTTGCCGTCTGGGCCTGTTTTGTCGCGCTGGCGGTGATTTTCGGTATCTCGTATTCGTTTGCCGCGTTTTTTGACGCGCTGTCCCAGGCCTTTGATGCGCAGCGTGCCGATGTCTCGCTGGTCTTCGGCCTGTCCGGGCTGGTGTACTTTTTGGCCGGCGCGGGCGGCGGGCTGCTGGCCGACCGTTTTGGCCCGCGCCGGGTCTGCAGCGTGGGCATGGTGCTGATCGCCGGCGGCTTGCTGGCCAGCAGCCTGGCGCAATCGATGCTGGCGATCTACGCAGCCTACGGCGTGGGCATCGGGCTCGGCATCGCGCTGGTCTACACCCCGGCGATTGCCTGCGTGCAGCCCTGGTTCACCCGCCGGCGCGGGCTGGCCGCGGGCATCGCCAGTGCCGGCATCGGCGCGGGCACGGTGGCCGTGCCGCTGGCCGCCACCGCATTGATCGCCAGCCTGCAGTGGCGCGGCGCGATGCAGGCGCTGGCCGGCGGCGTGCTGCTGCTGGGGGTGGGCGCCACGTTGCTGCTCAAGCGCGCACCGGCGGCCACCGCGCGCGCCGGCGCTGCGGTGGCGGGTCACACATTGGGCCAGGCCGTGGCCACGCGCGAGTTCCGCTGGCTGTACACGATGGCGGTGCTGGCCAGCCCCAGCATGTTTGTGCCGTTTGCCCATGTCTCGGCCGCGGCGCGGGACCTGGGCGTGGCCGATGCCCGGGCGGTGGGCCTGGTCGGGCTGATCGGCATTGGCAGCCTGATCGGGCGCTTTGCCATCGGCGCGCTGGCCGACCGGTTCGGCCGGCCGCTGGCGCTGGCACTCACGCAAGCCTCGATGGGCCTGTCCTACGCGCTTTGGTACGTCGCCGACGGCTATCCGGCGATGGCGGTGTTTGCGCTCTGGCTGGGCCTGAGCTACGGCGGCACCGTCTCGCTGATGCCGGCCTTGTGCATGGACCTGTTCGGCGCACGGGCGGTGTCGGCCATCATCGGCACGCTCTACACCGGCGCGGCGCTGGGCAACCTGCTGGGGCCGTGGCTGGCGGGCGCGGTGTTCGATGCCCGGCACAGCTATGGGCCGGTGATCTGGGGCTGCGGCGTGCTGTCGCTGCTGGCCACCGGGGCGGCGTGGCGGCTGGTGCCGCGCGCCGCGGGCCGGGCTGGTGGGCCATGAAAACGCTGTCCTGCG
>Ga0209181_10006028_pt1 | contig 17184 bp, 16 predicted proteins | sample MAT05_FD_187208 | JGI IMG/M metagenome (GOLD analysis project Ga0209181, IMG submission 187208) | Freshwater microbial communities from Lake Fryxell liftoff mats and glacier meltwater in Antarctica - MAT-05 (SPAdes) (version 2) | ecosystem: Environmental > Aquatic > Freshwater > Ice > Liftoff...
TGCGGCTAACTTTAAGACTTAAGCTGGCTTAACGAAGCGCAAGGTCATGCGATCGCTTTCGCCAATCGCCTGATATTTCGCCTTGTCCTCGCCCTCTTTGACGCTCAATGATGGCGGCAAATTCCAGACGCCATTGGGATGGTCGGCGGTGTCTTTCGGATTGGCGTTGATTTCTGCTTGGCCATCAACTTTGAAGCCCGCGTCGGTCGCCAGCTTGATCACGTAATCGGTCGCCAGATAGCCGCTTTTCTTGGATTGCTCGATCGTGGTGCCGGGCTTGGCGCGATGCTCTTCTACGCCCAACACTCCACCCGGCTTGAGCACGTCGAAAAATGCTTTGAACATCTGCGCATCACTGCCCCAGCCGGTCCAGTTGTGCACATTGCGAAAGGTCACGACCAAATCAGCGCTGCCACTCGGACCAAAGTTCGGCTCGCGCACCTTGAACTCGACCACTTTGACGCCGCCGTAGGTCGCGGTGTCTGCGCTCAACTTAGCGCGCAACGCCTCGTTGCCTCTAGTGAAATAGTTTTTGGCGCCATCGCTGGGAGCGGTTGATGGATCCGGCACGGCAGCAATCAAACTTCCTTGCGCCTTCAATACCGGCGCTAACACCTCAGTGAACCAACCGCCGCCGGGGGTAATTTCAACCACGGTCTGGTTGCCTTTGATGCCAAAGAATTCGAGCGTTTCACGCGGATGCCGGTGCACATCGCGCGCACGATTTTCTGGCGAGCGGTGCGCGCCGTTCAGGGCCACCTCCCACGCATCCACGGCAGGTGCCGCTTCAACCATAGCGCTTTCCGGCGGAGCTGCCGCGGGCGCATCAACAACTTGCTTTTCTGAGGTACACGCGGCAAGCGTCAGGGCAATAACGCTCGAAAGGACAAGAATTCGCACGGGGTTTGGCTCCAAATAATGACAAAAGGGGAAAGATAGCGTGCGGAGTGTCGCTCAAACCGCAAGATCACGCTTACGGATCAAAAATTCATCCGAAAGTTCGCTTGGGCAGCGTTTAATTTGCCAAAAAAAAAGGCCGCCCGGTTGGGGCGACCCTTTTCAATTCGGCATGTCCTATGCCGTGCTCGTCCTTTAGTCTTCAGTAGCGCGTTGTCTTAAGTAGCGCGTACTCTCAAAGAAGCGCTGCTAATTGCTTACGCGGCAACCTTGGTCGCTTTCTGTGCAGCTTTGATTGCCTTGCTGACGGCCGGAGCAACCGCTTCGGCATTCACTTTGGCCAGATCGGCAAACTGCTCAACGCTCTTCATCGAGATGTTCAACAGCTCGGTCGCGGTTTGGTAGCCCAATTCCATATTTTCTTTGGCGAGCGTGGCGCCTTTTGGCATTGCCGTGCGGAACGACTCAACGTCGCGTGCGTCTTTGAATTCAGCGAAGAAGTCCTGGGTCGCGGCGGCGGAGGTTTCAAACGCCTTCATTTGGGTTTCAGCAATTTTCTCAAAGCTGTCAACGGCAATGGCGTTGGCTTTCATCAGCGCGTCGATGGCTTGCTTGCTGGCGTTCATAAACTGGGTGTGGATTTGATCAAACATGGCGGCATCTCGTCTAAGGTGGGGATTCGTGTGGGAAAGATGCTAGCAAAGCTTTTGCTGCATTGCAACATAAATCCTAAAAACCCTTTTCATAGCTGAACAAAAGCGATGTTGCGCTGCCGCAATTTAGCGAACACCCACTAACAGACTGGCGCGCATCGCGCTGGCTGAATCGTGCTTTCCTAGCCAGATCTGGATCAGCGCACGGTTGAATTCCACACCCGCAAAGTTGCCTTTGTGTTTCCCGTTGATGAACAATTTCATCCCGAGATCGGGGTTGTACTCAAGGTCGGTGCGGTCACCAAATTTAAGCTCACCAAAGTAACCCGCAAACGTATCGATCCGCGGACCGATACGCGCCAACGATTCCGCGTTATCCACCGATTTTGCGAACGCCGAGCGCCAGTAGGCCTGCACGCTTTTCTCCGAGAGCGCAGGCGTGGTCCAAATCAGCTGAAATTTCAGCGGCGCCAGCGCATTGATCAACGTGTCACGCTCTTTGGCACCGTAAGGCACGTACAAGGCCACCGCGTAATAGGTGACAAAGTTTTGCTCCATACCGGCCAGACCCGACAGCACGAAGGGTTTGGGGCTGATACTGACGAACGTCGACTCGCTAAATTTAACCCCACCGAACTCCCGATCCGCCGCCCGCGCGAAGTCAGCTAGCACCATAGAAAACGCGATCGCTGCTGCCCATCGCAAGCAAGCAATAGGAAGGCTCATAGGTTTTGGTAGTTGGGGCCAGCGCCGCCTTCCGGCGTGACCCAGGTAATGATTTCGTAGGGATCTTTGATATCGCAGGTCTTGCAATGCACGCAGTTAGCCGCGTTAATTTGCAAGCGCAGGCCCGCGCTGTCGTTGATCATTTCATACACCCCGACCGGACAAAAGCGCTGGCACGGGTTATCGAACTCTTCCTTGCATGTCGTCACGCAGATGTTGGTGTCGAGCACCTTCAAATGAACCGGCTGGTCCTCGTCGTGCTCGGTTGTCGCAAAGTAAACCGACGCTAGCCGGTCGCGCGGTGCGAGCGAGCGCTCCACGTAATCGCGCTTGGGCGTTTCATACGCGTTGAGCTTGCGCAGCGCGCTGTGATCGGCGTGATTGGCCAACGTCCACGGCGAATGCCCCGCGGTAACCGTCTCCCAACCCGCGTTCAGCAAGCCACCCACCAAGCCGCGAGAAAATCCTGGTCGAATATTGCGCACGCGCTTTAACTCAGTGACGACTTTGGACGCACGCAAACGCGCATCAAAACCCGCGCTGTTCAGCGATTCACTTAAGTGCTCAGCGGCTAACATGCCCGAGCGCATCGCCTGATGGGTGCCCTTGATTTTCGGCACATTGAGCAAGCCCGCCGCGTCACCAATCAACAGCGCGCCGGGCATTTCAACCTTTGGCAAGCTCTGAAAACCGCCCTCCACCAGCGCGCGCGAGCCAGCTGAGAGAATCGTCCCGCCGTCAAACATCGGCTTGATCGATGGGTGATGTTTCAACTGCTGAAACGCCTCGAACGGTGAAAACCGTGCATCGATGTAATCAAGCCCACAGACGAACCCGACCGCTACGCGATCTTGATCCAGGTGATAGAGAAAACTTCCACCGTAGGTCATCGAATCAAGCGGCCAGCCCAGCGTGTGCTGGATCAAACCAGTCTCGCCCTTGCCGGGAGCCAGCTGCCATAGTTCCTTAAAGCCAATGCCGTAGGTTTGCGGACTCACACCCTTATCCAGCGCATATTTTTTAATCAGGCGCTTTGATAAATGACCGCGACAGCCTTCACTGAGCACGGTCACCTTCGCCAAAATATCGATGCCCTGCGTGTAAGCATCTTTGTGGCTACCGTCTTTCGCCACGCCCATATCGCCGATGCGCACGCCCGCGACCGCATCATTGCCATCGAAAACAAGCTCAGACGCCGCAAACCCAGGATAAATTTCCACGCCCAACGCCTCAGCCTTCGGCGCCAACCAGGCGCACATCGCACCTAAAGAGACAATGTAGTTGCCCTCGTTGTGCATTTGCGGTGGCGTTGGAAATTTCCGCGCGCGTGTCTTGCTGAGCCATAAAAACTCATCGCGCTTCGCCGCAACACAAATCGGCGGAGGGCTTGAGCGCCAGTCGGGCAGCAGCTCGTTCAACGGACCCGGCTCAATCACCGCACCCGATAAAATGTGCGCGCCAACCGTTGACGCCTTCTCAATCACACACACGCTTATGTCAGCCTTGAGCTGCTTCAAACGGATCGCACAGCTCAAGCCCGCAGGACCGGCGCCGACAATCACCACGTCATACTGCATTTGGTCGCGATCACTCATTCTTGCGTTGCCCAGCCTAAAAAACGGATGCGCGAAGTGTAGCCTTCGCAACTAGCCGCTACACTCAAACCCATGCCAGAAATCGACAGCCAACCGCTCAGCTTTGTCCTGCCAGCGAAGAACGAAGAGCGCGGCTTGAGCTTGAGTCTGCCCAAATTGCGCGCAGCTTTTCCGGATGCCGAGATCATCGTCGTCGACGATGGCTCGACTGATTCCACTGGAGAAATCGCCCTATCCTTCGGCGCACGCGTCGTGCGACACCCCATCAGCATGGGCAATGGCGCCGCAATTAAATCCGGCGCCCGCGCAGCCAGCCACCCCATCATCGTCTTCATGGACGCCGACGGACAGCACGATCCAGCCGATGCACGGAAACTCGTTGCACAGCTATCGCAAGGATTCGACATGGCAGTTGGCGCTCGCAATAGCGAAGGACAGGCAAGCTTTGGTCGATGGGCCGCAAATGCCCTGTACAACTGGCTAGCCAGCCAAATCTCGAACTATCCAGTCGAAGATCTCACCTCAGGTTTTCGAGCCGTACGCGCCGACAAGTTCCGTCAGTTTCTGCCGTTGCTGCCTAACGGATTCTCGTACCCAACCACTTCGACGATGGCCTTCCTACGCTCCGGCTATCCGGTTGCCTACCTTCCCATCACCGTCGCCAAACGCCTCGGTAAAAGCCATATCCGGCCACTTCAAGACGGCCTCCGATTTCTCCTAATCATCTTTAAAGTAGCGACGCTATTCTCACCGATGAAGCTATTCGTACCGGTGGCCGCATTATTCGCCACCCTAGGATTAGCAAACTACGCGCATACTTTTTTCACCGATGGCCGGTTTACCAATATGAGTACCCTGATGCTGAGCGCCTCAGTGATCGTATTTCTAATCGGCTTGATATCGGAACAAATCACCGGGTTGTTGTACTCGACAATCTCAAGACGGCAGTAGCTCTAGGGATAGTGGTGGGTGAAACTTGGGTGCGCGCAGACGTTGGGCGATTCGACCGACGTGGAGTGTGTCATCACAACGGTTTGCGACGTGCTGGCCGGGAGTTTTCGCTCGTGTTAACCGACCTCAGATAGCGCGCATTGGACGCGCTGGCTGGCCGACGCATAAGTGCCCCGCGGGCAATTGGCCCGTGACCACGCCGCCGGCCGCGACGACGCATCCCGAGCCGATGTCACCCGTTTCGAGGACGAGCACGCCCACGCCAAGCCACGCTTCCCGCCCGATCCGGCAGCCTCGCTTGGTCGGAGGGTATAACCGCACAAGCGGGTTACCGTGCGACCGCCCCGGATCTACATGGGTAATCAGCACACAACGGGCGGATACCGTCGCCCGTGCCTCGATGTCCAAAGACCCTGCAAGGTCCAGCAAGCAGTCAGCGCCAATGTACGCACCATCGCCAATCCGGAGGTTCGAGAACCCAAGCTCGTGGTTAATGAACCGACATGGATGCACGCGGACCCCGCGCCCGACTTGGGCACCAAGGCAACGCAGCCACCAGGCTCGCCAGCGCGGATGCGGAATCAGCGACAGCAGCGAGGTTGCTGCGACGTACCACGTCATCTTGAGGATTTTCATGTCCTGTTCCTTACGCGCATGGCCAACAGGCCGGCGACACCCATGATTACCGCGACCGCATCTATCGCCAGCAGCCATGCCCGGGTGAGCAGCGCGAGCATAGGAGCTTCAGCGGGAGCTAGCGATGGAAGATAAGCGCTAAACGCGACGAAGGCAGCTTCGCGAATGCCTAGCCCGCCCGGGAGCACGGAAAGCATCCCGGCGACGAAGGATGCACCCGAGACAGCCGTCCACGTCGCCACATCATTAATGCGATATCCGAGGCCTCCACCGAAGAGCGCGGCCCATGCTATGGCCGTAAGGAGCAAAGACACTGCGCTGGAGGCTCCGGTCAGCAAGCCAACTCCTGGGCGGGCCCATGGCGCGAGCACCCGCCATCCACGCGCGCGATGCAACCGCTGGAGCAACTCAGCGAACACACCCGCGGCGACGCAAAGAACGGCGCCAACCAAGCCCGCCGTAAGTGCGCCCGTTTGGCCATGCAGCGAGGCCGCGAGTGCCAGCGCCAGCTGCGAACAAAGCAGGATGGCCGCCATTGCGATGTTCGCGCCGACAACTTGGGACAGCCGCGAGTGCTGACCCATCAACGCCTGCTGCGCCACGACACCCCAGATCTTGCCCGGCACGTATTTCGCGGCTTGGGAGAACAGAAAGATCGATACGACCCGGTGGAAGCCTTGCGAGCCGATCAACCAGACGAAGGTGCAACCCATTGCAAAGACATGGGCGACACCGATGGCGACGGAAGCCAGTATCCACGGCCAGGACGCCGCGGTCGGCCAAAGCAGTCGGCCCTGTCGCTGAACGTCGAGGTACACATCAACGAAAAAGGCCATCGCTGCAGCGGTTAGTGCGGCCAAGAGCCCGCGCACAAGCCAGCGGCGACGCGCCGCCGTCGTCATCCGTGAGGCTTCCGAAGAATGAAGACGAACCCTGGAAGCAGAGGAAGCATCAAGTGCTCCAGCCACGCGGGCATCTTCGCCGCCAATCGCGCCGCGAGCCCCGCTTCCCCTACCGCGATTCCGGCCCGCGCGCGCGCGGGAAACGCCGATTCCAGCTCGAAGCCAGCATCACGAAGCAGCGCGCGCAGCCGCCACGCATCCAGCGACCAAGCATCGAGGCCGCGGATGCGCGAAACCCCCATTGCCGACAAGAACCGAATGACCGGCGCTCGCGGCAGCCAATGCACGAAGGGCAGATGGACATGCGGCTCGATGGGCCACAGCAGGTTTGGTCCGGCGAAATAGCACGTACCGCCAGGTTTGAGGACTCGATGCAGTTCTCCGACGAGGGCAGCGGGATCGGGGACGTGTTCGTAGACCTGATTGCACAAGGCGACATCGATCGATGCATCAGGCACAAGGCTGGACAGATCGTCGACACTGCCGACGTCGAAGCGCAAATTCGCGTTGACTGCTTGAAGCCTAGGCCAGCGACTCCAAGGTTCCGGATCGACGCCTTGGATCGCGCCAACATGCGGCGCCAGCGACGACGCGATCAGGCCGCTCCCGCAGCCAAGATCAAGCCATTGCCCTTCCACGATGCAGTCTCCAGACTCTGCCCGCAGCGTGCCAAGGATCGCGAGCGCCTTTACATCGCGGCCAGTGGCCCCCCATCGTGGATCCGTTCCGCCGTCGTACTCAGACATCTCGCGCCCCATGCAAGCCCAACGCGGGCCACAGCCGTTGCGCTACGCGATCGAGATCGAACCGCGCCGCCAGTGTTACGGGCAAGGGCGCTGGAGACGGCCCGAGGCTGGCCTGCATGGCCTGCACGAAACTGTCTGCATCGATGTTGACTGCCAACCAGCCGCCGCCTTCGGCCAACAGCACGGGCAAGTCGCCCACCGGCATCGCTACTATCGGCAAGCCATACGCAAGCGCATCTGAGAACACCACGGGGATGCTTTCGATCCTTGATGGAAGGAGCAGGCGGTCTGCCGCGGCGAGAGCCGCCGAGGCCTGCTGCCGGTCGAGGTAACCATCGAGTCGCACCGGCCGCCCGGCCGCCCGCAACCGCGCGATGGCGGCCTCCACGACTGGCGCGAGCGGTCCGCCGCCGGCGACGTGCACTTCGCGGATGCGCTCCCAGTCCGATGGCGACAGGCGTTCGAGGGCATCGACGAGCAGATCAACGCCCTTGTTGGGATGCCAACGCCCTAGAAAAAGGTAGCGATAGGGAGCTTGGCTTGCAATCGGCACCGCACGCACGCCGTTTAAGCGCCGACAGCTCGGCATAAAATCGAACCGCCGGCCGCAGAGGCTTTCGGCATCTGCAGCAAGCTGCAGGCCATCGGCAAAAGCCAGGGACGCCTCCCGGCATACCGAGCCAAGTAGGCCGCGGACCATCGGATAGCGTCCCAACGACCAGATGTCGCTGCCCAGCGCCCAGACCGAGTAAGGGATGCTATAGCGACGAGCCAAGTTGCGCGCTGCCCATCCCGAGGGCAGCGCCCACAGCCCGAGAACGTGGCCGATGCGGCCATCTGAGTTGGCTTCGAGTACCTGCCGACGGAGCGAGGCTAGGGTCCGGACAATCAAAGGCCACTGCCACGGACGCGAAGGCGATAGCAGCGACAGCGGGCGTTCGCCGGCACTGAAACGCCAAGTGAGCTGGGTCTCTGCTGGATCCGGCCCCTCGAAGCATCCAGGCCCTACGACCCGCACGGGCCCATGGCGCGCCATCGTTGACACGAAATCGGCAACGAATGCACCCGCTGCCTCGCTCCCATCCGCCGACATGGGGTAGGACGTACTCACGACCAGCAGCGTATCGCGCTTCACGGCTTTCGCAACTCGACGCGCAGCCCAATCGAAAGAGCCGGCCATACCGGCCATAGGCGGCCGACCAACCAAGCTGAAGCGTTAATGCACGGAATCACGAGCGCGAGTACGGGAGCCGCGATAACTTGGCGCCACGTTGGCGCGTCCTGAAGCGGCGCCGCCAAGGCGAGGCAGGCAAGGGCTCCTGCGGCCTCGATTCCGCTCGTCGACGGCTCAACGTTGATGCAGTCCAGCCCAGCCGCAAGAGCGCTGCGCCGCCAGCCGTGTTGACTCCATCGCTGGTAGTCGTGAGGCGCATCATGCACCGGATAAGCGAACGGCATAGATAGGTAGGCGACGCCCTTGGGACGAAGCACGCGGGCGACCTCGCGCAGTACAGCATCCGGCGAACGCACGTGCTCCAACACTTCAAAGCACGTTACGACGTCCACCACCCCATCTGCGATCGGCAGTGCCGCACCATCGGCGAAGACATCCGGACACGCACCGTAAAGATCCCGGCCAGTCGCAGGATAATCCAGCGCGACATATCTGACGCCGTTCGGCAAGTGCTGTGCGATCCAGCGATCCGCGGAGCCGATATCCAACACAACACCCGAGGCAGAGGCGAGTCCTGCAGGCACATGCTGTCGCGGCACCAGCCATTGTGGATGCAGCGGCGTCCTCGCCACCCACTTCGCCAAAGACTGAAGCCGCAGGTGACGCAGGGGTGTCGCCCAACTAGAGGCCCGTCGGATGGACTTCGGTTCACCCATCGTGCACTCGCTCGCCAGTGCTCACCAACAGCCCGCTCATACTGGTGAAAAGGCCTCTGCGTCCGGCCGCAACGCGCGGATTTTTGGCAGCGTTTTGCAGAGGCCGACCGACAGCTTCGATGCGAGCAGGCCGTGCGATCAAGAAATTCATCTATACATCGCTTTCGAGAGGGCTGCTGATGATAGCGCGCGCTCCAGCCCTTGCCAGAGCTCACTTCAAAAAAGGGAAATGCAAAGCCCGGTTTCGCGCAGGGTACGCTGCGGACTACGCTTGGAGACGTTCGTGTTGCCTTCCTGCCCCGCGCGCAACCTCCCGCGGAGGGCCTATTGCTGCGGCTTCCTCTGCAGCGCGGGCTTCGCCCAAGACCTGTATTCTCAATCGTGCTGTCGCCACACCCTGCAATCGAATGCTCTTTAACTCACTGACTTTCGCCGTTTTTTTTGCGGTGGTACTGCTTGCATACCGATTGGCGGCAGGCTGGAACACTCAAAAGAACATCTTGCTGGTCGCCAGCTATGTCTTCTACGGTTCCTGGAACCCACCTTTTGCGCTACTGCTGGCGTTCTCGACCTCGCTGGACTGGTGGCTCGGGCGCGCCTTGGGGCGGGCGGGAGATCCGGTGCGGCGCAAGGCGCTGTTGGTCTTGAGCTTGATATCCAACTTAAGCTTGCTTGGGTATTTCAAATACGGCGAATTCTTGCTGACCAGCTTCAGCAACTCGGTTGCGCTGCTCGGGGTCCACTACGCGCCACCTGATCTTGGGATCGTGCTACCCGTTGGAATCTCTTTTTATACCTTCCAATCAATGTCTTACACAATTGACGTGTATAGGCGGGAAATCAAATCCACGTGGTCATTCCGCGATTTTGCGCTATTCGTCAGCTTCTTTCCGCAGCTGGTCGCAGGCCCGATCGTGCGGGCCCGCGAGTTCCTCCCGCAGCTTGAAGTGCAGCGCCGAGCCAGCCCTGACCAGTTGGGCTGGGGCCTGTGCTTGCTGCTGATCGGCTTGTTCTGGAAAGTCGTGCTCGCAGATACAGTGTTTGCGCCAGTGGTTGATGCGGTTTACGCGGATCCATCGAACGCCTCGGCGATCGACGCGTGGGCCGCGGTCTTCGCGTTCTCTGGGCAGATTTTCTACGACTTTGCCGGCTATTCCCTGTGTGCCATCGGCGCTGCGCTGTGTTTTGGTTTTTCGCTGCCGGACAACTTTCGCTACCCCTATGCGGCGCTCGGCTTTTCTGATTTTTGGCGGCGCTGGCACATTTCGCTGTCCACTTGGCTGCGTGACTATCTATACGTCCCACTGGGTGGCAATCGGTTTGGCGCTTGGCTGACGTACCGAAATCTGCTGCTGACCATGCTGATCGGCGGGTTGTGGCACGGTGCGTCGTGGATGTTTGTGCTGTGGGGCGGTTTGCACGGCTTCTATTTGGCGATGGAGAGGTTTATTCGTAGCCGAGTGACTCAGGCCGGCGCGGGCCCCACGAAAAGCACGGGGGTGACAATCTTGGGCATGCTTGCGACCTTTCTTGTCGTCTCGTTGACCTGGATCCCTTTTCGCGCCACCGATGGAGCAAACGCCATGTCGCTGATGTACGCGCTTTTTGGTAACGCTCAGGGGTCAGTGCTCGAAATCGAACCACTGGCGCTATGCCTGCTGGCGATCAGCGCTTCAGTCGCTACACAGATTACCGCCAGAAACGGTTCGCCAGAAGTCACATTCGCTGCCCTTGGGCCCCTGGCTAGGGTAACCGGACTGACCCTGATGCTGCTGGCCATCTATTTTTGCTCTGGAGGCGACAATCGTGCATTCATCTACTTCCAGTTCTGATCAGCGCCGGCCCAGCGCGCGCTGGCTGCCGCTGCTGGCTTTCCCCTTACTGCTCACCATTCTGGCCGCTGCGGGGCTCGAGTACGCGTTGGCCCGACGTGGCTTCGAAGCCACGGTGCTCGATACACCGGATCTGTGGCTGAAAGAACGAGCCCGCGCCACCCGCCTGGGTCGCGATGGCATCGTGCTCATCGGTAGCTCGCGGATTCAGCTGGCGATCGACCTGCCCTTGCTGAGCAGACTGACCAAGCGCCAGGTGTCGCAGCTGGCCATAGACAGCGCCTCATTTGTTCCGATTCTGCGAGGTCTAGCGGAAGACGAGACGTTTGTGGGCACTGTCGTTGTCGACTACCACGATGTCTTGGTCGACACCTATGACCGTGAAGGTCCAGCCTCAGTGTATCAAAAGGGATACGAGCTAAGAAAACGCGGCAGTAATTGGACGTCGGCTGCTTCGGAAGCCTGGCTGCGCAGGCAGATTCAATGGCGGCTGCGCGCGTATGCGGACGGCACAACGCCATGGACCAGCCTGATTCGGCGCGTTGCCAGTAGACAAGCCACGCCGCAGTACATGGTGACCTATGCCGATCGCTCGCGCGCGGCAGACTACTCGCGCGTTGAGATGCCCAGGTTTTACTTTGAACGGACTGCGTTCAGTCTCAATTACGCCAAGTTGGCAATGCCAGAGGGCGTTGAACCCGCTGTTGTGGAACAACAACTTTTCGAATTGGTGGATAAGCTTAAAACAAGAGGCACCGACCACTTTCGCCAAGGCACGCTCGCCATCCGGAACTGGAGCGACTTGATCAGATCGCGCGGCGGCCGGGTCGTGTTTGTCGTGTTGCCGACAAGCGACCTCAACACGTTGATTGAACAACGCCTGTACCCGCGCGCGCAGTTCTGGGATCCATTCGCTAAATCCGTCGGCGCGGATAGCCTGCACTACCAGGACCATCCTGAAACCCGGGGATTCACCTGTCCCGACGGCTCGCATCTGGACCGCCGCGATCGCGCCGCCTACACTCGGGCTATTGCGACGCTTGTCTTTGCGAGGTCCAGTCCCCCTTCAACGCCCTAGGTCCCCACCTAGATCGCAGCGATCAACCACGATTTACTTGGCTTTTGTTTGAGTCAGCTATGAGGACATGAGGTCTGCTTCCAGTCTATTCGCAATCCAGATCGACAATGGCACACTCTGTGCTTCAACTCCACCGCAACATTGAACAGCTTTCTCGATAGGCCCCACGAGGAAGCCCTTCCTTTTTAGGGGCAACGCAATTTTAGGAGCCATCCAATGAAAATGATTCAAAAAGGTTTTACCCTCATCGAACTGATGATCGTCATCGCGATCCTGGGCATTTTGCTTGCTATCGCTATCCCTGCCTACAGCGACTACACCATCCGCGCCCGTGTCGCTGACGGTATGAACCTGTCCACTTCTGCGAAAGTCGGCGTATCAGAGTTTCGTCTGGCTAGCCTCACCGGGGCCTTCCCAGCGAATAACACGCAAGCTGGTCTAACCGTGAACACTGCAATCAGCTCGTCTAACGTGACGTCTGTGACAGTAGCAGGGTCTGGCATCATCACAGTTATTTACCGGGCTCCGACTGAAATTGCTCTCTCCACGTTGGTGCTGACCCCAACTTCACCCGTTGGTGCAGGCGCAGTCACATGGAGCTGCAGGACCGGTGGAACCGTACTTGCGCGCTACCGCCCGGCAACCTGCCGCATATAAGTTATTGACGGGTTTCTAATCCGCCATGCTTAACCTGCGCCCCGGAGTGAATTTCCGGGGCCTTTTTTTTTGCTCACTGCCTAGTCTTTTTCTCATTGCTCTAGTTTACGCGTACTGGTCAGGGCTCGGCGGGCCGTTTATCCTCGATGATGCGCCCAACTTGCAGAGCATTGCTCGCTATTTGGCGGGCGAGGTGGGGTGGCAGAATGTCCTGCTTGAAAACACGGCTGGCTTATTAGGTCGTCAAGTTTCAATGTACAGCTTCTTGCTCAATGCCCAAGTCGCCGGTCTAGAAGCAAGCTCTTTCAAGGCAGTTAATTTAGCAATCCATCTGCTAAACGGCGTTCTCGTTGGCTGGTTTACCTATCTATTACTGAAAACTCAGAAACTTTCTCCCCAAGCGAGACTTATGGTCTCGATATTGTGCGCTTGTGGCTGGCTCTCCCTTGCCATTCATCTGTCCACGGTGCTCTATGTAGTACAGCGGATGACCCAACTCAGCGCCCTCTTCAGCCTCTCGGCGCTGATTTTTTATACGCACTGGCGTACGTCCGAAACACAATCGCGCGCTCAAACCATTTGGACCCTCTTGGCCGTAACAGCTTTTACCGGCTTAGCTGCTTTTAGTAAAGAAAATGGCATCTTAGTGTTCGCGCTGATTGCAGTTATCGAACTCTGTCTTTTTCAGCAAGCAGGGCCCGCAAAAAAACGCAAAAGCGCGCAATGGCTCGTGCTCATTACGACCGGGCTTCCTCTCCTGTTTCTTGCAGCGTTCCTGCTCGCCTCCCCAAATGAGATAACCAACGGTTATGCAAGCCGCCCATTCACCCTTTTGGAGAGGTTATTGACCCAACCGCTCGCGCTTTGGTCCTATATTTTCCAAATTACTGCGCCAAGCTCTGAACAATTTGGGCTATTTCATGACGATTTTAGGCTGTCGTCGGAGCGACCGACCGCCCAAGTTGTCGCTGCGCTACTGGGACTTGTGGGTGTAACAGTTTTCAGTGTCATTTTACGCAACCGTGGCCCTTCGCTGGTGGCATGCGGTTGGTTCATTTTTTTGGTTGGTCACGCATTAGAGTCGACCTTCATTCCACTGGAGATCTACTTCGAACACCGCAATTACCTTCCGAGCGTAGGCCTTGTGCTTATCGCTGCGGCATTGGCCCTGCAATTTCTTGAGCAATCCACGTCCACAGCAAATCGCCAACGAAGACAGAATTTGGCATTGTCCTTCGCAACATTGATCGTTCTTGCGAACCTAGTCGTGGTAAGTCTCTTGTCGAGTGTATGGAGTTCGACGACCGGAATATTGGCCCACGCTGAGCGAATGGCGCCAAATTCTCTCAGAGTGAAGATGCTTACAATTGCGTCGCTCGCTCAAAACCAACAGTTCGATGCTATCGACAGAGTGGTCGAAAGAATTCGGTTTTCACAGCCCGACCGGGTGCTTTCAGCCCAACTTTTTGTTGGGCAACTTAGGTGTGCCGCAGGAAAGACCGTTGACAAGAAGGAAATTGCTGAGTCAGCCAAAAACTTCCGATCCCTGATTGACAACGACGATAGCGAGACCTACGCACAATTCGCCACTTTAGTGCTTGACAAAAAATGCACCGGCATCAAGCTAGAAGATATTGCTGCCTGGGGCGAGGCTATTTTAAATCAGTCAAGCGGTGTCCCACGCGCGGTGAATCTTTCAAAGATTGAATACTTCACGGCAAAAGCCTTGGCGGAAAGTGGCCAAGTTGAGCGAGCATTACCCTATGCGCTCGCAGCTTGGCAAAACGACAATGCTCCCGCGATAGGCATTTTGCTGTTTCAACTAAACGCAACCCTTAACAATAGAACGGCGTGTCACACAATACTTGAAGATTTAAAGAACGGTGGGCGCCTCACTGAATTTTCAGCTATCCGAGCGGTAGAAATGTTCGAACAGTGGCTTAAGAAACCTGAAACCGGCGTGGATGAACAGCAGCCGGTCCTCCTGTTGAAAAAGTTGTAGGCGCATCGATTTATTTGCCTGACAGTTAGCCCATAGAGCGCCCCCGTGCAGCAGCTTGGCACGGAGCGTGCATGATTCATTTTTACAATCCTTCGCAACAACCGGTTTTCGTCATGAGAATTGTCCAACTTGGCTTTACCCTAATTGAGTTGATGATAGTCATCGCTATCTTAGGAATTCTGCTAGCCATTGCGATCCCCGCATATAGTGATTACACGATACGAACAAGAGTGGCTGAAGGAATGAATTTGTCGACCGTTGTGAAATACGCGGTTTCGGAATACTTTTCAAGTACTTCAACGCTTCCTGGCTCAAACACACAGGTTGGAATAACGGTTGGTACGGCTATTTCCTCGTCAGGCGTGGCCTCTGTTACTATTGGCGGGTCCGGGCTGATCACCATTACTTACCGTAATACGAGCGAGATTAACAACTCTACGCTGCAGCTAACTCCAACGGCTGCTGCTGGTGCCGGAGTCGTTCAATGGGATTGTAAGGCGGGAGGAACTGTTTCACCGCGATACCGCCCTTCAACTTGCCGAGCTTAGGAGGTTTTAAACGTGAGATTGTGCCCTTCTAGCGATTCTCGCGCTTAGCTCCTGGCAACCGGGTAACGATGGCAATTGTGCGACTCACACCCAGCTCGTTTACTTGATTTATCAGTAACACCTCGCCATTTTGCGCTAGCTGATATATTTTTTCTTGTATGCGTTTATCGTTAGCAGAGGCAAGAATGCTGTAAAATACAAACCTGCAGTGTGGGGATTGCTGAACTTTAAATGGCCTGTACTCGGGTTGCACGAAAACTCGGTTGGCATAATATGCGGAGAGCCGACTTTGCGATGCAAAAACGCATTCGTTGACTGGCACTACTTTCGGCAATTCGCGAAGCGTCGCAACTACCCGGTAGATTGACTCGACCGCGCTGGTTGCTTGGTCTGCATCTTCAGCAAGAAAGAAGAAATCGGACTTTTTGTAGGCCACCAGCTCCTGATCAATTGGCGTTAAAGATCGTATCGCAGTGCTTGATGCAGGTACGAGTAGCAACAGTGAACAAAACAACAGAGATACTGCATAGCGCGTGCGAGATCTCACAGATTCAAAGATGCCCATTAAAGAGTATCCAATCAGGACAATCACAATCGGAGTAGCCAATCGATCAGTGTCTGCTGGAAAGGGCCAGAAGAGGACGATGGGGAAATAGGCGAGTAGAAAATACGCGTCCAGACGCTTATCCTTTACCCGCAGCCACCAAACCCTAGCCGCTGCGATCAGTAACAGGATTGCGAGTATCGCTTCGCTAAGATGTTCCCCCGATCCAGGGGAGACTGCGAACAACATCGCTGTTGCCTGAGACTGAAGGTACTGGAGCGCAGATAAATTCATGTCAGTGAGCCGGGCTGCGCCAAGTTCACCGTAATTATGAGCTGCCGGGAATGATGCCTTGTAAGCAAGCCAAATGCCGGCCGGGGCAAAGGCAGCTGTTGCATGTGCGGCCGTTAGTCGAAAAGACTTTGATTGCAGCCAAACGCTGATGACTAAACTCACAAGCAAGAACAGTCCGGCACTTCGCGTGAGGCAGGCGAGCGCTACGAGAGCCACTAGCAAGGTATCAAACTTCGTCGAAAACACCGCTTGTTCTGCGCGAATAAATGCCGCTAGCATTAGGCAGATGAATAGCGGCTCAGAACTCAAGCGCACTGTTGCGATGAAGTACCAGGGTGTTAGACACAGTAATGTGCATGAGAGAAGCGCAATGCCTGCCGGCACGCGCATTTTCAACATCCAGCATATTGCAAGTGCGAGCAGGGCGCAGCAAATGACGCTGTGGATCAGATAGGCGGCTTGAACATGCTGAGTGCCGCCGCCAAATAACGCCAGCACGAGCGGGTATAGCGGTGGGAATTGATTGGTACTGAGCGATTCTACTGCGCGCGGATTAGTCAGCGCGTGCCATGGCGAGAAAAAATCAGCCATGTTGAGATATTCATACGAATCCATGAATACCCCTGGGAAATCCAGATCGCCGTACGGCAAGATCTGTAGCGCGAAAAGCCCTGCTAAGCTAACTGCGACGCCAATAAACCATGCGAACTTAAGCCTGTCCGGTTGCACACGGTCAATGTTGGCTATTTGCACAATCTACAAAATCGCGGCGAGCAAATCGCTTCCTGCGCTGCCTACTCCAATCCCAATTTCTTCAGCCGATACCTTAGCGCCCTGAAAGTAAGGCCGAGTTTCTTTGCGGCGGCGGTTTTGTTGAAGCGGCATTCTTCTAGGGCTTTCATGATGGTGTCGCGTTCAATAGTGTCAATCATTTCGGCTAGGTTGACGGTTCCTGGTGCGGCGACCGCGGGCTGCTCACCCGTTCGCCTTAAAAGATTTGCGGTGACCTCGCTTCGACGTGCGCTTTGCGGGCCGCCCAGCATCAGATCACTTGCGTGAATTTGGTTCTCTTCGCACAGCGCAATGGCGCGCTCGAGGGTGTTTTCAAGCTCGCGGACGTTGCCGGGAAAATCGTAGGCCATCAGGCACGCGACCGCATCACGGGACAACACCGGACGCTCAACGTCCCATTCTGGCGCGATGCGATCAAGGATGCGCTGGGCGAGCGCTGGA
>Ga0209181_10006029_pt1 | contig 17182 bp, 15 predicted proteins | sample MAT05_FD_187208 | JGI IMG/M metagenome (GOLD analysis project Ga0209181, IMG submission 187208) | Freshwater microbial communities from Lake Fryxell liftoff mats and glacier meltwater in Antarctica - MAT-05 (SPAdes) (version 2) | ecosystem: Environmental > Aquatic > Freshwater > Ice > Liftoff...
GGTCGTGAAGTGGCTGGGAACCTGGGCCGTAGCCGGGCCGGTGATGAAAATCATGTTCGGCAAAACGTTTCTCGAAGACCCCGCCCGCACCGATGAACGACGGTACTGGACCAACCAACTCAAGCAGAATAAAAAGAGTATTGTCCGGGCCGTCAACGGGGTGATTGACCGGCTACCGATTCTGCCGGAGTTGGGGAAAATTAAGGTGCCAACGCTCGTGATTGTAGGTCAGGAAGATGTGGCCACCGTTCCCGCCAAAGCCCACAAAATTCACGAACATATTGCCGGTTCGCAGTTGGTTGTAATGCCACGCGGGGGCCACACATCCAGCATCGAGGAACCCGAAGCTGTTACGGGGGCAATTCAGGCGTTTTTGGGGGATTTGTAGGGTATAATCAGGCCAAAACGCCCTCGGTTTCCGCATAGGCTACGGCCATATTCAGCGTCAGGCCGATGCTGGTTAGCTCAATGGTTCCATCGGGCTGATCGGCTTCGGAGGCCAGAAACCAGAAGCCCTCGGCGTGTTTACGGAATACTTCGGCCCGGATTTTTTCGGAATCAATCAGCAGATATTCGGTGAAGGTTGGCGAGTGACGGTACAGCACGAATTTCTCGCCCCGGTCAAAAGCCCCGGTGCTGGGCGACAGCACTTCCACAATCAGCATGGGGTTGGTAAGTATGTCGCGATGATCGTCGTGGTATTGGTTTGGGCCGCAAACTACTACAATGTCGGGGTATGAATAGAGCGAGTTGGTTGGTACGTTCACGCGCTGGTCGCTGGTGAAACCACGGCAACCTTTGCCACGCAGATGAATGTAAAACTCACCATATACATTGTCTTTAATTCGATTGTGATTGACTGATCCACCTGCTATGTTGTTCGTAGTGTCTTGATTGAGCGGAATAATTTCTCCGTCGATGTACTCGCTTTTAAAGTCGGCCTCCCGTTCCAGGCGCAGGTATTCGTCGGGGGTGACATATACTTTCTGGGCTACCATAACCATTGGTTTTAGTTGCGTGAAGATACAAAAAATACCCGGTTCTGGCCAGCCCCCCCTCGGCACGACCAGCTATTATTTTGACTACCTTTGATCTTCCAAATTTCACTTGTTCAACCACATGACTTATATTTTCTCGTTGCCCCGGCTGCTCAGTGCCGGGTTGCTCGTATGGAGTGGGGTAGTGATGGCCCAACCGGCTCCCCCGACTGCCCCCCCCCCATCCCTGCCCCTCACTGATCTAAGTGCTTTTCAAAAACCCTCGGCCAACTGGCGCATTGCCAGTGAGGCTTCGGCTAGTTTGAGCCAGGCAAACCAACTCACCAGCCAACCCGGTGCGGGGGTGTTGGTCAATATCCCCGTCAAGCCCGAATTTGGCCAGGCTTATAATTTGCTCACTACACTTGAGCATGGTGATGCCGACCTCGAACTCGATTTCATGATGGCCAAAGGTTCCAACTCTGGAGTGTATCTGCAAGGCCGCTACGAAGTACAATTATTTGATAGCTGGGGCGTTCGAAACCCCAAAGTGGTTGACAATGGGTCTATCTACGAACGCTGGGACGATGGCCGACCCGAAGCACAACGCGGGTATGAAGGCCATGCCGCCCGCCAGAATGCCAGCCGTGCGCCGGGCCTGTGGCAACACCTGAAAATCTCGTTTCAGGCCCCCCGCTTCGATGCCTCTGGAAAGAAAACAGAGAATGCTAAAATGGTACGCGTAGAACTGAATGGTATTTTACTGCACGAAAACCTTGACCTCAGCGGCCCCACTCGCTCGTCGGCGTTCAACGACGAAAAAGCTGCCGGACCGATCATGCTTCAGGGCGATCACGGAGCGGTGGCTTTCCGAAACATAAGCCTGGTAGCTTACGGCAAACCCCGCCCTGAATTGATGGGGTTGACTTATGAAGTGTATAAAGGCAAGTACGAACAGGAGCCAGCCTACGCTAAACTCTCCCCCGAAGCCAAAGGACCCATTACCGCCCTGTCGGCTGCCCCAAATCTACTGAATAACGAATTTTTGATTCGCTACACGGGTACGCTGAAAGTAACCGAACCAGGTGCTTATCGCTTCAACCTCGGCGTACCGGGTGGCGGGGGCGTATTGCGAATCAACAACAAACCAGTAATTGCGAAGGCAGAAAACGCAGGCCGTGGCACGGTTGAACTCCCCGCTGGCGATATGCCTTTTGAGCTTATTTATAGCAAGTTTTTGGATTGGGCAAAACCCAATCTGGGGCTAGCCGTATCGGGACCAGGCATTCGGGAGTATACACTTACTAACCCGATAGCCGACGAAGATCCGACCGACCCTATTTTGGTTGAGGCCACTACCAATACCCTACTTCGCTCGTTTATGGACCTTCCGGGTGCATCGGCTGCGGGTGTTATGGGCCAAACAAATCGCTCTGCTTATCGCGTAACCCATGCCGTGTCGGTTGGTTCGCCGGAGCAGATTCACTACACCTATGACCTCGACAATGGTTCGGTGGTGCAGGTTTGGCGGGGTACTTTTCTGGACACTACGCCCATGTGGAACGAGCGGGGCGACGGTTCTTCTCGCCCAACGGGAATGGTGCAACGTTTTGGTAAACCGGCCCTGATGCTGGCTCCCCTAAATGCTGACCAAGCCTGGCCAACCGACACCACTGGGAGTCATTTTCGGCCCAAAGGCTATATGCTCGATGAGCAGGACCGCCCCACCTTTCGATATATGAGCTACGGGGCAACGGTGCAGGATCAGGTTCGGGTGCTGGATAACGGGCAGGGTTTCCGCCGGGAGTTGACGGTGCAGAATGCAGCAACTCCCCTTTTTGCCCGCCTAATGAGCGGCAATTCCATTAAGTCGCTCGAAAATGGCTTGTATGTAGTAGACGGACATACCTACCTCCGCCTTGAAAATGCCGACGGGGCTATGCCTGCCGTTCGGATGGTAGGTGGCAAACAGGAGCTTATTGTCCCGGTAAAATCAAAACTGACCTATTCTATTCTCTTCTAAGCGATTATGAACCGCATTCAATCCTATATACTGGGTCTCGGCCTGTTTGCATCGGCTATGTTGCCAGTACGGGCGCAGGAGTCTCCCAAAGAAGAAGATTTCTTCAAAATCCTGAAAGTATCAGCGCCCGAAGGCACCCTGCTCGAAGTAGGTGGCCTGACAATGCTCCCAAATGGTGACCTGGGTGTGGCCACACGCCGTGGCGATGTCTGGATCGTGGAAAACCCCACTAGTCGCAAGCCGTATTTCCGCCGTTTTGCGTCGGGTCTCCACGAGATTTTGGGCCTGGCTTATAAAGATGGGGCACTCTATTGTGCGCAACGGGGAGAACTAACCAAAATGGTCGATACGAACAAAGATGGCAAAGCGGATCTGTTCGAAACGGTCTATGCCTGGCCATTGTCGGGGCATTACCACGAATATAGCTTCGGGCCAAAAATCGCGCCCGATGGTAGCTTTTTTGTAACAGGAAACGTGGCTTTCGGCGACGAAGAATGGTGGCGGGGCGAAAGTCGAGTTCCGTTCCGGGGCTGGACCATGAAAATTCATGAAGACGGTCGCATGGAGCCCTGGGCTACCGGAATGCGCTCTCCCGCTGGACTGGGAATGATCAACGGTGAGCTTTTCTACGCAGACAATCAGGGCGACTGGCAAGGTTCGGGTGGCGTTGTTCATGTAACGAAAGGCGCTTTTACGGGCCACCCTGCGGGTCTGAAATGGACCAGTATGCCTGGCTCTCCACTGAAGCTGACCACCGAACAACTCTACGCCCGCGTGGGGCCACGGCAGGACAAAAATGAAGCAGGTAGATATATTAAGCCTGAAAACGTGGTCAACGAAACTCCTGTTTTACTGTTTGAGGCTAAAAAGCAGATTCCCGAAATCAAGTTGCCTTCGGTTTGGTTGCCGCATGGTATTCTGGGCATCTCGAATGCCGAGATTGTAGAAATCCCCAAAGGGGCATTTGGGCCGTTTGAAGGCCAACTGCTCGTGGGCGATCAGGGCATGAGCAAAATGTCGCGGGTGTTCATGGAAAAAATAAACGGTGAATTCCAGGGAGCCTCATTCGACTTTCGCAACGGTTTCCAGTCGGGGGTGTTGCGTATGGCCTGGGCACCCGATGGGTCACTGTTTGCAGGCGAAACCAACCGCGGTTGGGGATCTGCCGGAACGGCCAACGAAGGGTTGCAGCGGCTTGTCTGGAACGGTCAGATACCGTTTGAGATGCGAGCGGTAAGAGCTATGCCCGACGGATTCGAAGTGGAGTTTACCAAACCCGTTGATCGCACTTCGGCGGAGGACCTGGCTTCATATAAAGTAGAGAGTTTTATCTACAAATACCATCCGGTGTATGGTAGCCCCCCCATCAACAAAGAAATCCACGCGATCAAGGGCATTCAACTTTCGGCTGATGGCCGCAAGGCGCGGTTGGTGGTCGATAACCTTCGTCAAAATTATATTCATCAATTGACGATTGATGGCGTTCGGGCCACAGAGAGATCGCATTCGCTGGTTCATCCGATTGCTTATTATACCCTGAATAATATTCCTGAAGGCCAAAAGCTAGCCCTTTCTGAAACCAGCACTCGCTCATCGGCTCCGGCTGCCCCGGCTAAGAAAGGAGCTACGCCCGCCATCAAAACCGGAGCTACAGGAAAAGCGTTACCAAAAGGGAAACTCGTTGCCAGTGCCGCTGCTCCAACCTACGATGAAGTAAAAGGATTGTTGGCGCGTCATACTTGCCTGGCCTGCCATAATACTGAAAATCGGCAAGTTGGTCCTGCTTATCGGGCAGTAGCTAAACGCAATTACACCAACGACCAGATTGTCGACTTGATTTACAATCCAAAGCCTCAAAACTGGCCCGATTATTCTACCGAAATGCCTCCAATGCCACAAGTACCTAAAGCTGATGCCCTGAAAATTGCGGCCTGGATCAACTCATTGAGTAAAGCTGATGGTGCCAAAGCTGTAGATAAACCGTAATAGGAATACAGATTTAACTTGACAAAAAGTCAACAATCCCGTATATTTGCTCTTACAAAACGGTGATTGTAGCTCAGCTGGTTAGAGCGTCGGTTTGTGGTTCCGAAGGTCGCGGGTTCGAACCCCGTCTTTCACCCTGTTAAAAAGCCCCTCGAAAGTCGGGGCTTTTTTTGTGGTTACTGTCCCAACTATGGTATTCATCAGTTAGTTATCAGCGTATGTTCCCTGCTATCGCCGTCACCGAACAAACACATCATCGCATTGTAGCTATTATGGCGCTGGCTTACGCGGCTGGGGTTATTGGTCTGCAATTGCCGGTGTTAGCTCCATTTTTTGAGCCTTTAGCTCCGCTCAATCTGGCTATATCGCTGGCCCTACTGCTTTTTTATCACCAAGACTGGCAACCATCATTTCGAGTCTTCGCTTTGCTGGCTATCATTATTGGCTATGGAGTCGAAGTGGTCGGCGTTCATACCGGGCTTATTTTTGGTGAGTATGCCTATGGCAACGGGCTTGGGCCGCAGTTGTTGAATGTACCACCCGTTATTGGACTAAATTGGTTGATGCTCGCTTACTGTTGTGGCTCCGTAAGTGATAAATTCAGGGTGCCCACCATTCTTAAAGTTCTTATAGCCTCAACCATGATGGTCACACTGGACTATTGCATTGAACCAGTTGCCGTACGGCTTGACTTCTGGACCTGGTTCGATCAACCAATTCCTGCGCAGAATTACATAGCGTGGTGGGTAGTATCATTTGTTTTGTTTAGCAGTTGGTTTGCCATGCCTTTCAGAAAAGAGAATCGTTTGGCACCTTGGTTACTGGGATTTCAAACGTTGTTCTTCTTAAGCCACTGTTTATTTTTTTGGATGAAACTTTAAACAAAGTTCCACGCATATTGTTTTTAATTACAAAAGCAACAACCACTAGATTTTCTTAGCGTAAGTAATTGACTTGCCGAAAAACTGAACTATATTGTGGGGCCATTTTGGATTTAAACGGGAAGATGTATACGTTTAAAGACTACTTTTTTAATATAACCGCTATCAAGCGAACTGTAATTTGACACTCCCATGAGCAGTTATTCGATAAAGGATCTAGAACAGCTATCGGGCATCAAAGCGCACACACTACGCATTTGGGAGCAACGATACAACATCATCTCGCCCAAGCGGACAGATACCAATATTCGCACCTACGATGACCACGACCTCAAACTCGTTCTGAATATATCGTTGCTCAAAGAGCATGGCTACAAAATTTCGGATATCGCGCGCCTTTCTGTTGAAGAAATGTACCGGGAAGTGATCAAAATTTCAGATCGTAAACTCAACTATCCTGATCAGATCCATGCGCTCACAATCTCAATGATTGACCTGGACGAGGAGCGATTTGAGAAGATCATAAGTACCAATATATTGCAGTTTGGGTTCGAGAATACGATGATTTATATCATCTATCCTTTCTTGAGCCGTATTGGAACCCTCTGGATTACAGGCTCAGTTGGTCCTGCGCAGGAACATTTCATAACAAACCTGATTCGCCAGAAGCTCATTGTTGCTATCGATGGGCAGGTAAGTAAGCACCGCCCCGACAGCAAGAAATACATGCTTTTTTTGCCCGAGGGCGAGTTACACGAAATCAGTCTTTTGTTCGCTAATTACATTATTCGGGCACGTTACAACAAGGTGATTTACCTGGGTCAAAGCTTGCCATTTAACGAACTCGTTTTTGCGTACAATATACACAAGCCCGACTATATATTCTCGGCTTTTACATCCGTTCCTTCTAACAGTGATGTACAACCATTTGTGAACAAACTGATGAGAACGTTCCCCGAAAGCCATATATTATTGACTGGTTATCAGGTGGTTGGTCAGGACATCCAAACCGACGACAATGCCACCGTCATCAACAATATTGATGATCTTGTCCGGCTCTCGGCTACCTAATAAGCTGTTCAATATAGCTTCAGCAAAACCGCTTATTGAGCGGTTTTTTTATTGGTAAGCGAGCCCCAATTGATTGAGACTTCACGCTGAATGGCTACGGCAGATTTCTTGGGGATACTTACACCAGTTCTTCACTGGCGAATGCCAGCGCCCAACGTTCGGAGTAAAGCATGGTTTATTACTGCCCCAAAATCACCTATTTCACCGTGATTGTACAATCGGAATGCACGGTTCATTTCGCCATTACACGAGCGGCAGTTCCAGGCAAGTGCATCGTAGCTATTTTGTGCAAACAGCTGGGCTGTTCCGCGAATATAATGCCGTTGGCTGTCGCCTTCGAGCCTGTGTGTCAACACAACTAACCGATCATTACCCCCATCGACCCAATCCAGGTCAGCAAAATCGCCATCGCGTAGCGTAAGGCGTTCCCGTTCGAAAACAACATCCGGCACCGTACGCATCACGCTTGGAATTACCGTTTGCAGATGCCCATTGTAGAGGTAAGGCGGTGGCCCGAAATAAGAAGAAGGGATATGTGGCACAGAATAGATGTTAGATTTGCAGCCCGTAAACCCTTAGAAGCAACAATAATGCAATTTGCCAAATACCTATCCGTCATCCTGGCCAGTACACTAAAATTCGTTGCAGGGCCGCTGGCAGGTCTGGCATTTAAATTAAGTTGGTACGAAACAGCCACCTGTACGGTAATCGGCATGATGCTGAGTGTAATTATTGTAACGTTTGCAGGCGAGGTGTTTTTTCGCCTGAGTCAACGATTGCGAAAAACACCCGCGCGCCGGTTTACTCGCCGTACGCGCATGGCGGTTCGCATCTGGAAACGATCGGGAATGGTGGGTATCGCTTTTTTAACGCCTTTGCTGTTGACGCCCATTGGCGGCACTGCCATTGCCATGTCGTTTAACGTCGGGCGGTTGAAATTAATCAGCTTTATGCTGGTCAGCGCGGTATTTTGGGCAATTCTCCAGACCCTCCTGGCTTACCAGTTGCCGGATTTATTTAGCGGCTCACGGTAGCAACTGGTTTTACACTTGCTGTTTTCTTATTGAAATCACCGCGGGCAAAGAATTTCTCAATGAAGCAATACATCAAAATGAAGAAGTATCGGCTACCCATCTCCTTGATCTTCAGTTTTGATTCGCCATACTTTCGGTTTGTCCAGCTGTTAGGCACCACCTCGTAGCTATACCCTCGAACCATCGCCTTCAGCGGCAGCTCGATGGTTAGGTTGAAATGCGGAGAAAGGAATGGTTTTACGCCTTCGATAGTCTCCCGCTTATAGAGCTTGAATGCGTTGGTAGTATCATTATACTTGATGCCCATCACCATCTTGACAATGAAGTTGGCCACCCGGTTGATGTATTTCTTCAACTCCGGATAGTCAACCACTTTGCCTCCCTTACCCCATCGCGAGCCAAATACCGCGTCGGCATCGGTCTCAAGCATTTTGTGGTAAAACTTGACTAAATCTTCGGGGTCGTCCGACATGTCGGCCATGAAAACCGCCACACAATCACCTGTAAAGCGTTCCAGTCCGTAACGGACCGCATAGCCAAAACCGTTAGGGCCAGGGTTTGTATAATAAACCAGCGTCGGAATTTCACTTTTTAAGGCCTCCAGCACAGAAGCCGTATTATCTTTCGAATTGTCGTTCGTTACAAAAATCTCGTGAGGTACCCCATGCTTGGCCAACGTTTGGTACAACGTTCTGAGCGTATGGGGTATAGACTCCTCTTCATTGTAGGCCGGAATAACGACGCTTAGTTTCATATTTTGTTTGGTAGTAGCCGAATTGAGCTGTACAACTTACGAATTGGCGAGGGCACAACGTAATCGCGAAAAATATCTTTAACTATTCGCCCGCTGGGCTGTGCCATGTACACGTATTTAAGCGCGTAAAAAGCCCGGCGAAAATAGCTTTGCTCGTACTGTTTTGCGTCGAGCATCAGTCGGTAATAACGGGCAATATTTTTGCGAAGTACGCGGTCATATTTAAAATCAAGTTCGCGGTTAATATCACTATACATTTGAATTCTGTTGCGCAAAAACCGCTCGTCCCACTCGTAATCGTGGAAACTTGCCCCAGCGCGATTTTTCCGGTACACTGACATCACATCAGAAATATAGCCAATCGGCCCCAATTTCGCTTTCAGAATCAAACGGGGAATATCGCCACTGCTCGACTCCCGAAACCAGGCCGGATATTCCTTTATACTGTTCCGGTACATGGTACTCGAGGTAGCCATGAACCAGATTTCATGATCGCCCACGAGGTCGTCGAGGGTGTAGAACGTTTTCATATCGGGACCGTTAAGAATATAGGAAGGAGAACCATCTTCGTATATTACCTCGGCATTATGAAAAACAGCTGAACATTGAGGGTTGGCATCCAGAAAGTCGACCTGCTTTTGCAACTTGGTCGAATCGGTCCAGTAATCGTCACCATCCATTTGAGCGTAATATTCCCCCTTTACCAGCTTTAAAGTTTCAAGTAAGTTAAGGCCTCCATTTTTGCCCAGGTTGCGTGGTTGCAATACACCAATAACCTTGCCCGGATACTGCTGTTCATACTCCTGAATGATCTCCCGCGTACCGTCCGACGAAAAATCGTCTCCCACCAAAATCTCAAATGGGAAAGTGGTCTCTTGAGCCAATGCACTATCGATGGCTTTACGGATGAAGTTATTCTGATTGTACGTTATTATGGTGACGCTAACTTTCATTTCTGTGAGGAATTAGGAGAAAAAGCTTGCGCCAGCCCTCCTCGCTTATCGCTCTTTCTCTTATAATACTGCCTATTAAATTTGTTGTTCTTAGTCATATGGATCTTTGTCCTCGGCTGGTTTCACCCAGGGGTCGTAGAAGGGTAAAATAGCAACCCAACGGCCACGGGGGTTATTCCAACTGAAACGATCGACTAAACTCGATGGAGATACCCAGTGTGATAAGTCGTACCGGAACAGAACCATATCGCCCATATCCTGATATCCCTCGGTTTCCACAGTTTCGTTATTGATAATGTAGCTCGTACCGCCCGAATAATAGTCTTTACCGTATTGATTCAAGGCCAGAATTGTGCCGACTTTCTGCGGATTAAGCCAGTGCCAGTGTTGTCCGAAAAAGCTGCCCCCCAGCGGGTAATGCGTCACCTGCGGGTGGAAATACGGCTGACCCTTTCGAATGCCAAATCCTTCGCTATTCCCCGTCAAGGCGTTCCAGAATAGTCGAAGGGGATGAAACACCGCCAGCAGAACCTCGCGCATTTCCTCGTCAAGTTCTAAGATCGCATCGAATGTGTGATCGTGAAATAGTTGCGGAGTTTTTTGAAGCTTAGCAATATGCAACCGTCGCTTGTGTTGATTATTATCGAACGAGTCGGGGGCTTCAGCAAGGGGAGTCTTCTCTGCCCAGGCTCGCGTAGCGTCGATCATCTTTTGCAGCATATCGGTGGGAATACCCGTTTTCACGATCACAATATTCGGCTCGTTCACCAACCGCATCACTTCCTCTACCGGAATCTCGGGGACAATTTGCCCGTCTTTGAACTCGGCATTTACTTTGATCAAGTATTTTGCTACTTTATGCATACTTTTCTGTAGCGATTTATGACAAAATAGGTTCCTGATAATTGAAAAATCAAATAAGTTGCCATTGTTTTAGCGAATGGAAACAGCCAAAAGTAAGCCTGCCCCCGATTGTGAGTCGTTGATCTATATCAGCCGTTTACCTGACGAACAGCATACCCGAAACCTGATGCGCCAAAGCCATTTCCGTTATAGAACATGACCCACTGATCTTCGTTTTGTACAATATGACAATAATCCATCATCATCGAATCCCAGCCGTCAACAGAACGTTCAATACCTGCGTCAGCATCCCGGCGCTCCCAGGTAATCCCGTCTTTCGACTCAGCATAACCAATCCGGTAACTCTGGCTTACGTCGGTACGGTAATTTACAGAATTCCGGTACGAGAAATACATTTTATACAAGCCATTTTCTTTGTACACTGTTGGCCGACCAATTGCATCGGTAAATTCATCGTACCCAACGCATACCTGTCCTGTCCGGTTCCAATGAATACCATCGGCCGATTCGGCATACTTGACATCGTAAAATGGCTCAGGGTGATTGTTGATTATCTCGACTTTAGTACACGATAAGTACCACATCCGCCACCGAATACTACCATCGGCTTGTTCTTCGCGCATTACACACGGCTGCGCCACCCATACCTGATCGAATATATACCGGTCGAGAAGTGGACCGTCAAATGCTCGCTCAAATGTAAGGCCACCATCGCGGCTTATGGCGAGGCCGATCCCGAGCCGATAGAACGTAGTTTCGCTTTTATTCCAGCCAGTATAATATAACCAAATATCGGTGCCGCCCTGCTCGTTCGGAACGGGCAGAAACCACGAGGGCATCGTTCCGGCTTCGTCGAACATTCCAACCGCACCTTTGCTTAGGCTAGGCTTGTCGTGTACGTATAAAACGTTGGTTAGGTCGTTGGCATCGAGTTCAACAAATGAAGCCGAAGAGGCACTATTTTCGTCGCGGGTGGCGAAATAAACTCGTAGCCGATCGTTATCGAGCGGGTAGCCAAAAGGCACCTGAGCATGGGTACGGCTAAACGGTTGAGAACCGTCAGGCTTAAAAATTACTCCTTTTTTAGTCCACATAAGTTAGTCTGTCTTTCCGCACGTACAGGCGGGCGTCATTATATAGCCCCATGTATTGGTAGTGGGTTTGTACGAATTGGGCCAGGGGTTCTATGATTTCGTAACCTTGCGTATTCCGGTCAGTTAGCCATTGATTCTGACTCCCTACAGCATCGACAAACACGGGTGGCACTGACCGCATAAAATCCTTTAAGTAGCGTCGCTGATACAGGCGAGTCATCGGACTTTCGAACACGCAACGCTCGGAGTGATTCTCCGCCGTACCCTGAGGCATCTTTGCACTTACATAATAATCACAACGCCAGCCCCACACCACCAGCGGTTCGCCTTCTTTGGCATATTTTTTAATTTGCTGCACAATGACCGGCTGGGGTGTTGAAAAGCCGGTAATGTCGTTCGGATAATGATTGAGCGGAATGTGGCGAACGTAATTCAACCCACCTTTCCCCACAATTAGACCTAGAAAAAGACCCGTTACCACTATTGGAACCCACTGGTTAATGAGGTTTCCCTGAAGCACTAACCCTACTTTCCAGCCCAGTGCCAGCAGCAGGAACACTGGTCCAACCATAAAAAAGAAGTAGTGTACAAACTCAGTACCAGTACGGGTTGCAGCATAAAAAGCGGCTACGAATGAGACGCTAATAAAGCCCAAGCGCATTGCCCACGTACCCGACAATACCAGACGGTGGCGTAGTGTAAGATAGCGAACTATAGCTACCACAGTGAGCAATGCGCTAAATGTTAATAGCCAGCCAAACTCCTCACCCTTCGCCATGTGCCGGGGAAAGTGCAGAATATTCTGCCAATGATTGGTATTACCACCGTAACGAAGGTTTCCTTCAATATAAAATAACCAGAAGTCATTGTACAGCCCGTTGGCCCACGCAATAGCGATAAATGCCCCTGGCACAATCAATGCACCTACGCCCAGAATAACCAATCGATTTACTTTAGGGAGCAGTGCTATTGGTTGCTTTGCGATGCTGATAGCGGCAAAAAGTCCTAATACAGCAGCCACTGGAGCACCTTGAATTTTACCCAAAGGCACCATTCCAAGTAGCAAGCCCAGCAGAAAAAGAGTCTCATAAGCAGGTCGAGTTTTTGTGTCGATCGTTGAGTAGAGCCATGTTCCTATTGAAAGCAGAAAGAGGGGTACGAGTTCACTACAGTAACTGAGCAGGTCGCTGTTTTGGGTCAGTCCCAGCGTAAAAAGTATAGGAAGTAAGGCTAACCGTGCTGGTATCTGACCAAACCATCGTTGTGCCGCTTTGTATAAAAAAAGTAGGCTCAGCGTAATGAGACAGAAAGCAAGGAGCCGGGCTGATATATAGTCATAGGGAAGGCCGATCCAGGAGGGTATAATGAGCGCGTAGCTGTCTAGGGGGCCGATGGTCGTGCCATCGACAGAGCGGAAATAGACCGGGTCAACGGCGAGCGTGCGGCTCTGGGTAATCATCTGGCTCTCGTCGGGGTTAATTTCGATGTTATAGACGAGCGATGGCAGACGCATCAGCAATAACATTCCAAGCGACAAGATCAGCAACGTATTATCGCTTATTCGGGTACGCAAAGCCACCCAGGCCAACCCAAAACAAAGCAGGCAAGTGGGAAGCCAGTAAGGAAGCGGGAACGTATCGAAGTGGAGCATGGGGCAATACATAAAAGGGCGAGCATGCGGCCCGCCCTTTGTACCTTATTTGGCAACAGCAAGGCGGGCAACCATACTATCGTGAATCTCAACCATCGTCTCTTTGAGATCGTAGCTCCAGTTCCAGCCGGGATAATGTTCCTTAAACTTGTTTAGGTTCGACACATACCAGATGTGATCACCAATGCGGTTGGTTTCGGAGTACTGATAGTTCATGGTGTTACCCGAAATCTCTTCGCACAGCGCAATCGCTTCGATCATGGAACAGTTGGCATGACGGCCACCACCCGCATTATATACCTCGCCCATTCGTGGGTTTTGGTAATAATGCCAGAACATGTTCACCAGGTCGTAGCTGTGAATATTGTCGCGCACCTGTTTGCCTTTATAACCAAAAATGGTGTACTGCGTACCAGTAATTGCACACTTCATGAGGTAGCTCAAAAAACCGTGCAACTGCGCCCCCGAATGGTTTGGCCCGGTTAGGCAACCACCCCTAAACACACCCGTTTTCATACCAAAATACCGGCCATACTCCTGCACCAGCACATCAGCAGCCACTTTTGAGGCCCCAAATAGTGAGTGTTTTGTATGGTCGATGCTCATGTGTTCGTCAATACCGTCCTTAAAATACGGGTGATTCTCGTCGATCTCCCAGCGCGTTTCGGTTTCAATCAGCGGCAGGTAGTTCGGGTTGTCGCCATACACTTTATTTGTCGAGGTGAAAATGAACACCGCATCGGGGCAATGCTGCCGGGTCATTTCGAGCAAATTCAGTGTACCATTGGCGTTCACCGTGAAATCGGTGAAGGGTTCGCGGGCAGCCCAATCGTGCGAAGGTTGTGCCGCTGCGTGAACGATCATTTTAATATCCGTACCAAATTCCCGAAAAATCGGGTCCAATTCGGATACCTCGCGAATGTCGGCAGATCGGTGAGCGTAGTTAGAATAAGCATCCGCAAGCCGATTCCGGTTCCACTCGGTTGACCCGTCGGCACCGAAAAAATACTGCCGCATATTGTTGTCGATTCCAACAACTAAATCGAATTTATCGGAGAAAAACGCAACTGATTCGCTTCCAATCAGGCCAGCCGAACCCGTAACTAGTGCAACATTCATAGCAACTGAGGAATACTCTTGATTAGTTTATGCCGAAAAAATCCAATTTGTCGGTTTTTCAGTCCCTCAAAATTAACGGAAAAAAGTTATCTCCACTTAACCCTTATCCAACGGTTTAGAGGAATAGATAAATAAGTTTAGATTAGAGAAAGTAATTTCTGGAAATTAGTCAATTTCCACACAACAGGGTTATAAATTTACTCAGCTACATTTCACCCTAAAAAATACCACGCGTTATTTTATCATGACACTCATAAAGCCGATTCAGCAGGCCGAAGCCTTACTGGCCAACATTGACATAGTACGCCAACAGGCGGAACCTTTAGATAAATCCCCGCTGCATATCTGGTGGCTCGGCCAAAGTGGTTTTCTTGTTCAGTATCAGGGCAAACATCTGCTTTTTGATCCATACCTATCAGACTCACTGACGACCAAATATGCCCAAACCGATAAACCTCATACCCGTATTTCGGAGCTTGTCATTGATCCAGCTCTTCTGCCTGAAATTAGTATTGTCACGTCGAGCCACAATCATACCGACCATTTAGACGCTGAAACGCTGAACCCTATTTTGGCCAAAAGTCCTGGTATTCAGTTGATTTTTCCGGAAGCCAACCGCGCGTTTGTGGCTAACCGTCTGGGTTTACCCGTCGATTCTTCTACCCTTACCGGCCTTGTCGATGGGCAAACACTCAATATAGACGGTTTTCGGTTCCACGGTGTTCCGGCAGCGCACAACGAAGTGGAACGCGACAACCTGGGTCAACCAAAGTTTATGGGTTTCGTGGTAAACGTTGGGCCCTACACGCTCTATCACTCCGGCGATACGCTCTGGTACGATGGTATAGTCGAAATTCTGAAACCATTTGCGGTCGATGTGGCATTTCTGCCTATCAACGGCAACAAACCCGAACGGCGCGTTGCCGGCAATCTCAACCCCGACGAAGCTGCCCGCCTGGGTGTTGCCATTGGTGCCCGGCTCGTGATACCGCATCATTACGATTTGTTTGCTTTCAATACGGCCGACCCAGCTGATTTTGTGAAGGCCTGTAAACGGCACCAAACACCTTACCGAGTTATGCAGTTGGGCGAGCGACTCAGCATTTGAGACTACTGTTTCAGGGCCTCTTCTATATCCCCTTCGGTTACGGGGTTGTTATAGTCTTCGGGTTGTGTTATGCCTTTTACGCGGTTGGCCTGCCAAAAAAACTGGGCATCCTGAAACGCCCGTTTGGCCTCGGTAGTACGGCCCTGTTGCAACAGGGTTTTTCCTTTGTAATAGAGTGCAAGCGGGCTTTCGGAAGTGCTATTCTTCATGGCAGAATCTAAATCTGCTAATGCTTTATCTGGCTGACTAATAGCCAGGTAGCTAACAGACCGGCTAACATAATGCTTGTAGTTGACCCACTCCGAACCATGTTTTGCAGCCAGCGAATCAATCCCTTTGCTAAACTGCCTAACAGCTTCTGAATGGTTGCCCATGTTCCGGTAGCATAAGCCTTTGAGGTAGCTGATGGGTGCAATACCATCGGAATCATCGAAATCCGGGGTTAAGGCATCAAAAGCTTCCAGGTGACGAAGGGCACGCGGATAATCGTGGAGGGTCATCATGTAGGTTCGGCCTGCATCGCGGTGTTGTTTGGGGTCGAGTTCGGTACTTTTTTCGGTCAAGGCCACACCTTTTTCGTAATCGAGAAGCATGAAATGATAAGAAGCCTGTTGGCTCATCGTCTCACCAGTAACGGCCATCGTGTCAAAACTGGCCATATGTCGTTTGCTACTTAATAAACCCGTGTAAAATGGCCTTGTATGGCGATTAGCAGAAAGCGTCCAGGCCACTTGATTGAGGTTGTCGTTGCTAAATTGGGCAACGCTGTTAAAGGAGAATCCAAAACCAAGCATCGCCAACAGGATAGAGGTTTTCATCAGAATAAATCGGTTATTCGCCCATCGGTGAGCCGGAGCGTAAAGGAAACAACCCGGTCGTAGGACTCCGGTTTACCAAATAAACTGCCGGGTAATTGCTCGCGACTGATGCGCTTTATCTGGGCGGTTATTTGCGGATCAAACGGGCGGTTTCGGTAGTTTTCGTCCAGTTCTTTCAACGCAACAGGCCCCTTTTCGCCAACGCAATTTATAATGAATGAAACGAAAATCAGACCTGATTGAGCGGGCGTTCCCGCCGATTTGCAGTGCAGTTTAAATATGTCGAGGACTTTGGCCATGCTGTCTCCAAAACCAAAAAAGGTACTTTGTCGGGTTCGCTCAAAACAATTCGTACATAGCTGAAATCCAGTTGGTTGAAGAACATCATTACTCGCCAGTGACCGTACCCAACGCAGTGTTTCAGTGCCAATGTTTCCGCCCAAGCCACCTGCTAATTTGATTACACCTACCTCGTTGCTTATTACCTGCCAAAACGCCCGGATGTTTCCTTCGCGTCCCTTGTTACTTCCCCGAATCACCAGAAAAGCCGATTTGTCCATTGCCAGCACCTGGGCGTAATGCACTGTTTGCCCGCCTGTTTTGCGGTTACGAATACCCACGCGCCCGTCGGCAGCAATCAAATACTGCACCGAATCGGATTGCCAGACATTACCCGTCATCCGTTGCAGCACTGTTTCGCGAGCCATCGGCACGGCACGAAACCGCCGAAACAACATCGGCTGCACTCGCCCGATGCGGAGCAAATCGCCCTGCAAGGAAACCAGTTCAGGCGCGTAATGCGTCGTGTCTAAGCGCAATACGCGACCTTCCATCCCCCAATGTCCCGTT
>Ga0209181_10006037_pt1 | contig 17169 bp, 14 predicted proteins | sample MAT05_FD_187208 | JGI IMG/M metagenome (GOLD analysis project Ga0209181, IMG submission 187208) | Freshwater microbial communities from Lake Fryxell liftoff mats and glacier meltwater in Antarctica - MAT-05 (SPAdes) (version 2) | ecosystem: Environmental > Aquatic > Freshwater > Ice > Liftoff...
ATTGGCTGCTGGCCAGCGGGTTGAGCATGAGTTGCTCCACCTCCAGGCCACAGCGGCGCACACATTTGATGATGTTCTCAGCCGCGCTTTGGGCGCCAGTGACGATGTGCACCTTGGCTTCCAGGCGGATGCCGCTCATACCGATGGGCTCTTTCACGTCTTGCCCGTCGATGATGAACTCTTGCGGCTCCACCAGCAGCAGGCGCTGGTCGGTGCTGATGTTGATGGCCTTGGCGGTTTCCACCACCCGGGCCACATCGGCCGCACTCACTTCACGGTCCTTGATGGCCACCATGCCGTGGGAATTGATGCCGCGGATGTGGCTGCCGGTGATGCCGGTGTAAACGCGGGTGATCTTGCAATCCGCCATGAACTCGGCTTCTTTCAGCGCCCGCTGGATGCTTTGCACGGTGGCGTCAATGTTGACCACCACGCCGCGCTTCAGGCCGTTGCTGGGCGCCACACCCAGGCCAGCCAGTTTGAGGTTGCCGTCGGGCATGACCTCGGCCACCACCACCATCACCTTGGCGGTACCGATGTCCAAACCGACGACTAAATCCTTGTACTCTTTTGCCATGATGTCACCTGTTGTCCTGCATTACTGTTTCTTGATGTCTGTGCTGTCGAGCGTGGTGACGCCCTCCAGGCGGATCGCATAGCCGTCGCTGTGCCGCAAGTCCACTGACGCCAGTTGCTCCGGCGTGCGCTGGTAACGCGCGGTCACCTGGCTGGCGGTATTGACGAAGCGGTCCAGACGCGCCAGCAGATCCGCTGCGCTGCCGCTGCCCAGCTCTACCAGGGTGCCACTGTCAAGTTCGGCGTGCCAGCCGCCGCGCGGCGATAGCTCCAGCTGCTGTAGCGTCAGGTCCAGCGGGTCAAGTTGGGGCTGCAGGGTCTGGTACATCGCCAGCACCTGGGCAGACTGGTTGTCCGGGCCGTTCAGGCGCGGCAGGTTATCGTGATCGAGTTCGCCGACATTGGCCTCAAACACCTCGCCAAAGCTATTGACCATGCGGGACGAACCCTCAGGCCCCCAGAAGGCGACCGCCTGATGCTCCTGCAGCTGCACCTTCAGTCGGTTCGGGAAATCGCGCCGCACAATGGCTTGGCGCACCCAGGGCATGGTCTCGAACACATGCCGCGCGGCGGTCACGTCCAGCGTGAAAAAAGTGCCTTGCAGGCGCGGCATCACGTTGGCGCGCAGGGTGATGGCGTTGTAATGCTGGACATCACCGGTCACGCTCACCCCTTTGATGGCAAACGCTGGCGAGCGCGCACCCCAGCCCAGAAGCGCACCCAGCCCCAGCAACACCGCCGCGACAAACAGCACCGAGGCGATGCCGTTCATCAGGCGAATATCCAGCGGCAGGGGCGTTTTTTGGCTCATGCTGCGGCGTAGTCCAAGGTGGCGGCTTGCAGGATCTGCAGGCACAGCGCGGCGTAACTGATGCCTGCGGCCTTGGCCGACATAGGCACCAGCGAATGGCTGGTCATGCCCGGTGAGGTGTTGATCTCCAGCAAGTACGGCTTGCGGGTGGCGGCGTCGATCATCACGTCAGCGCGCGCCCAGCCGCGGCACTGCAGGCTGTTGTAGGCCTTGAGCACCAGCGCCTGAATGGCGGCTTCTTCGCCCTCGGGCAAACCACAGGGCACCAGATACTGGGTGGTGTCGGTGAAGTATTTGTTCTGGTAGTCGTAGTTGCCGTCAGGCGCGACGATGCGGATCACCGGCAAGGCCCGCGCCAGCGCACCGCTGCCCAGCACGGGAATAGTCACCTCGTCACCACTGACAAACTGCTCACACAGCACCTCATCGTCCATGCCAACGGCCAGCGCATAGGCACCAGCGCATTGGTCAGCGGCAGTCACTTTGGTCAAACCCAGCGTCGAGCCCTCACGCGCTGGCTTGACGATCATTGGCTGACCGGGTTGGGCCAGCTCGGCATACGCGGCCAAGGTGGCCTCGGCGCTGGTCACATTGCGCCAGGCGGGGGTCGGCAAGCCGTCAGCCAGCCACAGGCGCTTGGTCATGATCTTGTCGATGGCCATGCTGGAGGCCATCACCCCCGGGCCGGTGTAGGGGATGCCGAGCAGTTCCAACGCGCCCTGCACCGTGCCGTCTTCACCAAAACGGCCATGCAGGGCAATGAAGCAGCGGGTGACGCCGTCTTTTTTCAGCTCGCCCAAGTCGCGCTGGCTGGGGTCAAACGCATGGGCATTCACCCCCAGCGATTGCAAGGCCTGCAGCACGCCGGTGCCCGACATCAACGACACCTCACGCTCGCCGGATTGGCCGCCCATGAGCACGGCCACTTTCTCAGAATTTATGTCAAATCGGCTCATAGCCCTTATGCCTCCTGCGTAAGCAGCTCTTTCTTTGAGAGCATGTCAAGCACCTTGGCGCTCACCGCACCAATCGAGCCTGCGCCCATGCACAGCACCACGTCGCCAGCTCTGGCGTTGTCGGCAATGGCTTGCGGCAGGTCTGCCACCTGATCGACAAACACTGGTTCGATCTTGCCGGCGACGCGCAGTGCACGTGCCAGACTGCGGCCGTCTGCCGCGACGATGGGCGCCTCACCCGCGGCATACACCTCGGTCAGCAGCACGGCGTCGGCCTGGGCGATGACTTTCACAAAGTCGTCAAAACAGTCGCGGGTGCGGGTGAAACGGTGCGGCTGAAAGGCCAGCAACAGCCGCCTGCCAGGGAAAGCGCCGCGTGCCGCTGCCAGGGTGGCGGCCATCTCGATGGGGTGGTGGCCATAGTCGTCCACCAGCGTGAAGCTGCCGCCAGTGGCTGCGGGCAGCTCGCCGTAATTCTGAAAGCGCCTCCCGACGCCTTTGAAACCGGCCAGGGCACGCAGCACCGCATCGTCTGGAATGCTCAGCTCCACCGCCACGGCGATGGCTGAGAGCGCGTTAAGAACGTTATGCCGGCCCGGCAGATTCAACACCACGGCCAGATCCGGCAGCACCATGCCGTTACGCCGTTGCACGGTAAACAGCATCTGACCATCCAGCGCGCGCACGTCCACCGCGCGCACCTCGGCGCCTTCTTCAAAGCCGTAACTGGTGATCGGGCAGGTGACCTGTGGCACGATGGAGCGCACTGCGGCATCGTCGGTGCACAGAATGGCGGTGCCGTAAAACGGCATGCGGTGCAGGAAGTCGACAAAGGCTTTCTTCAGGTTCTCAAAGTTATGGCCATAGGTTTCCATGTGGTCGGCATCGATATTGGTCACCACCGCCATCACCGGCAGCAGGTTCAGGAACGACGCATCAGACTCGTCGGCTTCCACCACAATATGGTCACCCTTGCCCAGACGCGCATTCGCACCGGCGCTATTGAGCCGCCCGCCAATCACAAAGGTCGGGTCCAGCCCAGCTTCGGCCAGCACGCTGGCGACCAGACTGGTGGTGGTGGTCTTGCCGTGGGTACCGGCAATGGCAATGCCTTTTTTCAGGCGCATCAGCTCGGCCAGCATCAACGCGCGCGGCACCACTGGAATGCGGCCGTGCCGCGCTGCCAGCACTTCGGGGTTGTCAGCCTGCACCGCAGTGGAGGTCACCACCGCGTTCGCGCCCTGGACATGCTCAGCCGAGTGACCGATGTAAGTCTGGATGCCCAGGCCCGCCAGCCGCTGCAGCGTGGCGCTGTCAGACTGGTCAGAGCCAGAGATGGTGTAACCCAGGTTGAACAAGATTTCGGCAATGCCGGACATGCCGACGCCGCCGATACCGACAAAGTGAATGCGTTGAATGGCGTGTTTCATGGGGCGAGCTCCTGACAGGCGGCCACCATGCGTTGGGTCGCTTCGAGTTTCTGCATTTTTTTGGCCTCCAGCCCTTTATTCATAAGCGCTAGGCGCTCCATTTTTGAGAGCATTTCTGCCAAGCTTTGGGCGCTCAGATCGCGCTGCTGCACCAGCCAGCCGGCGCCTTGGTCGACCAGAAAGCGGGCGTTGTGCGTCTGATGGTCATCCACCGCCGAGGGGAACGGCACAAACAGCGCCGCAGCACCCACCGCGGCGATTTCGGTCACGGTGCTGGCACCGGCGCGGCAGATGATCAGGTCCGCATCGGCAAAGGCCTGGGCCGTGTTGTTGATGAAGGGCGTCAGCTCCGCCGCCACACCGGCCTGCGCGTAGTTGGCGCGCAAGGCATCAATCTGCTTGGCGCCGCTTTGATGGATCACCGCTGGGCGCTGATCAGGCGGCAACAACGCCAGCGCTTGCGGCACGATCTCGTTGAGTGCTTTTGCGCCGAGACTGCCACCCACCACCAGCAGCTTGAGTGGCCCGCTGCGCCCGGCAAAACGCTGCTCGGGCGTAGGCAGGTTCAAAAACGCTTCACGTAGCGGGTTACCCACCCATTGAGCGCCTTTGACAACATTCGGGAACGCGGTGAACACCCGGTCCGCCACGTGGGATAGCACCTTATTGGCCAGACCCGCAACCGAGTTTTGCTCATGCAGGATCAGCGGCTTGCCCAGCGCCACGGCCATCAAACCTGCGGGGAAGGTGATGTAGCCGCCCAGGCCCACCACCACGTCGGGTTTAACGCGGCGCAGCACCTGAATACTCTGCCAGAACGCCTTTAGCAGGCGCAGCGGCAGCAGCGCCACGGTGACTAGACCCTTGCCGCGCAAGCCGCCAAAGTCGATGATCTCAAAGGCAAAACCTTGCGGCGGCACCAGCTGGCTTTCCATGCTGGGCTGACCCGGCTGGCCACGGCCACCGAGCCAATGCACCCGCCAGCCACCATCACGCAAAGCCTGCGCCAACGCCAAGCCCGGAAAAATATGCCCACCGGTGCCTCCCGCCATGACTAGAGCGACCCCTACGCTTGCCACTTCCCCGGCATCGGTGTTAGCCGATGACGCAAGTGCTGCGCTGCCCCCCAAGGGGGCCGTGCCTTGCTTGGGGCGGCCCGGCGCTGCGGCTGCGCACTTGCTCATACACGGCCTCCCTGCATCAGGGTGCGGTTCTCTTGGTCGACCTTGAGCACCACGGCGATGGCGATGAGGTTAATCAGGATGGCGGAGCCGCCGTAGCTCATCAGCGGCAGGGTCAGGCCCTTGGTGGGCAGCGCGCCCAGGTTCACCCCCATGTTGATGAAGGCCTGAAACCCCATCCACACCGCAACACCCTGCGCTACCAGCCCGGCAAACACCCGGTCCAGCGCGATCGCCTGGCGTCCGATGTACATCATGCGGCGCACCATCCACAAAAACAGGCCAATCAGCAGGATCACGCCAATCAGGCCAAATTCTTCACCAATCACCGCCAGCAAAAAGTCGGTATGCGCCTCAGGCAGCCAGTTGAGTTTTTCCACGCTGCCACCCAGACCGACACCAAAAATCTCGCCGCGCCCAATGGCAATCAGCGAGTGGGTCAGTTGGTAGCCTTTGGCCAGCGCGTTGGTCTCACTCCAAGGGTCGAGGTAGGCAAAAATGCGCTCCCGGCGGAACTCGCTGGTGGCAATCATGGTGCTGAAAGCCACCAGCAGCACCGCCACAATCAGGAAAAACATGCGGGCGTTCACGCCACCCAGAAACAAAATGCCCATGGCAATCACCGCAATCACCATGAACGCGCCCATATCCGGCTCGGCCAGCAGCAGCACCCCCACCACCGCCACCGCCACACCCATGGGCAGCACCGCGCGCAAGAAGCGCTCTTTCACATCCATCTTGCGCACCATGTAGTTTGCGGCGTACAGCAGCACGGTGAATTTGACCAGTTCGGACGGCTGAAAACTCAGAGGGCCCAGGCTGATCCAGCGGCGTGCGCCATAGACTTTTTTGCCCACTCCCGGCACCAGCACCAGCGCCAGCAACACCAGCGACGCCACAAACAGCCAAGGCGCCAGCTTTTCCCAGGTGGACAGTGGCATCTGGTAGGCCAGCAAAGCGCCGGTAAAGGCAATCAGCAGCCACAGGCTGTGCCGCACCAGAAAGTAGGTTGGCGTGTATTGGGCAAAACGCGGGTTTTCCGGCAAAGCGATGGACGCGGAATAGACCATCACCAGACCCCACAGCAGCAGCGTCACCGCCACCCAAAGCAGCGGTTGGTCAAACCCCTGCGCGCGCATCGGGGTGGTGCCGGTTGAGGCCAACCGGGTGGCACCCAAACGCACTGGCAACACGTCGCCGCCGGGCGTGGCGAACGCGCCCCCGCCTGTCCACTGCCGCAGGCGTTGCCCAAAGGGAATGCGGTCAGTGCTCATGCCTGTCCCTCCAGCGTCACACCGGCGTCCAGCGCCAGGTCAGCCACCGCTTGTACAAAAACGTGGGCGCGGTGCTCATAGTTGTCAAACATGTCAAAACTGGCGCAAGCGGGTGACATCAGTACCGCGTCGCCGGCTTTGGCCAGATCGCTGGCCTGCATCACCGCATCGGCCATGGAGGTGGCATCCAGCAACGGCACGCTGGTGTCTGCCAAGGCAGCGCGGATCAGCGGCGCGTCACGGCCGATGAGCAGCACCGCTCGCACATAGCGGCGCACTGGCTCGGCCAGCGGCGAAAAATCCTGCCCCTTGCCCTCGCCACCCAGAATGACCACCACTTTGCGCTCAGACCCCAAGCCCACGAGCGCCGCAGCGGTAGCGCCCACATTGGTGCCTTTGCTGTCGTCAAAGTACTCCACCGAGTTCAGCGTGCCAATCGGCTGCACACGGTGCGGCTCGCCGGTGTATTCCCGCAGGCCGTAGAGCATGGGCGCTAAGGCGCAACCCGCACAACTGGCCAGCGCCAGGGCCGACAAGGCGTTGGTGGCGTTGTGGCGGCCGCGAATGCGCAGCGCATCCGCAGGCATCAAGCGCTGGAAGAACAATTCTTCAGCGGCTTCGTTGCGCTTGCGTTTGGTCTCATCGGCATCCAGCGCGCGTACCAGCCAGGTCATGCCGTTGACGGTCTCGATGCCAAAGTCGCCCGGGCGCTGCGGCATGTCGCCAGCAAACAGAATGCAGGCACGCTGCTGGGGCTTTTGGCCCTTCAATTTGGCCACAGGTGGCAGCATCCGCATGACTGCTTCGTCTTCACGGTTGAGCACCATCAGCGCGGTTTTACCAAAGATGTTGCGCTTGGCTTGCACGTAGGCGGCCATGGTGCCATGCCAGTCCAGATGGTCCTGAGTGATGTTGAGCACGGCGGCGGCGGTCGGCTCAAAGCTGGTTTCGCCATCGAGCTGGAAGCTCGAAAGCTCCAGCACCCAGACGTCTGGCAGGCTATCTGCGTCCAGATGTTTGGCCAGGGTGTCGAGCAGCGTCGGGCCGATGTTGCCGGCCACCGCCACGCTTTTGCCAGCGCGCTCGACCAGTTGGCCGGTGAGCGAGGTCACGGTGGTTTTGCCGTTGGTGCCGGTGATGGCCAGCACGGCGGGTGCGTAACCGCGCTCTACCTTTAACTGCGCCAAAGCTTGGGCGTACAAGCCTAATTCACCTGCAGCCCATATGCCCATTGCCTGAGCAGCTTCAAAAACAGGAGCAACCTCAACGGGACTCAAGCCCGGGCTCTTGAACACCCCGCGCACGTCGGTACCTTGCACCAGCGCCGCATCAAAGTCGCCACCGATAAAGCGCGCGGCGGGAAGCTCTGACTGTAATCTGGCCAACTGCGGTGGGGCCAAACGCGTGTCAGCCACCGTGACCCGCGCGCCACAGCGTGCGCACCAACGCGCCATGGCCAGGCCGGATGCACCCAGGCCCAGGATCAGAACGTGTTGGTCTTGCAGATGGTGCACAGCTATCTCAGCTTCAGGGTGGTCAGGCCAACGAGGCACAGCAGCATGGTGATGATCCAGAAACGCACCACTACCTGCGTCTCTTTCCAGCCGGTTTTCTCAAAATGGTGGTGCAGCGGTGCCATCTTCAGCAGACGCCGGCCACTGCCAAAACGTTTTTTGGTGTACTTGAAATACGTCACCTGCAGCATCACCGAAATGGCTTCGGCCACAAACACGCCGCCCATGATGGCCAGCACAATTTCTTGCCGAACGATCACTGCAATGGTGCCCAGCGCCGCGCCGAGTGCCAGCGCACCCACGTCGCCCATGAAGACCTGCGCCGGGTGGGTGTTGAACCACAAAAACGCCAGCCCGGCCCCGGCCATCGCCGCACAAAAAATCATCAGCTCCCCTGCGCCGGGAATGTGCGGCAGGAACAGGTAGCGTGAGAAAACCGAATTGCCCGTTACATAGGCAAAAATGCCCAGGCAGGCGCCCACCATCACCACTGGCATGATGGCCAGGCCGTCGAGCCCATCGGTCAGGTTCACCGCGTTGCTCGAGCCTACGATCACCAGATAGGTCAAGATGACAAAACCCAACACACCCAGCGGGTAGCTGACTTCCTTGAAAAACGGCAACATCAGCCCGGCTTTGGGCGGCAGGCTCAAATCGAACCCCGACTGCACCCAGCTGAAAAACAGCGCCAGCACCTGGGCATTGGTGTTCTCCGAGATGGAAAAAACCAGGTACAGCGCGGCCACCAGGCCAATCAGCGACTGCCACAGGTACTTCTCACGCGAGCGCATGCCTTCGGGGTCTTTGTTGACCACCTTGCGCCAGTCGTCAGACCAGCCAATGGCGCCAAAACCAAGGGTCACCAGCAGGACGATCCAGACGAAGCGGTTGCTCCAATCAAACCACAACAGGGTTGAAAGGGTGATGCACAACAAAATCAGCACGCCACCCATGGTGGGCGTGCCACTTTTGCTCAGGTGCGACTCCATGCCGTAGCCACGGATCGGCTGGCCGATTTTGAGTGACGCCAGGCGCCGGATGACCCAGGGTCCGGCGGCCAGACCCATCAGCAGCGCGGTCATGGCAGCCATCACCGCGCGAAAGGTCTGGTACTGAAACACACGCAAGAAGCCCAGTTCGGGCGAGAGCGTTTGCAACCATTGCGCCAGCCAGATCAGCATGCCGCTGCCCTGCTTTCTTGCGTGGCGGCCACGATGGCCTCGACCACCCGCTCCATCTTCATGAAGCGCGAGCCCTTGACCAACACGCTGGACACTCCGGGCAACGCAGCCAATACGGCTGCCTGTAAATCAATCATCTCCACACAAACCTTCACATCATCAAATTTCATAGCTGCTTGCGCTGACTGCACGCCGGTTACAAGCACTTTTTCTATATTTTTTTCCAAAGCGTGGGTCAGCGCCTCGGCATGGAACAGCGGGCCTTGGTCGCCGACTTCACCCATGTCACCCAGCACCAGCAAACACGGCCCCGGCAACGCCGCCAGCACGTCAATGGCGGCGCGCACTGAATCCGGGTTGGCGTTGTAGGTGTCATCAACCACGGTGATGCTGCGGCCCGACAAGCTGACCTGCAGTGCCCGGCTGCGGCCTTTTACCGGCTCAAAAGCAGACAGTCCGGCGGTGATGGCTTCAGAAGCAACACCAGCCGCCAATGCACAGGCCACGGCAGCCAGCGAATTCTTCACGTTGTGGGCACCGGCAATGTGCAGGCTGTAGCGCAACTCACCCACCGGGGTGGCGGCACACACCTGCCAAGCGGCGTCTTGCCAGTGGGTCTGCAGGGCATACACCTCGGCATCGGCCTTTGCATCGGCTGGCGCCTGCGCTGCAAACCGCAGCACCCGGCGGGAACCGGCCAGTTCAACCCAGACGGCACTGTAGGCGTCGTCGGCCGGGAACACCGCCACACCGTCAGCAGGCAGGGCACTGATCACCGCGCCATTTTCTTCGGCCACGGCCTGCACGGTGTGCATGAATTCAAGATGTTCTCGCTGGGCGTTGTTGACCAGCGCCACCGTGGGCTGGGCGATGGCCGCCAAGGTGGCGATTTCGCCGGGGTGGTTCATGCCGAGCTCGACCACAGCGGTGCGGTGCTCAGATGTGAGGCGCGCCACGGTGAGCGGCACGCCAATGTCATTGTTCAAATTGCCCTGTGTGGCCAAAGCGGCATCACCTTGCGCGGCGTGCAGAATGGCGGCGATCATTTGCGTCACCGTGGTTTTACCGTTGCTCCCGGTCACCGCAATCAGCGGCAAGCTGAACTGCGCGCGGTAGTGGGTGGCCAGTTGCGCCAGTGCCAGCCGCGCATCCACCACCACCAGCCCCGGCAAGCCTGCTTGCGCCAGTTGCGCCGCAGCCTTGTCACCCTGGCACAAGGCCGCCACCGCACCTTTGGCCCGGGCCTCGGCCAGAAACGCATTGGCGTCAAAGCGCTCACCGCGCAAGGCCACGAACAAATCACCGGGCTGCAGGGTGCGGGTGTCGGTGTGCACGCGCGCTATAGCCACCGGCGCCGCTGCATCCAGCCCAACCGGCTGCGCCTGGCCCAGCCAGGTGGCGACTTGCGGCAAGGTCATGCGGGTACTCATGCTGCCACCCCGCCGATAGGGCGCTGCTTCAGGGCTTGCCGGACCTGCACCATGTCCGAGAAAGGCAGGCGTTTGCCGGCAATTTCCTGATAGTCCTCATGGCCCTTGCCGGCCACCAGCACCACGTCGGCAGCGGCGGCTTGTGCCAGCACCTCGGCAATGGCACGGGCGCGGTCGGGTTCCACCATCACATGCGGCTCACCGACCAGCCCCAGCAAGATCTGGCTGATGATGGCGTCTGCCGGTTCGCTGCGCGGGTTGTCACTGGTGACCATCACACGCGTGGCGTGCCCAGCGGCCATGGCGCCCATCAGTGGGCGCTTGCTGGTGTCGCGGTCACCACCGCAACCAAACACACACCACAGTTGGCCACCGCGCTGCGCAGCCACGGGCTTGAGCGCATCGAGCGCCTTGGCCAGCGCGTCCGGGGTGTGGGCGTAATCCACCGCCACCAACGGCTGGCCCGGCACACTGACACACTCCATGCGCCCCGGCACCGGGGTCAAGGCGGCACACGCTTCTGCGGCGCTCGCAAGTGGCACGCCCAACGTACGCATCGCGGCGATCACGCCCAGCAGATTGGACACGTTGTAGTCACCCATCAAGGGCGTGGTCAGGGCCACAGACTGCCCGCCTTCCACCAAATCAAAGCCCACGCCACCATGGCTGTAGTCAATGGCCTGCGCCTGCAGCCGTGCCCGGTTGCCCTGCCCGGGCTGCATCGACACCGTCCAGAGATCCAGCGCCCCTTGCTGCGCGCGCGCTGCCAGGCTTTGCGCCAGCTCCACACCGTAGGGGTCGTCCACATTGATGACGCCAGCGCGCAAACCCGGCCAGGCAAACAGCCTCGCCTTGGCTTGCCAATAGGCTTGCATGTTGCCGTGGTAGTCCAGATGGTCTTGCGTCAGGTTGGTCAGCAAGGCGGTATGAATCTGTGTGCCATCCAGCCGGTGCTCTTCGATGCCGATGGACGAGGCCTCCATGGCGCAGGCTTGCAGGCCCTGGGCCACAAAGCCAGCCAACCCTGCTTGCAAGGCCACCGGGTCGGGCGTGGTCAGGCCAGTGCTCACCACATCAGGGGGGATTCCAATACCCAAAGTGCCCACAAACCCACATGGAATATGCGCGGAATGCTTTAATTTTGAGAGCGCCTGAGCCAACCACCAAGCAGTGGAGGTTTTGCCATTGGTGCCCGTCACCGCCAGCAAACGCAAGGCCTGGCTGGGCTCACCGAAGTAGACACTGGCCAGCGGCCCGCTGGCGGCTTTCAAACCGCGGTAGCAGGCGATGCGTGGGTCATCCAGGCCAAAGCCAGCCACACCGTCTTGCTCCACCAGGCAGGCGCTGGCTCCGGCCGCCAGCGCACCGGCCACATGGGCACGTGCGTCTACCGCAGCGCCTGGCCAGGCCAGAAAGCCATCACCGACCTGCAGTTGGCGGCTGTCAGTGCGCAGCGTACCGGTGACCTGGGTCTGCAGCCAGCGTGCGGCTTGCAGAGGGGTGTGCAGTTGCAGCATCAGAACGACTCCTCCACCAGTTCGCTCACCACCTGCGGCACCACGGTCATGTCTGGCGCAATGCCCAGCACCCGCAAGGTCTGCTGAACGGTCTTGCTGAACACCGGCGCGGCAGTGTCGCCGCCAAAATACTTGCCGTTACTGGGCTCGTCGATCATCACTGCCACGGCGATGCGCGGCGCGTCAATGGGTGCCAGCCCGGCGAAGACACCGCGATAGCGCTTGCTTGCATAGCCACGGCCTTCCTGCTTGTGTGCGGTGCCGGTCTTGCCGCCTACCGAGTAGCCCATGGTCTGTGCCTTGGGTGCGGTGCCACCCGGCCCGGTGACCAGGTGCAGCATGTGGCGCACGTCGCGCGCCACCTTGCCCTTGAAAACCGGCTGCCCGACCAGCGGCACAGACACCTTGAGCATGGACAGTGGTACCAGATCACCCTCGCGACCAAACACCGTATAGGCATGGGCGAGTTGCATCAGACTCACCGACAGGCCGTAGCCGTAGCTCATGGTGGCTTGCTCAATCGGCCGCCAATTCTTGTACGGGCGCAACCTGCCGCTCACCGCACCCGGGAAAGGTACTTGCGGCTTCTGCCCAAAACCGACGCTGCTGAACATCTCCCACATCTCCCGCGCGGGCATCTGCATGGCAATCTTGACGGTGCCTACGTTGCTGGACTTCTGAATCACCTCGGTCACGCTGAGCATACTGTGCGGGTGCGAGTCGGAAATGGTCGAGTTGCCGATGCTCATTCGCCCCGGGGCAGTCTGAATAGCGGTCTGCGCTGTGACGCGCCCGGTGTCCATGGCCAGCCCGATGATGAACGGCTTCATGGTAGAACCTGGCTCGAAGCTGTCGGTGAGCGCGCGGTTACGCAACTGCTCACCGCTGAGGTTTTGTCGCTTGTCGGGCACATAGCTGGGGTAATTGGCCAGCGCCAGCACTTCTCCGGTCTGCACATCCAGCACCACCACACTGCCGGCCTTGGCCTTGTGCAGCAGCACCGCTTCTTTGAGCGTCTGGTAGGCAAAAAACTGTACCTTGCTGTCAATGCTGAGCTGCAGGTCGCGCCCATCTACCGGCGCAATTTGTTCACCCACGGCTTCCACCACCCGGCCCATGCGATCCTTGATGACGCGCCGTGAGCCGTTGCGCCCACCCAACTCCGTGTTGAAGGTCAGCTCCATGCCCTCCTGACCCAGGTCCTCGACATTGGTGAAGCCCACCACATGGGCCGCCGCTTCACCTTCGGGGTACTGGCGCTTGTATTCCTTGCGCTGGTAGACACCCTTGATTTTCAGGGCCTCAATCTCCTTGCCCGCCGACTCGTCAACCTGACGTTTGAGCCAGACAAAGGTCTTGTCCTCGTCGTGTAGCTTCTTGTTCAGATCGACCAGCGACATGCCCAACAGCTTGGCCAGCTTTTTCAGGTTGGCGGGGTCGCGGTCCACGTCTTCGGGTATGGCCCAGATGCTCGGCACCGGAATGCTCGACGCCAGAATCACGCCGTTGCGATCCAGAATACGCCCCCTATTGGCAGGCAGCGCCAGCGTGCGTGCAAAGCGCACCTCGCCCTGGCGCTGGAAAAAGTCGTTTTCAATCACCTGGATATAGACCGCACGCCCGGCCAGACCGACAAACGCCAAGGCAATCGCAGCCACAATGAATTTGCTGCGCCAAACCGGTGTCGGGCTGGCCAACAAGGGGCTGGAGTTGTAGGTGATGCTGCGGCTCATTTCACCCGCCCAACGCTCAAGGGGTTGGCCGGCGCCCGCGCATCCGAGGCATCGGCAGCACTGGGCGTGTAGGTCACATAAGTGGTGATGGCCGGATTGGCCGCACGCATGTGCAAGCGCGATTTGGCCAAGCTCTCAATACGCGCCGAGGTCGCCTGGGCACGCTTTTCGACTTGCAGGCGCTCGTTTTCCACCTCCAGCTTGTGCGCCAGAGCGCGTGCGCGGTCCAGCTCGGAAAACAGGTGGCGCGACTCGTATTGCACGTTCACCAGATACAGCGCACTGAGCACCAGACCCACCAGCAGCACCAGGTTCATGCGCATCATGGCGCTACCTCTTGCCTAGCTGCGCTGGTGCGCTCGGCCACCCGCATGATGGCGCTGCGAGCACGCGGGTTGGCCGCCACCTCTGCTGCGCTTGGGCGGGTGCGGCCCAAAGCGTTCAGTTGCATCACCTTGGGTACAGCAAACGGCGCCCGGCGGTCATACACCTCTTTGGCGTGTTGGGCAATAAACTGCTTGACGATGCGGTCTTCCAGCGAGTGAAAGCTGATCACCACCAGCCGCCCACCCGGTTGCAACACTTTCAGCGCGCCGTCTAGCGCCTGTTGCAGCTCCTCAAGCTCGGCATTGATGAAAATCCGAAAAGCCTGAAATGTGCGCGTTGCAGGGTTCTGACCCGGCTCGCGGGTTTTGACCGTGTCAGCCACGAGCTGGGCCAATTCAGTGGTGGTGTCAAGGGGGCCCCGCGCCTGTCGGCGCGCAACAATCGCCTTTGCAATGGGGCCAGCAAACCGTTCTTCGCCGTAGTCACGAATCACCTCCGTTATTTGTTGTACCTCGGCATGAGCCAACCACTGCGCCACACTTGTGCCGCGCGTGGTGTCCATGCGCATATCCAGAGGACCTTCGAACCTGAAACTGAAACCCCGCGCCGGGTTGTCCACCTGCGGTGAGCTAATGCCCAAATCCAGCAGCACCCCCGCCACACTGGCAGGCGGCAATTCGCCTAAATGTTTGAAGCCCTGGTGCCGGATGGCAAAACGCGGGTCGGTGATGCTGGCAGCCTCAAGCAGGGCATCGGTATCTTTGTCAAACGCGATCAAGCGGCCGTGCGGGGCCAAGCGGGACAAAATCAGTCGGCTGTGGCCGCCGCGACCAAAGGTGGCATCCACGTAAACCGGCGCGACGATTGAGGCAACAGGCGCGTCAGAGGTGCCAAGCAAAGCGTCGACCGCTTCGCCCAACAACACGGTGGTGTGTGTCCATACGTTTTCCACCGCTGGCCTTCAGAACGCAAAGTCTTTGAAAACGTCGGGCATGCCGCCCTGCATAGCCTTGGCCTCTTTCGCATCGTAAGTGGGCTTGTCCCACAACTCAAAGTAGCTGCCCATGCCCAACAGCACAGCTTCCTTGGTGATACCGGCGGCGGCGCGTAACTCAGGCGACACCAGCACACGGCCAGTGGCATCCATTTCCACATCCATGGCATTGCCCAGGAAAATACGCTTCCACCACTGTGCCGACATGGGCAGGCTGTTGATGCGTTCGCGAAATTTCTCCCACTCCGGACGGGCAAAAATCATCAGGCAACCGTCCGGGTGTTTCGTGATGGTGAGTTGGCCGCTGGCAGTGGCACTCAACACGTCACGATGCCGGGTCGGCACAGATAGCCGACCCTTTGCGTCCAGACTGAGTGAGGAAGCCCCTTGAAACACTTGAAATGACCTTTGTTGGAGTTGCCAGCCTGACGGGCGTCAGTAAAAAAGCACTTTTCACCACTAAATTGCACTTTTTTGCACTGTACCAGCAAAATAACAGCCTGCAAACGGGCTTACAAATAATTTGCACAATGAAATCAACAACTTAGGCGTGATTTTAAAGATAGGAATGCGACAAAACCGTTCTAAATTAAGCACTTAGAACGCGCACTGAAAGTGATGACTGAAGATGGAAACATCCTCAGAAAATGTGCAAAGTTACCGGATGACGGCCGGATGCCGACGGCCCATTACAGGATGTAACGGCTCAGATCTTCGTTCATGCTGAGTTCTGCCAAGCGCGATTCGACGTAGGCCGCGTCGACCTCGAACGTCTGGCCAGCCAAGTTGCTGGCGTTAAAGCTCACTTCGTCCAGGAGTCGCTCCATCACCGTGGAGAGCCTGCGCGCGCCGATGTTTTCGGTACGCTCATTCACGTCAAAAGCGATCTGCGCCAGGCGCCTGATACCCTCATCGGTGAATTCAACGACCACCCGCTCGGTTGCCAGCAACGCCTGGTACTGCTTCACCAGGGACGCATGGGTTTGCGTCAAGATGGCCACAAAGTCTTCGACAGACAACGATTCCAGCTCAACCCGAATCGGAAAACGCCCCTGCATCTCGGGGATCAGATCGCTGGGCTTGCTCAGGTGAAAAGCGCCTGAGGCAATGAACAAAATGTGATCGGTCTTCACCATGCCATATTTGGTGGACACCGTAGTGCCCTCCACCAGCGGCAGCAAGTCACGCTGCACACCCTGGCGCGACACCTCGGCGCTGCCGCTCTCGGAGCGTGAGGTGACCTTGTCAATTTCATCAATGAAAACAATACCGTTTTGCTCCAGCATGTGCAATGCCTGGGTCTTGATGTCATCGTCGTTCACCAGCTTGGCGGCTTCTTCGTCAGCCAGCAGTTTCAATGCCTCGCTGATTTTCAGCCTGCGCGTCTGCTTTTTGTTCTGGTTCATCTGGCCAAACATGCCGCGCAATTGCTCGGTCATTTCTTCCATGCCAGCCGCACCCATGATTTCCAGGCGCGGCGCGGCTTGCGCCACGTCGAGTTCGATCTCGCGGTCATTGAGCTGGCCTTCCCGCAGCTTTTTGCGAAAAGTCTGGCGCGCGGCGCTCTCAGGCTCCTGGGTTTCCAGCACGCCAAACTCCTTGCGTGGCAGCGGGATCAAAATATCCAGCACCCGGTCTTCAGCCGCGTCTTCGGCGCGGGCACGCACATTGTGCATCTCGGTCTGACGGGTTTGCTTGACCGCCACATCGGCCAGGTCGCGGATGATGGAGTCCACGTCTTTGCCCACATACCCGACCTCGGTGAATTTGGTTGCCTCGACCTTGATGAAAGGCGCATCGGCCAGACGCGCCAGGCGGCGCGCAATTTCGGTTTTACCCACCCCCGTGGGGCCAATCATCAGAATGTTTTTCGGGGTGATCTCGCTACGCAAGTCACCGTCGACCTGCTGGCGACGCCAGCGGTTACGCAGCGCAATGGCCACCGCACGTTTGGCCTGATGCTGGCCAACAATGTGTTTGTCGAGTTCGGTAACGATTTCCTGGGGGGTTAAAGATGACATGGTTCAATTAGTTGAAAATTTTGGCTTGTGTCACAAGGTGGGCAGCCGACATCCGACGAAGTGTTGAGGACAGGGCAAAGCTCACTTCGTGTAGCTCTTGGTCTGTCCCGCAAGGTGGGCAGCCGGACATCCGACGAAGTGTTGAGGACAGGGCAAAGCTCACTTCGTGTAGCTCTTGGTCTGTCCCGCAAGGTGGGCAGCCGGACATCCGACGAAGTGTTGAG
>Ga0209181_10006041_pt1 | contig 17159 bp, 15 predicted proteins | sample MAT05_FD_187208 | JGI IMG/M metagenome (GOLD analysis project Ga0209181, IMG submission 187208) | Freshwater microbial communities from Lake Fryxell liftoff mats and glacier meltwater in Antarctica - MAT-05 (SPAdes) (version 2) | ecosystem: Environmental > Aquatic > Freshwater > Ice > Liftoff...
GCGCAGTGGTATTCAGTGCGCGGCAGGACGAGTGCGTAATCGGCTCGTGTGTCGAGGTGCCCGGCGATCGACTGCGTGAAGCTGGGCCAGCCCGTGCCGCTTTCATACTTGTAGCGGCTTTCGAACATCGGCAGGTAGCAAGCCGCGCAGATGAATGTGCCGTCACGCTTTTCTTCGTTCAACGGGCTGCTGAAGGCCGGCTCGGTATCGTCCTTGAACAGCACCGCATACGCAGCAGGGCTGAGCTTATCGCGCCAGAATTCATTCGGTTTGTCCAACGGCGCCACCTTCTCGGCCGCCGCTTTCTCAGTAGGCGGACGGGGCCGCGAACAGCCCAAAAGCAGCGGTATCGCCGCCAGCGGCAGAGCACCCTTCAGCACCAGCCGGCGATTCATCGATCGGCAGCGCCAGAGTGCGCCGCTGCGGGTTCGTTCGGTGTTTGGCTTCATGGGGGCTTCCGGCAAACCGCGTTACAGCGGCAACGTAGCGCAACAGACCCAGGCGGCGGCAAACGCCGCGATCGTTCCAACATGGCAGAGTTGACACGCATCGCCTAGTATTCGCTGGGAGCCTTGCAGTATGAGATGCGGCGTGGGAACTGGTCTGTACGGCGGCGAACTCAGCGCCAGTCGAGCTCGGTAGACGCGGGTGCACGAGGACAGCATCATCATCGCGAAGCGCGCACCACCCGACCGATGGTCAGGCCCTGCACCAGGATCGAGAACACCACCACGCAGTAAGTCAGCGCAAGCACGGTGTCGCGGTGCGGGCCGACCGGCAGCGAAAGCGCCAGCGCCACCGAGATGCCGCCGCGCAAGCCGCCCCAGGTCAGAACGCGCCAGGAGCCGGTCGGTAACCCGAAGCGGCCGCCCAGCCCGGCCACTGGCAGGCCCACGGCCAGGAACCGCGCGAGCAAAGTGACGACGATGGCCACCGCACCCGCGACCAGCACCGGCACCGAAAAGCTGATCAGCAACACTTCCATGCCGATCAGCACAAACAGCACCGCGTTGAGGATTTCGTCCAGCAACTCCCAGAACATGTCGAGGTAGCGGCGCGTGGTGTCGCTCATGGCCAGCGCGCGGCCCTGGTTGCCAATGATCAGGCCGATGACCACCATCGCCAGCGGCCCGGAGATGTGGAGGTACCTGGCCAGCGCGTAGCCGCCAGTCACGGCGGCCAGGGTCAACAGCACCTCGACCTGGTATTCGTCGACGCTCTTCAGCAAGCGGTAGGTGACGTACCCCAGCACCAGGCCAAAGGCGATGCCGCCGCCCGCTTCGCGCGCCAGCAGCGCCAGTGCCGAGCCAGTGGTGGGCTCGTTGCCGCTGACCAGCATGCCGAGCAGCAGGGTGAAGATGACGATGCCCACGCCGTCGTTGAACAAGGATTCGCCGGCGATCACGTGTTCGAGATTCTTCGGCGCACCGGCCGACTTCACGATGCCCATCACCGCGATCGGATCGGTAGGCGAGATCAACGCGCCGAACAGCAGGCAATACATCAACGGCAATTCCAGGCCCACCCAGGGCAGCGCTGCCCAGATGCCGTAGCCGACGATCAGCGTGGATACCAGGGTGCCGATCAACGCCAGCGAAGCCACGGGCCAGCGCAGCGCCTTCAATTCGCTCAAGTCCACGTGCAGCGCGCCGGCAAACAGCAGCAGCGACAGCATGCCCTGCATCAGCACGTCGGAGAAGTTGATCGAACGCAGCAGCGATTCCTCGTAGGTGCGCAGGGCGTGCGAGACCCCGACGACGTCGAGCGCCACGATCACCAGCGAAAGACCCAGCGCGATGACCATCACCCCGATGGCCGTCGGCAGATGCACGAAGCGATAGTTCAAATACGCCAGCAGCGCAGTGACGACGAGGCAGGCGGCAGCAATGTCGAGCATCAGCGCGCTCCGCTGTTGCCAGGCAGTGCATAGGCCAGAACCGAGTCGCCCGTCTTGGTGCCGAGGGAGCCATGGCCGCCGGCCACCACCAGAAGATATTGCCGGCCGTCTGCGCCCAGATAGCTCATCGGCGTGGCCTGGCCGCCCGCCGGCAGGCGACTGCGCCACAACTCGGCGCCACTGCTGACGTCGTACGCTCGCACGTAATAGTCCAGTGTTCCCGACAGGAAAGCCAGGCCACCTGCGGTGACGATGGGGCCACCCAAGGTCGGCACGCCCATCCGGAAGGGCAGCGGCACCGGCGAGAGATCGCGCACCGTGCCGTTGGGATGCTGCCAGGCGATGCGGCCGCTGGTCAGCTCGGCGCCCGCCACCAGGCCCCACGGCGGCGCGTGGCACGGCAGGCCCAATGGCGAGGTGAAGGGTTTCATTTCGGCGGCGAAGGGCGCGCCGAAGTTCTCGTTCAACGCTGGCAGCGCACCTGCGGGCGCTTGCTTGTTGACGACGAGCGAGGTGTCGTCGGGCCGCGGCAACAGCCTGGAGACGAAGGCCAGGCGCGTCGGCGTTGCGAAGACGATCTGCCGGTAGGGGTCGACGGCCACGCTGCCCCAATTGAAGACCCCGAAGTTGCCCGGGTAGACCAACGAACCCTGCGTCGACGGCGGCGTGAAGCGCCCTTCGTAGCGCAGACGGTGGAAGGCGATGCGGCACCATAGCTGGTCGAGCGCGGTGCCGCCCCACATGTCGCGGCCCTGAAGGCGCGGCGGGTCGAAGGACAGCGCCGCGACCGGCTGCGTCGGCGCCGTGTGATCGCCAGCCGCTGCGCCTTGCGGTGCCGCCGCCTCGGTCACCGGCAGCAGCGGTGTGCCGGTGCGGCGGTCCAGCACGAAGAGCTCGCCCTGCTTCGTCGGCTGCACCAGTGCAGGCACCAAGTTGCTGCCGATCTGCAGGTCGACGAGGCTGGGTTGCGCCGGCACGTCGTAGTCCCACAGGTCGTGGTGCACGGTCTGGAAGACCCAGCGCACTTGCCCGGTTTGTAAGTCCAGCGCCACCACCGATGACGAGTAGCGCTCCACCGCCGCGCTGCGCCGCCCGCCCCACTGGTCGGGCGGCTGATTGCCCAGCGGCAGGTAGACCAGGCCCAGCACCTCGTCGACACTGCCGATCGACCAGCTATTGGGGGAATTGACGGTGTAGGTCTGGCCGGCGGCCAAAGGAGCCGTGTCGTCAGGGTTGCCCGAGTCCCAGTTCCAGACCAGGGCGCCGCTGTCGGCGTCGAAGGCGCGGATGACGCCTGATTGCTCCTGTGTGGAGACGTTGTCGAGCACGGTGCCGCCGACGATCACCACGCGCTGCGTGACCACCGGCGGTGACGTGGCGTAGTAGGCGCCGGGCCGCTTGTTCGGCATGTGCGCCCAGAGGTCGACGGCGCCGCCATCGCCGAAGCCGGTGCAAGCGGCGCCGGTGTCGGGGTCGAGCGCCAGCAGGCGGCCGTCGACGGTCGGCATGTACAACTTGGCAGCGCAGTTGTTGGCTGCGGTGGCTGCCGGGCCGTCTGCTGCGGAAGCGGGCGTTGCGGCCGTTGAGGCCGCCGAAGCTGTCGCAGCCGTGGTCGGCGCCGAGCCCGCATTGGCCGCCACGGACGCCGCCGCTGCAGGCTTGTAGCCCAGGCCGCGGCAGGTGCGGTGTTGCAGCGCCAGACCCGCAGCCACCTGCACCTCGTGGCGCCACACCTGGCGCCCGGTGGTGGCGTCCAGCGCAATGATGTCCTGGTGCGGGGTGCACAGGTAGAGGCGGTCACCGATTTTCAGCGGTGTCACCTCGAAGGTCGTCTCCTGAGGGTCGCCGGGCTGGCCACGCAGGTCGCCGGTGTGGAATTCCCACGCCAGTTGCAGGCGGCCGACGTTGTCCGGTGTGATCTGGTCGAGCGGCACGTAGCGTTGGCCATGCCCCGTGCGGCCGTAGGCGTGCCACTCGCCTGGCGGCACGCCCAGGGTCGCGGCGCCCCGTTCGCGCAACTGCCCTTGCGACGGCGGCAAGCTGCCTTGCAGGGTATGCGGATAGGTCGCCAGCGAGATCACAGAGACCACCCCTACCGCCAGCAGCGCAGCCGCGACGGCCCAGCCGCCGTTTCGCGCTGGCGTGCGTAGCGTGCTTTCTTGCAGTGTCCCCGCGGCCTGGCCCCACCGCAGCGCGCGCCAGACAGCCGGCAGCAGCAGCGGCAGGCCGAGCAAGACGAACAGGTCCAGCCGCGGCGCCAACTGCCACCAGTCCAGCCCCGCTTCCCACACCGACCACCCCAGCGTGGCCAGGCACAGCGCGGCATACAGCCACAGCGCCGCGGCCTGTCGCCACAGCAGCAGCAGCGCCACCACCAGCAACCCCACTGCCATGAGCAGGTAATAGGCGCTGCCGCCCAGCCACAGCAGCCAGCCGCCGCCGATGCCCAGCAGCAGCGCCAGCAGGGCGAACACGACGGCCATCGTGCCGGGAAGGCCGCGGAAGCTCGGGGTGCTGTTGTTTGAATAGGTGTTCATCGGATGTTCCCGTTCCTGTTTGGGACGCTGGCTGGAAACTGGGTGCGGGTTGGCTGCTGACAGAGCTTCCGGGCACCGCCGGATCGACGATGCGGAGCCTTGGTTGCCTGTTCGTTGCCTACGCGTGCCGGCACAGCCGCCTCAGCCTGGGGCGGCGTGCAGATCGATGCGGTTGCGCGACTCGATGTAGATGCGCGTGATCTTCGGGAAGCGCTCGCGGATCGTGCGCTCAATGCGCTCGACAGTGGCGGCCGCATCGTCGGTGGCCACACCGTCGGCGAAGACGACATCAATCGCCAGCAGCACGTCGTCAGCGCCGATGTACATCGTCAGCGGCAGGCCCGCCTTTTGCACCTGAGGCTGCTGCTGCGCGATGGCGCGGATGGCGGCAGCCGTGTCGGGCCGCACCCCCTCACCGACGAGCAGGCCACGCGATTCTCGGATCAGCAGCACCGCCACGCCCGCCAGGATGCAGCCGATCACGACCGAAGCCGCGCCGTCGAGTACCGGCATGTTCAGGCTGTGGCTGGCCCAGACGCCGGCGGCGGCCACCGCCAGGCCGGCCAGTGCGGCGCCGTCTTCGGCCAGCACGGTGTAGACGGCAGGGTCCTTGCTGCCGTGCAGTGCGGACCAGAAGGGCCGTCCTGCCGCCTGGCGGCGGAACTGGCGCAGGGCGACCCAGAAGCTGGCGCCCTCGAACAGCGCCGCCATGGCCAGCACGACATAGCTCCATGTCGGGTCGGTCAGCGGTTCGGGTCGGCGCATGTGCATCACGCCTTCGTAGATCGACATCCCGCCGCCCAGGCCGAAGACCAGCACCGCCACGATCAGGCTCCAGAAGTACAGCTCCTTGCCGCGGCCGAAAGGGTGCTCCGGCGTCGCCGGCTTCTTCGACATGTGCAGGCCGACGAGCAGCAGCCCGCCGTTGCCGGCGTCGACGGCCGAGTGAATGCCTTCAGAGAGCATCGCCGAGCTGCCGCTGAAGCCGGCCGCGACAAACTTCGTCACTGCGATCGCCACGTTGGCGGCAATGGCGCCATAGACGGCGACTTTCGATTCAGCCATGCCGCAAAGCGCTGGCAGTTGGCGTGCCCGATCTTCGCGACCGTGCGGGCGGCGCCTGGCGCCAGCGGACGCTATTCGATGGCCTTGCGGATGTCGCAGATCGTTCGCGTCGGAGTGACCTGATCTCCAGCAGCATGTCGTTGATGTTGAAAGCCAGGGCGCTCGGCGGGGTCACGGGAGCCTGCATGGTCAATCCACACGCATGGACTTGTCGTGCGAGCCGAATCCTCGCCGCCGCCTGTCTCTCACTTTTTCTCGTTGTTGGTGAATAGCGAATACCGAGTCCCGGGCACGGACGCAGAGTGCGTGCAACGCTGGGATTGGTCTGTGCGGTCTCGCACTCAGCGCGAATCGAGCACCGCAGCCACCCTCGCCACAGGAGCGCGCCTGCGGGTGTGGCGCGGCAGTTCGGCCACGTCACGCGCGCGGCGCTGAACAACAAGGAGAGCACCGCGCAACAACGGCGCCTGTGCGGCAGGTGTCGGCGCACAATGACCGCCTCATCATCGACACGAGGAGCCGACCATGATGTATACGTTCAAGTGCAAGGCTGCGGGCGACGTGACCATGACGCAAGCCGATGGCGAACAATTGCTTCAGATCATCGGCAAGACTCCAGCTTCCGAGGGCATCATCGAAGTGGGGGCAGTGAATGCGGCGATCCAGGCGCTGGAGAACGCAGCCGCCCAAGAGGAGGCGGGTCGCCACCAAGCCGCCTCCACCCAGCCGCGTGACACGCCAGCCGAAGACGAGATAGTCGAACTACATCAACGCATATGGCCCTTGGTTGAGATGCTCAAGCGCGCGCGCGACGAGCGCGAGGTGATTGTCTGGGGCGTCTGACTCGGCCCCCAGCGTCGTGCGGCAGTTGCGATCCGGCGTAGTTTGTTTGCGGATCGACATGGCGTCCCGAACATCAACCTATGCGCACCGGCACGAAGATCTGGTTGCCGTCGCGAAGGATCAACAGAGCCACGTTCTTCTCGCCCTTTGCCACTGCATCGCGCACCTGTTCGATGCTCGAGAACGGCTTGCCGTTGACGGCCATCAACACGTCGCCGGCCTGCACGCCGGCCAACGCGGCTGGACCGCTGGCCTCTTCGATCAGCAGCCAACCGTCCACGCCGGCCTGTCTTAGCTCCTGAGGCTGCAACGCACGCAGCGCCAGCCCCAGCTGGCCACGATCCGCCGTGCCATCGGTCTTCGCAACGACGCCTGATTTGTTGCCGGCATCGCCTAGCACCGCTGTCAGCTCCTGCGGCCGGCCCTGGCGCCAAATCTGGACCGTCACCTTGCGGATCACATCGCACCCGGCACTGGAGCAACACACGTCTGACACTTTCGCGCCGCGTCCGCGCCTGGGATACCGATGCGAGATCCAATGTAAGCGTTGCCTTGGCGGCAGTGTCTCGTGGGGCCGGTCAGCGCGCACGAAGCGATGTCAAGTTAGGCCAGGAAGCTGCCGTTGTCAGTGCGGCAGCGCACCTATGGAGTGACAACTGCTGCTTCGTCATTCGTTTGCCGCCAGAACCAGAGTTCGTCAACGAACAGACTTGGCGTCGAGAAACACGGAGGGTTCACATTGCTTTGGCAGTCGTGCACCCACCCTTCCTCAACATTGCCTCGGCATCACAGCACTCTTGGCGGGCCAGTGGTGCGTGTGGTGATTGCCAGCGGGGTGCTCTGATTCAGCAACGGACGTAAGCTGGCGCGGCGAACCTGAACCCAGCGGGCGCCCGCACCGCCTGTTCAGTGATAGCCATCAGGCCGTGCACCAAGCGCCGCATACCCGCGCACAGAGCCTTGCCGCGATGCCGCCAGCGAGGAACAAGGAGTCCGTATGAACATCGTCGTCAATGAATTCAGACTCCGAGAGGGCGACGAGGTCGACCTTGGTCTGTGGGCCACGAATGTAAAACCGCTGTACAAGTCCAAGAAGGCGTACCGCAAAGCGCTGCAGGACCAGGTCGAGCAACTGAGCGACCAGCAACGCCTGCTCTACGCGTCGAACCGGCACGCCTTGCTGCTGGTGTTCCAGGCGATGGACACGGCGGGAAAGGACGGTGTGAGGCTCCGATGTGATTCATCGCGTGTCGGGGTCTCGCTTGGGTTGGCTGACCGTATTCCCGTCGTTCTGCTTGCCGGCGTCGTCGCGTCGTTTTATGAGCGCGTTGATCTCCGAGCCAAACAGGATGGCCAGCCCTGCGATGTAAAGCCACATCATCAGCACCATGACTGCGCCGACGCTGCCGTAGGTGGCGTCGTAGTTACCGAAGCTTTTCGTGTACCAGGCAAAAGCCAGTGATGCGACCAGAAGAACGACGACGCCGACGACGTTGCCTGCCGTGATGAACTTGAATTTCTGCTCGACGTTCGGTGCAAGGTAGTAGATGAGGGAGAACGCCAGCAGCAGCCCTGCCAGGATGATCACCCAGCGAAAGACGATGAAGAACGCCAGCAGCGCGTCGCCTAAGCCGAAATGCGAGCCCAACCACGACTGGATCTGCCCGCCCAGAACGATGAGCGAGAAGCCGCCCAGCACCAGCACTACGAACAGCAGGCTCAGTGTGATCGCCACGAGCCGTGCCCGCAGGAAGCCGCGCCCCTCTGCGACGTCATAGGCGATGTTGAGCTGCTGCATGATGGCGTACATACCGGTGGAGGTGGCCCACAGCGCAGCGAGGAGACCGAACGAGAGCAGGCCACCACGTTGTTCTTGTGTGACCTCTTGAACGACACCCGCGAACATGTCGGCGGCGCTCGCCGGCATCGCCTGGCGCAGCAACTCCATGATTGCCTGATCGACGTTCGCGATCGGCAAATACGGGATAAGCGCCAGCACGAAGATCATCGCCGGAAAGATCGCCAGCATCAGGTAAAAGCCCAGCACCGCGGCACCGTTGAGGATGTCGTCCTCTACGGTTTCTCGGTACAGCGCTTTCAGAAACTGTCTGGTCGTTGCGAGTGTTGCCATCTGCCTGCTCCTTGGGGCCTTGAAGTTCGACCCTTCTTGGCCTGGTCTTCGCCCCACGGCGACCTGGGCACCCAGTTAAAGGCTCAAACCCGTACAGCGCGCAGTCGAAGTCCAAACTCCTGCAGGGCGCCGATGCCGCTTTGCTCCGACTCCGCGAGCCACGCTTGCAGATCGGCAACCAGCTGCTCGGCGCGGACGTTGGTGCGGGTCCACAGCATGCGCAACTCTTCGCGCATCGCGACCAGCTTGGCGAGACGGGGGCTTGATGGCAGCGCGCCCGCGACCTGCGCCTTGACGTTGTTCGGGATCATCTCGTCATCCCGATGCAGCCAGCGGCTCGCGATGCGCATCTCGGCGAGCTCGCTGGCTGTGCTCCCCTCGCTCTTCAAGCGCCGCACCTCGGCGCGGCTGGCGCGACGGCGGCTACGCGCGTATTCGGCCATCACCTCGTGGCGGTTGACGATGATCGCCTCTAGCGTCTTGTCGTCGCCGACCGGCCTGACAGGACCGAGCTCAAGCCGCGGCGCCGTCCTGCGGACCGTCGCCAGGCCGAGCATCTCCAGTCCGCGGATGTAGAGCCAGCCGATGTCGAACTCGTACGGCTTGACCGCCAGCTTGGCCGAAGTTGTATAGGTGTGATGCTTGTTGTGCAGCTCTTCGCCGCCGATGACCAGCCCCCAGTGGGAGAAGTTGCGGCTTGCGTCCGAAGTCTCGAAGTTGCGATAGCCCCACCAGTGTCCGATGCCGTTGACGATGCCCGCCGCGGTGATCGGGATCCAGAGCATCTGCACCGCCCACACGGTGGCGCCGATTGCTCCGAACAGGAACAGATCGACAATCAGCATCAGGCCGACGCCTTGCCAGCTAAAGCGCGCATACAGGGGGCACTCGAGCCAGTCGTCCGGCGTACCGCGGCCGAACTTGGCGAGCGTCTCGTTGTTCTTGGCTTCGCTGCGATAGAGCTCGCTGCCGGTCAGCAGCACGGTCTTGATACCGCGCGTCTGCGGGCTGTGCGGGTCGTCTTGCGTCTCGCACCTGGCGTGGTGCTTGCGGTGGATGGCGACCCATTCCTTGGTCACGATTCCGGTCGTCAACCAGAGCCAGAATCGGAGGAAGTGAGACGGGATGCCGTGAAGGCCAAGCGCCCCGTGCGCCTGGCCACGGTGCAGGAAGATGGTGACCGCTGCGATCGTGATGTGCGTGGCGGCCAGCGTGAAGGCGACGCCCTCCCAGCCAGTGAAGCCTGAAAAGCCGTGGGCCAGCCAATCGATCAGGGCATCGAACAGATTCGAGAACACGTCCGTCCCGCTCATTGCAAAGCTCTAAAACGCCAACCGCAGACCATCATCGGCTTGCGGGTTCGGTCCCGGACAACGGCAGGCCGGACGTCTTCTCGCGATGGTGATGCAGCCGCCCGAGCGTGCTGTCCAGCAGATGCGCCAGCTTCTGCGCAGCGCCATGCACGGCCTGCTCCAGCGTTGCAGCGTGGTCGGTCACCGCCACCGGCTGCCGGCCTTCAAGACGGGCCTCCAGCATGCAGCGCTGATCCCTCTGCCCGTTCTTGCCGCCGTTCTCGTCGCTCAGATGAACTTCCACACGGGTGATGTGTTCGCTGAATCGCTCCAGCGCTTGCTCGACTGCGGCGCTCACCTGCGCGGCCAGGGCTTCGGTGCCTTCGATGTGGACGTCGGTGTTGAGTTGGATCTTCATGGGTTTTTTCGGGTTGGTTGTTAAATTGATTGATCAGTTTGGCAACCCGCGAGCAGCCAGAGCATCGCGGCCGCCTACACCAGGGCCCCCACATTGACGGGGCTGATGCGGACCTGAAGCGGGCCTCCGCGCCATCAAACTACCGCTCCAGATCGCGGATCAAGGCCTTCATCTCGGCGATCTCCTTGCGCTGCGCCGCGATGATGCCGTCGGCCAATTTCCTGACGCGCGGGTCGCTGATGTGCGCCCGCTCGCTGGTCAGGATCGCGATGGAATGGTGCGGGATCATCGCGCGCATCCACGACACGTCTTCGACGGTTTCCTGCGAACGAACCAACCACAACGACGCGGCGAAGAGCAGCGCGCCAGCGGCCAAGATGACGGCATTGGCAGTGGCGTTCTCGTACATGGGCCACATGAAGGCCAGCATGACTACCGCCATCGCGGCGCCCATCAATACGGCCATGTAGGCGCGCGTCTCGCTGAAGAAGACGTGATCGAGCGCATAGGTGTTCAGGTACATCAGCCCGAACATCACGAGCGTCGACGTGGCGATCATGGCGCCGAAGCGGCCGTAAGCCTTCATGACATGTTTCTTCCGTGTAAGGGTCAGTGCCGAAAGCTCGCCGCCACGCCGGTACGACAAGGCATGCGCTCGGCCGGCAGCACATGAACCTCGCCACCCATGCCTTCGACCAAGGCACCCAGGTCGTCCAGGACGTCGCCTACTCGCGGGTTGCCGAGATCGGCAGGATCGATGCGCCCGGTCGACCCGTCGATCCGCCCGGCCACCTGGCGTTCTGCCTCGATCAGCAGCACCGCTACGCGCCCCGCTACCGCGGCATGGGTGACCTGGGACAGATCCTCACTGCCCAGCCCGTGGGCCGCGGCGGCGGCGTAGGCGTCGCTCCATGCTGTCTGCTGAGCCTCCTGCTGCGGCGCTGCCACGTCCCAGGCGCGCTGCCGCAGGTCGTCGTGCGTCAGGCCTTGGGGGTCGACCATCAGGCCGCTGGCCATCAGGAACGGGTTGTGACTGAGCTCGCGAAACCGGTGCTGGTGTTCGGGCAGGGCCGCCAGCATCAAGGGCAAGCTTGAGGGGCGCGAGTGGTGTTCCAGCACGGCGCGATCCACCGCACGGAAGAAGCGCTCGGCGTCGCCGTCGATCTCGTCCTTCTTGCCACCCTGGCCATGGTGCATGGCCATGTGGCCGCCGCCGATGCCGCCGTACGAGGACACGGTGGAGTGCGGCTCGGTGCGCTCGTCGCCAAGTGCCGCTGTCATCGTCTGCGGCACGTCGGCCGCCAGCGCCACGGCATCGAGCGCGTTGCGATCGCCTTCGAAGAGTTGCACCTTGTGCAGGCTCAGCGCCAGCACCTGGTAGCGCCCGGTGGACTGCAGCCACTGGCGCAGCGGCTTGGTGTGGAAGCTGTCGGACACCACGGCCAACTCGGCCACCGGCCGCTGGAGCAGGAACACGCGGGATAGTCCCGGCGCGCAGAGCACGGCCAAACCGTCCAACGTGTGGTTCCAGAAGTCGTGGTCTTGTGCCAATGCCTCGAATGGCTCGAGCAGGGCCTTGACGGCATCGGCCGCGTGTTGCTGTCGCAGCGAGGTCTCCAGCGCCTTCACCAGATGCCGGAACCGGATAGGGTCCTGCTGGTTGTCCGGGTGGCGTCGATGGGTCGGCTGGTAGAGCGACAGGCAGGGTCGCCCCTTGAACGACACCAACTCGGCAACGCTCGCCTGAGTGAGTCTGTCAAATGTGTGAGTGGTCTTCATCTCGCTTCCTTCGGTGGGTGTCTGAGGCGCAGCAGCGCTCTCCGACATCGGCAACATGCTCCTGGGCCGGGACGGCAAGCAGAACGAAGGCCTGGACTGTCTTGCAGTCTTCTCGGCTCGCGCGACGTCGTCTGTGCGACAGCGCACGCGCAGTCGATCGGTTCGATTCAGCTGCTTGGCAGCGCACGGTGCCGCAGGCACGAATTGCGACAATCCACCCGGGTGACTCCTTCACGCGCGAACCTGCCGTCATTCACATTCGAAACCGGCGCATCGGCACCGGCCTCGCTGCCCACGAACCATGAATGTGGGCGGTCTGGCGCGAGACGACGAGTTGCTCGGTCGGACGAAGGCCGACCGAGGAGGTGATCGCGTGGTGCGGCCGTTCCAGTTGTTCGCACAACCGCGAACACGCGCTTGCGCCAAAGATGCGCTGATGCCTTCCTTCGGCTGCGGCAAAAGCTGCGGCAAGAGCTGCGGCGATTAGCTGCAGTCAGACGGAATGTCGATACCCCACCACGGCCGAGGCTCACCTCTTCAGCGGTGCAGATCTCTTACCGTGCCCCGAATACCTGGGTCCAGTAAATGGTGCTGCCGCTGTTCGGGTTCACTGCATATGCGGCGCCCATGTCTGCGAACTCCGGCTGCATCATGTTGGCGCAATGAGGCGGACTGGAAAGCCAGGCCGAAACTGCCTGTTCAGCCGAGCCCTGCCCGGCAGCGATGTTTTCGCCGACTCTCCGCCACCGGTAGCCTTGGTCTCCTGCCCGGTCGCCAACATCGCTGCCGCCCTTGCCGCGATGTCGAAAGTAGTTCCGGTTCGCCATATCTCGGCTGTGGGCGAAGGCCGCAGCGCCCAAATCCGGCCGCCAGCCGAGCGGAGGCGCCGCGCTGAATCGTCGGTCGCCGCAAGTTCTGGCCTGCGCACGCGCACTGTTGGTGAGCCTCAGGATTTCCCGCCCGGCTTGTCTCCACTCGCCCAGGTCGGGTGACACCACAGGCCGCGCCAGCAGAATCTGCCAGACGACACCGGTTCGCGAAACGCCGATCTGGGCGTATTGCTGACTCAGCAGCTGCCGGCAATAACGCTTCCTGATCAGTTTCAGGGTGGCTGCCGCATCGGCGGGACCCGAGACCTGAATTGCTTCGACCCGGGCTGCCTGATAGCCCTGTTTCTTCACGGCCTCCAGCAGGTCTCCGCCGGCTCCGGGTTCGACCCTTGCCAGGGCAGCATCCGGCGCAAGCGGTCCTGCAGCTTCAATGCGCTTGCCCTGGCAGCTTTGAGGTTTGCTGCGAAAGGCGTTGATGAGACCGACGAGATCATTGCTTTCTTGTGCAACTGCCAAGCCGCTGAACAACGCGGCAGCCGCGAGCCCGCAACAGGCCCAGCAATGACGCATGACGTTCAGGTTCATCGAATCTCACTTTCCCGGGTTGACTGTGCACCGGGAGGTGGGTCGCTCCGGCGTGGCAGCGAACTGGCAGACGTGGGCAATGGTGTTGACACAATGGCCTGCGGGACCCGCCGAAGGCTCATTCCTGAGTCTCGCGCGAGGACTGTGTCGCCGCGGCGAAGGCCGCCTCGACGGCGAGCAGATCGTCGGCTTCCGGCACAGCTTCTCGCGCCCCTTTGACGATCATGCCGGCGTGGCGCTGCAGGCAGGCCGCGTCCGGCGCGCGTTGCACGTGGCGGGCGATCTGGGCGATGGCGTCGAGCATGCGGATCGCTACGGCCGGGTTCGAACGGGCGCTTTGCCTGATCTGGTTGAAGGCCGTGTCCGCGATCCCCGTGAATGACGATCCCGACGCCACCAGCCGCAGCCGCCCGCGATGGTCGAACCGATGGGCTGATGGCATGTCGCGTCGTGCCAGCCGGCACAGGCCCGATCCCAGCCGGTCCACGCAGGCGATCGCTGTGAAGGGGTCGTTGATGCCCGGGGACAACGCCCGCACGGCGATCTCGACCAACTGCTGGAACGAGAACTCGACATCCTGGCCGGCAGTGCGCTGGTTCCCCAGCACAAAGGCGTCGTTCATCTTGTCGACCAGGGTTGAAGTCACGCGATCCCCGGGCCAGACCATCACCATCGTCCGCCCTTTGACGAGGTAGTGCCCGGGCCGGCGCTCCAGCCGAAGCAGCAGATCTTCCTCGCTGGCCAACGCCATCAAGGCGTCGGCGTCGATCAGCTGGAGATAGCCGTCCTCGATGGCACCCACAGGGCGGGCCTCGCGTTCGAATGCCGCTGGCAGGGCGGCTTCGCTCGGCGCGTCCGGGACTTCGGACCCGCCCTTGCCCAGGTGGCCGGGGAACAGCCTGTCGATCCCGTCTTCCAGTTCCCTGCCGACCCGTGCCACGACCTCGTCAGCCTGGATCGAGACCGAGACGTGATGGATGAAGTAGATCAGCACCCCGATGCTGACCATGGCCAGCAGCACGCCTATGCTCACAGAGAGATGCGGCACGAAGGCTACCTCGTCGGCACGCCTGATGGTGCGCAGCACCAGCAGGCAGTACACAAACGTGGCCACGAAGGTGCCCAGCACCACCTGGTTGGCGGTGTCGCGCATGAAGTTGCGCAGCAGGCGCGGGCCCAGTTGCGACGAGGCTAGCGACAGCGCCACGAGCGTCATCGAGAACACGGTGCCGGCTATGGCGATCATCGACCCGGCCACGGTGCCCAGCAGCAGGCTTGCACCTTCGGCGCCACCGGAATAGATCCAGCTCAAGCGTTGCAGCCAGCCCTCGGCGATGGTCTTGTCGAGTTCGACGGCGGAGATGGCCAGTGCCACGGCCAGGCACGCCATGACCGCTGGCACGAACCAGAAGCTGGACCCAAGCCGATCCCAGTATTTCAGCAGCAGAGTTTTCAAGAGAAGCTACTTCAACCCGTGAGTACCAAACGAAGCGCCCGAGGTGGCGTGGAACGATGAGCGGAGCGGAAGTCGTCGAGCTGCAGGCGCACTGTTCGTTGTCGCGGCGGAAGGGCTGAGCCGCGTGGTGGCGACGCTCATTCTCGGGCCAGCTGGATGACCAGCTTGCCGAAATTCTTGCCCTCCAGCAGGCCGATGAAGGCCTCGGGTGCATTCTTCAGGCCGAATACGATGTCCTCGCTGACTTTGACCTTGTTCTCCTTCACCCACTCTCCCATCGCCCCGGCAAATTCGCCAAAGCGAGGCCCGTAGTCGTCGAAGATGATGAAGCCCTGCATCTTGATACGCTTGCGCAGCAGCGTGCCCGCCAGCAACCCCAACCGATCCGGCCCCGGCGGGAGCTCGGTGGTGTTGTACGCAGCGATGAGACCGCACACGGGGACGCGCGCCCTGTCGTTGAGCAGCGGCATCACGGCGTCGAACACGGCACCGCCGACGCTCTCGAAGTAAACGTCGATGCCCTTCGGGCACGCCGCTGCAAGGCGTCCGGGCAGGTCGGCCCCATGGTGATCGACGCAGAAATCAAACCCCAGTTCGTCGATCACATAGCGGCACTTTTTCTGGCCGCCTGCAATGCCCACCACGGTGCAGCCTTTGATCCGGGCGATCTGCCCCACCACCGAGCCAACCGCACCGCTGGCAGCCGCGACGACGACGGTTTCACCGCTTAGGGGCTGGCCGATGTCGAGCAAGCCCATGTAGGCGGTGAAGCCGGGCATGCCCAGCACGCCCAGCGCGCGTGAAGGATGCGGTTCTTCGGGATAAGCGAGGTGAGGCCGCGGCCATCGGACAGCGCGTAGTCCTGCCAGCCTGCGTAGCCGAGCACCAAGTCGCCGACCTTGAAGTCGCCATGCCGGGACGCCTCGACGCGCGACACCGTGCCGCCGACCATCACGTCGCCGATGGCCACCGGTGCCGAATACGACGGTCCGTCGCTCATGCGGCCGCGCATGTACGGGTCGAGCGACAGGTACAAGGTGCGCAGCAACACCTGGCTAGCGGCGGGTGTCGGCACCGGGGTGTTCTCGAGGCGAAAGTCCTCGGCGGTCGGCGCGCCACGCGGCCTGGCATTCAGGACGATACGGCGATTGACGGTGGAGCTTTGCGGCATAACGGTTCTCCCTCGCACCAGTTCTGGGCTCTGACAACAGCTTCGAACCGCCGGCGCGAGATGAACTGCCGAATTGCGGCACGCTGTCGACAGTCAGGACAGGCAGGGGCGGACTGGGCAGTTGAAGTTAGGAGATGGTCGTTGCCGAGTCGGTGCGGTGGGCAACACTCCGGCCCTGCCAGAGTGGCTTGGGACCACGAGTCTCATGAAGCGTCGACCCCTCAAGCCCAGAGATTGCAAGGGCTGCGAAGTAACGGCATCCACCGAATGATGCTCATGCATTTTCGAGGGCATTGCCTTGTTCTACGCCAGGAGCCAGCGACCGTTCGGGCCGGCTCGGTGACCAGCGGCACCACGCGGTACGAGCCCAGGCTCTGGGACCGCTGCTCACGGCTGCTTAGGGTTCTTGCTCGTGACACGATGAGGGTCAGCGGCCTGAGCCATCAGTTGGCCATCGTTTGGTTTGACGGGCGCGCTGTCGCTGCTTTCGACGGCCTCGCCATCGGGCCCGATCACATGGTCTGGCGTGATGTCCGCACCATCAGGCCCGTCTCGGCCTGTCGCGCTGGCACGTTCTCCGGTTCCGGAAGCGTCGCTGTCGCTGGCAGTGTCGACGATCAGCGACCCAAGTTCGTCCGCATGATCGCCTTCGCCCCGCAGGCTTTGTTCGCCTTGCACATCGCTTCCGCTGTCGCTGCTGTCGCTCGGGCCCAGGGCATCGACATCTTTGCCCACTGCGTACCTGGCTGCACGTTCGCCGCCAAGAAAGCTGCTTTTGGTCATCACATTTCCTTTTGGAGTGGGCGCCACCATCGGCGCGTTGCTGAATTCGAGACTGGCATCAACTCGTCGGACGTCCCTTCATTCGCGTGCGGACAACTTGCTGTCGGTCAGCGTGGCCCCTTGTCATGCTGATGCCCAGTGTTCCTGGGCCGAGCTGCGACTTCGCATTCTTTGGCCCGTTCCCTTTGATGACGTGATCGTCATACGGTACCTGTCGCTAGCACGAACTTCTGTTCGATAACCCAGAGGATAGGAAATTCAAACGCTCTTTCTTCTCCCAAAGGCCCCCCGGCGATGCTCTTGAACACCTACTGATGCGGTCCTTGCATTCGGTGGCGGCCTGTTGAGGGTCGACCACAGCCGGAATGAGCT
>Ga0209181_10006047_pt1 | contig 17149 bp, 18 predicted proteins | sample MAT05_FD_187208 | JGI IMG/M metagenome (GOLD analysis project Ga0209181, IMG submission 187208) | Freshwater microbial communities from Lake Fryxell liftoff mats and glacier meltwater in Antarctica - MAT-05 (SPAdes) (version 2) | ecosystem: Environmental > Aquatic > Freshwater > Ice > Liftoff...
CGATCGCTTGGTTATTGGGGTTTAATGAGGCGATCGCCTCTCTCTTTCACATCTGGGAGCGATCGCTTGGTTACTGGGGTTTAATGAGGCGATCGCCCTTCTCTTTCACATCTGGGGGAGATCGCTCTATTAGTGGGATTCAGTGGAGCGATCGCTCCTCTCTTTCACAACTGGGGGCGATCGCTCACGTTAAACTGTTGATACGAAGCAGCATGAGAAATTTGAGATGAAAATTAAGGCAATTATTTGGCAGGAGGATGACATTTGGTGTGCGTCTGTACCGGCTCTTCCGGGTTGCCATACTTGGGGAGAAAACTACGAACAATTACTAGAAATGTTAGAAAACGCAATTCAAGGTTGGCTTGAAGTTGCTGGACAACCAGAAATCCTTGAACCAGAAAAACAGTTGATTGAATTGACTGTATGAAGTCTATTTCCGGTAAAGCATTGTGCAAGATTGTTGAGCAATGTGGTTGGGAGTTAAAACGCATCACTGGTAGTCATCACATCTATACCAAAGAGATGAAACTGTGATTCTTTCAATTCCGGTTCATAGCAATCGAGATTTACCTGCTGGCACTTTGAGAAGCCTTCTGAAAGATGCTGGACTGACGGAGAAAGACTTAGATTAACTGGAATGTGGGTATGTCATTTCTTAAGTATGCCAAGGCGATCGCTCCTCTCTTTCACAACTGGGGGCGATCGCTGATTAGTGTGGTTTAACGGGGCGATCGCTTTTCTCATTCACAACTTAGGGCGATGGCGGGTAAGGATTTGCACCAGTTTTAGCTTTGATTGGCACCCCTGCCCCCAAACCGTGCGGAAACTCTCCCGGTTGGACTCCGGGTCAACCTCGTTCTCGACGAATCCGCTACCCAACTGTCAAAAAACGCTTCACCCAACCCAAACGCACCACTCAAAAGTCTGCTTAATTACCTTGATGCCTTGACTCTTTCTGCACTGCTCAATCCCGGCAAGGGGTTGGGCGATTTCCCCTGCCTTTTAGTCTAAACTTTAGTGAGTTGGTATTCATTTGCAAACTTAGCCTTCCAGCGACTCCATGGAGAACCAAGACTGTCCATATTCTGAGCTATCTCCTGACCAACAGCAGCAGCGGCTCAAAGAACTAGCAGTTGTTTTTTTTAAGCTGGGAACGATCGCCTTTGGGGGTCCGGCTGCCCATATCTCGATGATGGATGAGGAGATTGTGGAGCGGCGACAGTGGCTTAGCCGTGAGAAGCTGCTGGATTTGTTGGGAATTACGAACCTGATTCCGGGTCCCAACTCAACTGAACTGGCGATTCACATTGGCTATGAGCGCGGCGGATTGTGGGGTTTGGCGATCGCGGGTGTCTGCTTTATTTTGCCTGCGATGCTAATTGTTTGGGGATTGGCGGCGGTTTATGTTCAAACTCAGGTAATTCCGCAGGTGGGCTGGCTGCTCTATGGCATTAAGGCGGTGATTGTGGCGATCGTGGTGCAGGCGCTATGGAAGTTGGGTAAAAAGGCGCTGAAGGATACACCGACCGTGATTGCCGCGATCGCCGTCATCATTGCCTACTTCTTAGGCATCAACGAAATTTTGCTGCTGTTGCTAGGCGGACTTGCCGTGATGCTGTTTAAGAACTGGCAGCGTCGCCGTAATTTGGGGACGCTGGGAGCGTGGATGGTGCCAATGGCGGCGATCGCTCAAGTGACTCCTGTTTCACCAACCGTGCCAGCCCCAACCGGATTGAGTATCTTTTTATTTTTTCTCAAAATCGGCTCTGTGCTTTACGGCAGTGGCTATGTGCTGCTGGCATTTTTGCAAAATGGGTTAGTGCAAGAGCGGCAGTGGTTGACCTCTCAACAATTGCTAGATGCGATCGCCATTGGGCAGTTCACGCCAGGTCCTGTGTTTACGACGGCAACTTTCATTGGTTATTTACTGGCAGGGAATATCGGCGCGATCGCGGCAACAGTCGGCATTTTTCTGCCTGCCTTTGTGTTGGTGCCGCTGGTCAATCCGTGGGTGCCAAAACTGCGCCAGTCGCCTTGGGCAAGCGGTTTTTTAGATGGCGTGAATGCGGCATCAATGGGGTTGATGGCAGGTGTCACCTATGTGTTGGCACGTACCGCTTTAGTGGATTGGGTGACGATTACCGTCGCCATTTTCAGCGCGATCGCGGTTTTTCGGTTCAAAATTAATTCTGCTTGGTTGGTGCTTGCTGGGGCACTCATCGGCTTTCTCACAAAATGGCTGATGCCTGTCTAATTAGGTTTCGGGTTTCGGGTTTTCAGAATTGACCTTACAAATGCTGAAAAATTTGCCCCTTATCTGGTTTAACTGATATACTCAATAAGCAAATCTGGGCGGGTGGCGGAATTGGTAGACGCACCGCACTCAAAATGCGGCGAAGAAATTCGTGCGAGTTCGAGTCTCGCTCTGCCCATATTTCTAATTGAAATAAGCTAATTGAAACAACCTAATTGAATCAAGCAGGCATCGAAATTAATGATGTCTGCTTTTTTAATGCGATCGCGCTAGCACAGCGTAGTGAAAGTTACATCAGGCGATCGCTCTGCTACGGATTGACGAATGAGCCGAGCGGCAAATAAGCTTGCGTAATATAGTACATTTGAACTGACTCTTTAATCTGTACTCCAAGCTTTGGACTCCCCATTTAAAGGCGCATTAATGTCTCACCCAATAATCTCTTTGCTTTCAGCCAGCGCGATCGCTTTTGGTACACTTCCAGGCGCGATCGCTCAATCTGCTACGCCAAAAGCACAGTCAAGCGAGGTCTTGAAAATGGTAATGGTCGATCAAACTCAACTGTCATCCAACCAGCGCAGCGCTTTTCAGCAATATATTCAAACTGCCAGCCTACCATCCACCAAGGTTGGAAAGCGCTGCCAGTACTATAGCAACCCCGATGTATGGTGCTTAGTTTTAGATGCACCCGTCGCCAATCAAGTCTTTCAGCAAATTAGCCGCCAACCGTTTGGCTCAGCCGCCTCTCTAAAACCAGTACGCCGCCTTAGATCACCCGAAAAGAGTTAGTGCTTGGGCATCTGATTGAAAAGAATTATTTCGGCTGAATTGTGGAATTGTCTTTGCTTTATCTGCCATTTGAAAGAGGAAAGTGAGCCAACGAATTTTTACGATTACGGAGAAAGTCTAAAGGTCACAATTCGAGGATTATATGGATCAACCAAATACACTTCAAAAGAAGCAAGAAACTGAAGGCATGACCACAGATGTGATTATGTCTCCTGAAGATCAACAAGCAGATCAAGCAGAAATTGACAACCCACAATGGAAGACCGAAGCAGGATTTCTCACGATTGATTCCTTACCACAGGATGTTAAAGAGGTGTTGCCTCAAGATGCCCAAATGGTTTTTGTTGCCGCTTACAACGCTATTTTTGAAGGAAACAGCGATCGCGAAGCCGCTACCCAAACTGCATGGCAAACTATTGAACATAGCGATCGCTATGTTCGGGGTGAAGATGGTAAATGGAAATGCATCGAGCCTGATCAAGGTCTTCATAGCCCTAGTCCTCAATCGGCATCCTAATTAGCCTCAATCGATTAAGAGCCAGAAGATGAAGCCCAGATCCACACTTCATCTTCTGGCTTCTTTGTGTGCAATTTTAAGAAAAATTGGGGAGAACAACTTCGATTCCGTATGCGTCAAGCCAAAAAGGTTCCATTTCAGGACATAATCTAGTTTGATTGGTGACTAAACTTACGGTGTCGGTGAGTGAACAAGATTCCACCCTTTGATTTATCGGAACAATTTAAGCTGATTGGTGAAACGATTAATGCTGCTGTTTTGGAAGTGCTGGCTTCTGGACGTTACATTGGCGGCTCTGTAGTTGAAGAATTTGAGCAGCAGTTTGCCAGCTACATTGGCACATCAGCCTGCGTGAGTTGCAACTCCGGCACAGACGCTTTATTTTTAGCGTTAAGAGCCTTGGGAATCGGTTCGGGCGATGAAGTCATTACGACACCGTTTACATTTGTGGCGACGGCTGAGGTAATTAGTGCGGTTGGCGCAACGCCTGTATTTGCTGATATTGAGTTAGACACTTTCAATCTCGACCTCAATCAAGTTGAAGCGGCAATCACCGATCGCACTCGCGCGATTATTCCTGTGCATCTGTTTGGGCAACCCACCAACATGACTCGGCTAATGGCGATCGCTCAAGCCCATAATTTGTTTGTGGTTGAAGACTGCGCTCAATCCACTGGCGCGGAATGGCAAGACAAACGGGTTGGCAGTATTGGGCATATTGGCTGCTTTAGCTTTTATCCCACTAAAAATTTGGGCGCTTGCGGAGATGGCGGCGCGATCACCACGAATGATCTCGCTATTCGCGATCGCTTGCGCTGCCTGCGGGATCATGGTCGTCGGGGTGCCTATTACTACGAAGAACTTGGCATCAACAGCCGTTTGGATGCGGTGCAGGCTGCCATTTTGCAAATCAAGCTGCGCTATTTAGACCAGTGGAATCAACAGCGTCGGGCAATCAGCGATCGCTATCAGCAGCTTTTGAGCTTGGTTCCAGGCATAGTTTTGCCTCAAGAAATCTCCGGCGGGAAAAGCGTCTGGAATCAATACACGATGCGCGTAATCCAGCAATCTGAGTCGAAAAGCAATGAACCGTTTCGGGATACGCTACGAAGTCGCCTTCAGGAAAAAAATGTCCTGTCGATGGTTTACTATCCGCTTTGCCTACATTTGCAAGCAGCCTACAAAAACTTAGGCTATCAACCAGGGCAACTTCCCAACTGCGAACAAGCCTCTCAAGAAGTCCTTTCCTTGCCCATGTTTCCAGAACTCCATCCAGAGCAGCAAGAACAAGTTGCCTACAGCCTCAAAGATTGCTTAATTTGAGCGGTCATTTGCTAAAGGCTGTAGCTGCGCTTTGATTTCGGCAGGGGCGATCGCGCCATGCTCCGTAATGATCGCGGTGATCAATTCGGCTGGAGTGACATCAAAGGCGGGATTGTAGAACTCGGCTCCGGCAGGGCAGAGGGTAGTGTCGCCGATTTGGTAAACTTCGCTGGGGTTGCGTTCTTCGATTGGGATTTGAGTGCCATCGGCGATCGCAAAATCGATGGTGGATAGGGGAGCCGCGACATAAAACGGAATATTGTGCGCTCTGGCAACGAGCGACAGGCTATAGGTGCCGATTTTATTGGCTGCGTCGCCATTTGCCGCAATGCGATCGGCTCCCACGACTACCAGGTCAATCATGCCAAGCTTCATGCAGTGTGCCGCCATGTTGTCGGTGATCACCGTGACGGGAATGCCTTCTTGGACGCACTCCCAAGCAGTCAGCTTCGCACCCTGCAAGCGAGGACGGGTTTCATCGGCATAGACTCGCTCTAGTCGTCCTGCTGTCCACGCCGATCTCACAACCCCTAAAGCAGTGCCATAGCCCGCAGTTGCCAAAGCTCCGGCGTTGCAGTGAGTCAGAATCCGCAGCTTTTCAGGCGCGGAGGGCAGAATACTCAAGCCATGATCGCCAATTTTTTGACAGGTACGAATATCGTCTGCATTGATTGTGCAAGCCGTTTCTAACAGGATCGTTCTGATTGCATCAACAGAGCTTTCAGTGTGATAGGCAACTTTCATCATCCGGTCGATCGCCCAAAACAGGTTTACCGCTGTGGGGCGAGTTGCTCGGAGGCGTTCAGCTACTGTCTCCAACTGAGTCAAAAATTCCGCGCGATCGCCCGTTTCAATCTCCCGTGCGCCTAAATACACGCCGTAGGCTGCTGCTACGCCAATTGCCGGGGCACCCCGCACAATCATCGTTTCGATCGCGATCGCCATCTCTTCATAGCGACGAATTTCTACCCAATCAAATACATTTGGCAGACGAGTCTGGTCAATCAGGCGCACATGGTCAGTTTGCCAGATAATCGGATAAACGGGATTTGCTTGAGTCATCGAAAACACGCGCCAGAAACTAAAGAAATTATCCCTGAATTTGCCCTATCTATTCATTCCACTTTTAGATCTGGCACAAGGGACTAGACATTTCAAACGATTCGTAGGATTATAGCGATGTGAGGAGTCGAATCAAAAACGAAAAGCCCCTGAAGTCGAAACACGGACAGACGCTCAGGGGCTTTTTGTATGGAATTTTTTATCAAGTTTTTTTATCAAGCTAACGTCATCCTTAACTGTCGAATGATAAAGTAGTACATAGGAACTTGGTCGGGTTAACTCTTCAGCCATGATTGCAGTATGAGACAGGACGATCATCACTATCGCCGCAGAGGCAGTTGGTTCAGCGGTTTTCTGTGGATGCTGTCGGGCGGCGCTTTGACTGCTGTATTGCTGATTGGATTTAGTCAGTGGCAATGGGGCGATCGCTTTCTTTCTGCCTTCAATACCTTGATCAACCCACCGCAGCCGCAGCCAAAAGTGGATGTGCGATCAATCATGATTCAAAAAGTGCGTGAAGCCAGTGAATTAACCACGGCATCCTTCACGATGCAAGCCGTTGTGCCCACGGAGCAAGATGCCACCTTGAGCGGCTTCACCATAGGCACCACCAAGCTGCTTTATGTTGCCTATGGCGAAGTGCAGGCAGGCGTAGATCTGAGCCAACTGACTGAGCAAAGTGTGCAAACCAGCGGCGACACGATTCAGATTCAGCTACCGCCGCCCAAAATTTTAAATAGCAAAATTGATGTGACTAAATCTCAGGTTTATGATTACAACCGGGGTTTCTTGGGCTTGGGACCCGATGTTGCACCGGATCTGCAAGCAAAGGCACAACAAGAAGCGCTTCAAAAAATTGTGCAGACAGCGTGTGAAGAAAGGATATTGCAAAAAGCGAGCGATCGCGCCAAATTTGTGGTTACTCAGTTGCTCAACACCGCAGGCTATAAAGCGGTGACCGTTGAGGCTCAGCCCGTTCAGGCAACTGACTGTTCAGCCTCAATTAATCAATCTGGCAATCAATCGGGTGAATCTATTACTCCCAACCCGATCACTCCGAACAATCCACAACCCATTAATCCACAACCCATTAATCCACAACCCATCAACCAGCAACCGTCTGTTCTTCCTAGCCCTTAAATTCTTGGATCAAATTTTGGGGCACTGCACGAGATCCACCGGGTTCCAAGCGTCCGGGTTTGCCGTTAGAACGAGGGGAACCTGCTTCGGCAGCAGATGAAAAGCCGACAACCGCTAAAGGTGAAACAACTGCAACAATCATCAAAGCGTTAAGCGTTACTTTTTTAATGGCGTTCATGGTGTCAATATCCTGTTTGGGGGCTTATTGACCTTTACGGTTAAACGACCCAAGATTATGCAGATCGGATAAATTTTTTCAGACCATGATGAAAAAACAGAGTGAATTAGAGCAGATTCCAGGAGTAGGCAAAGCGATCGCCGAAGACTTGAACAACTTAGGCATCCATCATGTGCAAGAGTTGCAAAACCAAGATCCGGAGGTTCTATATCAGCAACTTTGTGACTATGAAGGTAAACCCGTCGATCGCTGTATGTGCTGCGATGTGCGGTTTACTATGCTTCCACTAAAAACCCTGACCCCGAACTGCTGAAATGGTGGAGTTGGAAGCACAAGTCCTACCCATCAAAAGTGTAGAGTTCTTCAGGTGAACCCGGACTGAAAACCCTATGGCGCGGCATTGGGGTACTGCATCATTTACTGGAAGGGGCGCAACTCGTTGCCAAACCCTAAACCCTGTAACGATTCTGTCGGCTTCTGCGTAATGGATAGCCCAGAGCGGGAGCGGGATTTAGGGTATAGCTTGCTTCCCGCAGAGTGGAGGATTGGGAAGTCGCACATCGGGTGAATGACGAATGGCGAAGTATGAACCCTCGCGTCAACAGCGCCAAGCGCCGCTGACGCGAACAAAACTCGTTACTTAGCTAGCTCCCACTAATTCTGGGGTCGCCTCAGCGCGATCGGGCATTCCTTCCTGCGTCAGATCCGGCATTTTGCCGCCTTTTTGCAGGAAACCACCCACCATTGCGATCAGAGCGTTAACTTTGCGGGTGCGCCAAGTGTCGATCGCTTCATCCACCGCAGCCGCAGACAACTGTCGTTCCATCGCTTCCCGCAGATAGGCAGCGTGCCCGGTTTCATCATGAGCAACGCTGAGAATGCCTTTCTTCAAATTGATACTGCCGGGATCGGTGTCGGGCAAAGCGTTCGCCATCCGCACAAAATCTTTGCTGGCATCCAGTTCAAGAATGTAAGTGCTTGCCAAAAACACCGTCCAATCAATGTTTTCAGGTTTTAATTCGTTGCTGGAGTAATCGCTGAAATAGGCTTCAAAAAATGGGCTGCGGCGACGTTCATCGGGCGTTCCGTCAGTCGTCGTTTGCGAACCAGATTTGAAGTCAATCAGTTGCTTATTCAATTGTTTCAGCGCTTGGGCAAAAATTTGACCGTGGCGGCGTTCATCTGTTGCATGACGCGCCAGCCGTTCTGCTAGCCAAGTGTCGCCTTCCGCAGCAGCCCGCGCACTCAGCGCTTCCAAAAAGGGAACAGAGCCGGATTCTGCCATTTGCAGAGCCGCGAGGGTGTTCGGGCGAGTTTGCAAATCGCGCATGTTCCGGGCAGAAATGTAGGCGGATGCACCAGAGCCAAGAATATGAAGCAGTTGGGTGGAAAGATTCATAAAATAGTTGCCTAGGAACGTAATTTGCAGAAGAGAGTACAGACGAGATCCTAGCGTTATTTCCCGATTTGAGCCGAGGAAGTCCCGACCGTTTCTATGCCAATTTTGAGTAGAGACGTTCCTCTGACGGGGAGTGTCATCGCAAGGATTCTTCAGAGTAGATTCTTCAGAGTAGTATGAGAACTTTGAGCTACATCACCAAAAAATTTATAGCCGTCTAGAAGAAATCTGGCTACAGTTTATGAGGATGTTTGCGGTGAGCTTTGATTAGACACAAAGTTGAAACCAAGGTCTACAAGGTCGCGATCGCAACTTCATTGGGGGAACCGTTCAATGCGCCTGTTCACAACCATCTTAGGCTTACGCTGCTATCTGGATTCATGTCGCTTAAAACGGCATGACTTGGAGCGATCGGGCAGCTATTTAGATGGCATAACAATTCCTCTAGAAATTGGTTTCGTACCCACTATGGGCGCGCTCCACGCGGGACATCTCAGCCTAATTCAGCGCGCCCGTCGCGAGAACAAAATCGTCGTTGTCAGCATTTTCGTCAACCCGCTACAGTTTGCACCCACCGAAGACTTCCAGCGCTATCCCCGCACCCTAGAGCCAGACCGTGCCCTTTGTGAACAAGCTAACGTCGATGCTTTATTTATCCCAGATGCAGAAGAGATGGGAACAGCAAAGCCAACTCTGAACTCTGAACTCCGAACTCCGAAACCCGCTGTCACTCAAGTAATTCCCCCCTTAACTCTAACTAGCGAACTCTGCGGACGCTTTAGGGAAGGGCATTTTCAAGGCGTGGCGACGATTGTGGCAAAACTTTTGAATATCGTGCAGCCGACTCGTGCGTATTTTGGACAAAAGGATGCTCAACAGCTTGCCGTTATCCGTCAGTTAGTGACCGATTTGAACCTGCCCGTGGAAATTGTGGGATGCGCGATCGCCCGTGAAGCCAGTGGATTAGCGCTCAGTTCTCGCAACCAATATTTGACTGAGACAGAGCGGGAACAAGCGGCTATCATCTATCGGTCATTGCAGCAAGCCTCACACACCTTTCGAGCCGGAGAGCGATTAGGTAGTAAACTGATCGGGGCGGTTAAGGCAGTGTTAACAACCGCACCCGATCTCATCTCAGAATACGTTGAACTGGTTCACCCAATGACTATGACTCCCTTAACCCAAATTGAGGACATCGGCTTATTAGCAGTGGCGGCTCGGCTTGGCTCTACCCGATTAATTGATAATGTGCTGCTGAGCGATCGCCAACCCATTGTGGCGATCGATGGACCCGCTGGAGCCGGAAAATCCACGGTGGCAAGGCTCGTCGCCCAAACTCTCGGCTTGTTTTATCTCGACACCGGAGCCATGTATCGCGCCTTCACCTGGCTAGTCATGCAGTCGGAGATTGCGATTGACGATGAACCCGCGATCGCAGAACTCGTCAGCCAATGCCAGATCGAGTTTAGGGAACAGGGAATAGGGAACAGGGAACAGGAGGAAAAAGACAAAATATCTCCTGTAAAGACCCTATGCCAACAAAACTCGCCACTCGCCACTCGCCACTTGCCCCTTGCCCCGCCTGCCATTTTCGTCAATGGGCAAGAAGTCACTCAAGCCATCCGTAGTCTGGAAGTGACTTCTCATGTTTCCGCCGTTTCCGCTCAACCCGCTGTCCGTTGGGCGTTGGTGCGGCAACAGCAAATCTATGGAAAGCAGGGCGGCATGGTAGTTGAAGGGCGAGATATTGGCACCAACGTGTTTCCTGATGCGGAACTGAAGATTTTTCTGACTGCTTCGGTGCAGGAACGCGCCCGTCGTCGTCAGCGTGATTTGCAAAATCAGGGGATCGGTGATGTCAATCTGGATGAGTTGGAGCAGGCAATTTGCGATCGCGACCTTAAAGACAGCACCCGCGCCCTTGCTCCGCTATCTAAAGCCGACGACGCGATCGAGTTGATTACTGATGGCTTGACGATTCAGGCAGTAATCGATCAAATCGTTGAACAGTACAATGCTGTAATCAACTTCTAGAACCATTTAAACTTGGTTAGGACTTACGCACTCGCCCCCTAAATCCCCCAATTCTGGGGGACTTTGATCTCTGGCTCCCCCAGAATTGGGGGTTGGGGGGGCAAATTTCGATTGATTTACGTAAGTCCTGTTGGTAAAGTCTTCATTTTGGCTGTCTCCTTTCTGCTTAGCTCTTTACCTATTTTCGTATCCTTTGCAATATGGTTGAGTCAGTTTTGACCGTAGCCCCTTAATAATGTTGGTGATGTTCTATGGCAAAGATCCTTTTAACAGGCGCAAATGGACAGGTTGGAGCAGAACTGAAACACACCTTAGCTCACCTGGGTGAAGTGACTTCAATCGATCGCACCCAGTGGGATCTAGCAAAACCCGACACCATTCGCGCGATCGTGGAGCAATTGCAGCCCACGATTATCGTGAATGCAGCAGCTTACACCGCCGTAGACAAGGCGGAAAGTGAGCCAGATCTGGCAACCCTGGTGAATGGCAAAGCCACGGGCATTTTGGCAGAAGCGGCGGCAGGTGTAGGAGCCGGACTGATTCATATTTCCACCGATTACGTGTTCGATGGCAGCAGCAACAGCCCTTACCTGGAAACTTCTCCGACCAATCCTTTAGGCGTGTATGGCGCTTCAAAACTGGCAGGAGAAGAAGCAATTCGGGCAGTGTGTCCACAGCACATGATCATCCGCACCGCCTGGGTTTATGGCGTTCAGGGCAAGGGCAACTTTGTGAAAACCATGCTGCGGGTGGGTGCCCAACGGGATGAACTGCGCGTGGTCACCGATCAAATTGGTGCGCCCACCTGGTCAAAGGATCTGGCACTGGCGATCGCTCACCTTGCCCCCCAACTCACCGCCGAAACCGCAGGCACCTATCATTACACCAACAGCGGCGTGTGCAGTTGGTATGATTTTGCCGTCATCATTATTGAAGAAGCCAAAGCCATGGGTTTCCCGCTGCAAGTTCAGCGCGTCATCCCCATCACCACCGAAGAATATCCCCTCCCCGCTCCCCGCCCGGCTTTTTCCGTCCTGTCTCTCAAAAAAACCTCTGCCCTCCTAGGCACTCATCCTCCGCACTGGCTGCAAAGCCTCCGCAAAATGCTCACAGAACTGCAACAAGTATCTGGGTAAGTACTTCACTCAACACCGTCAATCTCAATCAGCTTGGGTGTTCAGCGATCGCCGTAAGGCTCGAATGACTCCGTTATCATCTTCGGTGTCCGATCTCTGCAAAAATTGCGCCAACACCGCTCCTGAAATCATTGGAAATGTGGGGCTAAACTCGCGTTCTTGATACTCGCCGCTACAGAATTGATAGATTGTGATCCCTTGCGATCGCGTGTAGCGCCACACTTCTGGAATCTGAAGCTGTTGATAAACACCAAATCGTCGTTTAGAAGAACTGGTGATGTCTACTTCAATCGCTAAATCGGGCGGTGGGTCAGTCTGCAAATTCAGTTTTTTAGCCCGAAGCTGCTCAACCGATTGAATGTAATAACATGAATCTGGCTCTACGCCTCGCAGTAGGTCTTCCCGCTCCAAGGTTGTTGAGCCGTATGCCCTGATTTTCATGTCCAGTTCTTCGGTGAGTGCCGTCACGATGCGATCAAGCAGACGATTGATAATTTCATGCAGTTCTGATGGCATGATAATCTCTAGAATTCCTTGTTCATAGACTAAGCGAGAGGAGCGATGATCACCTAAATCGTTGAGCAAGGCTTGATAGGTTTGCCACGATACTCCATTTAAGGCAATCTGTTGAGTGATCTGATTTGCAGGCTGAATCAATGTTGTCATAATTTCTCGCCAAGCAGAACGCATCCAAAACCCTAACACGACTGATTGGGTGAATCACCAGGTATTCTCTGTATCTTCCGCGACGATTCTGGTACAACTAAACGGGTACAAATTTTTCTATTAGTGAATTAGGACATTCTATGAGCTATCGCATGAATCGCCGCGCCTATGCGGAAACCTTTGGACCGACGGTGGGCGATCGCGTCCGGTTGGCTGACACGGAGCTAATCATCGAAGTGGAGCAAGACTATACCACTTATGGCGATGAGGTGAAGTTTGGCGGCGGCAAGGTGATTCGCGAAGGCATGGGACAGTCGCCAATCACGAATGCAGATGGGGCGGTGGATGCGGTGATTACCAATGCGCTGATTCTCGACTGGTGGGGCATTGTCAAAGCGGATGTGGGGATTAAAGATGGCAAAATTCACGCGATCGGCAAAGCCGGAAATCCTCATATTCAAGACAATGTGACGATTATTATTGGTCCCGGCACCGAGGCGATCGCCGGGGAAGGGATGATTCTCACGGCAGGTGGCGTTGACACTCATATTCACTTCATTTGTCCGCAGCAAATTGAAGTGGCGATCGCCTCTGGCATTACCACCATGATTGGCGGCGGCACCGGACCAGCGGCAGGAACCAATGCCACCACCTGTACTCCCGGTCCCTGGTATCTGCATCGGATGCTGCAAGCGTCTGACGCTTTTCCGATGAACCTGGGCTTTGTGGGCAAAGGCAATAGCGGTAAGCCAGAAGCCTTGCGCGAACAGGTGGAAGCCGGAGCTATGGCGCTGAAACTGCATGAAGATTGGGGCACCACACCAGCGGCGATCGACACCTGCCTCAGTGTTGCCGATGAGTACGATGTGCAGGTTGCGATTCACACAGACACTCTGAATGAAGCTGGATTTGTGGAAGACACGATCGCCGCATTCAAAAATCGCGTCATCCACACCTATCACACTGAAGGCGCAGGCGGTGGACACGCACCCGATATCATTAAAGTCTGCGGTCAGGCGAACGTGCTGCCGTCTTCTACCAATCCCACCCGTCCCTACACCGTCAACACTTTAGACGAACACTTGGATATGCTGATGGTCTGCCATCACCTCGACCCGGCGATCGCGGAAGACGTAGCCTTTGCCGAATCCCGCATTCGCCGCGAAACCATTGCTGCTGAAGATATTCTGCATGACTTGGGAGCATTCAGTATGCTGTCTTCCGATTCCCAGGCAATGGGGCGCGTTGGCGAAGTAATCATTCGCACCTGGCAAACCGGACACAAAATGAAAGTGCAACGGGGAAACCTCTCAGAAGATTCTAGCCGTAACGACAACTTCCGTGCCAAACGCTACATCGCCAAATACACGATTAATCCAGCCATTACCCACGGCTTTGCGGAGCATGTCGGCTCGATTGAAGTCGGAAAATTAGCAGATCTTTGCCTCTGGCGACCTGCCATGTTTGGCGTGAAACCCGAAATGGTACTCAAAGGTGGCATGATTGCCTGGGCGCAAATGGGCGATGCCAATGCCAGCATTCCCACGCCCCAGCCGGTTCACATGCGTCCCATGTTTGCCAGCTATGGTGGCGCGATCGCTCATACTTCCCTCACTTTTGTCTCCAAAGCGGCGCTCAAAAAAGGGATTCCTGAGGAATTGGGCTTGCAAAAAAAAGCGATCGCTGTTTCCAATATCCGCCAACTCACGAAGCGCGACATGAAGCTCAACGATGCCCTACCTCACATGGAAGTAGACCCCGAAACCTACGAAGTCCGAGCTGATGGTGAACTCCTCACCTGCGAACCCGCCACTGTCCTCCCCATGGCTCAACGCTACTTCCTGTTTTAGTCATCATGGCAGCACAACCCAAAGAACTTAATCGCTACACTACAGTTGAGGGAAAAGTTCCGTTTGATGAATGGTTTGAGTCTTTACGGGATGCAAAAACTCGATCCATCATTCTTAAAAGACTCAACCGAATTTCTCTCGGAAATTTTGGTGATTGTCGCTCAGTTGGCGCAGGCGTGTATGAGTTTCGGATAGATTATGGTTCCGGTTATCGACTTTATTTTGGACAGGTCGGTTTATCGGTTGTGTTGCTCCTCTGCGGCGGAGACAAAAGTTCACAGGATCGAGATATTCAAAAAGCAAAGGATTACTGGCTAGACTATGAAGAACGTGAAAGCACCGACTAGCCTCAGCTATCACCCCTATCTCATCTCAAAGCTTGAAGATCCAAACTTTGCTGGAGTTTATTTGGAAACTCACTTTGAGGACGATGGAGAGTCTGAACCAGAATTAATAAAGTTGGCTTTAGAGCATGTTCTAGAGGCTTTGGGTAAACCAAAGATGACTACTGAACAGGCGCAGTCACATTCTCAGAAACTGGATGAACTGTTGTCTCAGCCCGGAAACCAATCCATTCATGCTTTAGCAGGTTGGTTAAATGCACTGGGTCTCAAGCTTACTGTTGTCCCTAACGAAAAAATAGTGGATAAGCAGGAATCACAAGAATCATAATGCTAAACCGCTGGCTTTCGTTTCTTACGACCTCGCAGTCAAACTCCCCATGACTCAACGCTACTTCTTGTTCTAATCACTCAGTATCGTTGCCGCCTCAAGTCTGCATATTTCCGCTGCTCTTTCCTGAAAAACGAATTATTCTGCTTGCCCAACCAGCGTAAACGCTGCCCAATCGCGGGGTTCGGGATATTGCTCCAGGGTTGTGAGCATGGCTTGGCGCATTGCCTGGGCTTTGTCAGGATTCTTGAGCAACGCCTGATAAAACTCGGTCATCAAGGTGACGGTGGCAGCATCGGGGACTGCCCAAAGGGAAACGACGACACTGGGAGTGCCTGCCAAAATCAGCGATCGCGATAGCCCAATTACTCCATCTCCGGTAATTCTCCCGCGCCTAGTATCGCAGGCACTCAGCACGACCAAATCTGAAGTGAGTTTTAAGTCTAGAATTTCGTTGGCAGTCAGCAAGCCATCGGTATTGCTATCGGGAGCTAACGCGAGCTTTCCTGGGGAAGGAGCTAATGCGATCGCGCCGGGTACGCCCAGTCCGAAAAAATCATCCAGTAAGCCGTGGGTTGCCAGATGAATGATCCGCTTCGTCGCCATTTGCTGAACTACAGCCGTTTCCGTCGCTTGGTTGCCAGTCAGCGCTTTGGTGCTGAGCAGAGCGGCGATCGCCCGTGCCTCTTCCTCAGAACCCGGTAATTCTGATAGCTGTTCTGGCGGTTGCCCTGCGGCGACCATCACCTTTGGCATCGTCGGATTGCCGACAATTAGAGCATTGCTGATGCCGCTTCCAACCCGATTTCGGCTGCGTTCCTGCTGTTGCCGCGCTAGTTCTAATACCTGAATTGAGGGAGATAGAGCGATCGTGTATTGCTGGATTAGATAGTTTCCTTGGGCATCTTGCAGTGCGGCAAAGGGCACCAAAAACAGCGCCCCTTGAGGGATGAAGACGACTTTTGCACCCGCTTCTTTGGGCAAAAACTCGGCGATGGGCGCAATTAACACCTGATAAAGTTGCTGCAAGTCGCCAGACATTTGGGGTGTGCTGCCTCTGGGGCGACGACCAGGAATGGCGCTACCGCGTCCCCTTACGCCAATGCCATTAGCGCGCGCGTTTTCTACCAGGTTGGCTAGGGACACATTTGAGGATGTCAGAATCGGTTTAAGATCGACCTGCCGAAACGCAATGTCGCCCTGAGGATTGACGACCCAACTGTAAAGCGTGTGGTTGCCAATAATGGAATATTCGACCAGGGTTGCCTTTTGCGTTTTGGCGATTTGCTGAATTTGAGCAATAGTTAGGGGTTTGACAGCCGCGATCGCGCTATTCACAGGTTTGAGACGACGCGCCAGCAGTTCCACAAAAGCTCTAGCTCTGCCCCGCTCTGCGACTTCCAACGCTTGCCCCACTTTTTTCTGAGCCACCAAAGCGGTTTGCAAGGCTTCGTAAGTTTGCGCTTGGGTTTCAACCAAAGACACCAAATTGCTATCGCTTAATCCTGGACGCAATGCCTCCCAGGTTTCCATGGCAGCAGTCAGGTTACTCGCGGCGTTTGAGTTATCTCCCGTTTTTAGGTAAAGAGTGCCGATGTTATTCAGCGTCTTTCCTTCCAAACCGCGATCGCCCAGTTTGCGGCTAAGCTCCAATGCCGTTTGATAAAAGCTCAAGGCTGATTTAGAATTGCCCGATTTGCCATAGCCCGATGCCACGTTATTAAGGCTAACGGCTTCCAGTTCCAAATCACGGGTAACTCGGCTAGGTTCTAGCACTTTCAGATAGAAAAACTGCGCTTGCGATTCCCGTAGGGAGTCCTGTGGAAAGCTTCGCTAACGTTTCACGAATCGTCCCGCTTCAGCATACACACTGCCAATGTTGTTCAATGTCGTGACATACAGGTAGCGCGCCCAGAAATGCATTCGTCTCGGTTGATGATAATTAGACGCGATCGCCTGCTCCAAAAACTCCGTCAGCGCTCTTCCCCGTGGTATTGGCTGCTGCACTCCATAAATTGCCTGATTTGCCTCAATAAAATTAACAGGTTTAGAATTGCGGATATCTCGCCCCAAGGGATAGCCGACCTGCTCTACCATCTGCAAAGCCCGATAGTAAGACTCCAAAGCTC
>Ga0209181_10006048_pt1 | contig 17148 bp, 15 predicted proteins | sample MAT05_FD_187208 | JGI IMG/M metagenome (GOLD analysis project Ga0209181, IMG submission 187208) | Freshwater microbial communities from Lake Fryxell liftoff mats and glacier meltwater in Antarctica - MAT-05 (SPAdes) (version 2) | ecosystem: Environmental > Aquatic > Freshwater > Ice > Liftoff...
TGACGGACAACAGACGGGAAGGTTTCATGGGTACTCCTGTAAAAAAAGCTAAAAATCAGTCCACAGCCGCCAGAAAAACGCTGGAGGCCTTGAACACTGCGGTTAAAGGCTGGCCTACCACCAGCGTGAGTCGCCTGACGCTGTCATCGGTGATGACGGCGGTAATCACGTGTTGTCCACCGGGCATCGCCAGGGTGACTTCGGCATTGACCGGCCCCTGGTGGATGTGGGTGATGGTGCCGGCAAACCGGTTGCGGGCAGAAATCTGACCGTCTTCACCGGCCATCAGTAAAACGGACGAGGCTTTGACGAAGGCGAGCACATCGCGGCCAATCGCCAACCCCAGGTTCTCTGCCGACTCGCGGGTCACGATAGCGGTCAGCAGCAGCTCTGGGGTCAGGCGCAGGGTGACCTCGCAGTCCACCACACCTTCCTTGACAGACACCACGGGTCCGGCAAACTGGTTGCGGGCGCTGGTTTTCATGGACATTCTCCTGAGTACTTGCCGAAAGTCGTCCACATCGCAGACGCCGCTTTGTTTGAGGTTGCTGGTGAGTTTTTCCAGCGCCAGTTGCGATTCTTTTTCGAGCGCACGGTAAAACGCGATCAGGCGCCGGGCAAATGCGGTGAGTTCGGTGCCACCGCCATGGCGACCTCCGGTCGAGCGGTTCACCAGCGGCTGCGGGGCCACGTTGTTCATGTCGTCCACCGCGTCCCACGCGGCCTTGTACGACATGGGCACGGCTTTGGCAGCCTGCGAGATGGAGCCGCATTTGTCGATGGCTTCAAGCAGACGGATGCGCTTGTCGCCCAAAAAACTGCCCAACGCTGTATCAATGTGCAGCTTGCCGGTGAGCTGGGTTGGCGTAGGCGTCATAGCGGCATGCTCCGCCGCTTGGCCAGCGTGTAGTTGGCGCGCATTCAAGTTCCTTTTTCAGTGGCGTCGCTATATATTCAAGCAAATAACGCACCAGATGCCATTCATTCGGCCCCAAACGAAGGTGGACGCAACTCAAGGTTCAAGGTTCAAGGCACAAATCGCAGCGTCATTTTTCTACCGCGAATCATCTGAAAATATTATCCAGTACGTTGTTTACTTTGCTACACAACGATATCAGGCGTTGTCCGGTTTGTCGCAATCGGACTGACAAAAAGCACCCTTTGGCTTGGAATTCAAATTGCGGTGTCTTCAGTCGATGTTGCTATCTCCAACAGATCTTTGCGCTGGCTGGAGCCCGTGGCCGTTTTTTGGTGTGCGGGTGGGCGCTGGCGGCGATCGTATGGCGCTGGCGCTATTCCTGTGCTGTCTAGCCATGCAATGGACAACTACTGCCGGCGCTATGGTTGCCAACACAGAACGGATTCACGCACCATCAATACGTCGCTAAAACAGCGGTTTTTTTCATCAAGGGAATGTCAACATGGCTATCAGCGCAAGAAATGTATTCAAAGGCAAAGTTGCCGCGCTCAAAGTAGGGCCCATCAACGCGCAAGCCGAAATCACCACCGCGGGCTGCGACACGATCGTGGCAACGCTGACACCAGCCAGCGTGCTCTCTTTGGGTCTTGCCGTGGGCACGGAGGCCGTAGCGGTTGTCAAAGCGCCCAAGGTGACCTCTCTGTCCGGCGCTCATGAGTACCGTTTCAGCGCCAGAAACCAGCTCAGGGGCACAGTCAGCGCTTTGCTCAAAGGCGGTGTCAACTGCCAGGTGACCGTTGCCTTGCCGGGCGGCTCCGCCGTCAGTGCCATCGTCACCAATACCGGCGTTGCAGAACTGGGTCTGACAGAGGGCACGCCAGTCACTGCGCTGTTCAAGGCCAGCCAGGTGTTTGTAAGTGTGCAGGTCTGACTGAGCAGCCCTTAGCGAGGCAGCTTTTGGGTGACCGAAAGACGTGTGTTGGCACCGCCGGGCCGGTGACGGTCTAGGGTGGTTTGACACACCATCCAACGCTTGTCAATTAATCAGGCTTCGCAAATGCGGCGGCAAGTCGTCTAACACCAGGCACTACCTTTACAAGACAACGCAAATAGTGTGCCCAGCCGGTGTGCAGGTCAGCTGTGCAGGCGCCGAACGATGGCCTGGGTGAACTCGGCCGTGCTGGCTTTGCCGCCCAAGTCGCCGGTGCGGATGTTGTCCACGTTCAAGGTGTCGTCGATGGCGGCGCGCAGTTTGGTGGCCATGGACGCCAGCTTGCAGTGGTCCAGCATCATGGCGGCAGCCAGCATCAGGGCAATCGGGTTGGCAATGCCTTTGCCGGCAATGTCGGGTGCAGAGCCGTGTACTGCTTCAAAAATAGCAGCGTCTGCGCCAATGTTGGCACCGGGTGCCATGCCCAAACCACCCACCAAACCAGCCACCAAGTCTGACAGGATGTCGCCAAACAGGTTGGTGGTCACAAGCATGTCAAACTGCCAGGGGTTGAGCACCAGCTTCATCGCGCAGGCGTCGATGATCACCGTGTCAAGCACAAACTTGCCCTTGTACTTGTCTTCATAGAGCTGCAGGCCGGTCTCCAGAAAGATGCCGGTCAGCGCCTTCATGATGTTGGCTTTGTGCACGATGGTGACTTTTTTACGCCCGGTAGTCACCGCGTGGTCAAAAGCGAATTCCAGCAGACGGCGCCCGCCTGCGCGGGTGTTGATGCCAGTCGCCATGGCCACCGCATGCGGGTCATCGTCGATCTTCACATAGTGCTCGTGGCCGATGTAGAGGCCTTCGAGGTTTTCGCGCACCACCACCAAGTCGATTTTGTCAAAACGTCCACCGGGAATGATGGTGCGCGCCGGGCGCAGGTTGGCGTAGAGCTGAAATTCTTCACGCAGGCGCACGTTGGAGGAGCGGTAGCCACCGCCGCTAGGGGTTTCCAGCGGGCCTTTGAGCGCCAGGCGGGTGCGCCGGATGCTGTCCAGGGTGGCAGCAGGCAGCGGATCTCCTGCTGCCTTCACGCCCGCCAGCCCGGCCACCTGATGCTCCCAAGTGAAAGGTGCGCCCAGCGCGTCAAGCACCGCCAGTGTGGCGTCCATGATTTCGGGTCCAATGCCGTCGCCGGGGATCAGGGTGACGGGAATCGTGCTGGGCATAGTGGGCTCCTCTCAATGATGCAAATAAAGGCCAACGCGAGTTGCCGGCCAGACCCTGTCAGTGTAAGGGTTCAAAAGCACTCGGCTTCAAGCTGGTCCAACCAGGCCAGACCTTGCTCGTCACCTTTGGCCTCCAGCAGTTCACGGATCTGGTTGACAAAGCTCGACAACAACAGTTGGTCGTCACAGCGCATGCCCTGGGTGGCATTGCGGCGCTTGAAAAAGTACGCCCAAAACGGGTCTTCGCTGCGCTGGGTGTGTTGCTCAATGCGGGCAATCATGCGGTTGGCCTGGCCATCGAAATCAATGCCTTTGAAGCTGCGGTAACGGTCAACGGTGTGCATATCAAATGTTTTTCTTTCCCTGCAGAAGTTTGGCTTTGTCAGCGGGGCTGTAGTGGTCAAAGTGGCCCTGTGCGGCGGCTACGCGGCGGTGCGCCATGCGGATGGCTTCAATCTTGCCGGCAGGCGCAATCGGTGACACGCATTTGTCCAGCGCGGTGCTGGCGCATTCCGGGCAGGCGGGTGTTGCCCCAAAGCGCACCAGAGCTTCAAAACGGTGGCCGCAGGCCGGGCAGTGATAGTCATAAATCGGCATGGTGATCTTTCCTTCAAATCATGGATGTGCAATTGCCTTGGGCGTCGAGCTAGTGCGCCTTTTGCAGCGCGTTGCCGCCAGACAGCGCCAGCAGACCGCAAGTCTGGTTGGTGATGGCACCCGCAATTTCTGGGCGCAGGCGTCGCAGCCAGCGTGGCGGCAGTTTGGCGGCACCGCAGCGTGCGCCTGCCAGCATGCCGACCAGGGCACCGGTCGTGTCAGCGTCGTCACCCTGGTTGACGGTGGCCACCATCGCGGCTTCAAAGTTGTCGTGCAGCGTCAGGTAGTGCAGCACGGTTTGTACCGTGTCGACCACATAGGCGGTGGCGCGGCCACGGTAGGGTGTGAAGCGAAAGCTCGGGTTGTCCAGCACCCACTGCGCCACCCATTGCTGGCAAGTGCTGTGATCTGTACCGCCCAGCAGCAGGCGCAGCAGGTGACCCAGGCCAAGTGTGGCCGCGTCTGAAAGTGGGTGGTGGTGCGTGAGCCGCGCCTGAGCCAATGAGAGGTGCTCAAACAGCGCCGCGTCGCCCAGCGTGGCCAGCACGGCGGGCAGGTTGCGCATCAGCGCGCCGTTGCCACCATCGCCGGGGTTGGGCAACCCCTCCAGCGTGCCATCACGCATGTAGCGCATGATGCCGCGCCGGCAGGTATTGCCACAGTCCACCGGTTTGGATTTGAACCACTTGACATAAGCGTCGCCAATGCTGCGCACCAGGGCCTCGTCGCCCTGGGCATGGCGGGTAAGAAAGGGGCTGCCGCCTTGCAGCAGGGCGTCGCCGAGCGCCAGGCTCATGGTGGTGTCGTCGGTGACCTGGCCGCGCGCCAGCTTGAGCCAGCCCCCGCCAATGATCTCCCGGTGCACGCCGTACGCCAGTTCGATCTCGCGCGGGCGCATGAATTCCACCGTGGCGCCCAGCGCGTCGCCAATCGCAAAGCCCAGGTAGGCGCCCAGAGCGCGGTCAAGTTTTTCACGCATAACGCGCCATCACTTCATAGTCACCACCCAGCGCCAGCACTTCCTGTTCGCCTTGCAGCACCTGGCCGGGCAGCAAACCTGGGAAAACCAGCACCTTGCAGATGGGCACCTGCACCTCAAAAACCCAATCGCCAAAACACGAGGCATCTTCGGCCGACAGGCTAAAAGACACCAGATTGTTCAACCGCACCGTGCAACGCCGGTTTTGCAGCCGCCCGGCAATCACCTGCTCATCACAGGGGTTGCTACCGCGCCAGAGGTGCAGGTGTTTGGCCGGTGGGGCGCTGCCTGCCAGATGGCCGTGGCGCAACGCCCACTGGCAAAATTCAAACAGCAGATCGAGCTGCTGGTGGATGTTGTTGTTGTTGTGTCGACTGCTGGTCTTTTCTTGGAGATAGTTCACCCATGCAGGCGACGGAAAACGCCCCAACGGCGCTTTGTGAAAGTTGGGCACCAGGCCAAAGCGGCTTTCCGCCCAACCTTTGAGCACCGCACCGGCCAGGCCATTGGCATCCATGCCCCAGCCCTGCAGCAACTTGCGCCAGCTGCTGTGCCAGCGCCGCTGCTCCGAGGCGCCCATGCCGCGCAGCTCATCGGCATCGGGCTTGCGCAGTCCGAAGGCTATGGACAGGTAGTGCACAAACATGTCTTGCGCTTCACTCAGGTCCTGGCTGCGCTCCAGCAGCGCGAATAGGCCGTTGTGCGACTCGCGCGTGCCCGCAATCGCCAGCGGGACCGGGTTGGTATTGAACGTGGCACTGGCGAGCATCCGCGTTGGCACGCCCACCAGGTTGGTGCCGTACCAGCGCCGTGGCTGATCGAGTTCATCTGCTGCAACGTCCATAGCCAGTCACTTGCGTTTGAGTTTCAGATTCCGTCGCGAGCAGCCCAAGGTCGCATTGAGAAGCGCAGCCCTACTCCCGTAGGGCGAGCATCGCAAATGTGAAATTGGGTTGCGCAGCAGGAAGATGGAATTCAAACAGGCCGGTTTTCGTTGGGGTTGCGTACCGGCCCCATCAGCGCCAAGCCTTGTTCGTAGCTGATGCTCTCAAAGTTGGCGCTGAACTTGAGCGCGGCGTTGGCCACCGCATCCAGCTTGCCTGCGGTGTCTTTTTTCTTCAGATCGTTCTTTTCCAGGTAAAGAAGCTCCAGCAGTTCGTTGTAAACCGTGGACTCATCGATCGGCAGCACGTAGAAGGTGGCGTCGCCGTAGGGCACCTTGTATTTTTTCGACAGGTCGATGTTGTTGCAAAACAGGAAGTATTTGCCAGTGGCGCTCAAGCCGTCGCCAAGAACCTCGGCCACGTCTTTCAGGTGCTCAAAGCTCAGCAGGTAGCCAGCAAAAAACGGAATGTCTTTCTCTCCCACATTGGCAATGGCCATGGCCTGGGGGCACATCAGTTCAGGGGGGCGAGCCTCGTCTGCCAGCTTGGGCGCAAACCGCAAGGCCAGCTCGCCGCGAAAACCCACACGGCCTGGCTTGCTGGTAAGCGCTTTGTGCAGGGGGTTCAGCAGCCGCCCTTCGCTCTCAAGGCGCTGCAGCGCGGTGTCGTCGATTTCAGGCAGGGCGAGGGTGGCGGTCATGGAAGTTCCTTGTGTGGTGATTGAACGGGCGAGACAGGCGTCAGCAGGCTTGAAAGCAAGCCACCGTCTGATTGCAATGACCGTACCAACCTGAAACGGTACCTGCCACGCTGCAAAAGCGACACAAAGCACGACGGCGGGCAGGCAGAGGCGGATTTTTTGCGACACCCGCAAGCCGTTTTGTCGGGAAATGGACAAACCGGCAGTGCCAGAATGCCAGAGGCCAGCTGATCCGAAACTTTATAAGTAATCTGGCTCTAACCCAAGCCGGATATGCGTTGATTGCTATGTATTTTTATCAATCATATGCTGCCCTTTGTTGGTCAGGCGGTATCTTTACAGAGGGCTTTGGGGTTTGTCGGAAATGGGGTCTGCTTCGGGTGTGATTCAAACTATGTGCCGTTTCAATGGATGAGACCTTGGATTCTTGGTGATTTGGCGCTGTTAGCCGACTCAGTCGGGCTATACACCTTGCTACGTGTCCCCCGGCCTGCGGCCTGCGCCTTTACCTCCGCAAAGCGTATAGCCCGACTGATTCTGCGAGCGGTTTTGGAACGCCGAAAGGGGTAAGTCAAAAGTTGTCTGTGTTGGCTACAGCGCGATTTGAAGTGAATTGTTTGAGGCAGAAACACTGACCCAGACAGCGCCAGGCATGCGCATCACCCAGTCGCCGTGCCGGGTTTGAAACGAAGCATCAATCTCAAGAGACACCACAGCAGTTTGAACAGCGCTTTTCCAAATGAACCCCCGGATCGTTAAAACCTGCGCGCTGCTACTGAACTTGTTTGCGCTGTCCGAATCTTCAGCCTGGACAAACTGCAAACCCGACACAACCCACAGCCAGAGCCAACATCTGGCGAATTTTTGCGACACGCGCTTATCTTTTGTCCGATTCCCGACACAAGCCATCGGACGCCTTCAACGGGTTTCAAAAAGACACTATTACCAACAAAAACAAAGGCTTAGAACCCATTGGGCAGGTACCAAAAAGCATGGCACGGAAGCTGCGTTGGACAAGGAGCGCGGACTCAAATCCGGCCATACGTGACTATAAAAAGAAGACCATCGGACACGTCAGGCAGACACAAGTCGCGGCTACGCAACCTGGTTTTTCAACCCTTCCTGATTGGAGTACTGCAATGGCTAAACTTCGGCAAATCGCCTTCTACGGCAAAGGTGGCATCGGTAAATCGACCACTTCCCAAAACACCCTGGCAGCGCTGTCTGACCTGGATCAGAAAATTCTCATCGTCGGCTGCGACCCCAAAGCTGACTCCACCCGGCTGATCCTTCACGCCAAAGCCCAAGACACCATTCTGTCGCTCGCCGCAGAAGCTGGTTCTGTGGAGGACCTGGAGCTCGAAGACGTGATGAAGATTGGTTACAAAAACATCCGCTGCGTCGAATCCGGTGGCCCGGAGCCAGGCGTTGGCTGTGCTGGGCGTGGTGTGATCACCTCGATCAACTTCCTGGAAGAAAACGGCGCTTACGACAACATGGACTATGTGTCCTACGACGTGCTGGGTGACGTGGTGTGTGGCGGCTTTGCCATGCCCATCCGCGAAAACAAGGCGCAAGAAATCTACATCGTCATGTCCGGCGAAATGATGGCCATGTACGCTGCCAACAACATCTCCAAGGGCGTGCTGAAATACGCCAACTCGGGGGGGGTGCGTCTGGGTGGCTTGGTGTGTAACGAGCGCCAGACCGACAAGGAATACGAATTGGCTGACGCATTGGCTGGCATGCTGGGTAGCAAGCTGATCCACTTTGTGCCGCGCGACAACATCGTGCAACACGCTGAGCTGCGCCGCATGACGGTGATCGAGTACGCACCTGACTCCAAGCAGGCCGCCGAGTACCGCACGCTGGCCAGCAAGATCCACAACAACGCAGGCAACGGCACGATCCCCACTCCCATCACCATGGATCAGCTCGAAGACATGCTGATGGAGTTCGGGATCATGGACGTGATCGACGAAACCCAAGTCGGCAAAGCTGCCGCAGAGCTGGCAGCATCACAACTGGCCGCCGCCTAAGAGGTGTGAATTCCGGTCGGCGTTGCGCTACGTGACCACACCGGGTTTTCACCACACGACCTCACTTTACCTACTGGAGTTACCCCATGACCGCCACCGTTGAAGAGCGCAAGGCCACCAACAAGGCCCTGATCGATGAAGTGCTGAAGGCCTATCCCGAGAAGATGGCCAAGAGGCGCGCCAAGCACTTAAGTGCTTATGAGGGCGGCAAGCCCGATTGCGGCGTCAAGTCCAACATCAAGTCCTTGCCCGGCGTGATGACCATTCGCGGCTGCGCTTACGCTGGTTCCAAAGGCGTGGTGTGGGGCCCCATCAAGGACATGGTTCACATCAGCCATGGCCCGGTCGGCTGTGGCCAGTATTCCTGGGCCAATCGCCGCAACTATTACATCGGCACCACCGGCATCGACTCCTTTGTGACGATGCAGTTCACCTCTGACTTCCAAGAGAAAGACATTGTGTTTGGCGGTGACAAAAAGCTTGAAAAAATTGTGGATGAAATCCAGGTGCTATTCCCGCTGAACAAAGGCATCTCGATCCAGTCTGAATGCCCGATCGGCCTGATCGGCGACGACATCGAAGCGGTGTCGAAGAAAAAGAGCAAGCAATACCACGGCAAGACCATCGTGCCGGTGCGCTGCGAAGGTTTCCGTGGCGTGAGCCAGTCGCTCGGACACCACCTCGCCAACGACGCGATCCGCGACTGGGTGTTTGACAAAACCGACACCGGCCACACCTCCGAGTTTGAGTCGACTCCCTATGACGTGGCCATCATTGGTGACTACAACATTGGTGGTGACGCCTGGTCTAGCCGCATCCTGCTGGAAGAAATGGGTCTGCGCGTGATTTCGCAGTGGTCCGGTGACGGCACCATCGCTGAAATCGAGAACACCCCTAAAGCCAAGCTCAATGTGCTGCACTGTTACCGCTCAATGAACTACATCAGTCGGCACATGGAAGAAAAATACGGTATTCCATGGGTGGAATACAACTTCTTTGGTCCCAGCAAAATCGAAGCCAGCCTGCGCGAGATCGCCAGCCACTTTGACGACACCATCAAGGCCAAAGCCGAAGAAGTCATCGCCAAGTACAAGCCGCTGATGCAAGCCGTCATCGACAAGTACAAGCCGCGTCTGCAAGGCAAGCGGGTCATGCTGTACGTGGGTGGTTTGCGTCCGCGCCACGTGATCGGCGCTTACGAAGACCTGGGTATGGAAATCGTGGGCACCGGCTACGAGTTCGCCCACAACGACGACTACCAGCGCACCACCCACTACATCAAAGACAGCACGCTCATCTATGACGACGTGACAGGCTACGAGTTTGAGCACTTTGTGGACGGCATCAAGCCAGATCTGGTGGGCTCGGGCATCAAGGAAAAGTACGTGTTCCAGAAGATGGGCGTGCCGTTCCGCCAGATGCACAGCTGGGACTATTCCGGCCCGTACCACGGCTATGACGGCTTTGCCATCTTTGCCCGTGACATGGACATGGCGATCAGTTCGCCGATCTGGGGCCTGACCAAGGCCCCCTGGAAAGCTTGATCCTCCCTGTTGCGCGCTCGCAAAGCAACGCCGCCTCCCCCTCAAGGGGCGCACCCAGCGGCCCGGTTTAGCCGGTTCCGCGGGTGCCCTGGCTAGGGCGTCGCAAAGCCGCCGACCTTTAACTATTTTTTTTGGAGCCCACCATGCCTCAAGTCGCCGAAAAAGTCATTGACCACGAAATGCTGTTTCGTGAACCCGAATACCAAAGCCTTTTTGAGAAAAAGAAGGCGTTTGAGTTCAACCATTCCGATGCCACCATTGGGCAAACGGTGGAATGGACCAAAACCGAAGACTACAAACTGAAAAACTTCGCCCGCGACTCGCTGGTCGTGAATCCGGCCAAAGCTTGCCAGCCTCTGGGTGCCGTGTTTGCCGCCAACGGCTTCGCCAAAACGCTGAGCTTTGTGCACGGCAGCCAGGGCTGCGTGGCTTACTATCGCGCGCACTTCTCACGCCATTTCAAAGAGCCGACCAGCTGCGTGTCATCTTCCATGACCGAAGACGCTGCTGTGTTTGGCGGCCTGAACAACATGGTCGACGGCCTGGCCAACGCCTATAGCCTGTACAAGCCGGACATGATTGCGGTGTCTACCACCTGCATGGCTGAAGTGATTGGCGACGACATCGACGCTTTCATCAAGACCAGCAAGCAAAAAGGCAGCGTGCCGGATGACTTTGACGTGCCGTTTGCGCACACTCCGGCGTTTGTCGGCAGCCACATCACCGGCTACGACAATGCTCTGCTGGGTGTGTTGCGCCACTTCTGGGACGGCAAGGCCAAAACCACCGAACCGCTGGTGCGTGTGCCCGATGAGTCGATCAACTTCATTGGTGGCTTTGATGGCTTTGTCGTCGGCAACATGAAGGAAATTCGCCGCATCTTTAGCCTGTTTGACGTCAAGGTGAACATCATCTGTGACCCGTCCGAGAGTTGGAATACCCCCACCGACGGCGAGTTTCGTATGTACGCCGGTGGCACCACCAAGGAAGAAGTGATTGCCGGTTTGCACGCCAAGGCGACCATCGTGTTTCAGGAGTTCTGCTGCGAAAAAACCAGCAAATTCATCGCCGAACACGGTCAGGAAGTGGTCACCCTCAACGCCCCCGTGGGCGTGGCTGGCACCGACAAGTTTCTGATGGAAATCTCCCGCCTGACCGGTAAGCCGATCCCCGCCGAGCTGGAAAAAGAGCGCGGCCAGTTGGTCGACGCTTTGGCCGACAGCCAGGCCCATTTGCACGGCAAACGCTTTGCGCTGTATGGTGACCCGGACCAACTGCTGGGCTACGCCGCCTTCCTGCTGGAACTCGGTGCCGAACCGACCCACGTGTTGTCCACCAACGGCACCAACGACTGGGCCGCCAAGGTGCAGGCGCTGTTTGACTCCACGCCCTATGGCAAGGGCTGCAAGGTGTACCCCAAGCGCGATCTGTGGCACCTGCGTTCGCTGCTGTTCACCGAGCCGGTTGACTTCCTGATTGGCAACACCTACGGCAAGTTCCTGGAACGTGACACCAAGGTGCCGCTGGTGCGTCTGGTGTTCCCGATCCATGACCGCCACCACCACCACCGTTACCCCACCTGGGGTTATGAAGGCGGCCTGCGCGTGCTGGTGATGTTGCTTGACGAGTTCTTTGAAGCACTCGATGCCAACACCATGGGCATCGCCAAGACCGACTACAGCTACGACATCGTGCGCTAAGGGGAAAAAGACATGGCCAATGTAACGTTCAGTTCCCCGCGTATGAAGAAAGACGTGACGGTGTATGCCGTTGCGGGTGACACCAAAACCCTGCTCGCTGTGGCCAAGGCCAATGGCGTGCCGGTGGCGTCAGAGTGCGAAAACGGTGAGTGCGGCTCTTGCCAGGTGCAGGTGTCGGTGTTGTCCGGCAAGACGCCCATCGGCGTTGCCCTGACGGAGAAAGAAAAACTGGTGTTAAAGCTAGCGGGCAGGATCACCGCGCAGCAGATTGCCGATGCCGAGACCAAAGACCTGCCACCACCTTGGCGGCTGGCCTGCCAGATGGTGGTGCGTGATGAGGACATCTTGGTGAAGTTCTGACCAACTTACAAGACTTTTTGGGCTCTAGCCCTTATTCAATAAGCGCAAGTAGCTATGTAGTTGATAGTATTTCCAAAAGGCCAGTCTGTTGCCAGACTGGCCTTTTGCCGTCAAACCGTCGCTTGGGTCCAAGCCGGGTCAGGGTGCCAGTGGGTCACCCAGTCTGGTATGGCGTCTGCGGGCATCGGCCGAGCGATGCCGTAACCCTGCGCCAAGTCGCAGCCGAGTTGCAGCAGCGCAGTGCCATGCGGCACGGTTTCGACGCCCTCGGCAATCACCTCTCGCTTGAAGGCAGACGCCAACCCGATAACGCCTTGCAAAATCGCCAGATCGTCGGGGTCGCCGAGCATGTCGCGCACAAAACTCTGATCAATCTTCAGCAGCGCCACGCGCAGACGCCTCAGGTAAGTCAGCGACGAGTAGCCGGTGCCAAAGTCGTCCAGCGCAAATTTCACGCCAATTTGCTCGCAGGCCTCAATCACCTTGGAGACCTGGGTCATGTCGTTCAGCGCGCTGGTCTCGAGTATTTCAAGTTCCAGGCAGGTCGGGTCAACCAGCGGGTGGGCCGCCAGAATGGTCTTGAGCTGCATCACAAAGTCGGTCTGCTGCAACTGGCGCGCACCCACATTGACGCTCACCGCCAAGTTCAGCCCGGCGCGGCGCCAGGTCTCAATCTGGCTCAGCGCGGTGTCGATGACCCACTCCCCCAGAGTCACGGCCAGCGGGTGGTCTTCCACCACCGGCAAAAACAAGCCCGGTGCCAGCAGGCCCTTGTTGGGATGCTGCCAGCGGATCAGCGCCTCGGCGCCGATCACCCGGCCGGTACGCATGTTCACCTTGGGCTGGTAATGCAGCACAAATTCGTCGTGCTTCAGCGCCAGCGCAATACCTGCCAGCGTCTCATGGCGGTCACGGATGCTGCTGTCTTGCTCGGCGTCAAACAGGTGGTAGCGGTTTTTGCCAGCGAGTTTGGCTTGGTACATGGCCTGATCGGCCTGGCGCAGCAGCTGGTCGGCGTCAAGCATCTGCGTCTGCGGGAAAAAAGTCACGCCCAGGCTGGCAGACACCTGCACAGTCAGGTCGCCCAGCTGCAGCGGTTGCGAGGCGGCACCCAGCAAGCGGGTCAGCATCGGCAGGGATGCCGCCACGCTGTCCTGTTCAATCAGTACCGCGACAAACTCGTCACCGCCGATGCGCGCCAGCGAGTCGCCCTCCTGCAAAGTCTCCTTGATGCGCCGGGCCAGCGCAATCAGCAACAGATCGCCGACGTCATGGCCATAGGTGTCATTGATGGACTTGAAATCATCCAGATCCAGGAAGGCCACAGCCAGCTGCTGGCCGCTGCGTTGTGCCTGATTCATCGCCTGTTGCAGGCGGTCGGTCAGCAGCCGGCGGTTGGGCAGATTGGTTAGTGCATCAAAGTGGGCTATGCGTTCGAGTTCGCTCTGGTGTTCCTTGAGTTGGGTGATGTCTGACAGCAGGGCCACAAATTGCGCGGTGCCGCCCTGGCTGTCGCGGATGGCGCTGACAGTCATCAGCTCTGCATACTCTTCGCCATTTTTGCGACGGTTCCAGATCTCACCGCTCCAGTAGCCGCGCTCCAGCAGGTCACGCCACAGTGCGGCATAAAAGCCTTTGCCCTGGCGTCCGGAACTCAGGAGGGAAGGGCGTTGGCCAACGGCTTCCTCGTGCGCGTAGCCGGTGATGCGGCTAAAAGCTTCATTCACGTCCACGATCACCCCGCTGGGGCTGGTGACCATGATGCCTTCGCGGGCATGGTCGAAAACGCGCCCTGCGAGCTGGAGCTTTTCGTCGCTAATCTTGCGCTGAGTGATGTCACGGGCGATGAAGATAAAGTGTCTGTCCGGCTCCTCTGCGTCGCGCAGGGGCGACACCGACAGCTCAAACCAGCGCTTGCCCTGGGGCAATTGCAGCGCATAGATCTTGCCGCCGGAAAACCCGTGCTCGTCGGCTTCCCGCATAGCAGCAAAGCAAACCTCACTCACGTCTGGCGGCATGATGTCGGCAAACAACTTGCCCACAAACAGATCTGGCGGCGCCGCCAGCAAATTGTTGCAATGCGAGTGGTAGCGGTGGATGCGCCCGCTCTGACTCACTTCAAACAGCAGGTCGGGCAAGGCGTCCAGCGTCGCCTGGAGGCGGCTCTCGCTCTGACGCAGCTCTAGTTCGTGTTGCCTGACGGCGTCCATTGAGCGGTTGAGGCCGTCCACCAGCCGCTTGATCAGGCTGAACAAAAACAGCGACGTGACCCCGACAAACACCCAGCCCTTGAGCATACTGACCCAGGTCAGGGCGGCTACATCGGTGGTCAGCCAAGCCGCCACCTTGTCGGACAGCAGAATCCACAGGCTGGCAACCCCGGCATACGCCAGTACGATGGGCGAGGCCGACTCCGCGCTGGTCTTGTCTTTGGGGAGGGGTTGACTGGGGAGGTTGGGTTTCATAGCCGTGCGGCCATCAAGACGCAGTTGCACCCAGGCGGGTCGCGGTGCTGGCTTCTGTGAGGGCACATTTTGTAGGTCTCCTACGCTCAGAAATAAGTCGTCAACGTGGATTTTATGGCCGCAGCGCGCGACTGACACAAGTATGGTTCATGCGGGCCAGACGGGTGCTTTCTGAACGCGGTTTTGTCGCAATTGCTTCAAACCGGCCACAGTTCAGCGGTTGTGGCGGCCAGATCGTGTTCAACCTGCGCCAAAGCCCCGACTTTTTGCTGGCACCAAAAATGCTGTGATTGAGACAACCATTCCATCAGGAGTCCGCCATGTCCGTTGCGCTCAAGGCCAAAATTGCCGACCTGTTTGAGGAACCTGCTTGTGACAAGAACCAGGCCAAAAGCGAGAAAGACCGCAAAAAAGGCTGCGGTAAGCAGCTCGCACCCGGTGCCGCCGCCGGGGGCTGCGCTTTTGACGGCGCCATGATCGCCCTGCAACCCATCACTGATGTGGCGCATCTGGTGCACGGGCCGATTGCCTGCTTGGGCAACGCTTGGGACAACCGGCACAGCGCATCCAGCGGCTCGCAGCTCTACCGCACCGGCTTCACCACCGACACCAACGAGCTTGATGTGATCTATGGTGGTGAAAAGCGCCTGTTCAAGTCGATCCGCGAAATCATTGAAAAATACGATCCGCCTGCGGTATTTGTCTACCAGACCTGCGTGCCCGCGCTGGTGGGCGACGACGTTGAAGCGGTGTGCCAGCGAGCCTGCGAGAAATTTGGCAAACCGGTCATTCCGGTCAACGCTCCGGGTTTTGCCGGCATCAAGAACCTGGGCAACAAGCTTGGCGCCGAGGCGCTGCTGGACTATGTGATTGGCACGGTCGAGCCAGAGTTCACCACGCCGTATGACATCAACATCATTGGCGAGTACAACCTGGTGGGTGAGCTGTGGCAAGTCAAGCCGCTGCTGGGCGCCCTGGGCATTCGTATCCTGGCCTGTATTGCCGGTGATGGGCGTTTTAATGAGATCGCCAGCGCCCACCGTGCCAAGGTGAACATGATGGTGTGCTCCAAGTCGATGATCAACGTGGCCACCAAAATGCAGCAGCGCTGGGGCATTCCGTACTTTGAAGGCTCGTTTTACGGCATTGGCGACATGAGCGACAGCCTGCGCCAGATCGCCCAGCTGCTGGTGCAGCAAGGCGCGCCAGATGACCTGCTGGTGCGCACCGAGCAGCTGATTGCCGTGGAAGAAGCCCGCGCTTACCAGCGCATTGCGCCTTTCAAACAACGCCTCTCTGGCAAACGTGTGCTGTTGATCACCGGCGGCGTCAAGTCCTGGTCGGTGGTGGCGGCATTACAAGAGGCCGGGCTGGTGATTGTGGGTACCAGCGTCAAAAAGTCTACCCGGGAAGACAAGGAAAAGATCAAGGACATCATGGGCGACGATGCCCACATGATCGACAACATGACCCCGCGCGAGATGTACGACATGCTGCGCGATGCGCGCGCCGACATCATGCTTTCGGGTGGGCGCAGCCAGTTTGTGGCGCTCAAGGCGCGCATGCCCTGGCTGGACATCAACCAGGAGCGCTTTTACGCCTATGCCGGGTATGAGGGTGTGATCGAACTGGTGCGCCAGATTGACCGCGCACTGTCCAACCCGGTCTGGCAGCAGGTGCGCATTCCGGCGCCCTGGGGCGACGACGGTGAAACTCTGGGCATGGTGTAAACAGCATGGCCCACGTGATTGAATCCAAAAAAGCTTGCGCGGTGAATCCGCTCAAAATGAGTCAGCCGCTGGGCGCCAGCCTGGCCTTTCTGGGCTTGGACGCTTGCATGCCGGTGATGCACGGTTCGCAAGGCTGCACCTCGTTTGCCCTGGTGCTGCTGGTGCGCCACTTCAAGGAAGCGATTGCGCTGCAGACCACCGCCATGAACGAGGTCACCTCGATTTTGGGTGGGTACGACAACATTGAGGCGGCGTTGCTCAATATCCGCAAGCGCGCTGCGCCCAAAATCATTGCCATCTGCTCCACCGGCCTGACCGAAACCAAGGGCGACGATGTGCATGGCTTTGTTGCCACCGTGCGCAAGCGCAAGCCTGAGCTCGATGACACCGCCATCGTCTACGCCTCCACGCCCGACTATGTAGGTGGTTTTGAAGACGGCTACCGCAACGCGTTGACCGCCATCGTGCGCACGCTGGTCAAGCCGCTGCCGGTCAAGGCGGATCAGGTCACGCTGCTGCCGGGCAGCCATTTGTCGCCAGGCGATATTGTGGAACTGCGCGAAATGATGGAAGCCTTTGGCCTGTCGGTGATCGTGCTGCCAGACATTTCTGGCTCGCTTGACGGGCATATTCCCCCGGACTGGCGCGGCACCACCTTGGGCGGCACCACGCTCGACGAGATTCGCGCCGCCGGTGCCTCTGCGCTGACGCTGGGCGTGGGCGAGCAAACGCGTGATGCGGCGCTGGCGCTGCAAGAGATCGTCGGCACCCCGCTGGAAATTTTTGACCGCCTGACCGGGCTGGAAGTCAACGACCGATTTCTGCAGCGGCTGGCGCAACTCTCTGGCCAGCCGGTGCCCGCCAAATACCGCCGCCAGCGCAGCCAATTGCTTGACGCCATGCTGGACGGGCATTTCTACACCGGCGGCATCAAGGTGGCGATTGCCGCCGAGCCTGACCTGCTGCTGGCCGTGGGCAGTCTGCTGCATGAGATGGGGGCCGAGCTGCGCTGCTGCGTGAGCACCACCAAATCAGCCTCGCATGCGCTGCTGCCCGCCAAGACCGTTA
>Ga0209181_10006050_pt1 | contig 17147 bp, 15 predicted proteins | sample MAT05_FD_187208 | JGI IMG/M metagenome (GOLD analysis project Ga0209181, IMG submission 187208) | Freshwater microbial communities from Lake Fryxell liftoff mats and glacier meltwater in Antarctica - MAT-05 (SPAdes) (version 2) | ecosystem: Environmental > Aquatic > Freshwater > Ice > Liftoff...
AGCACAGTACCAACAATTGCTCATTAACACTGCTGGTGCAATACCTAAAACGATGGTGTTGGCAGATGCAGGGCAATTCAACAGCATTTACACCGATACAAAGATTGGCATTGCTCAAACGTTTTCAATGCCTAAAGTATATGCCAGCCAAAAAGACCTGCTACAGCAGGAATGGAAGAGCAGCTTACTAAATGTTTCGGTAAGGGAAGCCCTGTTAAAAAGACAGGTGGCACAGTTGTTTTATATGATTTTATATGTGGAGCAAAAAAAAGGGTTGCTTCAAAACGTAGATAGTCTGTACGCAGCATTTTATAAAAAGGCTGCATTAAGACTGGTAAAAGGTGAAAGCAATATTTTAGAGAAAGCAAGTGCAGAAACACAGTTGGGACAAATCAACATCCAGTTGAACCAATTGAAACAAGATATGGAAATATTGCAACTACAGTTTCAGTTATTGCTAAACACCACCACTTATTTTATCCCAGAAAATAAAATGTATCAAAATGAATTATCTGGTTATGGCGACACCGTTTCACTTAAAAAAAATGCAGTATTGCAATTGATACAGCAACAACAAAATATTGCAGCGGCCACCATCCAACTGGAAAAGTCAAAGCTGTTGCCCGATTGGACTCTGGGGTACAACAATACCAGTATAAGGGGTACGGGTGCCGATAATAAAATTTACAGTTCGGGTAGTCGCTTTAGTTCGATACAGGTAGGCGTTGGTATCCCAATATTTTCAAAAGCGCAAAAGGTAAAAATTAACAGCGCCCAATTTGCACAACAGCTCGCAGAGAGTAATTATGCAGTTGGACTCCAGTCGCTAAAAACGGAATATGAAGTGGCTATTGCGCAATACCGTAAGCAAATGGAAACGGTTCAGTATTTTGAAACCACTGCCCTAAAAAACGCCGCACTTATTACGACAACGGCCAATCAGCAACTCGCAAATGGTAATATCAATTATCTGCAATGGGTGCAGGTGATTAACCAGGCTACAATCGTGAAAAATGATTATGTAGAAGCCGTTAAAAATCTAAATCAATCCATCATCGAACTCAATTATTTTACCAATCAATAATATTTCATTCATGAAGCACAGCATATTTATAACAACCATCATCCTTCTGCTTGCGGCCTGTGGGCAAAAAAAAGATGCAACAGAAGCAACGGCGCAGGTAGCCGATGAAACGAACGTATCCCTTTCGCCCGTGCAATTAAAAAATGCGGGCATCGAATCCGGTAAAGTGGAGGAGCGGGAAATATCTTCTATTTTAAAAGTAAATGGTAAAATTGACGTGCCTCCACAAAATCTGGTGTCTATCAGTGTGCCACTGGGCGGCTATTTAAAAACAACCCAACTGTTGCCCGGTATGCATGTAAACAAGGGCGAGATCATTGCTATAATGCAGGATCAGCAGTACATCCAGTTGCAGCAGGATTATTTAACGGCAAAGGCGAAAATTGGTTATCTCGAAAATGAATACAAACGTCAGAAAGAGTTGAACCAAAGCCAGGCCAGTAGTGATAAGGTATATCAACAGGCTGAATCCGATTTTAGAACACAGCAGGTTTTAATTACTTCGCTTGCTGCAAAGTTGCAATTGGTTGGTATCAATATCAATAAAATAAATGCGACCAGTATCTCAGGTAGCATCAATATTTTTTCACCCATCAATGGCTATGTTACCAAAGTAAATGTAAACATTGGTAAGTACGTTTCGCCAACCGATGTGTTGTTTGAACTGATTAACCCGGTAGACATTCACCTGAATCTGAAAGTGTTTGAAAAGAACCTAAACAAGTTATTCATAGGTCAAAAACTATTGACCTATACCAATAATCAACCAGAAAAAAAATATGCATGCGAAATTATTCTGGTAGGAAAAGATCTGTCGATGGAAGGCAATACGGAAGTGCATTGCCACTTTGAAGTGTACGATAAAACGTTGGTGCCGGGTACATATATGAATGCAGAGATTGAAGTAAAAAATAAAATGGCGCATACGTTGCCATCCGAAGCCATTGTTCGTTTTGAAGGCAAACAGTTTATTTATAGAGTAAAATCCGGCAACCAGTTTGAAATGTTGGAAGTAACCGTAGGTGAAAGTGAGCACGGCTTTACCGAAATTATTTTTCCTGCCAACAGCGATTTAGCTAGTGCAGATTTTGTAACCAAAGGCGCCTATTCATTATTGATGACGATGAAGAATAAGGCAGAATAGCCGGTGGCAACACCTGATGGATTTTAAAAAATACCTTACCAATAGCTGTTTGCAGAGATACTGAATTAACAACTATTGGTACAGCTTTTCTTTTGTGTCAGTTTAATCGGTTCAGGCAGCGGCATTCAATTAATCAGTTTAGAATATTAAGCAGCTCTTCTGCGTTTAATTCAAGAGCGGTCAACGAATCAATATGAAAAAAGGGATTACATCTACGTTTACAGCATTTATCTATTTATTGCTGCTTATTCCCAACGTTGGCGTTGGTCAATCCAATGCAGATTCAACCGGGTTGACAAAAAAAAATAAAGCGCATATTTATAAGCACTATGCGATACCTGTTACATTCATAGGGCTGGGTGTTTATGGCACCGTCAATAATGGAATCATCAATCGGGATGAAGTAAAGGAGGAACGAAACGAATACTTTTCCTCATTCTCAAACCATGCAGACAATTACCTGCAATATGCTCCCATTGCATTGGTGTATGCGCTGGATGCATTCGGACTTAAAGGAAAACACACCTGGCAACAGCAAACGGCATTTTTTGGTACTGCTGAATTAATCATGACTGGTATTGTGTTGCCAGTTAAAAAGTACAGCCATATTTTGCGTCCCGATAGTTCCGCTTACAATTCATTTCCATCGGGACATACCGCACAGGCATTTCTAGCCGCCACATTTTTTCAGAAAGAATTTGGTGCAAAATATCCCTGGTTAAGTGCCGGTATGTTTACTGTAGCAACTGGTATCGGGGCATTCAGGGTTTTAAACAACCGGCATTGGGTATCCGATGTACTGGCTGGTGCAGGTGTTGGAATTCTTTCTGCTGAATTATCTTATGCCTTACTTAAAAATAAAGTTCGTCATAGAAAGGGATTGCCGTCTGTTGTTTTACCGGGTTATGATAAGGGACGTATCATTTGCACAGCCATTTATAATTTATAAAAACGAGTTTATTTTCTATGATAGCCATGCACCTTCATAATAAATCGGGTAATTTATTGCATACCATTTTCGTGGGGACTGCGCTGTTGTTGCCGGGTATTGGTTTGGCACAATCCAACATCCTGGTAAGCACCAATGGTAAAGTAAAATTTATGTCTGATGCACCGTTGGAAATAATAGAAGCCCATACAGACAAACTGAAAGGAGCCATTGATCAATCAAAAAACACCTTTGCTTTTTCGGTAGAAATTAAATCTTTGAAGGGGTTTAACGGTGAATTACAAAAGGAACATTTTCATGAAAATTACCTGGAGACGGAAAAGTTCCCTACCGCTACATTTTCCGGCAAATTTATTGAGCAAATTGACTATGCAACCACCGGAACTTATGGCATCCGGGCAAAGGGTATTTTGTCGATTCATGGCATACAAAAAGAAAGGATTATAAAAGGAAAGGTCACCGTCAATAATGGCAACATTCAAATTGATGCTGCTTTTACGGTGCGCCTGGAAGACCATGATATTAAAGTTCCAAAAATCGTGTATTCAAAAATTGCTGAAGAAATGAAAGTCGATTTTAATATTCAGTTTAAACAATAAAACCATGTTCAATCGCTTGCTGCTTTTGTTGGGCATCTCCTGCTTTTTGGCCGGCGTTCATCTTACAGGCTTCGCACAGGCACCGGTTTTTAAAAGCATCTTGTTTGATAAAGAGAAACGGGATGCGAAGATTTCAAAAATTTTTCAGGATAAAAAAGGCTACCTGTGGCTGGGTACCAATATTGGTATGTGCCGCTATGATGGCATCAGTTTTAATTACCTGGAAAGGGATAAAAAACAAGTAACCGCCATTGCAGAAAATAACAGGGGAGTGGTATGGATGGGGCATATCAACGGGATGATTGAATACATTGAGAATGATTCGCTCAAACAGTTTTTGCCGGAAGAGGGATTGCCACAAATAAAAATTACCGCCCTGCTTTTTGATGATCAAAACCGGTTATGGTTTAGTACCTACGGAGAAGGGATTTACTGCTACGAAAATAAGGTGCTATACAATATCAACCACGATGATGGTTTGTCTGATGACAATGTGTACGGTCTGTTGCTCAACGATGGAAAGGTATGGGTTGCCACCGATATGGGTATTTCAATTTGTACTTTTAAAAAAGGAAAGAAGGGAATAGCTATCATCAATGAAAAAAACGGATTGCCGGATAATATTGTGCGCAATATGAAGAATGATGAAGCAGGCAATACCTGGATTGCACTACAGGACAAAGGTGTTTGTTATTTTGATAAAGGATTGGCTAAAATAATCGTTCCCGCCGAACTGGGCAACTGGGAATATGGACAGGTAAATGAAGTGCTGCCTATGAAACGGGAAGTATTTATTGGTACCGAAGAACATGGCATCATAGAAATACATTTCGGCTTGCCTTTTATTAATAAAATGATCCCTGCAAAAAAGCAAAAAATTAATTCCATTCAACAATTACTGCTTGATAAAAATGAACAGGTTTGGATGGTGGCCGATAACCTGCTTAGTATGGCTAATTGCAACCGCTTTCAGGTAGTTGAAATACCAACTGAATGGCAGGATGGAATCAAAGCCATTACAGCCGATAATACAGGCGGCATTTGGTTTGCAAATACCAAAGGTGTTTTTGTGAAGAAGGATAATAATACACCGGTAAAAAAAGTACAGTTGCCTTTAGCAATTGACTATACTTCCATTATTTCTTTATTTGCAGATGATGATTTGAATATCTGGATTGGCACTTACAATAACGGATTGTATCTATATAATTTTTACACGAATCAAATAAAACAATTTACCACGGCAAACGGATTGGGAGACAACAATATCTCTTCAATAACGGGCAAAGGGTCGGAGATTTGGTTGGGAACATTGGGCGGCGCAACTAAAATGGATTTATCGGATGGTGTGCCGGTGTTTCAAAATTATTCAAAAGAGAATGGATTGAGCAATAATTACGTGTACAATGTTTTTATAGACAGTAAAGGAAACAAATGGTTTGCAACTGATGGAAATGGCATTAGTAAACTGGATGACAATGGCTTTACAAACTTCGATATTATTCCCGGGCTTGAAAAAAACATCGCTTATACGATTACGGAAGACATCTATGCCAATATCTGGTTTACCGGAAGAAATTCGGGACTATTTGTTTTTAATGGAAAGGAATTTAAAAAGTATGGTATTAAAGATGGATTACACGACAATGAAATTTTAAATATCGCAGGTGATAATAATGGTAACCTGCTCCTGACACATCCTGATGGACTGGAGGTTTTCAATATTAAAAAAGAGTACTTTACTTTTTATGGTGCCGAGAGTGGTTTCGATAATATCAACCCTCAAATAAATGCTTATTGCACCACTTCAAAAAATGCAATCCTGATTGGCGCTTCAGACAAAATCATTCAATACTACGCAGCTTCTGTCGGCTGCAACCAGGTGCCGCAACTGGTGATGAACAGCATCAGTGTGTTTTTTAATCCGATTGATTTTAATACCAAAAAATTATTCAATTACGATGAAAATCATGTCACATTTAATTACGCCGGTTTGTGGTATGCCGATCCGCAGGCAGTTAATTATCAATACCAGTTGGTGGGATATGGCAAAGACTGGGTAAGTACAAAAGATCATATCATAACGTTTCCAAATTTGCCACCCGGTAAATATACGTTTAGAGTGATGGCAGCGGCGAACGATCAGTTTAAAAATGCTGTTCCCTTAACCTATTCATTTGTGATCAGCACGCCGTTTTGGAAAACGACCTGGTTCAGATTAATAGCGCTGCTATTGGCAGGTTTAATCGTTTATTATTTTGTAAGTACCCGTATCAGTCTCATAAAATATCAGCAGGAAAAGGAGAAGCAATTATTGGTATCGCAGATGGAAGTATTGAGGAACCAGCTCAACCCACATTTTCTTTTCAATAGTTTTAATACGCTGATGAACATCATTGATAAGGATAAACAAATGGCCATGGAATTTGCAGAAAAATTATCCGATTTTTACAGAGAAATTTTGTTGCTGCAAGATAGGGAAATGGTAACCGTAGCGGAAGAACTCAGCTTACTGCAAAATTATATTTACCTCCAGCAAAAGCGTTTTGGTAACAGCTTGCAGCTTAATCTGCATATTTTTGATGAACATAAAAATGCAGGCATACCCCCGCTTACTTTACAGTTGCTGGCAGAAAATGCACTTAAACACAACACGGTGGCTGAAAATAATCCACTCACCATAAAAATAGAATCGGCACAATCATTTCTTATCGTAAGCAATAATATTACCCGGCAGGAAGCAGCGGTGAAATCAGAAGGGATAGGGCTGCAAAATATCCGGCGGCGGGTGGTATTGCTAACAGGGGAAGAAGTGAAAGTAGTAAAAACGGATTCCGAATTCAATGTAATTATTCCAATAAAAAAAATAGCTAAATGAAAATCCTGATTATCGAAGATGAAGAAAATGCCAGTGAGCGGTTAGAAAAGCTGATTAAAGAAGTGGCGCCAGAAAAAAAAATTGTTGGCAAGTGTAAAAGCATCCAGCAAACACTTCAATGGTTTAGTGAAAACAGTTATCCCGATTTAATTCTATCGGATGTACAGCTATCGGATGGCCTTAGTTTTGAAATTTTTCAACAGTTGGAAAAAAAGGTGCCGATCATTTTTATCAGTGCTTATGATAATTATGCGATTGAAGCATTTAAAGCCGAAGGTTTGCATTACTTGTTGAAGCCGGTAAAAAAAGAGGAATTAAAAAATGCGGTTCTGCGGTATGAACATAACAGCCAGAATAGAAATACAATCATTCCCGATCAACAAACAGAACTGAAGCGAACCCCTGTTGAAAAGCAATACCAGGAGCGGTTTATCATTCACGTAGGCTCGCAAATAAAACTGGTGCAGGACACTGAAATTGCCTATTGCTATACCGAGCACAAAGCTGTTTATATCATCACTTTCGCAAAGGAAAAATACTTTATGGACATCCCGCTGGAAGGCTTTGAAAAAATTTTAAACCCCCGTTTATTCTTCCGCATCAGTCGCCAGTTTATTGTACAGTTAAAATCGATTGCTAAAATGATGCCTGCCAGCAAACAACGGATTGAACTGGTGCTGGATCCGCCCACCATCTACGAAACCATCACCAGTTTTGAACGTACCCCGCAATTTAAAAAATGGTTGTTGGGCGAAGTTGAATAAACTGTTCAACGGGTGCTGAATCCTGTTCAGGTGCCATTACTTACCAGCCGGTATTTTCATTTTTTAAGATGATTGTTTAAACATTAATATTGCTTCATAAAATTTAAAAATATGAAAGCAAAACAAATAGTAGCCCTCATCGCACTGGTTTTTATATCACTGGTACTGGTGTTAACTTCCTGCCAAAAAGAAGTTTCCGGAGGTAATACAGCCATACCCGCCGGAAGGCAACAAGTAGCTCTTTACATGAATGATGATCCCGCCAATTATTTTAAAGTAATGATCGATATCCAGCGGGTAGAACTGAAAATTGATACCGGTAGTCATCAACACGATGATCGTTTTTATGCCGATGATGATGACAAGGACGATGACCATCATGGCCATGATGATTACGGACAGTGGGATACCCTGGATATAAAGCCCGGCGTATATGATTTGCTTCGCCTGCGCAATGGTGTTGATACCCTGCTGGCCAAAGGCTTTCCATTCAAGGGAAGAATCAGCAAAATCCGGATTACGTTGGGTACTGGCAGTACCGTATGGATAGATAGTACCACGAGTTTTCCTTTATCTATCTGCGACAACAAACCATATGCTTATGTGAAGACGATGGCCAACACCATTGATACATTGGCAGGTGGCCTAATAAAAATGAGGATGGATTTTGATATTGCAAAATCTATCAAATTTAAAAATGGCACCTACTGTTTAAAGCCTTCCATCAAATCATATTCAGAACACCAGACAGGCGAAATAGAAGGCAAGGTTTTGCCAAAGGATGCAAAAGTAATGGTAACTGTATTTAATGCAACCGACACTGCTTATGCTTTGCCATCGCATGAAGGTGAGTATAAAATCAGGGGACTGAAAGCAGGAACTTATTCGGTTTATTTTGATGCGGATGCTCCTTATACCGATACCACCATTTCGAGTATCACAATCGTTAAGGGAGAAGATACAAAACTGCCAACAATAACATTAAAGAAATAACATTGAAATTACTGAGATCCTATATCCCTGTTTTTTTTTAAATCCATAATGAAGAATTAGTTAAAAGGGGAGTCGCAAGGCTCCCTTTTTTATGAAACGGAAATTTTGCTGGCTCTTGCTTTTAAGCCTGTTTCTGTTCAGTATTGGTAATCTCCTTTTCAGCTTTCTTTTTCTACCAGTGGGTATTTTTCTACAAAGCGATGATGTGGTTGGCTTTATTGTTGAAACATGGAAAGCAACATTAACCGCTTCACCTCAAAACCAATATTGTATGAATTTTAAAAAAGTAAGCCTGTTACTACTATTGCTAACAGGCATTTTCATGATGTTTAATTGCAGGCATGAATTACCTGTTTCCTGCGCCGAATTGAACTTTAAAATAGCAATCACCAAAACAGATGCATTGCTCAATAATTCAAATGGCACCATTACAGCAACTGCAACCGGTGGGGACGTTTTTAAATACAGTTTAAACGGAGCTGCATTTCAAGACAGTGGTTATTTTGCAGGTTTAGCTTCTTTTGGTAAATTCAAAATTGTGGGGATTAACTCAGCAGGTTGCACGGATACTGTTGATGTAAGTATCGGTTCATATAATCCCTGCCAGGGAATTGCCATCAATGTGGCTGCTACAAAAGTGGATGCTGCTCCAAACAAAACCGATGGTTCAATTGCAGCAAGTGCCAGTGGTGGCACAGGTTTTAATTATAGTATCAATGGAGGCGCATTTCAGTCAGCCGGTTTATTTGCTAATTTAGGTGCCGGTGTTTACACAATTGCCGCCAGAACTGCGGCGGGTTGTTTGGGAACCACACAGGTAACTGTTGGCACAACGGATCCGTGTGCAGGTATTTCAGTAACAATATCTGCGGCAATTGTTCAGCCAACACTCAACCAATCGAATGGTTCTATCACTGCATCTGCTACCGGTGGCAGCGGCTTTACGTATAGTATCAACAATGGGGCCTTTCAGGCAGGTGGAACTTTTAGTGGTTTAGCTGCGGGTAATTATACCATTACTGCTAAAAATTCGATTGGGTGTACGGGGGCTAAGCAGGTTGCTTTAATTGGTGCTGATCCTTGTGCTGGTATCACTGTAGTGGTTGCATCTACACAGGTTGATCCAACTACAGGTAGTTCCAATGGTACTATTACTGCAAGCGCCACTGGTGGTGCAGGTTTCACATACAGCCTTAATAACGGCGCTTTTCAGGCAGGCACCACTTTTAACGGATTGGTAACTGGTAACTACACACTTACTGCTAAAAATTCTAATGGCTGTATGGGTGTTAAGCAGGTTACGCTGGGAGCTAATAATCCATGCGCAGGCATTACAGTTACTGTAAGCAACACACAGGTTAATCCTGCCACAGGTGTTTCAAACGGTAGCATTGTAGCAAGTGCAACCGGCGGCAGCGGCTTTACTTTTAGTTTAAATAATGGGGCATACCAGGCAAGTGCAACTTTCAGTAATCTTGCAGCAGGCACTTATACCATCAACGCCAAAAACTCCAATGGATGTTTGGGTGTTAAACAAGTTTCTTTAAACGCTATCGATCCATGTGCTGGTGTTACAGTTGTGGTGGCAGCATCACCAATTAATCCTTCAACAGGGGTTTCCAACGGAAGTATCACTGCCAGTGCAACGGGCAGTACCGGCTTTACCTACAGCATTAATAATGGCGCATACCAGGCCAGTGGTATATTCGCTAATCTTGCCGCAGGATCATATACCATTTCAGCAAAAAGTTCCAGTGGCTGTCTGGGTAGCAAAATTGTAACACTCATTGCTACCAATCCATGTACAAATGTGAATATTGTAATGACAGCCGCAGTAGTGAATACAACACCCTGCAAAACACCCATTAACAATGGCAGCATCACGATCACTGCATCCGGCTCAACAGGTCTTTCATATAATATCATTGGCGGTGCTTACCAGGCGGGTAATGTGTTTGCGGGCCTGAATGCGGCTACTTATTTAATGGGGGTGAAAGATGCAAATGGATGTACAAAAATACTCTCTGTAATTGTTGGAGTTGTACCGGCGGGCCCATTGTTTGCAGCAGTTCGGTCATTGATTTCTACCAAATGCAGCGGTAATGGATGCCATATGAACGGAACAGCAACTAAGGGATACAATTTTGATTCGGATTGCAGCGTGTTAACCTATTGGAGCCAGATCAACGGAGCCTGCGTTACAGGCACTCTGGCAAGAATGCCAATCAGTCCGCAGACGGCTCTTACCGCTGCCCAGAAAGCGAGCATTACCAGTTGGATCAATGCAGGGCACCAGTATAATCAATAAGCAAAAAATGCGGACTTCGTCAGGAGGTTGATGAATAGCAATGGTTTGTTTGGGGCCGATATAAAAAAATGAAAATAGCCTGTTTTAAAATCCATCCATTACCATGAAGTAGGCGGTAAAGGGGGAGCTTATAAACTCCCCTTTTATTTACTCAATAAAAGGAACTAAAATATTGCAAAAAGTATGGTTTGGAAATGGACAAAACGCCTGTTCAGCGCCCATTATCTACCAGTCGGTTTATTTGCGATGAACTTAACAATTTACTAAATATTTTCACGTTCAAACAGTACTATTACCCCTAAGTATTAAAAAAAATAATCGTTTATGAAACGGATGAATGTTTTTCCATTGTTGGCCCTTTTATTTTCAACTTCCTTCTTGATGATCAACTGCCGGCATGAGTTTGATACTGCGCCTGGTAATGGAACCGGCACAGGTACCACACCCACACAATCGCAGTCCTGTAATGCGGATACGGTTTATTTTGCTACAGAAATTTTGCCTATGATTAATTCCAACTGTGCTACCACAGGTTGTCACGATGCCCTTACAAGAAAGGAAGGCGTGGAGCTCACCAGCTATAGTAAAATTATGGGATATGTAAAGCCGTTCAATCCCGGAAATAGTAAGCTTTACAAAGAGTGCATCAAGTCCGGTGGTGAAAGAATGCCACCACCGCCGATGCCTGCATTAACCCAGGCACAGCTTTCTAAAATGATTATATGGATCAACCAGGGGGCGCTCAACAATGCCTGCTCCGGCAGTTGCGATTCTACCATCTTTACCTATGGAGCGGCAGTTGCTCCCTTGATGACTACTTTTTGTAAAGGTTGCCATAATCCTGCTTCGTTGGGTGGTGGCATTGATTTAAGTACTTATACTGCTGTGAAAGCAACTGCCGGGGGTAAACTATTGGGAAGTATGAAGCACACCGCCGGTATTTCTGCAATGCCAAAAGGAAGTAATAAATTATCCGATTGCCAGATTCGCCAGGTAGAAAAATGGATACAATCAGGCACGCCAAATAATTAATATAATTCAACTAAAAATCTATTATGCGATCACTCAACAAATTTGTTGCAATGCTTTTTTTAGCAGTAATGGCTGTCTCTTTTTCTGGCTGCTATTACGACAAAGAAGAATTATTGTACAGCGGAAAAGGAGCCATCAGTTGTGCCACCATTAGTGCAAAATTCAGTACCGATGTAAGCCCGCTGATCAAAAGTAAATGTGCTACATCCGGCTGCCACGATGCAGCCAGTGCATCAGGTGGATCGGTATTGGTAACCTATGTACAAATTGCTGCCCAAACGGCACGTATTAACCAGCGCTGTGTAGTAGACAAAACAATGCCATCCAGCGGTCCTTTGTCACCGGCAGAAATTGCAATTGTAAAATGCTGGATTGAATCAGGAGCACCTAACAACTAAAAAAGAGCATCATGAAAAAATGGAAAAAAATCCTGCTGGGAATATTGTTAGTGGCCATTGCTGCTGCTGGCTATGGCTTTTATATGTACAATAAAAAACCAGCGGATGTTAGAACGTTAACTGCGAATTACGAACTTACTGCAGCGGCATTATTGGCAGATTTTAATAAAGATGAAACCGCAGCCAATACAAAATACCTGGATAAGGTTATAGCCGTAAGTGGCAAGGTAACAGAGATAAAACTTGAACCAGCTACCGGGCAGGCTACTGTGACTTTAGACAGCGGCGATCCGATGGCAGCCATTACCTGTAGTTTTTACAATGATGAAACAGCATCCGTAAAGAATTTAAAACAGGGCGATGCTGTAGTAATAAAAGGCAAGTGTACCGGAAAACTAATGGATGTTGTATTAAACAAATGTAGTATCGAAAAATAAAAACTAAACCCGAAGCAAATGAAAAAATCTATTCTGATAGTAACCGCATTATTTGTAATCAGCGCATCTTTTGCACAAAAAAGATATTTCACCAAAACAGGCAATGTATCCTTTAGAGCCGGTACTGCCGTGGAAGATATTGATGGTATCAACAAATCTACGACCTGTATTTTCGACGCAGCCAGCGGCGATATCCAGTTTGCCATTCTGGTAAAAGGATTTGAGTTTAAGAGCGCTCTTATGATGGAGCATTTCAATGAAAATTACATGGAGAGTGATAAATTTCCCAAGTCAACTTTCAAAGGAAAAATTTCCAATCCAGAAAAAATTAATTTTCAAAAAGATGGTACCTATCCCGTAACAGTAAAAGGGACTTTAGAAATACATGGCGTAAAAAAAGAAGTGGAAATAACGGGTACATTTAAAGTGACTGGAGAAACTGTTTTGGCAACAGCCGATTTTAATATTCTGCTGGAAGATTATAAAATTGAGATTCCAGGTTTGGTTAAAGATAAGATATCAAAAACCGCTAAAATCCATGTAAACTGTAGCAACACTATTTTAAAATAACTCACCCTAATACTTACAATAATGCGCATACTATTTTTAATACTCTTCATCTCCAGTTCCTGTTCTCTTTTCGCACAGGACGATCTGTTGTCGTTGGTGGAATCCAGGGGCGACAAGAAAAAAAAGGAGTACATCTCCAATGCTTTTAAATCATCCCGGGTAGTAAACGGGCATTCCATGGAATTTATTGGAAAAGGGGTGATGGATGTCAGGATCTTACATCGCTTTGGATTGGCCAACTCGGGCTTTAATAACTTGTTTGGATTAGACCAGGCCAGCATGCGCTTTGGTTTTGATTATGGACTTGGTAAAAGTTTGACGACCGGTATTGGCAGAAGCAATGTGGGTAAAGAGTGGGATGCATTTATCAAGTATCGTCCCATCTGGCAGGCAAGGGGAGGCCGCTGGGCATCACCGGTTTCGGTGGTACTGGTTTCTGGCATGACGTACACCACGATGCCCTGGGCTGATCCCAACCGTAAAAATTTTACAACCAGCAGGATGGCCTTTTACAATGAAATCATCATCGGCAGAAAATTCAATGATAAGATCAGCCTGCAACTGGCACCTACTTTTGTTCATCGCAATCTTGTTGCATTGGCTACCGATGCCAACAATGTATATGCATTGGGAATAGGCGGACGTATAAAAATATCCAAACGCACTGCGTTTGTTGTAGATTATCATTATGTGGCCAAAGGACTGGATAAAACAATTTATAAAGATCCGCTATCCATTGGGTTTGATATAGAGACCGGCGGTCACGTATTTCAGTTGCATTTTTCAAACGCAACCGGTATGAACGAGAAGGCATTTATTACCAGCACTACCAATAGCTGGGGTAAAGCAGAAGTTCGTTTTGGATTCAATTTATCAAGAGTATTTACGGCTAAAAAAGAGAAATAAAACAGCTTTTTTTATGGGAATACTTACAATGCACAGGGTAATAACCTGTGCCTCTTTTTTTGAAGCAATAGCGTTATACCTGTATTGGAAGCAGCTAATATTCCCGTGAATGAAATCAACTAATACCCGGCTGAATTTCACAAGAATGAACCATTTATTCAAATTGGGATGCTGCCCAATGCAGTAGGATTGTAGCATCTAATTTCAAGTAGAGACGGTTTTATAATTTGCCGATGTGTGAAAGGTGGCATTATAGCGATCGCAAAAACAAGCGTGTCCGGAACTGATCTCGCATCTACTTATAAAAAATATTGCGTTCGAAGAGAGGCGCATAAATAAAATTACCAGAAAAACCTCGTTCAACCTGGGCAGCATTAACTTTATGTATTTTACCAAATCAATGGAAAGGAGATTTTCCGTAAGTTGTTACCTGAGAAAAGGACTTGCAGGCTTACTTTATTTTAGATGTGTTTTAGAATCGGGATTAACAATGTAGGGGATACTCAATAGAGTAGTTTGGACTGAGGGGGATTTGTTACTTGATTTTTTTAATAAAGAATTTTGCAGAAACAGGTTCTGTTTAGATCGGCTTTTGCACAACGAGATAAAATTGTTCTTTTCGAAAAAAGCATACATATTTATCTGTAAAGCTAAATGTGGAAATTACGGTCATTCATGAGTATTAGTGCTCAATATTTAAATAATAATTTCTATTAAATTCTTCTGCAATTTAATATCCTATTGGTTTTCGAATTTTTATAGGCTCTGAGACGGAACAGTTTTGCTTTTTTAATCCGTCCGAACATTGTAAGTTTATAAAGCAATCGAAGCGGTTAGTTATTTAGTATTAAAAACTATCTTTTTCGATTCAAATTAAGCTACAATAATTGTGTACCTAATTCCCTTTTTTGGGAAGAATGCTTGTTGTAGACAATGAACCAAGCTTTCTTTTAACACCGATAAATCATGGTTTACATCCTAATACCCCGTTTAATATTTGTACTCCTCCCGAGTACCAAATTTTTTGTTCAAAATACAGAAACCGTCCTCTTCAATTTGCGAAGGATATCCAATAAATGCTTAACAGAAAGTTACAAAAACAAACATTATTGCAATTCGAATTTTACGCTTGCTCAATCAATTCGAAACACTTTTATCAATCCGATTTTTTATTTTTAAAATATAAATGAAACAAAATGACCATGGATTTATTAAACCAGTACCTGAAGAAAATTTATATTTCAACTCAATATATTTTAATAGTAGTTGGGTTATGCTTTCTATCCAGCAAAGCCTTCTCCCAAAAAAAGCAACTTACCAATTCAAATAAAGTAACCAAGGTTGCTTTGATTGATCATTCAAGATTAAGAAAAGAATATAAATCTTGATGGAATAGATAATCCCTGGAGGGCTATTTCTGAAGGTGCAAAGGGATTTCAATCAGGTGGATTTACTAATTGGGAACTTTATCAAATCTATTCTAATTCAAGTATATTGAACAGAACAATTTTTTATCAAGCGGGTAATATAGTTTCTAATCCATTTCATTAATATATCATTTCATGAATAAAGAAATTTTTAAATCAGAAAGATATTTCACTATTTGGGATTATCAGGTTAGTCATGGTCAACTGTTGTTAAGGTCTGATAAAAGAAAAGGACATGAAAAAAATATTGATATTATTTTTTTCGATTCGACCTACATTCAATTATTTGCTATGCTTTACGGTGTATCCATAAGAAAGCTAAATAAGAATGAAAACATTAAGTATAATTCAGTTAAGGAATATTTAAATTATGATAATAGCTATTTGTTTGAAATAGAAAGTGGGAAAGAACAGTACTACATTGCAGCGTCTTTTGTTAGGGTTTTTGAGAATGAATTAGGATTTAATGAAACAAGTTTAGGTGTACTTCAATTTCAAGGGCGAGAAAAAGAAATAGGTGGTAGTCTCTAAAGATTTGTATTTCTTAAATCCCTTTATTCGATAATTATGTATAAAATGTTTGTTTTTGTTTTCTATATTTTTAATTTTAATTATGCAGCTATTTGTCAAAAAAGTAATAAAAATGATGACTGTTTGATTTTCACTGCGTATGTATCAGACAGTTGTCTAAAATTAGGTGAGCCTTTAAGGCTGCACTTGATAGTAGCAAATAAATCCAATAAAAATTTCCTATTTAGGTCAAAAAATGTTTTTTTTGATTGTGACATTATTAATCCCACAGGTGACACATTGGTGCCAAACTATAACATAGGTCATGCCAGAGATTGGGCCGAAAAAAATTATTATTTGTTCAAGCCAAACTCTATAGATACAATAATTTTTTTTGTTCAAAAAAACCTGTATTTTGATTTGATTAAAGGAGAATATTACGATGTGAGATTGACTTATAAAAACGATCAAAAAAGGTATCGGGGTACTGAAAGCGAATTTAAAGGAAAGAAACTTTTTAGGGGAAAAGTGAACCTAAATAGTGTTAGGCTAATAACATGCGTTCAATAACTGATCATCTTTTTTTGGTCTTCCAAAGTTAATGCAGTTAAAAGTTCTTTGAAATAATACATCATCAGTTGGTCATCATGGCCGAGAATCGACAGTCAAGGCACAAATGGACAAATGTTCTCTAACCGGAGCGTCCTGCATCCTTGATTTTACTTATGGCCCCGATTACCAGCGGGTAAAAACCATGCTGAAAAATAACAGTGCCTTAGTAGAAACAAGACTTTATATCGGCAATTATGAAAAGCAAATAATAGCAGGTGGGGCAACCAGGGAAGTACATTATGTAAGTGGTGGCAATGGGCTCTGCGCCATACTTGTAAAAGAAGCCGGCATAGTAACGCCCTACTATGTTTATACAGATCACCTCGGCAGTTTATTAACGATTACAAATTCGGCTGGCACCGTAATAGCCGAACAAAACTTTGATGCATGGGGCCGCAAGCGCAACCCTGTTAACTGGCAATATGCAGGGGTGCCGACAACTCCTGCATGGCTTTACCGTGTCTACACCAGCCATGAACATTTGCCGCATTTTACATTGATAAATATGAACGGGAGAATGTACGACCCCATACAAG
>Ga0209181_10006054_pt1 | contig 17133 bp, 14 predicted proteins | sample MAT05_FD_187208 | JGI IMG/M metagenome (GOLD analysis project Ga0209181, IMG submission 187208) | Freshwater microbial communities from Lake Fryxell liftoff mats and glacier meltwater in Antarctica - MAT-05 (SPAdes) (version 2) | ecosystem: Environmental > Aquatic > Freshwater > Ice > Liftoff...
TATTTTCGGGCGTGGCGGGATAGGTGCTGGTACATTTGAGCAAAATTATATCTGCACAACCTGATGCCCTAGCGGTTCGCACCGTTTCATCTAATTCGGCGATCGTTGTCATCCCTGTTGATACGATCATCGGCTTGCCTGTGCTGGCGACCTCACGGATTAAAGGCAAATCCGTATTCTCGAAGGAAGCAGTTTTGTAGCATAGCACATCTAAGGATTCTAAAAAGTCAACGGCAGTCGCATCAAAGGGCGTACTGAAACCAACAATTCCTAATTCTTTGCAGCGATCGAATATCGGGCGGTATTAAATGATTTCCCTTGATTCACTTTAGGGCATCTCTAAAAATCAATTTTTCGCAATAAGATAAGGCTGAAATACTTATTCTTTCGTTGCTATTCTCAATAACTTTGAATTAATAGAGGTGCCCTTTAATAAATCTTTTAAGTGATTTTTCCAGTTTGAACATATTCTAGAGTTTTTTGCCATCCAATGTTTGCGACTACATCAATATGCTTCTGTCTAAAGAGATGAATCTCTGACTACATCAAGTGTGGTGCAATGAAGTCCTCCTAACATGGTGTAGCAATGACGCATACGAACTGGAACTACCGTGAATTTCTTTGATTCTAACGCCCTGATCAGTTCAATCTGTCGATCATGGACAAGGACTGTCTGTGGATCAATAGACATCACATTTAGACCAGCCCAAGGTGAACTAATGTGATTAAGCGGTGAACTTACACCCATTGATAATAGTTCCTTATAAACAGGAATGCGTACAGATTGATGGAATTTAACTTCGGATTCAGGAACTGGCGCAACTTCCGTAAAATATAGCTTATCCCAACCTGCAAATATTTCTGGACAAGTTTTATCATTTACCCGTGCTCCATTCAATAGTACAAAACTTGGACAAAGTGGAAGTATTGTAGAATCTAAATGCGAAGATCTATAAGCGTGTGTTACGTGTACCTGATAATCAGAACCGAGAATATTGGTTAGCCACTTAACTGCCTTGCGATTACCTGTGCTTGAAACAAGGAATAAAACATCTCTCCCTAATCTGATAATATTTGCTGCATCAAAAATAATTTCATTCTCATCAAGATAGTGAAATGTTTCATTTAGTCCATGACTCAAACGTTGATGCAGTTCATCTTCTACGCTTTCTAAAGCACTTTGAGGGCGCTGAATCTCATGAAGGTAATCTCCTTTAAGTTTTGGTGAAGGTGCTGATATCCATCTAAAGTCTTCCTCAAAAAAATTCTGATAGAACAAATCATGAAAAGCATAAGGTTCAAATAAGCGGAATCTAGAAGATGTCGCACTGATAACAAGAGTGTTTCCAAAAACAATGTGTAAATCACGGACATTGTAAATATCGAATCCTGCCGCTATCCAGTTTGGTGTTTGGATGCGAGAAGAATTCTCCGACCAATTTGGGCGAAGTACATCTACTCCAGCTTGACGGAAGATATGACATAAATCCTCTAAATCCTCTGCTACTTCATCTAAATACCATTGTGGATAAGCTTTTCTTGCCAGTGAAACTGCGTTTTTTAAGATATCAGGAGACGGATCATCAACTTCAATCCCAGGACTGAAACCTTCTACAGTTCCAACAACGACAACTTTTAGAGAATCCCACTCGTTATGGGAGTTAAGCTTCATGAAATATTGCTCCTATCTTATTTTTTTACGCCAAAAAAAGTGTATCTAAATTCACTACCTTCCTCTCTAAATGAGGAGTCATAGTAATCTAAGTATACAGGTTCAAACAAGGAGAATCTTTCCTTCATCTCATTCTTGTCTTTTACGAAATTAAGAAAAATATCATAATCCAAGCGAGTTGTCTTAATTTTGATATTCCACAAACCATCTCCTGCGTATTCCCCGTGATTACGATAATAATTGTTCCAGCCATTCATAGAAGCATAAATCTTTGCTCCAGATTTCATGTTGTTGTAAAGACATTTAATTACTTTTGTAAAATCAGTATTCGACAGAAAATCTAGAGTCTGAATTGATATTACAACATCGAAATCTCCACCGAAAAAAATATTATTCTCATCAGGGGTAGGTTCAATTATCGTGAACTGGTCAGCTATGTGAGGCATATCTGTTTGAGCTGAGTTGATATCGTTAGCTGCAATATCCACACCGTGGCAGTTAAATCCTAGTTTGTCAAAATAATTTAATGCCCCACCTTGACCACAACCAAAATCTAATAAACGCTCATGGTTTGATCCATCAATTCCATAATCAAACTTTAGGATTCTCCCGTAAAATCTAAATATGAAGCTCTCAACATTCGGTGCGTCATAGGTATTTGACCAATACTCTGCATTTGTGTTTAAGTAGTCAGGCATCTTAGTTAAATTCCTTGCTCAGTTAAAAATTAAAAATAGAAATGATCTGTTTATTAGTCTATCTTAGCTACTCAATCATATCCCATGACATTGGCATTTCTGACTCAATGTCAAATGTACATTTCTTGCCAATCACGCTGCTATAATACCTTGGTTCAAGACCATTATCTGGACGAATGACACGTACATCTTCTTCTGTAAATAATGCTCCTTTTTTAATGGGGCGAACTACATAGATTGAGGGACGTTCCTTCAAGGAAGTACCCTCGACATCAAGTGAACCATAACAAATATCACCTAAACTTTGCCAAACCAACTTATTCCCTTGGGCGAGTTCACGAAGTTCTAACGGCTCAATCGAAAAGGCGGAATCCACACCACCTTCAGTGCGTGCGATAGTAAAATGTTTTTCTATGACCACTGCGCCATGTGCCGTAGCCGCAAAAGCTACGTATGGTTTTAGTGTGTGATCAGAAAGACCAACTTCACATTCATAACGTTGACGCATATCATCTATGGTCAGAATATTAGCATCTTTTTCTACCGATGGATAAGAACTGGTACATTTGAGCAAAACAAATTGCTCACAACCATTTGCACGAATTGTCGAAACTGTCTCATCAATTTCTTGGGTTGTAGCCATGCCAGTAGATATAAGAAGTGGCTTCTTTGATCGGGCAGATGCCTCAATCAATGGAATATGGATAAGCTCAAAGGAAGCAATCTTAATTGCGTCTACTCCTATTGAAAGTAGAAATTCCAAAGATTTGAGATCATATGCTGTACTGATACAGACTAATCCTTCTCTGCGGGCGGACTCGAAAATAGGTTTATGCCACTCCCAAGGTGTGTGTGCTTCCGCGTACAAATCCCAAAGGCGACGACCATGCCAAAGACTCTCAGGATCATCAATAAAAAACTCCTGTCGCTGACTATTAATCGTCAAAGTGTCAGGTGTGAAGGTTTGGATCTTAATGGCATCAGCACCATTGGACGCAGCAGCATGAACAATTGAGAGTGCTCTCTCCAAATTGCCATTATGATTGCCCGACATTTCCGCGATTATCATAGGATGAATTCCATTCCCTATAAGCTTACCGCCGATATTTATAGCTGCTCTTTTCATCTACTTTTACCATATATTAAACTTTGAAGAAATCAGTTTTACCCTTTGATATTAATTGCATAACCTCTGATATACGGCTTGCACCCAAATGGTCAAATATTGACTGAGATATAAAATTGTTTGCAATTTGCTCATACTTAGTAAGAATAGCAATCAACGCATCTGATATCTTTTCCGAACTAACTGTTGCATGGTTACCAAGTGAAATAATTGCTGACTTCTCTATCAGTTGATTTACCATTAACATTTGATTCTCGCTTGTTACAGTCACTAAGCACGGCTTTCGTATTGTCAATGCCTCTACCATAGAATTTCCACCAGCAGTGAGAAATACATCTGTATTGCGGAGTAGATATGCCAAAGTTTCAGGTGCAATATGAATCCTTACATTCTTAATCTTCTCAGCAGCACACATAATAATATCGGCTTTTATATTCACTTGTCCTACAACTACATCAACCCTACCAATCAATTCTCGGTAATATTTATCATCTTTTAAGAAACGAATAGCATCTAATGCTTTAGTAGTTTCATCTGTTGTATCACTTCCACCGTAGGAAATCAAAATTTGCTTTGGTGTTGTTAATGATAAGGGGGCTTCTTCAACGAATGAAAACTCTTGGTCAACAAGGGAAAAACTTGAACCTATCAGTTCACAAAAGCCACTCTCATTTCCATTCATATCTACAGAAAAAGGACTGCTGGTATCACTAACTAGCACTTCGGCATGGTGGCGGCGATTTCGGAAGTCATCGATAGCCAATATTCTATGACCAGCATTGCAAATAGCTCTCTCCCATAACTCGCCCAGATTGTAATTATCAACGATCACCCAAGATATATAAGTAGGATGATTCCCAATGATAGATAGTGTTACTTCTGCATCCCAAAGCTCATGACTTTGATTATGCTCATAATCAAAGCTAATATTAGTCTCATTAAGCCAAGAGATATTAAAGTTTTTGATAAGTTCCTGTATATTGGTATCAAAGTAGTACTGACTAATTAATCGGACAGTAAAACCATCATTCTGAAGTTGTCTACCTAGAGTTATACATCTGCGTAGGTGTCCCATACCAATAGTGGGGTTTGCGTCAACTCTAATCGCAACATTTCCTAATTTTGGTAAAGCGTGACTCAAAAATGACGGATTGAATGGGCGTACATCTTTGCTGTCATTGCGCTCAATATATTCTCCATGTTGCTTCTGGTCAATATGTTGATTAATCATTTTCCATTCAGGATTCTGAGATAATAACTCAAGACAATCTTGTAATAAAAATTCAGGTTTAAATGGATATAGAGATTCAATTATTCTCTTAATTAATTCAAAGTCTTCTAGCGTATCTACAGTCCATCGGTGTTCACTATGGTTCTCAAAATAGTTGACTTGACCGAGACTATATCTATTAGACTGTAGATTAATAAAGGGTGTAACATGTTCGCGATCTGGTTGAGTAGTTGCTTGGTGAAATGCTTCATCTAGAGATTTAAAAGAAAACACTTCTGTATCCATACCACGAGGATAAGTTCTGCCTAGACAGTTAGAAACATAGTCATATTTGGGATACGCATCTATATAAAACTGAATGACTTGATCGATCACTTGCGGATCAATTACTGGACAATCGGATGTAACTCTTACCATAACATCAGCTTGATACTCGATCGCCGCACCATGATAACGAGATAACACATCATCTTCAGAACCGCGATAGTAAGGAATAGATAGGCGATCGCACAAATCAATAATCGGTTGATCGGTATCATTGATAGTTGTTGCCACAACAATCTGATCGGCTAATTTAACTCTTTGCAATCTTTCAATCTGATACTCTAGTAGAGGTTTACCTAATACTTCCTTCATCACCTTCTTGGGTAATCGGGTAGAAGTCATCCTTGCTTGATTGATGATCACTACTTTCACGATAAAATCTCACGTAACATTGTAATAACTCTATCTTGATCTTCTTCTCCTAACCCATAATATAAAGGTAGACTGATCACACTTTGATAGTACCCTTCTGCTATAGGAAAATCACCCCATTTAAATCCAATATTTTGATAATAAGGCTGGGTGTGAACTGGAATATAGTGTAAATTCACACCAATTCCTGCTTGACGCAGTTCATCAAATATTTGACGATGAGTTTTGCTGATTTTATCAAGATGTAAGCGAATTACATACAAGTGCCAACTAGACTGAGTATCAGGATGCTGATAGGGCAGAGTAAGTGGTAAATCTTGTAATAGATGATTATACCGTTGCACTAAAAATTGCCTTCTAGAGATAAATTCATCCAAACGTTTCATTTGGCTTACTCCTAAGGCTGCTTGAATGTCCGTCATGCGGTAATTAAAGCCCAGATCTAGTTGCTGATAATACCAAGTGCCGTGGGATTCGCCTTGCATTAAATCTGGATTGCGGGTAATGCCATGCGATCGCAGCCTAATTAACTTTTCATATAAATCCTCGCGATTAGTTAAAACCATCCCCCCTTCGCCCGTAGTAATGATCTTCACAGGATGAAAGCTAAATACGGCTAGATCTGAAAACTCGCAACAGCCGATCTCTTTGCCTTGATATTTGCCCCCGATCGCGTGAGAAGCATCTTCGATGATCTGAAATCCATATTGTTCAGACAAGGCGGAGATTTTATCCATCTCGCAGGACTGTCCCGCAAAATGCACAGGCACTAAAACTTTGGGTAGACATCCCTGTTTAGCTGCATTAGCTAACTTTTGGGATAATTCATTGATGCTCAAATTATAAGTAAGTGGATCGATATCGACAAAATCAACGCTGGCACCACAGTAGAGTCCACAGTTTGCTGAAGCCACAAATGTATTTGGCGATGTCCATAAGATGTCACCCTTACCTAAACCCGCCGCCAGACAGGCAATATGTAAACCAGCCGTAGCGCTTGAGACAGCCACAGCATATTTCACACCGCAATACTTAGCTACAGTTTGCTCAAATCTTTCGATCGCAGGTCCTTGGGTAATCCAATCAGATTGCAACACTGCCACGACAGCATCGATATCAGCTCGATTGATATCCTGCTTACCATAGGGGATAAAATCACTCATGGCTTTAGCATGTCTAAGAGTTGTTGACTTGTGAGCCATTCTTGATTGAGTTCGGAACTGTATTGAAACCCATCAGGGACTAGAGTTCCTTTTTCACCTAGAGCATTACAACTATAGTCAGTGGTATATGGAAGCTCGATCGTTGGTGAGATCGAATAGTGATCGGCAAATTCAAAGGTTAAGTGAGAAACTTCCGCAGGACACATAACTTCATGTAGTTTCTCACCTGGTCTAATCCCCACGATCTTTATAGGCATCCCTGGAGCCATGGCGGCGGCTAAGTCTGTCATCTTCATAGAGGGAATCTTAGGCACGAAGATCTCTCCACCTTGCATCCGTCTAAAACTATTAATCACAAGATCGACACCTTGCTGAAGGGTAATCCAAAATCTTGTCATGCGTGGATCGGTAATGGGTAATTCTTTTGCTCCTGATTGGATTAACTTTTGAAAGAAGGGCATAACCGAACCTCTTGAACCGACAACGTTTCCATAGCGCACCACAGAAAATCTAGTTTTTAGCCCCCCAGCAATATTATTAGCTGCGATGAACAGCTTGTCAGATGCGAGTTTAGTCGCACCATAGAGATTAATTGGATTAACGGCTTTATCGGTAGAAAGAGCGATTAACTTATCAATTCCACACTCAAGCGCGGCATCGATTACATTGTTCGCCCCATAGATATTGGTTTTGATGCACTCCATCGGGTTATATTCTGCGGCTGGAATTTGTTTGAGTGCGGCAGCATGGATCACATAATCAACATCTCGCATCGCCATCCGCAGACGATCTCGATCGCGGACATCGCCAATAAAATAGCGCATTTCTGGCGAATTAAATTCCTGAGACATCTCAAATTGTTTAAGCTCATCTCTAGAGTAAACAATTAATTTCTTGGGCTGATAATCTCGCAGTAAAGTCTTGATGCATTCCTTGCCAAAGGAGCCAGTCCCACCAGTGATCAAAATAGATTTAGAGTTGAACATAGCTATCAGTCTAATTGCGCTTAATATTCTGACTGGGTTTAGTCTACCCTAGATTAGTGAGGTTGCGATCTCGCGCTGTTATATCGACTATATCGTCCAGAACCAATGCTAAAGACAGGGATCGATTCGATCCAGAAACAATCTCTTAAAACATCTCTTAATCAGTGTCGTGAAGGCACTTTAAGGTTATTCGATCGAATTAACCACGATACTTTTTGTCAGCAAGCACATGCCGATTTCAGTCCCGTGGGCTGGCATCTCGGACATATTGCCTATACGGAGTCTTACTGGATTTTGGGCAAATGTGCGGGTCTGCCCTCGATTAGGTCTGAGTACGATCGCTTATTTGCTGCCGATAGTTTACCCAAAGCTGAGCGGGCGAATTTACCTCCATTGGTAGATGTAGTAGATTATCTCAATCTGATACGCGATCGAGTATTTGATTATCTCGATACCGCACCTTTAGATCGACAAGCAAAGCTCTGGCATTGGCTGATTCAGCATGAGAGTCAGCATTGTGAGACGATTACGTTTGTGTTGGCGATCGTGAAGTTAAATAATCAGAGTCGAACCGAGCCAGAGATCTGGGGTAAAACTCATCCTATTGTCCATGCCCCGATTCAAATCCCTTCAGGTTACTTTGAGCAGGGTTGTGATTCGATCGATGCGCTGGATAATGAGAGTCCGAAGCATCAGGTTTATCTGGATACTTATGAGATCGATCGATATCCTGTTACACGCGGTCAGTTTCGTAAGTTTATCGAGGCGGGTGGATATATCGACCGACGTTTATGGTCTGAGCATGGCTGGCAGTGGCTCAATGCTGGTGAGTCAATCCAACAACCGCTATATTGGGATGCTTGGAATGTCGGGGACGATCATCCTGTTTGTGGCGTGAGTTGGGATGAAGCTGAAGCCTATGCTCGGTTTGTGGGAATGCGCTTGCCGACAGAAGCAGAATGGGAGAAAGCCGCAAGTTGGGGTGATAGGGATTGTAGAGTCGATCGATCGTTTTGTAACTTCGATCGACAGATTGGCATGACTACACCAGTTACCAATTATCCCGACGGCAAAAGTCTTTATGGCTGCCTAGATCTGTTGGGTAATGTTTGGGAATGGACTTCGACTAGGTTCTATCCTTATCTTGGGTTTGATAGTTTTCCTTACGCGGGTTATTCCAGTAATTATTTCGACCAAAAACATTTTGTCTTGCGCGGCGGTAGTTGGGCAACTCGTCCTTGGGCTTTACGTAATTCGTGGCGAAATTGGTATCATCCCCATGTCCGACAGATTTTTGCAGGGTTTCGCTGCGCTAGATAACTACGAAACAGGATCGATCGAATCTGGTTGTATCTTAAAAATCTGTAACTCATGGTATCCAAAGTGCCTACTAGTCCGAGGGAATAGGTTTATATTGAAGTAACAGGGAATTTCGATTCTTTGTTGCTGTCTGATTTCAAGCATACATTTTAGCTAGGATGCGACAAATGGATAATCGCCACATTCGGTTTTGCGATCGATCTGACCAAGTAGATTTATGGCAACTGTATGAATTGTTTAAAATTGGCGCGTTTTGGGCAAAAGAACGCTCGCGAGAAGATTTAGCCGTAGCGATCGCCAATTCCGACCCCGTTGTGACCGTGTGGGATGTCGATCGATTAATCGGTCATGCCAGAGCAACTAGTGATGTCGTTTACCGCGCCACAATTTGGGATGTCGTGATCCATCCTGACTATCGCGGCACAGGCTTAGGGCGTAAACTCGTCCAAACTGTACTGGCTCACCCCAGAGTTTGCAACGTCGAGCGCGTTTACCTGATGACCACACACCAGCAGCAGTTTTACGAGCACATTGGGTTTGAGTACAATTCCAGTACGACGATGGTTTTACAGAATCAAACTAGCTCGACTGTAGAAGTATTATTAACCCAGTCTTCGGTTTCTGAATAGACAAATAGGCAAAATCAAAGCAGTTTGAAGTAAGCTGATTAGTCAGATCGCACAGGCTAAGCAGGGAGTAAGTTCTATGACAAATTCATTAATTCAGATTGGGTTGCTATTTGGCGGACGATCGGGAGAGCATGAAGTCTCGATCGCTTCAGCTCGTGCGATCGATTCAGCCCTTAGTCAAAATCCTCGCTACAATGTGCAGCCGTTTTACATCCAAAAAGATGGCTTGTGGTGCGACCCTGTAAAATCGATCGCTGTGTTGGAATCAGGGCAGCCATTACAGGTTCAATCAAATTCGCCGCTATTGTTTCAGTTGCCCAAAGAAGCTAATTCGATCGATGTCTGGTTTCCCGTGCTGCATGGGCCGAATGGTGAAGATGGCACAGTGCAGGGCATGTTGCAGTTGATGCAAAAGCCATATGTCGGTAACGGTGTCCTAGCTTCGGCGGCTGGGATGGACAAGATCGTGATGAAATCTCTGTTCGCTCAAGCAGGTTTAGCTCAGGTCAAATATGTCGCACTCAGTCGTTGGCAATGGCAACAAGAACCCACAGCTTGGTACGAACATATCGAAGCTGAACTCGGTTATCCCTGCTTTGTCAAGCCTTCAAATTTGGGTTCATCGGTGGGCATATCTAAAGTCAGAGATCGGGCGCAATTAGAGAAAGCGATCGATTCTGCAACCAGTTATGACGCTCGGATCATAGTCGAGCAGGGCGTGACTGCCAGAGAAATCGAGTGCGCGGTGCTGGGTAATGAGCAACCACAGGCTTCTACAGTTGGGGAGATCACCTTCAGTAGTGACTTTTACGATTACGAAACCAAGTACACGCCTGGTAAAGCCGACTTATTCATTCCTGCGAACCTACCACCAGAGGTGATCCAAGCTGTGCAAGCAATGTCAATTCGGGCGTTTAATGCGATTGCAGGGGCTGGACTCGCCCGCGTCGATTTTTTCTATGTTGAATCTACTGCTACTGTGTTGATCAACGAAATTAATACCCTACCTGGATTTACCGCTACCAGTATGTATCCCAAGCTCTGGGAGGCTTCAGGCATCAGCTTTGCTAAACTATGCGATCGACTGATAGAACTGTCGATCGAATCTAGCAGCACTATCTAATGCGTTCATCCCGACCTCTCTCCACAATCGATCGCTAAGCAATCAGTTCATTGCTTCTAAGTAAAGGTTTCACCTTAAATGAGGCGACTTCTCTCGTGGTTGCTATAATTTGGGGCAGTTCACTGATATCCGAAATCGCCCCATGTCACGAAAAGATCAATTTCATGAAGCGGTTAAACATGCTCTAGAAAAAGATGGCTGGATCATTACCCACGATCCATTTACGATTCAAATTAGTGAAGCAGTTAAACTAAAAATCGATTTAGGCGCAGAAAGCGCAATCGCGGCGCAACGTGACCAAGAAAAAATTGCCGTCGAAATTAAAAGCTTTATTACAGATTCAGATATTAGTGAATTTCATGCGGCTTTAGGACAATATTTGAATTATGTTCAAGCTCTCGAAGATAAAGAACCCGATCGAATCTTGTATCTTGCAGTTCCCATTGAAACCCATCGTGATTTTTTTCAAATCCCCTTCATCCAGAAATCTCTCAAACGCCATGCTGTAAACCTGGTTATTTACGATCCAATCAAGGAGGAAATTAAACAATGGATAAGCTTCAACAATACCGACAAATAATTCGTCAAACCTTAGCCGAACAAGCCCACCCCTACTCTTATTCCAAAGACGTAGAGACTGAAATTATTTGTGACACCGAACACGATCACTATCAACTAGCTTATGTCGGTTGGGAAGAGCAGCAACGCATTTTTAGTCTCATCCTTCACTTTGACATTAAGGACGGCAAAATTTGGATTCAATACAATGGTACGGAAACTGCAATCGCCCAAGTGCTGAGAGATAGAGGCGTTCCTGCATACGATATTGTGCTTGGTTTTCACTCTCCCTTCAAACGTCAATTTAGCGGATATGCTGTCAGCTAACTGATTTGAAGAAATAAGGGCACAGTCCATTATGCCCCACTAGATTTCTAGCTCCCAATCAGTTCGATCGACCGTTGAGCTAGAGCTTCTGCCGTAATGCCGTTAAACGCCATTAGTTGGGCAGCCGTCGCCGTCGTTTCACCTCGCTTCCAAGCAAAGGTTTCGCGCTTCGGTGCAGTTGTTCTGAGCAAGACTGGTTCCAACACATTACTGGTTCCACCTGTGACTCCGATTAGAGCATCGCCACCAAATAGAGCCTCAAATCCTGCATCATCGAGAAAATCGCCATCTGGTTCCGAACAAGTTGACCAAGCAACATCGTTCGATCGATAAAGGCGGCGAGGATTCACCACCGACACGATCCTTGTACCGATACCTTGGGCGGAGAGCAACTCGGCGGCGGCAAATACAGGGATTAGGGTCATATCGCCAATCACGGCAAAAACCACCGTCTTGCTACCTGGAGTAGATTGCAATTCGATCGCGCCATCATGTAGAGCTTGACGAGCCTGAGCGATCGTCGTGCGAATTGGTAAAGGCGACTTGCTAGCAGTGATTGGGATGCCTTTGTTTTTAGTGGTCAAAGCCCATTCATAGGCCGCTTGAATGCTATTAGAATCGGTCGGGAAAATCGGGAAGATGTTACCGTTACGCATCATTGCGGCGAAGTAAGCTTCGATTTCGGGACGTTGGTGTGTCCAGCCATTGCGTCCTTGCTCCAAGGCCCCTGCGGTAAACAGGCAGATCGTTGAAGGCGTAGGGCGGCGCAATTCTGCCATCGCTTGGGTCACGGTTTGCCAAATCGGTAAGCCATTGATCGCAAAAGACTCATAAGAACACCAGAGCGATCGACTGCCCATCAGTGCCAAACCTACTGCCAGCCCCGCACAAGCATCTTCGCTTAAAGGTTCATAAACTTGACCACCTGGCTCTTGGAAGTAAAGTGGATCGGATGTAGGGTGATTGATCTTGAGGGCTTGGTTGATGTTGGCAAGACCTGAAGCTTCATTCCCATCGGCATTTGTGACCAGAAAAGACTTGTCTGCCTGCCCCACAGCCGCGACCAGTTTACCCATCGCCGTGGTTGCAACTTTAGGATCGCCGCCTACCGCAAACTCCTCTAGGGGCAATTTACCCAGATCGACCAGAGGCAGAATGGATTCGGTCACGGCTGTTTTTGCGGCTGGCCCACCACCCGCATTCTCAAAGTTAGTCCGAACTAATTGCCATGCGGCGGGTGAGAGAGCGCGAGTTTTTAGACCATTGATGATATCGGCATTGTCTAAGGTGTGGTGGGCGTAAAGGTTATGAGATTTTGCCCCTCTTGCATGTACACCCGCGCCCTTGAGTTGCTTGATGATAAATACTGTGAGCTTGCCACCGAGAGCCGATCGAGCCGATCGAGCCATCTCAACTAAAACTGCTTCGGTGAAAGCCAGACGCTGCCCAAACGAAAAAGCCGTGCTGTCTACATACGCGCCTGCCTGATTCCGATCGTCAAAATCCTTGGCATCAACTAGTACAACTTCCTCGAAGCCATTGCCATGCCAATAAGCGATCATTTGGGCGTTGGTTTTGGTGGAAACCATGCTGTGATGCTCTTGGCTGTAGCCATTCCACACTAGGACGGGCAAAAAGTTGGTAGCACTGGGGTAAGCCGTGTGAAAGTGCATGATCGCGCTCATCGGGTATGGTTCGCCCATACCGCCGTCACCCATCGTAAATGGAAAAAGTTTGTCTCGATGCAGCAGCGCCGCCGCCATTGCAAAGTGTTGTCCTTGTCCCAACGGCCCCGCAGGTGCGAGGATGCCTGGAATAAAGCCTGATAGGTGTCCTAGCAGTCCATGCTGTTCGCGAAACCTGTCGCGCAACTGGGTGACGATCGAAATGCCCATGTCTTCTAGTGATCGATCGAGAAACATGGCACTGTAGAAGCCAGGCGCGTGATGCCCAACTTCGGTGAGAATATTTTTGTGCCCCAACATTACTAAGGCCGCGTAGGCTTCAACTGAGCTGGCAAAACCACCTGGGTGTCCTGAGGCTTTACTGGCAGTAACTTGGAGGGTGAGATAGCGCAGGGCATCTGCCGCCAGCAGAGTCTGAAACACTGATGCTCGATCTTTAGGATTGTCGATCGAGGTTTTCCCTGATGGAATTACAGGCGATCGCCCGTAGGTGTCAAATTCAGGCTGAGGCTCGCCAAAATACTGAATCCCTTCACAAAAAGCGGGAACTGTTTCGGTCAACTCTTGGACGGCAATACTCATAAACGTTGTTCTATAAGTTATATAAACTAGGGCTTATCGGCGATTTCTGCCAATAACTAATCCTACATCTCTATGCCACCTTCGGCAGAACATGAATGAGTTTTATCCCAAAAAATCAGTAATTATCAATTTCTGAATTTAGGATGGCTAAGTAACTAAACGAATAGCGGTAGTCTGGACATCTGTTGTTACGTTAATTAGTGGAGGATTAGGCTTTTACTTTGGTGGAAGCAATAAGGGATATTTTTTTGTACTGCGATCTCATTCCAAATTGATTATGGAATACTTGATTCTCTTTCTAGTAGAGCTTGTTTACGATCGATCCCCCAACGATAGCCTGTGAGCTTACCATTACTCCCCACCACCCGATGACAAGGCACTACTACTGCAACTTGATTCGAGGCACAGGCACTCGCTACAGCCCTTACGGCTTTGGGATTGCCGATCTTTTGGGCTAATTCTGCATAACTAAGCGTACTACCTACGGGAATTGCTTGGAGAGCTTGCCAAACTTGTTGCTGGAATGCAGTTCCTTGAGTATCAAGCGGCAGATTGAGACCGATCTGGGGCATCTCAATAAAAGCGATTATTTGAGTTACCCATTGATTAAAGGTAAGGTGATCTTCACAGAATTTTGCTTGAGGAAATTGGTGATGGATTTGCTGCTCCAATGCCTCTGGACTCTCGCCAAACTCGATCGAGCAGATTCCATTTTCTGTCGCTGCCACAATCACCCAACCTAAAAATGATTCACCTGTAGCATAGTGAACTTCTCTGCCTTTTGCACCTGCTTTGGACTCTGTGGGGGGCATTTTCTTGCGAACTAATTTTGGTGATTTGGTTTTGGTAAGTGCCAAAGTTGAATTTGATAACAGAGATGTCGATCGAAAATTTTGCGTGCCTCTAGCCCTTCCACGATTGACTGTTTGAGCCAGCGCCGATACATCCAACGTAGCAGCTTGTACAATGGCGGCACAGCGATTTGAATCAAATTGGCAATATATTCGATTGTATTCAAGCCAAATCGTTGAAAAATATCGATCGACAGATCGATCGTTGGGGCAATTTGGGCGGAAATATCCTCTGTTTTAATTAAGCTAAATCCAGACCGCTCTAATGCCGCCTGAAGCTCAGAGATCGCATGGCAATTAGAAAAGATTCCTTCCTTATAGCTAGGATCGGAGCGCATCATATCAGCAAGCAACAAGTAGCCACCATTGAGCAAAAGCTTAGAAGCACCTCTAGCAATATCGATCGAGGAGATGTATTGACTACTCTCACTCAAAAAAACTAAGTCGTAGGAATGATTTGCTTTAAAATCCTCAAAATTACTGAGATGAAAGGTTGCCAGACCATTAGTAGCCTTCAGAAATAATTCTTTTTGGAATGGATCGGGTGCGAGTCCTTCAACGACAAAGCCACGCTCAAGTAGGTAAGCGGCATTTCCACCAATCCCACAGCCAACATCCAATATGGTTTTAATTTCTGAGGGGATAAAGCTTAAAAGTTTTTGGGCATAGGCTTCTTGGGCAACTCTTAGATCGCTAATTGTCAGCTCTTTATCCAAAAGTGGCAGTGGCTCCCAATATCCATAGTGAAGAAAGGGGGAACCTGTCAATCCGAGGTAGTATTTTAAAGCGGCATTTTGGTAGCGAGTTGCTTGTGGAATAGAAGTTGAGTCTGACTTTGGCATGATGAGGATTTTGGCTGGAATTTTAGTCGCAATGATTTAAGGCAAGACTTCATCATACATGCAGTGGTGCTAGTACAGGCTATCTCTACTTCGATCGACTCGCAACAATCAAACTTCTCTTTTTCTTCGCATCGATCGTATCGATCGCAATACTTCTCCTAGTCGTTCACGTCCTAATCGATCGATTATTTCACCGCTCTGAATTACAGCTTTACCTTTGATATAAACCGTCTGGATGATCGACTCGGAGCCACGCTTCACCATCCGAGGATCGCCATCGAGGATCGGATCGTTAATCTGAATTTGAGGACTAATTGGTTGGGATAAAGCTTCAGGTCGCAGCAGCACCAGATCGGCTTTAGCCCCAATTTTGATTACGCCTGTATCTAGCCCAAACCACTGGGCAGGTTCGCTTGTGATCCGCGAGATCGCTTTTGCAGGGGACATAAATCCCGTGGTCACGGCTTGCTTGAGTAAAGAGAGTGCGCCATCGTAATAACCCAAATTTCGCACATGCGCCCCTGCATCGGTAAACCCAGGCAAGATATGGGGATGACGCATTAATGCTAGACGTGGTTTGAGTCGATCGTTTGCACCTGTTGCCACCCACCGTAGATCGGTATCGTATTGCTCCAATAAATCCATCAAACATTCGACGGGATGCTGCCCAAGTTGTCGTGCTGCTGCCGCAAAACTCATACCTTCTAGGGTTCGATCGGGACATTGGAGGATTTCCATCAATTCCAATTGGCGGTGAAAAGACTTTAATCCTCTTGCTGTCCATTCGCGCCGAAATTGCGATTTGAAGCTGGTCGATCTCCAGAGTTGCTGACGTTCCGATCGAGAGTCGCAGTCATTCAGCTTTACGCCGCAGGGAAATTCTTCAAATAATGGCGTAACGGAGCCATCGGAATAAATCGTGAATGGTTCGGTCAATGTTTGGAAGCGAATGTTACATCCCAAGATCCGATTAAGCACAAATAATATAGGTGCGAATAGTCGCCACAGGAAACGATTCTGTACCGTATCCAGTGCAGCTAAAATCGTCATCCTCAGTGGTGGTCGCCCTAAGCCCAATCCCATCCTAACCAACTCAAACATCGACATCAATCGCTGGATATTTGGGGTCGTCTGAAACACAGCATCTCGATCGCGACAGACATCCGCCAACATTGAGTATTCCCTAAAGTCAGCGTGTTGGGAAGGAATGGAGCGCCCGCGCCAAGCTCCACTCATCATGTGCCAAGGAAACATATCGATCGAAATGCCTATAAACCCAGCATCTAGAGCATCGATCGCGATCGATCTCATCTTTGCTAGGTCATTAACGGTGGCTCGATCGGTTAAACTTCGTTCCAATCCCATTACTTCGGCTCTGAGCGCACTATGTCCCAACATCGGTGCGACATTTGCGCCCAACATTAGATCTGTTTGCAAATGTTTGAGATACTGACGCGGTGTACTCCAAGACACGGAGCTTTGCAGCCATTTCTGAATCAATACAGGTGATAGGGTTTCGACTCGCTGAAAGATATCCGCCAGAACTTTTGGCTCTCCAATCGCTAAGGACAAACTGCAATTCCCAATCACAACGCTGGTTACGCCATGTTGCACCGACTCTGTTAGCCCTGGCGCAATCTCTAG
>Ga0209181_10006056_pt1 | contig 17124 bp, 14 predicted proteins | sample MAT05_FD_187208 | JGI IMG/M metagenome (GOLD analysis project Ga0209181, IMG submission 187208) | Freshwater microbial communities from Lake Fryxell liftoff mats and glacier meltwater in Antarctica - MAT-05 (SPAdes) (version 2) | ecosystem: Environmental > Aquatic > Freshwater > Ice > Liftoff...
TTTGCGACACCATAAGCAGAATGCTCAGTGTACCTGATATTTATGATCTCTACACCTGGAGCACCGGGGCTGATACATCCGAAATTGTAGTCACTATGCCCGGGACCTATTCCGTTACAGTTACAGACGCGAATGGCTGCATAGGGGTCAGCAGCCATGTTCTAAACGGCAGCGTATCGCCCATCCCAGTAATCATTGCTGCACCTTATGCCTGCAACGGCTCGTTGTCACTACAAGTCGGGGCAGGTTATTCCGGTTACAATTGGAGCAATAACGAAAATAACGCGACCATCACCATTGACACCTCCGGCGTTTATGCTATTACCGTTACCAATGCGCAAGGTTGCACAGGTACCAGTAGTTTGGTTGCCAGCATACCTCCTTTGCCTTCGGTAACGATGTCTGGTTTGGATTCAATTTGTCAAGGATCCAGTGCCACCTTAAGTGTGCCCACAGGCTTTGCCCAATATGAATGGAGTAACGGTGCGAACAATACCAGCATCAGTATCAATACAGGAGGGCTTTATGCCGTTACCGTTACAGATGCATTCGGCTGTACTGCGGCAGATACGCTAAGCATTGAAAGCCTTCAACTGCCCACTCCCCAAATCAGTGGCCTTGCACAAATTTGCACTTCGGGAATGGCCACTTTTACTGTCATCGGAGGTTTTGTTGTTTACAATTGGAGTACAGGAGCAAATACCTCAAGTATATTGGTGAATACTGCTGGCACGTATACCGTCACCGTGACATCCACGAATGGCTGCACCGCAACCGACACCCAGACCCTAAGCACCAGCACCAATCTTCAACCGCAAATACTGGAATCACCTTACACCTGTAATAGTCAAATCGGCTTGGATGCAGGAACCGGGTTTTCCATATATCAATGGAGCACCGGCCAAACGGATCAAAACATTGTTGTAACAAATACTGGATCCTATTCCGTTACCGTCGGGGATGGCAATGGATGCACTGGCAGCTCCGTGACGGTTGTCACCATACCACCCGCCCTAACAGTTGACCTTACAGGGCCCCCATTTCTCTGCACCGGAGGTACAAGTAATTTAAGTGCAAGTCCAAATTTTATCCAATACTTATGGAGCACTGGTGCGGTAGCCTCCAATATTCTGGCCTCTGCCGGAAATACGTATACGGTTACGGTTACAGACAATATTGGCTGTACTGGTACATCCAGCTTCCTTGTTCAGGAATTGCCCAATCCGGCCACTAGCATAAACCTGCTCCCATACGCCTGTAATGGACAGCTGGTGTTAAATGGCGATGGAGGCTTCAGTCTATATACCTGGACCGGCCCTGGTGGTTTCATGGCCACTGGTCAGCAAGCAATCGTAGTTATGAATGGCAATTATTCCGTCGTGGTGACCGATACCAATGGTTGTACGGGGGTAGCATCAATCATTGCAAATATACCAGTTCAAAATGCCGTCATGCTGAACGGCCCAACGAATTTCTGCCCTGGAGCAATGGTGAGCCTGAACGCATCTGCTGGCTTTGGAACCTATCTTTGGAATAATGGATCTACCCAGCAGAATATAACGGTCAGCACAGCGGGTATCTACACGGTGACCGCCACAGATGCACTTGGCTGCAGCTCCACTGCCAGTAGTACGTCAGACTTGTTTCAAGTGCCATTGCCAGTTATTGCAGGCCCGACAAGCGTTTGTGCGGGCGATGCAGCAACGTTAAACGTTGACAATACCTTCTCGTCCATTTTATGGAGCAATGGGGCAAGCAGCGCAAGTATTTCAGCCGTGGCGCCATTCTCCGCTACGGTGACTGTAACAGACGGGAACGGATGCACAGGTACGGCATCTGCCGCAGTAGGTGTGTTCCATCCAACTTCTCCTGTAGTTTCCATTTTACCCTACGAATGCGACCATAAATTAACCCTGGAGGCAAGTAGTGGACTGACTTATATTTGGGAAGGCCCCAACGGATTTACCAATAATACCTCGAATCCGAGTGTGGAGCTATCTGGAACTTATTTTGTGACAGTAACAGATATAAATGGGTGTAGCGGAACAGCAAGTACGCAGGTTGCGATCCCAGATGCCCCCAATTTAATTATTGCCGGAACCGCGGCTATTTGCCTTGGCCAATCCAGCGATTTAACAGCCTCGGGAGGTTTCGTGTCGTATAGTTGGTCTAATGGGCAGAGCGGTTCGGGTATAACCGTAAATCTGCCGAATACCTATACTGTAACCGCCACCGATGTTGATGGCTGCACGGTTTCAAGTTCTTTTGACGTTGAACCTGCAGCACCGTTGAGCCCATTGATCAATGGCAATACATTGATTTGTCCCGGAGGAAGTACTGTTTTCCAGGTTGCGGGAAATTACGCCTCCTACGCCTGGTCCAACGGGGTTACCACTGCTGCAAATACAGTCGCTCAAATGGGAACTTACAGCGTTACCGTTACAGATGCGGCTGGATGCACGGGTAACTCAAGTATTCAATTGGATTTTGCGGCTGCTCCCGCCCCGACCATTGTCCAGCAGACCTACCAATGTGATCATCAGCTTTCCTTAAGCGCCGGAAACGGCTTTAATTTTTATCTTTGGAGTAACGGCAGCAACGCGCAAACGCTTGATGTGGCGCAATCGGGCACTTATTCTGTAACGGTGACCAATGCCCTCGGCTGCACCGGAACTGCCAGTGTGCAGGCAGTCATTCCGCCTAATCCTTTTGCTCAAATTGAGGGCGTACAAAGTCTGTGTGACGGAAATAGTGCCCTACTGACGGCATCGGGCAATGCACTTGCCTATATTTGGTCAAACGGAGTAACGGGGCCTACATTAAACATCTCACAAACAGGCACTTATACGGTTACTGCAACAGACGCTTTTGGATGTACCGCAGTTGAAAACCATACCCTGAATCCGACATTACCCATCGCTTCAACCATAAACCGCACGACTTGCCAGATGGGGGAAGCCGGCACACAGATACAAACCTTCACCGCAGCCAATGGCTGCGACAGTGTGCTAACGATCGTTACCAGCTTTGAACCTGCGAAACCGGGATATGCCCTGGCCATGGAATCACAGATTGAGGCAACCATCGGTCAACAAATTCAGATCAACGTGGGGGCCAATTTTGTCATTGACTCGGTTTCATTCCAATCCCCCTTTTCTCTGTCCTGTTCCAACTGTGTTGATCCGACCATCATTGCGCTTGTTTCAGGATTTATTATGGTGGAAGCCTTTGATCCTAATGGTTGTTTTGCTTCCGGGGAAATTCGGATCAATGTTGACAGAGCGGTCAAAATATATGTACCCAATGTATTTTATCCTGGCTCGGATGAGAACAGTTTTTTCGGTGTTTTTTCCGGCCCGGAAATTCAAGCGGTACAAAATTTCCATGTTTTCGACCGATGGGGCAATGCGTTGTTCAGCCGGGAAGATATGCCAACCAATACCCCTGGTGCCGGATGGGATGGCAGTTTCCGCAATCAGCCGATGCAGCCGGGGGTGTATGTTTATTATTTCGAGGTGCTTTTAGCAGATGGTTCTACCCTCAAGTACAAGGGGGATGTGACGATTGTGAAATGACAAAACAGAAACTGTTTTCTCGGCAAAAACCCTTACTAAGAATATAAAACATAAGTCTTATGGCACGTCTACTTTCATTGCTCCGGCCCGGACGGCTATTTCCTAACCCTGTAATTTTGTTATTTGGGTTGCTGCTGATAAAAGCAGGCGTACAGGCACAGAATTGTATAAACAGGATAACCCTTGAATCCGGTACGCAACATTTTTCTTGTACGGATGTCACCGTGACATCAGAGGATTATGTAGATTTTTGGAGCTGGTGCGGCATTGGCCCTTATTGGATTGGCTTTGGGGGACCGGGACTTCCTGGAAGCTTTATCTTCACTTTTTCGACGCCGGTTGCCGGTGTAACTTTGGACTTTACGGCATTTGACAATCACAGTAATCCCCCCAATTTTGGCGCTTATGAAATTGTAACGCTGGAAATTAACGGAGCGCCCTATCCCTTCCCGAATGCCGGCTCGCCGGGCGGTTGTCTTGGCCTGGTAGTCGTCAATGCATCGGGCGGTTTGGAGGCCTCACCTGCACCTGGTTTAGGCGTCGGATCTTGTGTAGGCCTCAATATTTCTACTCAAATCACCACGATCAAGATTACAAATACGGCCTATGATGGGAATACCGGAGGGGTTATGTTTAACATTTATTTTTGCTGCGACCCCTGTGTAACCAAGGCTGGGTTAATCCCCTCCGCTCCGCTCAGCCTTTGTTCGGGTGATATTGCCACCGTGCCGCCTGCCGCTCCAAATATTCTCCCAGCAGGCACGATGTTGGAGTATATCCTTTTTTCAGATCCGAGCGATACGCTTGGCAGCATCCTTTTGATCAGCAACACGCCTACTTTTTCTTTCGACCCGGCTGTGATGCAGGAAGGTGTCACCTATTACATTGCTGCCATTGCAGGTAACGACCTCAACGGTCATGTAGATTTGAACGATAAATGCCTGGACATCTCCGATAATGCCATTCCGGTAATCTGGTGGCCAAGGCCGACGGTCGCTTTTTCTATAAACAAACCCGATGTGTGCAAGGGTAATTGTGTTGATGTGCAAGTTGAACTCACTGGTGAACCACCGTTCACATTGGCCTACAACAACCCTTTTACAGGCCAGACTATAAAGACCTTTTTTGGTCAGGCAGGTATATACAGATCTGTATCCCGTCAATTGCAACACCAGGAAGCCATAACATTGAGGCCATAAAACTGACCGATAAACACTGTGTTTGTGAGTGATTTTCAGGATTCCAATGGGGATTGCTCGCCCAAATCGTTTTATTCAATCCATTCAAAATGAGACAAACCCTACTGTTTTCTTTTCGAAAAATTGCTTTTTTAAAGCTAATAATGTTGCTTTTCGGAATGCTCCTGATAACCAATTTAGCGCACGGACAATGCCCAAATAGAGTCACTTTTATACATCCAGGTACTCAAAACTTTGATTGCACGGATGTGACCATAACTACTGATGGTAATGTACTCTTTGGGTATGGATGTAACAATTTCGGGCCCTATTTTATTGGCAATACGACCGAAAGTAGTGTCACTTTTAGTTTTTCCAAAGCGGTGAGCGCAATTGCCCTGGATATAGAGGGGTTTGACAACCGCGAGCTTATAGGTGAGGGGCATGAGGAAGTAACCATTGAAATCAACGGCGCGCCCTATCCTTTCCCAAATGCAGGTTCGCCCGGTTTCTGCCCGCCTCCGCATGCCATTGTTACCCCTGGTGGCAATCTCATGGCTCCTGGTTGTAATTTACCACCAAGCTGTCGAGCCTCATGTAGGGATGTAACCATATACGAGAACATCAAAACCATTACCGTAAAAGATATTCTGATTGGCCCCTATATGCAAGCAGGGGTAATTTTCTCTCTCTATTTTTGTTGTAGCACCTGTTTGGTAGATGCTGGAGAAATAAATGCTGCCCCGATTTTCCTTTGTCCGGAAGGTGTGGCCACCGTCTCCCCGGCTATTGAAACTTGTGTGCCACAGGGCTATCTTTTGCAGTATGCCCTTTATTCTGATCCTAGTGATCCGCTTGGCAGTATTATTTTAATCCGGGATACCGCCAGTTTTTCGTTCGATCCGCTTACCATGCAGCCCAACACCACCTATTATATCGCGGCAGTTGCAGGTTTTGAGCTCAATGGCAATGTGGACCTGAATATTGCCTGCCTTGATTTTTCCAATGCTATTGAAGTGGTCTGGTGGCCTTTACCTGCGGTTGTTTTTTCTATAGACAACCCGGATGTGTGTAAGGGTGACTGTGTTGATGTGCATGTTGAATTCTCTGGTGAGCCCCCTTTTACCTTGGCCTACACCAGCACTTACACCGGTCAAATATTAAGAACCTTTTATGACCTAACCGGGATAATACAGCTCTGTATCCCGTCGAATGCACCACCTGGAAGTTTGAACATTCAAGCCATAAAATTAGCAGATAAACACTGTGTTTGTGAGTGATTTGCTCCTGCTGTTTCAGTCAAACAGGTGACACCTCCTGCAGGAGATGTCACCTGTTTGACTGAAACATTCACAATGCCGCACAGGTCAGTGCAATTTAGAGTACCTTTGCGCCCGTTTTTATGAAGTGATGAACAATTGGGCGATAAAGTGATTTTATCCTCGCCCGACTGTACTCGCCCCATCGCTTCATCACATTACGACTTCAGCACTTCATGAAAAATATCCGCAATTTCTGCATCATTGCTCACATTGACCACGGGAAAAGCACCCTTGCCGACCGCCTGTTGGAATATACCAACACCATCAGCAAGCGCGATATGCAAGACCAGGCGCTTGACAATATGGACCTCGAGCGCGAGCGCGGCATCACGATCAAGAGCCACGCCATTCAGATGAAGTATGTGCATCCGGCCAATGGCATAGAATACATTTTCAACCTGATTGATACGCCCGGTCACGTGGATTTTTCCTACGAGGTGAGCCGTTCTATCGCCGCTTGTGAAGGCGCACTCTTACTCGTGGATGCCTCGCAAGGAATTCAGGCTCAAACGATTAGCAACTTGTATCTGGCAGTTGATCACAACTTGGAAATCATCCCAATTGTGAATAAAGTGGATATGGAAAGTGCAAATGTCGAGGAAGCACAAGACCAAATAATGGACCTGATAGGATGCAAGCGGGAAGACATTATTTCCGCTTCGGGCCGAACAGGCATCGGAATTCCAGAAATTTTGGCCGCTGTTGTAGACCGCGTGCCCGTGCCCAGTGGCGACCCCGATGCACCGCTTCAGACCATGATTTTCGACTCGGTGTTCAACTCCTACCGAGGCATCGTTGCCTACGTCCGTGTGATGAATGGTTCGATGAAAAAAGGAGACAAAATCAAGTTTTTCAATACCGGGAAAGAAGTAGTGGCCGAAGAAGTGGGTGTGCTGCGCATGGGCCAATTTGAAGCTACTGAAATAAGCACGGGCGATGTAGGCTACGTCATTACAGGCATCAAAGTAAGTAAGGAGATCAAAGTGGGGGATACGATTACCCACGTTGCAAGGCCCTGTACTGAAGGCGTAAAAGGTTTTGAAGAGGTAAAGCCCATGGTTTTTGCCGGCGTGTATCCACTGGACAATGATGATTTTGAGGATTTGCGCGACGCCCTGGAAAAACTGCAACTCAACGACGCCTCCTTGGTGTGGGAACCTGAAACCTCTACTGCCCTTGGCTTTGGTTTCCGTTGCGGATTCTTAGGCATGTTGCACATGGAAATTGTGCAGGAACGCCTTTATCGTGAGTTTGATCAGGATATTATCACGACCGTGCCAAACGTACCCTACAGGGCCACGGACATGAAGGGGAATCAATTCACGGTACACCAGCCCACCGAACTCCCAGAGCCCAACCATTTGCAAAGTGTTCAGGAGCCTTACATCTATGCCCAGGTAATTACCAAGCCCGAATACATCGGCAATATCATGACGCTTTGCCTCGAAAAACGGGGCATCCTGATTAAGCAACATTACCTCACGCCTACGCGCCTGGAAATCATTTTCCACCTGCCGTTGGCCGAAATTGTATTCGACTTTTACGACAAATTAAAATCCATTACCCGGGGCTATGCCTCCTTCGACTACCATATTCTCGACTACCGCGATACGGATTTGGTGAAACTGGACATTAAGCTCAACAACGAGCCGGTAGATGCGCTCTCGGCGCTCTTTCACCGCTCCAAAGCGGAATACATGGGCCGCAGGATGTGCGCAAAACTCAAAGATCTCCTGCCCCGTAAGCAATTTCAAATCGCCATCCAAGCCGCTATCGGCCAAAAAGTGATCGCCCGCGAAACCATTTCGGCCTTGCGCAAAGACGTAACGGCCAAGTGCTACGGTGGCGACATCTCCCGGAAACGCAAACTCCTGGAAAAACAAAAAGAAGGCAAAAAACGCATGAAACAGTTTGGAGATGTGGAAGTGCCGCAGGAGGCGTTTTTGAAGGTGTTGAAGTTGAATGATTAAGGTTGTAAGTTTGCAACCTAAAACCCGTCCCCATGATCACACCGGCCGAGCTCACCGAACTTCAGCGCTCGCTGCGCGACCTCCTGCCTGACCCCGACAAAGGGGTTTTCGCCGTGCTGGCTGCGCTGAAAAAAGCCCTCCCTGAGCAGACGGATAATTACAACGCCGTTTTCCAACTCGAAACCCGCCTGAATGCCGTCAACAAAGACCGCATCCGGGGCATTCTTTCGCAGGAAGACCTGGACCTGGCCTACAACCGAATTACTGCCGACCTATTGGATCTGATTGACGACCTGCGATTGGAAGATTTTGACCCAAAAACCGCCGACAGCAGCGAGGAGGACAAATCAGGGAGCATCCTGTACCGCATCCCGCGCACGATGGAAGTGGAAGAAGAGTACAAATGCGTCGTTCGCCTAGCCTACGATGTGGACACGGTGGTGCGGAATATCGAACTCACGAAAGACACCGTGGTGAAAGAATTGCGCGTGTCGGAAGTGATGGAAGTAGAACTGCTTGACCCCAATGAAACGCCCAGTTTCAGTATCCGGAAACTCAATTCGGTGGAGCAGTTTTTGGAAAAAAGCGACTACACCGAGTGGATTTTCTTCGTGAAACCCCTCGTCATCGGCAACTTGCCACTGATGCTGAAAGTCTCCGTTAAGGAACTCATCAACGACAAAGAACGCATCAAAGAGATCGTGCTCGAAGAGATCATCAACGTGATCGCAGAGCCTGCGCCCGACGAAGAGAGCACCACGTTCCAGAGTTCCGGCTATGCGTTTTCGTACAGCGCCCTTCCTTTGGCCGCCAGTTCTAATCGCCCCTCCAAGCAAAAATATATTTTGCCCGTAGTGCTGGCTTTGGTAATCGTTACCGGAATTTTGGCAGCAGGGGGAATGCTGCTGGGCTTGATCCCTATTCCTTCTTGGCTTGGTGGTAAAAAACCGGGCGACGACGACCGGTCATTCTGGCAAAAATCCGTCCAAACGCACACCCGTGGAAGTTTTGAAACCTACTTGCTCGCCTATCCTGATGGCATTTTTGAGGAAGAAGCACGATTCAAGATTGACAGTTTGAAAAATCTGGAATACCTGCCAAAGGTGAACGAAGAAGAAGCAGAGCCCCCTTCCATTTATGAAACTTTGGAAGACACGGTACAGGTTGAAGTGCCTATTGAAGAATCGGATTCTGAAGCCCAAAAGAAAGAAATCAAGAAGAATTCGGGAAAGAAAAAGACCCCTGTAAAAACAAAACCAAAGCCAGCGGCACCCAAAACTCAAGTGCCAGCAACCAAGGTGAACCCACCTGCGCCAGCCACAAACCCACCACCTGCCACGCCTGCGCCCGAACCAGACAAACCTGGTAAAAAACGCAAATCTGGCTTCGAGATGATCGTCGTACCCAGTGGCAAGTTGCCTATTGAAAAAGGCGACTGCCCAGATGGCGAGCGTGTAAAAATCCAAACATTCAAGCTAGGCAAGTACGAAATCACACAAGCCGACTGGTGGAATATCATGGGCCGCGACCCATCGTTTCACTCCAATTGCCCAGAGTGCCCTGTAGAAAAGGTATCTTGGGATGATGTGCAAGACTTCATACAGAAAGCCTCTCAGAAGAACAATAAGCGCTACCGATTGCCGTACGAGGCCGAATGGGAATGGGCTGCACGTGGCGGGCCACAAAGCAAAGGATTCAAATATGCTGGCAACAACGACCCCAATAACGTAGCTTGGTTCAACATAATTCAGGAAAAAACCCACGAAGTCGGCACTAAAAGCCCCAACGAACTCGGTATTTTCGACATGAGCGGCAACGTATGGGAATGGTGTCTTGCCCCCTACCCTCCTTACCTGAACTGCCCCGCTTCAAGCAGCGAGAAAAAAGCCCTGCGTGGAGGTTCTTGGGCCGATAACCGTGGTGATGTAAAAATCACCTCGCGTCGCCGTGAAAAGTCTAAAAACACGGATCGGCGGAGTGGGCTCCGGTTGGTAGAAGAATAGATATTGGGATAGTACGATGGCCCAATATCTATTTTGCCAGCCAATAGTAGGTGGCCGTAGCATAAATAGCCTGGTTGCTAAGGGTCCCCTTTTCGGCTGGTGCATTATCAGGTTTGGCGTTGTTTGCCTTCATTTTGGCAATACCCTGATCAAAAGCAAGGCTTAAACGTATCCGTTTGAAACCATAACCGAATTCGCCCCTTACTCCATAATCGAATCTTTGCAGGTTTGAAACTTGCTCGTCATTCCCAAATTTTATATTGCCCTTCGTCAATTGCAGCGTCCGGTTATCATCGAAGGTTTTATTTTTCCATGTTCCAGCAATGGCCCATCCTGCATATCCCCCTGCCCCGAAAAAGAATTTGCCTAGCCTATAATGGATGGTTATCGGAATTTGAAGGTAAAGGATATTGAAACGATAATCGTTGATCTCCTCTTCCTTGGCATAGCCTGAAGGTACTGTAAAATGCGAAAATTTCATGCTTGCCTGAATACCAGAAGAAAGGAAAAAGGCATTGGGCAGATCGTATTCCAGCAGACCAGAGAGCATATAAGTTGGCCGATACTCCCCGTTGACGATATTTCTTGGGCCATCGAAAACTTGAAAAAAATCTGGCGAACTTACCTGGCTTTGTGATTTATAGTCAAATTTTGCCACACCCGCGCCCGCTTTGATGCCCACACGAAGTCTTTGGGCCGTAACGTTGAAAGGAATAAAGAACCATAAGGCAGTGGTGAGAAAAACAAAAATTCTTGTTTTCATGGAGATAATATTTTTTGAAAAGATGAAAAAAAGGGTGAATTTATTGCAGATGACTTATTTTGAAAAATTTATTTTTAAAATCATAAGATCACCTTTTGATGTGCGATTGTAAATTTACAAAGTATGCCGATCAAAACGTAGACACAGATGGCGATAGCTATGCCTGCCCCATCTGCCAAAACAAGTGCGGCAACGTACGCAGGGCATCTTAACGGGTTGCCAGCGCATGGAGCAGGCGAGCAGCTGTCCTGCCTATAGGATGACTTAAAATGTAATAATAATCAATGTTTCCTCTGCATGATTCAATTGCATGGGTGCAAACGCTGTCCACACTTTTGTCCCATCATCCAAGTTTGATGGACTTCAACGTCCATTAATCATCGTCCAAAAACTTACAACATGACAGCCACTTTTTCAGATGCCACCGTCGAGCGATTGATTCGGATCAGCAAGGAAAAACCTTTGCTGCCCGAAACCTAAATCCCCTGGCATGAGCCGATTCTTGAACATGAAAGATTTATGCCTGAGCAGCTCATCTCGCTGCAAGGCCACCCACTCTGAGAAACCCTTTCTAGTGGCAGGGCCTTTCTTCAAAATTGGCCCCAAACTCTTTTTAGGCAGCCCCAAAAAGTGTGCGACCATTGAGTTACAGTATTTTCAATTCGGAGAACACAATGGAGTTACATTTCATGGTTTAGCATTGGGTACTGGCCTTGCGATTATGAGTAATAATGGGTTCTTTTTCCATCTTAAAATAGGGTATCAATATTCTCCCAGCAAGGAAAAAACTAAATATCCAGCCCCCTCCTTGAGCAATTGGGAGATTGCGTTGGGCCTTGGCTATTCCTTTTGACTACGCCAGATAGATTTGTAGGATGGTCAATAAAAAGGAAGTGCGCCCAGATCCTGCCAACGCCTGACTTTTGCCTGTGAACGATCTTGTTGTTGGTCACCCGCGTAGACCAGAAAGCAGTTTTCAGCAGCGGTTTGAGAGACCTTTTGAAATTGCTCCAGGTTCTTGAAAAAATCAGGTCGTATTGTGTCGGCCGATTTGATTTCTATGGGGTAAATGCCCGTACCCGTTTCAACGATCAAGTCAATTTCATAACCAGAGCTTTCGGCCCAAAAATATACGTTGGGTCTCAAACCGCGGTTGAGGTGGTTTTTCAGCACTTCGTTAACGACGAAATTCTCAAATAAAGCCCCGCGTGCAAAATGAAGATCTAGCTCGGACGAGGAGCGAAGACGCAACAGGGAACAGGCCAGTCCGGTATCGTAAAAATAGAGTTTTGGGGTCTTGGTCAATCGTTTGTTGAAGTTTCGATGATAAGGCTGGAGGAGATAAGCGATAAAGCCTGTTTGCAACACGGACATCCAGCGGTTGATCGTGGGGATAGAAACCCCCGTTTCATTGGCTAGCGCCGTTTGGTTAAACATTTGGCCGACGCGACCGGCGCAAAGCCCTAGAAATTTTTCAAATAAAGCCAAGTCCCCTATCGCTTGTACCTGACGCACGTCTCGCTCAACGTATGATTGGATATAGGAAGGATAAAAAATATCAGGGCTTGTTTGTTGGCTGTAAATACGAGGGTAAAGTCCTTGAAAAATATAGTCGTACAGGTTTCCATTACCATAAGGGCTACCCGTCAATTCTTCCATAGAAAAAGGCAATAGGTTAAAGACGGCCACCCTCCCGGCGAGACTCTGTGTGATTTTTTCCATTAACAGAAAATTCTGTGAGCCGGAGAGAATAATCTCGCCATTGCGCTGGCTTTCGTCAACATGGACTTGTACCCAGGAAAACAACTCAGGGATGTATTGCGCCTCGTCAATGATGAGGCCGCGACCGTTTCCTTGATTCAGGAATTGTACAGGGTTAAAACGGGCAAAGTCGCGGGTAAGTGGGTTTTCCAAATTAGCGTATTGGTAATCCGGGAATACCTGTTGCGCCAGCGTTGTTTTCCCTGATTGGCGCGGGCCAGTAATACTGACTACAGGCATAGTTTTGGCACTTTGGCGAATTTTTTCGCCTAATTTCCTGATTATAAACATGATATTTGCAATAATATATCAAAGGCCACACTCAAAATAATTGCAAATATAACATTCAATATTAGATTTGCAAATTTTAGTACCGATGAAATAACGACCAATCAACCCAAAGCGCCTCAAGTGCATGAACCTTTTGGCCCCGATTGGACAATACAAGCCGTGTCACATCCACCAAAAAAGATCGCGCCTTAGAAGGAAGTTTAGAAAAGCATACTTTTGCCAATCTGAACCTGAAACATGACCCAGCTCACACCTAACTTCGTACTAGTTGTCCTTTTCCTTTATTTCGCCATGCTTGTAGGCGTGGCATGGTTCACAGGGCGCAACAACAGCAACGAAGGCTTTTTCCTTGCCAACCGAAAAGTACCTTGGTATGTGGTCGCTTACGCCATGATCGGCACGAGTATTAGCGGAGTCACGTTTATCAGTATCCCAGGAGCGGTGGGCGGTACGGGCCTGAACATGGCGTTTTCGTACATGCAGGTGGTTATGGGCTATCTGTTGGGCTATCTCTTTATTGCTACGGTGCTCATGCCGATGTACTACCGCTTGAACCTGACGAGTATTTACGGGTATCTGGAACAGCGTTTTGGCTGGTGGTCGTACAAAACAGGGGCGGGGTTCTTTTTGCTCTCGCGCACCTTGGGTTCAGCAGCGCGGATGTTCCTGGCAGCCAGTGTTTTGCAGTTGTTTGTGTTTGGTCCGATGGGGGTTCCTTTTGCCGTCACCGTCGTGTTGATGCTGGCTTTGATTTACGGATACACGTTCAAAGGCGGGTTGAAAACTATCATTTGGACGGATTCAATCATGACCACTTTTTTCCTGGCGGCCCTGGTTTTTACGGTTTGGACCATCGGAAAATCGCTGAATCTTGGAGGATTCGATATAATTTCCAATGTGATGGACAGCCGCTACGGACAGATATTTTTCTTCGATAATTTCCTGAGCGATCCCAACCACTTTGTAAAGCAATTTGTGAGCGGGGCACTCATAGCCATTGCCATGACTGGGCTTGATCAGGATTTGATGCAGAAAAATCTCGCCTGCAAAAATATCCGAGAGGCGCAAAAAAACATGGCCGTGTTCAGCGTGTATCTCGTGGTTATCAACTTCCTTTTTTTGGTATTGGGAGCACTGCTCTACCTCTATGCTGGCAGCATTGGCCTCGAAATCCCTGCCCGCACTGACCAACTTTACCCAAAAATCGCCTTGGGGCATTTGGACGCAGTAGCCGGCATTTTCTTTATCCTGGGTCTTATCGGGAGCACTTATGCCAGCAGCGATTCGGCGCTCACCGCCCTCACCACGAGTTTTTGTGTGGACTTTTTGAACTTTGAGAAAGGGAAAAACACAGAGGGCCTGAACTTCGCCTATGCAGAAGACCGTTTGGCGTACGAACAAGCGCTGGAAGCAAAACAGCGCAAAACGCGCATTCTTGTACACCTGGGCTTCTCCGGGGTGTTTGTCATTCTCATATTGATTCTCAATGCGGTAAGCAATTCGGCGGTCATCTCGCTCCTCTTTAAAATAGCCGGCTACACCTACGGCCCCTTGCTTGGACTGTTCATGTTCGGACTATTCACAGACCTAAAAATCCGAGACCGTTTCTCACTGCACATTTGCCTTGCCGCGCCTGTGCTGACTTTTTTCTTTGAATACGCTTGCAAAAACTGGGCAGGTTTTGATGTCGGTTTTCTCATCATATTGATCAATGGCTTGTTTACTACCTTCGGGCTGTGGGCAATCTCGTACCGAGAAAAATTATTCTGAGTACTCCAAGTGCCGTCAAGCAGTTGCACATAATTAAACCAACGAATTACCGCGCACTACATGTCAAACCAACGATTTTCCATAAAAAAGTTCCTGCTGCGGTGGTACTTTCCACTGCTGGTTGTTTTTACAATAATCGCAGGATTGAACCAACAGAAATACCCTGATCTCATCTTCAACAGTGATAGAGAAGGCTATTATATGTACATAGCGGCACCGTTTTTTAGCGGCAGTTTCGCCAATTACAAACCGAGCAGCGATATTTTCACCCCTTTTCCTGGCACCAACAAAATTTTTACAAAATACAGCTATGGCGTTGCGCTGCTGGAGGCGCCTTTTGTATTCATCGCTCACGCCATCTATGTGATACAAGAAGGTAATCACGACTCCCATGGTCGCTTGCCGATTCACGGGCGGGGCGTATTGTTCGCTTTCATTTTTTACAGTTTGCTGAGTGTGTGGATGTTGCGCCGCTTTTTGGAAAAAAGGTTTGACCCCATTTGGGTTATGGTGGCGCTGAGTGGACTGTACCTGGGCACCAATTGGATTTTCTACACCGTTAAAGAGCCTGGCAATTCGCACGTGGCCTCACTCTTCCTATTGACCTGTTGGATGGTGTTTGTGCCTAAACTGTTCCGCGAGCCATCGGCTAAAAACTTTGCGATTGCGGGGCTGATATTTGGTCTGACGAGTTTGATTCGCCCGACCAATTCAATTGCAATCCTTTACCTGCTCTTCGCCGAATTTCAAGGCCCCAATGGCGGCAACTTGCGCGATCGCTGGAATTTTATCCTAAAAAACTGGGTACTTATTCCCCTTTTTACCCTCGCCGTGATAATCGTATGGTTGCCTCAAATGTGGTATTGGCACTCCATTACGGGCCAATGGATATACTATTCATACGATGAAGAGGGCTTCACCAATTGGAAGTCGCCCAAAATCCTGAACGTGCTGTTCGACGTCCAAAACGGACTTTTTGTTTATGCGCCTGTCCTGTTTCTGCCGCTCCTTGGATTAATTCGGGGCGTTTGGAAAAAGCAGCGAGAAGCCATCGGCATTTTCACCATCATTGCGGTACTGACCTATTTGTTCGGCAGCTGGCATACCTGGTCTTTTGGCGGCGCTTATGGGCACCGCTGTTATGTGGACTGGATGTGTTTTCTCGCTATGCCATTTTGTTGGTTCTTGCAAGAAATGGTTGCGCCCTCGAAGTGGGCGCGTTGGTTGGTGGGCGTGCTGGTCATTTGCCTCATGTACCTGAGTATCGGTCTCGGTTATGTGTATCAGTGGCCCTGGGAGCGCCCTGACTGGACTTGGGGGAAGCTATTTGAGGCGATGGGTAGGTTGCTGCCTTTTTAAAGCATCACTCCCAAATCGTTTTCTCTGCCACGTCCCCGCGATTGCCCGGGAGGTCGGCAGGCATCTTGTGCCAGGGTATGCGGCCATAGAATTTCAATAAGAACCGCGTAGCGGTGCCATTTTGGTAGCCCGCAAGGGCGTTTGATAGAATTCAATTGATGTCATGAGAGGCCATTTTGGTAGCCCGCAAGGGCGTTTGAAGGGGAATAAGAACCGCGTAGCGGTGCCATTTTGGTAGCCCGCAAGGGCGTTTGATAGAATTCAATTGATGTCATGAGAGAGTGTTTGTATTTGAAATTTTCGCAAGAACCGTTCAAAACCTGGCTTCTCGAAACGGGCGACCTTCACTTACAAGAGGGAAATACATGGGGCGATAAATTTTGGGGAGTTGATTTGGAAACATATCAAGGCGAGAACAATTTGGGGGAACTTATCATGGACATTCGCAAAAAATTAAAACCGCAATGAATCTTAAAGTTGGCGAATATTATTTTTGGGGAGAAGGTTTTGGTTCATATTGCCAACACCATATTGATTATTTGGTGCGATTATGTGAGGTATTATATGATTCCGAAAGTGAGCCAAACGAAGTGGTTTTTTAAGGTACTTCACCAATGGAGCAAGGAGGAATTAAAGGCTTATGACAATGTGACCATCAAAGAGCAGGATGAACGGGGAGAGAGGGAAATTGTAGTACAAAAAGCATTGGAGAAAGGCGAAGAAAAAGGCCGTGAGGAAATGATAATTGAAATGCATAAAGAAGGTTTTAGTACTCGACAGATCGCGAAAGTCTCAAAAAAAAGTGAGCAAGAGGTTACGCAAATAATTGATAATCATACGAATAAATAAGAATCGCCCAACTCTGCATGGCTGCCTATTGCTCCTAAATGTCGCCTACAGCCTATGGCCACGTGGTGGGCGGATAGCCGTAAATTGGGGTTTACGGGGTTAGTAGTTGTCGGAAATAATATTTAAAACAAAAAATGTATCCGTTCAAAACCCTATGGGATTGCCGAATAGTTGCCCGGATAGTTTGAGGGCGATAAGCTCGGGCAAAGGGGTCATGCCTGCCCTCAAGATATCTTTGCGTTCCGAAACCGCTGCCACACCTCGGCTCTTCAGCACATTGTCT
>Ga0209181_10006057_pt1 | contig 17120 bp, 17 predicted proteins | sample MAT05_FD_187208 | JGI IMG/M metagenome (GOLD analysis project Ga0209181, IMG submission 187208) | Freshwater microbial communities from Lake Fryxell liftoff mats and glacier meltwater in Antarctica - MAT-05 (SPAdes) (version 2) | ecosystem: Environmental > Aquatic > Freshwater > Ice > Liftoff...
TGTAATTATGAAAACAACATTTACGAAAAGGTATGGAATGCTGCTGGTATTTTTTGCCATAGGCAGTTCAGGGTTTGCACAAATGCTTCAATTGCCCGATTGCGGGTTCAATCTTAAAAGTGACGTGAGCCGCAGAGTGCGAATGACCGATATTGAGATCCACTGGAATGCACCGAGAGTGAAAGAAATTTTCAGGCATATTGATTTTTTCTGACAAAATAGGGTAACATTTTTGTTGGTAACCTTCTTTCAATTAAAAATCCTATATTCGTTTGTAGTTTTTTAGTTTGTTTAAAAAAGACAAGCCTCAGTAAAAAGTAGATTAGCAATTATGGAAAAGCAGTGTTTTGTTATGATGCCCGTCAGCGATCAGGAAGGATATGCACTCGGGCACTTCAAAAGAGTTTATGAATATATTATTGTGCCAGCCTGCCGGGCGGCCGGGTTCTGGCCTGCCAGAGCAGATGAGTCGATAGTCGATCCGTGGGATTTAACAAGAAACATTATTGATAGCGATTTAGCCATTTGCGACCTGAGTGCACGCACGCAAAATGTTCTTTATGGACTGGCGATTCGACAAGCATTGAGCGTTCCCGTCACTATTATAAAGGATATTAAAACTCAAAGTGCGGACATACTCGAATTTGGTGCAGTAGAGTATGATGAATCACTCCGAATAGATACCGTACAAAATGCTATTCAGGCGTTGAGTGAAGCCTTGAAGAGTTCGTTCGACAATAAAGGCGAGTACAGTACCATTTTGAATCGCTTGCGAATCGGTCCTGGGCAACTAGCGCTCGCCAATCAGGGGCAGTCAACAGACTCGACAGCACTAGCCCACACACCAGAAGGTCAAGCGGAGAATATTTCTATGCAGGAGAGTGCCTTGCCTATTATATCACCTCTTCCTGATGATGTAGGAGATGTCATTACACAAGGTGATATCGACAAAATGAAAGTGGGTGATTTTCTCTTTCACATCAATTATGGAAAGGGAGAACTAAAAAGCGTAAAAGTGATGGGCAAAGACAAATTGGCAAGCGTTCACTTCGAGGCAGGCTCGAAGACGTTGGTTTTGGCTACCGCTGGATACTTCCGGAGAATTAATAAAATTTCATAAAGGTGCTAGTATTTCTAGCTATTACTTTCCCATACTCCGCTAGGGGTCGTGGTGAAAAAAATACCTAGTAGCTGGTTGCGATAATTTTTTCTCGATCAATTCAAAACCGTGTGTACCGAAATTTTGGAGTTGCTGGATTTGAGTACATGTAGTTGAACGAAAGAATTGTATTTTTTTAGCGCATCAATATCCTCCATCCTGACGGATATAAGTTATTGACACGATTACCGAGTAAGTTTACCCAACCAAGTGGAGTATTTTGGTAGGTAACTAGCGTAAATCCTCTTTCACCTTCACCAATCATCAATACATCTTTCCTTAAATAGGAGAGGGCTTGTTCCAATGTTAACTCAATTGTCTTAAAATAGGATTTGTTCAAATGAATCGACAAAGCCAACGAATGCTCGGGAATAAATTTATCATGCTTTTGTGTGGCGATGGCCGTGCCTTTCAAAACGGTTTTTAATGATCGCGAGAGGAAGTCGATTTCAGTGATGTATTTGCTCGGAAGCGAGACTATCAATTCATTTAACATTACCAACTCCGCTTCGTGTGGCAGCAGCCAATCGGAAAGTGCTTCTTTATTTTTTTTAGTTGCGCCTTGAAATGAATTTTTGGATCGAATGCTCAATGTTTGCTCAGGTGATTTTTTTCTGGTTGCGGAGATAAAGAAGCCTTCGCCATTTACTCGGTGAGGATAACATTGATAGCCAATAATTCTACCTTTTTTTACTTCCTCAATTCCCCAGCTAGCGTCTAGCTTCAAAGGAACAAAATCAACATCCATTTGTCCATCTAACCAAAGGAGATTGTCTTCGTTTTCTTTTTCGTTGTAGGTGCAGGTACTATAGATCAGAATTCCTTCTTGTTTTAATGCCGGCCATACATCTGCTAGAATCCGTTGTTGACGTTGCGAACACAACATCACGTTTTCTTCCGACCACTCATTTATTGCCTCGGGCTCTTTGCGAAAAAGTCCCTCACCGGAACACGGAGCGTCCACCACGATCAGATCAAAAAAACCCGTGAGCTCATTAAAATCTTCGGGATCATTATTGGTAACCACCACATTTTCATAACCCCACTTCTGAATATTCTCCGAAAGGATAGAGGCACGCGAGCGGATGACATCATTGCTGATCAACAAAGAGTCTGCATTCAACAAGCTCAACAAGTGTGTTGACTTGCCACCGGGTGCCGCGCAAAGGTCAAGGGCGATCAAAGGTTGGGTAAGGTCAACGGATTGCTTTACCGCCTGCTCAAGCAACATGCTGCTTGGTTCTTGCACATAGTATGCGCCCGCGTGGATCAGCGGGTCAAGCGTGAATGAAGGACGTTGATTTAGATAATAGCCATGCTCTGCCCAGGGTATTTTGCTTTTTAGTGTTTGGGTTTGATCTCCCATGCTCTTTTTGGGATTCTGTCGGATGCTGGTGCGCACTTCCGCTTGGCTATGAACTTCAATAAATTTTTCCCAGTCGGGAACTGAATTCTTAATTCTTGATATAAAATCTAATTTTAGACTCACGCGTTGCTTATCTAAATTTTAATGGATTCGATGGTTGAAAGATTGCTATCATTTTTGCAACAATTATTACCAAATAGCGCTGCTAATTCTTCATTTGTTTTGAATACTCGTACACATATTCATTCAGTTTTTTTCTTTTGTACTGCATTATAAACCGGGGATGAGGCAATGGAATTATTTTATTGAAAAACTTGTGCTCAGAATTTATCTTTTGTAAGAAGTCAAAATTTTTCCCTTCGCCTAGGCAAAATACAACTTCACGATTGAGACCCCAACCCAACTGTGTTTGAAGACTTGCAATAATAAAGGACATTAACTTTTCGGGCAAACCTTTTAAATCGTAGTAGTTGAGGTTCTTACCGTCTTTTGCGAACCCCAACGGTGAGATTGAGCCAAAATAGAATTTTTGGTAAAACAGTTCCACTCCACCAAAAGCGTTGATCACGTGGTATATAAACTCTGACGACAGCTCATGCTTTTTCGGAAGATTGTTTTCGATGCCACAGAATTTTTCTAGGTTGATCGGATCAGTGAACGGCACTCCGGTAAGTCCCGAGCCAAATCTTCCAGGATTGATTCCCAGAATGAGTGTCCTTGCTTTCTGGTCATTATAGTATTTTTTATAGAACAACTCACTTAAATAGGACGTTGCAGGATTTCTAAAGGGATTTAACACTTCAATGCCTTTCGGTAAACTGACCGGAATAGAAAGATTTTGATTAAAGTGATTTATACGGTTAGCTAGCATGCATACTAACTGTCAACGTTTCCATAAGCGTTCAATTTTCTTCTGCAAGCCGGCAGAAGCGCTTACGAGCGGTAAGCGCACCACACCATTTCCAATCCTCATCAACTTCAGCAAATGTTTGAGGCCAACCGGATTTCCTTCTTCATACATTATCGGATTAATTTCCAATAACTTGAACTGTTCTGCTTGCGCTCTTTTATAATTTCCTGACAAGAAAAATTCCTTTATCTTTTTAAAGATGGTTGGATACGCATTTGCCAATACAGAGATGACTCCCGCACCACCAATGGAATAAATGGGAAGAGTTAGCATATCATCGCCCGAGATCAGCATAAATTTTTTTGGCTTCAACTTCGCGATCATCATGCATTGCTCCAGATTACCCGATGCTTCTTTTATTCCAATAATGTTCTCGTGTTTTGCTAAGCGCAAGGTCGTGTCGGCCGTCAGGTTGGTAGCTGTGCGACCTGGTACATTGTATATGATGATGGGAAGTGGACTTGCATTGGCTATCGCCATGAAGTGCTGGTAGATTCCTTCTTGTGGTGGCTTGTTGTAGTAGGGGCTCACGGACAAAATCGCATCCACATGCGCTAAGTCTGTATTTCTGATTTCATCGATTACATTTTGCGTGTTGTTTCCACCGATGCCATAAACAATCGGAAGTCCCTTGCGATTGTTCGCAATCACAAACCTAAGTACTGATTCTTTTTCTTCTTTGGTGAGGGTGGCAGATTCGCCCGTTGTCCCCATTACAACATAGTAATCTACACCTTTGGCTGTATGGCTCAGCAATTTTTTCAATGACTTGAAATCGATGGATCCATTTTCGTCAAGGGGTGTTACCAAGGCGACACCGGTTCCAACTAATTTTTTTAAGTTAATCATCAGCTTTCTATCGTAATTGCTTTGTGTATTTGTACATTGTTTCGATCAACCCTTTTAGGGTGCCGTTTTGCTCAATCATCATCTCGTAATAGTCACTTTCGGTTTCGTTAAATCGCCCGATGCGGCAACGTGCTTTGCTATTGGCCAGTAAGTTCAACACCAACGGATTTGACTGACTATCCAGATAGAATAAAAAATCAAATGGAACTTGAGAAAACTGATCGACAGGTGCCGAGTTTATTTTGCCCAAAAAATTTAAATCATCGGCAGTAAAAAAGTCAAAGAGAAACTCATAGTTCTCTTTTTTATTTGGTAAAAATTCCAGCACGCGAACTTTCTTGCCATCGTGTTCAAGCAAATGAATAAACTCTTTGATATCGGAATGTTTTTGCTTGTCTTCAACGGTGAAAAGGATACCAATCACCTGAGATTGCTTGTATGGAATGCTTGTTCGCAGGCTTTTATTTTTGCGCAGAGCAGAGCGAGTACGCATCTTTAGAAAATTCATTTTGAACATAGGAAACTAACGCTATTAATTCAGCGAAATTCAACATTTAATCATCAACATTCAACATTAATTTTTGAGCATTGTCTCAAACTCCTGAATAGTCAGAATTTTTACGGCCAATTTTTCCGCTTTTTCCAATTTGGACGGTCCCATGTTTTCTCCTGCCAGTAGATAATTCAGTTTTGCTGATACTCCTGAAAGAACGCGCCCACCATTTTCCAGTATGATGTCTTTCAGCTGGTCGCGCTCGTAGTTTTCAAACGTGCCAGAAATCACAAATGATTTTTCAGCTAATTTATTACTAACAAGTTCGGGCTGCTTTTGATCCGATTCCATTTGCAAGCCCGAAGCTTTCAACCTGCTCACTTCTTTTAAATTGGAAGGATCACTAAAGAACTGTACCACGCTGGCGGCAATTTTTGCACCCACTTCGGGAGATTCCAATAGTTGCTCATAGTTTGCAGTAGAAAGTTTTTCCATTGACTTGAAGTAGTGCGCCAATTTTCCCGCCACCGTTTTACCAACAAAACGGATACCAATGCCAAAGAGAACAGATTCAAAAGGAGTAGCCTTCGATGCTTCAATACCCGCCAACATATTTTGGGCCGATTTCTCTTTTACTTTATCTAATTTCAGGAGATCATCTTTTTTTAGATCGAAGAGATCTGCAGGGGTTTTAACCAGGCCCAACTCAAACAGTTGCCGAATGGTTTGTTCTCCTAATGAATCGATATCCATTGCTTTGCGCTGAATGAAATGCTCGATCCGACCTTTGATTTGTGTTGGGCAACCACTTTCGTTCGGGCAATAGTGATTGGCTTCCCCATCTTTTCTTACCAGCGGTGTTCCACATTCAGGGCATTCTGAAATATAGTTTACCGGTGTAGTTGAATTGATCCTTTTGGACAAATCTACGCTAGTAACTTTGGGGATGATTTCACCGCCTTTTTCAACAAATACAAAATCGCCAATTCGCAAATCAAGTCGTGCAATTTCGTTGGCATTGTGCAGCGATGCGCGTTTCACCGTAGTGCCGGCCAACAAAACCGCTGCTAGTTCTGCTACCGGTGTAACTGCTCCCGTTCTTCCCACTTGGTAGGTAATGCCATTTAATTTTGTGCTTATACTCTCGGATTTGTATTTGTAAGAGATAGCCCACCTGGGCACTTTTGCTGTCGCGCCCAAGCGCTGTTGTTGGCTAAGATTATTTACTTTTATAACAACACCGTCTGTTTCTAAAGGCAGCTCTCCTCTGCGGGTTTCCCAGTGGGCAATGTAGTCCAATACTTCCTTAATGGATGCACATTTTTTGTAAGTGGGTGATACCTGAAAACCCCACGCTTCAATTACGTGAATGGCTTCTTCGTGAGTTTTTACGCGTAAGTCACCTCCTAGTAGGTAGTATAAATAGCAATTTAATTTACGTTTAGCTACCTCGGCACTGTCTTGCATTTTCAACGTGCCCGAGGCAGTGTTGCGGGCGTTGGCATAGGTCTCTTCGCCAATATCCTCTTGGTCTTTGTTGAGTTGTTTAAAAATCTCTTTTGATAGAAAGACCTCGCCCCGCACTTCAAATTGATTAGGAATTTGTTGCGATTTTATTTGCAGTGGGAGGCTTCGAATAGTCTTTACGTTGGCAATTACATTATCCCCGCGCGCACCATCTCCGCGTGTAATGCCTTTCACTAACACACCATCTTCATAAATCAGACTGATCGAAACACCATCAAATTTTAACTCACAAAAATATTCGTACGCCTCGCCCTCCAATCCTTTTGCTACACGACCGTCAAAATCTTCCAACTCTTCTTTTGAATAAGTATTGCCCAATGATAGCATGGGGTATTGATGGGTAATATTTTCGAACTCTTTGGTAATAGTGCCACCCACACGCTGGGTAGGGGAGTCGGGGAGTTTTAATTCAGGAAATTGATTTTCTAGGTCTATTAAGTTTTTGAGTAATTGATCAAAGTCAAAGTCTGATATTTCGGTTTTGCTTTGCTGGTAGTATAAATTGTTGAGATAATTTATTTTTTTTGAAAGTTCTCCGATTAATAATGTTGCCTCACCCGTTGTCATGAAATACTATTTTACTGTAAATTTATAGGATAAAATGCGTTGGGCAATAGCTTAACAAAGCTAACAGAACAATCAATCTACACAGATATGGAAGAAGAAGACGAACTAAAAGCTGACAACGAAGTACTGAAGCTAAAGCTGGAATTGGAGCATGGTATGAAAACGACCGACACGTCTGGCCTCGGACCTGCGCTTGAGAACCAATGGCTCAACCACATTTACGAGTTTGAAAAGCAATTCAAGCATGCCAAGCGGATCAAGATGTATGATTTTATTGGTTGCCCTACTTTTGTCAAGGCAATTGAGTTGCAACCTTCTGAGGTGGCAGAAGCATTGGAAACTTTGAACAAGGCAATGAAAGTAAAAGGAGTAGCTCTAGACTGTATTTGTGAGTACGATCCCCTGGTCATCTATCGGTTCATTACCGAGGAATTATTTGATCACGAAATGGAGGATATGGCTTTCAAGGATATGATGCATACCTTTATTTATGAAGAGTTTTACCCTAACCATGACGATGATATAAGGAAGATGATCGCAAATTTGATAGAGCATGTTAAAGAGAGGAAATGGCATGAAGAGTTTGATGATTTGGATCTGGCAGAAAAAATGTTTTTTTCTGGTAAGGAGTATGATCGAGAAGCAATGTCGGCCATGATTAAGTTTTTTATTGAAGAACAAAATTCTTATCAGTATAGAGATTTTAGTATTGAAGAAGTGAAATTTGATCTAAAAACAGATCAAGGAGAGGCGCGTGCAAGGCTCAACTATAAAATGAATGGCAGCAATGATTTGTTAACTGCTATATGTGTATTCGATTTGGTAAACGAAAATGGCTATTGGAATTTTCGATCTATACAAGTTCCAGGCTTTGGGGATTAATCCACCTACTAAAAAATGTTGAGGTGCTTTTTTAACAATTAAGTAAGTGAAAAATGTGGCAAGCAACCAATCCTGCTGTTTCAGTTCGCAGGCGATTCGCCCCGAGGCTTATTTTTTCAAAACCATTTTCAATGGCACTGGTCAGTTCTTCGTTAGAGAAATCACCTTCTGGCCCGATTAGGACCAAGTAACTATTTTTTGGTTTTGCCGCATTTTTAAGGTGCGTTGGATTGGATGAATCGACAAACCCGATGAACTTTTGACTTGAACTATTTTTGAGCAAGTCTTTAAATGGCAACATTGGATTTAGTTTGGGAAGCCAAGCTTGCTGCGATTGTTTCATCGCACTTATAGCAATCTTTTCAACCCGATCTAAATTAATGGTTTTCCGTTCAGAAGTCTGGCACAGCATAAAACTGATTTCGTCAATACCTATCTCCACAGCTTTCTCTACAAACCATTCTATCCGATCGGCATTTTTTGTTGGCGCTATGGCGATGTGGGTGTAGTGGTTTCTTTTCGGTTGCTCTTTTTTAGTGACAATATCAAACAGACATTTTTTGGGATCGGCAGTGTTTATTGTCACTTGATAGAGCAAGCCTTTGCCATCGGTGATGGTAAGTTCATCTCCCACAAGCTTTCTCAAAACCTTTACTACATGGTGGGACTCCTCTTGATCGAGGTGATTGATTCCTTCAGAAATCTTCGGAAGATAAAATAGATTCACAAAAACCTTAAGAATATGATTCTTGCAGTTTTTTCATCAATGAAACATACTCCTCCATGGCCTGTTCTTTGGATAGTCCTTTTTTACCGGTCCATGCGTCAAACTTAGCGATTGCTTTAAAATCAAAACCACCCGGGCGATCGCCCGTTACGTCACCATCGGTTCCTTGTTTGAAGAGAGCATACATATCCAACAGCTCTTCGTTGGATGGGCGTTTAGTCAGGTCTTTTGATTTGGCTACGGCCGCGTTAAAATCATCTATGAGTGCCATGTATCATTGAGTTAGAAAAACAGTCCACGGTCGATTTTCCGTGGACTATTGACAGTACTAATTATCTTTTTCCGATCGGGATATACTCTCTCAAGTTCTGTCCAGTGTAAATCTGACGAGGGCGCCCGATTGGCTCTTTGTTCTCACGCAGCTCTTTCCATTGGGCGATCCATCCCGGCAAACGGCCCATGGCAAACATGACGGTGAACATATCTACGGGAATACCCAATGCACGATAGATGATACCTGAATAAAAATCTACGTTGGGGTACAATTTACGTTCGATAAAGTACGCATCGCTCAAAGCCGCTTCTTCCAATTTCAGTGCGATCTCCAATATAGGATCGTTCACACCCAACTTGCCCAATACTTCGTCTGCGGTTTTTTTGATGATCTTCGCACGCGGGTCAAAGTTTTTGTACACACGATGGCCAAAGCCCATCAGGCGGAAACCGCTGTTTTTATCTTTGGCTTTGTTAATCCATTTTTCAGTGTCGCCACCGTCTTTGCGAATTGCCTCCAACATCAAGATCACTTCTTGATTGGCGCCTCCATGCAAAGGCCCCCACAAAGCATTAATACCAGCGGAGATGGAAGAATATATACTAGCCTTAGAAGACCCCACAATTCTAACTGTAGAAGTCGAACAGTTTTGTTCATGGTCGGCATGGAGGATCAATAACTTATCCAACGCATCTGCCACCACCGGATCTACTTCGTATTGTTCGGCAGGTAATCCGTACAGCATTTTCAAAAATCGCCCGGTGTAATTCAATGAATTGTCCGGGTAATTAACCGGGTGCCCCATGGCATTTTTATACGCCCAAGCCGCGAAAGTCGGCATTTTGGCCAATGAACGAACGATGCTTAAATAAACTCCTTCAACTGAACGGTTAGGATCCAATGATTCGGGATAGAAAGCGGTTTGGGCGCAGAACATTGAAGCCAAAACACCCATCGGATGTGAGGACGAAGGAAAGCCATCCAAAATCTTTTTGATGTCTTCGTGCACCATGGTGTGGCGCTTGATATCGTCAGAGAACTTGTCCAATTGCTCTTTCATGGGCAGCTCACCGAAAATCAGCAGATAGGCTACTTCCAAGAAAGTAGACTTTGCGGCTAAATCTTCGATCGAATAGCCGCGGTGGCGCAGGATACCTTTGTCTCCGTCCAAAAAAGTGATGGCGCTTTTGGTGGCTCCGGTATTCTTATAACCCAGATCAAGGGTAATCGCCCCAGTCTCTTCCAGTAGAGTGCTAATATCAATCCCAATTTCGTTTTCGGTTCCTTCTACCAGGGGAAACTTGTATGATTTCCCGTCAATGATCAACTCCGCGGTCTTGGCCATAAATTATGAGTTTACTTTTCGCTAAAGATATGTGGTGGCTAAATTGGAAGCAACCGATTTCGGTTATTTTGATTCGAGTTTTTGGATTCTTTGTTCGTGTCAAAGAGTTTTTGCTCGATTTTCTTAATGGTTTCCGAATGTTTAATCAAAAACTGTAGAATGGTGTCCGTTCGCTGAGCTTGACGGACAAGAAATTCTTGCTGTTTGGCAAATTTCTCATCCGCCCAGTCCATTCTTTCGAAGGACTGATCTGCTTTAATAATATACTCAGACAATAGCTCCATCAATCGCTGCCCATTGGGAACTGCCATAAAATTGCCTTGAAAAAATTTATCTAAAAACCTCTCAATAACATTTAATTGTTCCCAAGTATCAACGGCATTCCATCCTTACCGGAGCCTACAACGATTACCTTGGAGTTGGGGGATTTTGAAAGTTCTAAGGTAGCTTCTATGCCTCTCATTTTCAACAGTTTGTCGGTTAAACTATTGTTAATGATGTTATTTGCTCTCGATTCACCTTCGGCTGCAATGCGCTTGCGTTCCGCTTCACTTTTCTCTTTATCTAAGCGGTATTGATAGGCTAGCGACTCTTGTTGTTGTTGGAGTTTGTTTTCGATGGCGGCTTTTATTTGCTCGGGCAATACAATGGAACGGATCAAAACTGCCGTTGCTGTTACATTATTAGTGTGCAGGATGGTTTCCGTTTCATTGGTGATGGCATTTTCCACTTCGGCTCTTTTGGTGGAATATATCTCTTCTGCGGTATAGCGGCCCATTACCTGCCGAACGGTAGAACGCACCTCGGGAATGACCAAAACGTTCACATAGTCCTTCGTGAACTGTTCATGGATGTAGCCGATTTTGTTCGGGATGGGAAAGAAACGAAGCGTAATGTCCATGTGAATAGATAAGCCGTTTTTATCCAAAACGTCCATGTTTTCATCGGATGAGGTTTCATTTACTTTGTAAACATACGTGTCATTCCAAGGTGCTTTCAAATGGGTGCCGGGGCCTATTACATCTGTTTTGTCCAGCCCTCTGCCAAAAGGATAAAAGATAATGGCGCGTTCGGTAGCTTCAATGGTATAAAAGAGGCTTGATGATAATGCGAGCAATACAAAAAAGGCAATGATGCCTATAATGATAAACGGGAGCTTACTGTTATTCATGGTAGTTGGTTATTTGTTTTCTGGTTTATTTTCTTCTCTTGGTAATCCTAATAGTTTGCCGATAATAAGCATTCCATACAGTCCGCCCCAAACGGCCTCTAATATACTTATGTTCCGTATCAATCTACTGGGTTGTAACCCTGAATCGACACCCCCTAAGATACTAAAGCTGTAAGTTACACATTCTGCATAGTTTGGAAAGCCTAGTTCTAAATTTACCCCTAAACTTCCGGGCACTGCAATAGAAATCAAATCATACAGACTTCCAAAAGAAATTCCGATCATAAGAAAAATACAGGCCGCTCCCCAAAGCTTATCGGGCGTCATGTAGCTGCCGGAAAACAAATCGTGGATGGCAAAACTAATAACCGTAATCTCAATTGGGAAAATAACTCCGTGGAGGAACAACAGGTAAGCCTGTCGATTGGGGATTTCAATAATCTGGTAGTACGGAAACTCACCCAAAATACCAATTACAATGGTGATCGTTAGCGTTGCTAGAATGAAGATGATAATCGGTCTGCTATTGGTAAAATTGCGGAGCAGATCCCATTGCAGAAATGCATAGGTCGCTGCAAAGCCCGAAAAAATAGAAATAATCAGTTTTGACTTTTCGCTTTTGGAGTCCTCTAAAACCGGTTCGGAAAGGATCAGCCCGGCAGCCACGATGATGACTTGAATGATGACGATGTTGCGATAGTCTTTCGTTTTCTCGCGTTGCAATTCACTTCGCGAAAGAAAGCTTTTAACGGCAAAACGGCCCATAATTTTATGTTTATTGGATCACATAAAAAAAGCGATGACCGGCATCGCTTTCTTTACTGTGTGTTAAAAAAATTTAATTGCCCATCCTTGAACCCCCATTAGTTTCACTGCCAGAGGTATCAGGCATAGGTGCAGGAGTTGGAGTTTCAATTGGTGCTGGAGCCGGAGCTGGTGCAGGGGCTACCACTTTTTTAGGAGCTGGTTTTCTAGGAGCTGGTTTTTTTGCCACGGGCATTTTTTTTGCCGCGGCCTTTTTCACAACTTTCTTGACAGCTTTTTTGGCTACCTTTTTAACTACTTTCTTAGCTGCTTTTTTAACTGCTTTCTTAGCCGCTTTTTTAGCGCCTTTTTTTACTGCTTTCTTAGCTGCTTTTTTTGCTGGTTTTGCTTTTTTCTTAGCTGCCTTCTTTGCTTTTTTTGCCATAGCACAATGAGTTTAAGGTGGGTTTTATTTCTGGTTTACAAAGCTAAATTTATTAGCCTGTTAAAGTTAAAGAAAGTTTGAGTCGATAAACAAGTAGTTTGATAAAGAAATATTAAAATTTAGGGCATCTCTAAAAACTCCGCCCGCTCCTCTTGCCTTTAGCTATCGGGCAGAAGGGGAAAGGGTTGCAGGTGATAGACGAAAGGTTTTTAGAGATGCCCTTCAATCAATCTGGGTCGGTAAGCGTTCTTGTTCGTTTTTATGGAATTTGAGATCCCACAAAAATGAAAGCTGTAAGAAATCTTTTCCGGTTTCATCTATCAACCGGTAGTCAAACTGGTGGAGGTAGCCAGCTTGAAGACCGAATGTTTTAGATACTTGATAGCCGATTCCGGTATAAAGCCGAATACGTTCAAAGTAGGCAGGGGTGTCCGTAAAAAACACTTCACCCGATACGGACAGATACCAAGAATTAGGCTGTATTTTGGCCTTGCTGATAGGTAAAATAGCTTGTAGGCGATACCTAAAACGATTTCGATATCCGATCTTTGTGAAGCGTTGTTCGGCACGGTAGCGGTGCTCAAATTTTATCCGATGGACATACTGGCTCATGGTCATTTGCTCAAAAAGCCGCACTTCATCGCTGGCTCTTGGAGTGACGAAGTTGCCACCCTCAAGGTATGTGTCATACTTTCCGCCTGCTACGGCAAAAGAGAAATTCTTATCCAACGCATAGGTTAAACCTCCTTTGATTTCGTGGTAGTGGAAGTTGTCATAGAATTTCAACGACCGCAATTGTCCTTCCAAAAAGCCTCCCCAACGTTCTGAGAAAGAAGCCTTGGCGCTAAAGATATTCCATGAGCCAAGATCCGTTTGGGATTGTGTTTGGAAAACTATTGCCAAGAAAAAGATCAAAAGGTTAAATCTCTTGAAATGGAACGGAGTTAACATGGGACCAATATACTATTCGATTTCATTCAGCGCCCTCAATTCAGACAGCTTTCTGTAAAAAAAATCATTCTCTACGGTCAATTCCCGATGTTAGCGGTTGCTGCCTCTGCGACAGGTTTGTTTATCTTGCTATCCTCTAATTGATAAATATGAAACGATTTCTCTCCCTTCTAATCATCTTGAGTCCTCTTTTGGCAGTTGCTCAGGCTGATTACTATTATCCTACTGCGAAGTCGCTAAACAAGAACATTCCAACTCCGCAAGAGTTTCTCGGCTATCCAATAGGCTCGCACCATACTCGGCATGATAAAATTGTTGAGTACTTCAAATTACTGGATCAACTTTCGGATCGCTTTACAGTCGAAGAGATTGGAAAAACGATAGGGCACCGTATTCAATTGGTGGCTAAGATCACATCACCAGCAAACCATGGCAAGTTAGAAGCAATAAGAAAAAGGAATTTGGAGGGAGGCACCGATATTCCATTGGTAATCCAATTGGGATACAATGTGCATGGCAACGAGCCGTCTAGTTCAGAGGCAGCCTTAATGACAGCCTATTACCTGGCAGCAAGTGATGATGCGGAAACGTTAAAATGGCTGGATGAAATGGTGATTCTGTTGGATCCCGTTTACAATCCGGATGGAAGAGATCGCCACAGTCATTGGGCAAATATGCATAAAGGTTCTCCGCTCGTCTCTGATCCTTTGGATCGCGAACACAATGAAGCATGGCCGGGAGGTAGAACTAATCATTATTGGTTTGATCTGAATCGCGATTGGTTTTTGGGTGTCCACCCGGAAAGTAGAAACCGTATTAAATTTTTCCATCAGTGGAGGCCGTATGTAATGACAGACCATCATGAAATGGGAACTTCTTCGTCTTTCTATTTTGACCCGGGCAAGTACAGCAGCAATAACCCGGTTGTCCCTGCATTCTTGTATGATGTAGTCCATCCCAAGTTTGCCGAATATTTTTCGAAAGGTATGAACTCGATTGGCTCCATGTATTTTACGGAAGAGGCCTTTGATAAACTTTATCCAGGGTATGGATCAAGCTACGTTAATTTTTACGGAGGCATTGGTTTTCTTTTTGAACAAGCCAGTTCACGGGGGCACTTGCAGGAGACTACCACTATTCCCATCAGCTTTGGATTTACTATCCGAAACCAATTCACCGCTTCGCTGGCTACCATTCGCGGCTCGATGGGCGAAAAGGAATTGCTTCGAAAGCTTCGTCAGAATTTTTATAGCTCGGCCATGTCTCAAGCCAAGGCAAGCCCTATCAAAGGGTATGTCTTTGGCGATGCTAAGGACGCCAGCCGCACAAATGCCTTTATCAATTTGTTGTTGATGCATCAAATTGAAGTGTATGAGCTGGGCCAGAGCGTGAGTTTAAATGGAAAAGCATTCGAGAAAGGGAAGTCTTATATAGTGCCTACGGAACAGACGAACTACATTATGGTGCGATCGGCCTTTGAAAAAGATATTGTTTATCGCGATAGTACCTTCTATGATGCATCCACTTGGTCGTTGGTTCATGCTTTTAACATGCCACATGCAGAGGTAAAAACTCCTGTTTCAAAGGGCAATTTGATCAAAGAAACGCCTTTGACATCCACGCCTCCGATTACAAAAAGCAGTTACGCATATGTAGCCGACCTGTCGGATTATCAAGCACACAAGGCGATCCAGCAATTGCAAGCGAATGATGTAATCGTGCGAAGTAGTATGCGATCTTTTGTGATGAACATTAATGGCAGCGAAAGAACTTTCCCCCACGGCAGTTTAGTAATCTCAGTTCAACAACAAAAAATCGATGGTGATAAATTATTTGAAGCGCTCAAAAAGGTTAACCAATCTACTGGGATGGAATTTGTTTCTGTAGAAACAGGCTTGACTTCTAAAGGAATCGACTTGGGCTCTGGCTCCATTCGTACTGTCAACGTTCCTAAAATTTTGATGCCCATTGGGGCGGGTGTTGCCGCTGCTGAGGCGGGCGAGGTTTGGCACTTGCTAGATCAGCGGATTGGTCTTCCGATTGCAAAGGTGGACTTGTTAAACTTTAGTCGTGTTAATTTTAGCAATTACAATGTTATCGTTATGGTCAGTGGAGCCTACCCAACGGATAAGCCTACTATTGATAAAATAAAAAGCTGGGTGCAGGCAGGAGGTACGCTCATTACGTTCAAGACTGCGTGTGAATGGGCCATTAAACAAGGTATTGTAAAAGAAAAATTGGTTGCCATTGATACTGTCAAAAATCAGAAGCGAATTGATTTTGAAAATGCTGCCGATACCGAAGGCGCCAAGCAAATCGGTGGTGCCATCTTTCAGGTAGATTTGGATATTACCAATCCCATTGGTTTTGGCTATTCCGATCGCAAGGTTTCTGTTTATCGCAACGGCCGCACTTTTTTAAAGCCAAGCAAAATTCCTTACAACACCGTGGCGCAATACACGCCTACGCCATTGGTAGGCGGCTATATTCATAAAACGGATATTAAAAATGTGGCCAACTCAGCAGCTATTATTTATAGCACGGATGGTGCAGGAAGAGTGATTTTGTTTTCTGATAATCCCAATTTTAGAGGAACCTGGTATGGTACCAATAAACTTTTTCTAAATGCGTTGTTCTTTGGATCAATGATTTCGGCTCCTTCTAATTTTGGGGGTGAGGGCGATCAAGAATGATTAAAATGTTTTTGAAAAAAACGTGAGGTAAGGTCGGTGTGATTATCATGCTCTAAAATTCCAATAAACTTTCGGGCAGTAACGACTTAGGTTCCCCTAATCTCCAACATGCTTTTTTAGAGACTTCTTGTTTGGAAATTTCGTACCTTCCCACTTCATTCAATTTCTTCATTCAGTTTCAATCATGGCTCGTTTTGTTTGTACGCTCTTAATGTTTTGTTCTCTGGTTGCTCAAGCTCAGATGGATTCCATCATGGCAAGGTCATTCCGAACACGTGATCCTAACGATCGTCACTCGCTGATCATGGAAAACGAAAGCCGCACTCTTCCGCGGAAAGAAGAATTAACCTATTCGATTACTATCACTGTTACGAATATTCGCAGCAATAAAGGAGTGATTCGTTTCAAGTTCTATGATGAAGAGGCTCCTTTTCCTCATGATAAAGGTTTTCTACGAATTGCGGTTCCTAAATCAGAAATCAAAGGCAGCGCATTCACAGTCACTTATTATGGTTTTACTTCCAAGCAAATGGGCATTGCCTTGCTTGATGATGAGAATGACAACTGGCTACTTGACATGGGTTGGTTTCTGCCAAAGGAAGGCCATGCGTTTTCAGATTATTACCACACCGCCTTGCGAAGACCTATCTATTCAGATTTTAAGTTTCAATTGACGGGCGACAGAAACGTAGTGATGAAGATGAAGTATTATTAAAATCAAATTTGGATGTTATTATTTTCCGATACAAAAGAGCTGAAAAAAGGGAATATTGGTTTGCCAAAAAGCAGCCTGGGTATTTGAAGTGTCGCAGCCATTAAAAAAATCTATCTGTTAGCGCGCGTTTGCAGCGCGTGCTTATCCTTGGAAATTTTAAACAAGACTTATCATTCTAAATTCTAATAGCACGCGTTACAAACGCGCGCCAACTTAGGGGTAGTTGCTTGTTGCTTCTGTTGCCTCTTATATTCCTTGAAAGCACACTGATTTAAGTAACGATTTCTCTAGGTATGATCAAT